>ENA-OFCX01000039-OFCX01000039.1-metagenomes-genome-assembly--contig:-NODE-39-length-66248-cov-5.074645_pt1 | contig 66248 bp, 61 predicted proteins | sample MGYA00153384_OFCX01 | MGnify analysis MGYA00153384
GCGCCGCCATCCAAACCGCGCCACTGCCTCGACGTGTGCTCTGCCTGTCTGAGGCGAGTAACTAATCAAGAATAACTTTGACATCTGCACGGCTGGGCTTGGGCACTGCGTCGTTGGCAATGGCTTGTGTGGCTTGCCACAGGGCACCATTGCCGCCTAGCATTGCATTCCAATCCAGCGGCCATGGTCAAATTTATTTGCTGACGAGCCCTAAGTTCGCTCACGAGTAAAAGCGGCATCACAATTCCACAAAGCCGACGCCAAACGCGCATAAGATAGGGCGTTGTAGAAACTCGTCAGCAGAATTCTCGTGACTCAACCGTGCGCGCAGCGGCCGTGATTGGCGTGCTGATCGCGGTGGGCTTGGCGGCAGCCGCTTGGTAGCATGGCTGGCAGTTGCGGCAATCGCGACTGCCTGGACAAACGATTTCGGTGAAGGGTCTTGCCGAAAAGCCCATTTCGGCAGACTCGGCGGAATGGCGGTTGACGGTGAATGTGAAGCGCAAAACCGCAGCCGAGGCCATTGATGTGCTGCGCGTGGAGCGTGACGCTGTGGTCGCATTCGTGACGCAGGCCGGGTTCACGCGGGCGTCGGTCACCGCGGCGAGTGAGAGTGTGGACGAGAGTTTTGACGAGCGCCGCAGTGCAGGCGGCGACACCATCCGCGTGCCCGACGGATTTTTGGCGACGCTTGCGATCAGCGTTACGTCCAACGACGTTGCGGCCATTGAGCAAGCGTATCGTTCGTCGGTTAAGTTAAAGATTGACGGACGCGCGGTGGCCATTTCAGCGCCCAGCTATTTGGTGTCCTCGCTTGAAGACGTGAAGATGTCGTTGATCGGTGCGGCCACACAAAACGCACAAAAGCGGGCGGCGGAATTTGCGTCTCAGGGCGGTGTGAAAGTGGGGCCGATGCGCAGCGCGTCGCAAGGCGCTTTCTACATTTTGCCAGCGTCGAACGCAAGTAAAACGGTCGACGACTACGGCGGTGCTTACGACAAAACCACGATCCCAAAAATCGCCCGCGTGGTTGTAACGATTGACTATGGCATTGAGCGATAACCGAATCCGCGAGCATCACCTAATGTCTGAAAGCCCGATGTAACTTGGGCTATTCGCCAAAAACCGCTTTAGTCGGTAAACAACGTTTCAGCCGTTTAGCCCGTATTTAGCTTGGTTTACAGCCTAAAGCTGATTAGATACACCAAGCGTTACCGGGCCGTATTGCCCAAACTGCCCGCCGACCGATCCAGCAGGGCGCGCTGCGCCACCACCCACTCGTCGACCGCCTTGCTCGACGCGCCGCCGAGCACCGTAGTCAGGAACAGGCCAGACAGTTCGCGGGTGGCTTTTTTGATCACTGAATTCAGCTCAAACCCGGCTGGCGACGACCGATCCGTGAAGATGCTGTGCGTGGCACCCTTAAACACGGTGAGCAGTTTGCTGCTTGATGCCACCGCATCAAACACCGCCACGCGATCGGCCACATCCGAGTAATACCCCGGCACACGGATGACGTCGTCGGTGCCGGTGACATGCAGCGTGGGCACTTTGATTGGGCTCAAAATCCTTGCCATGTCGCCCTCGCCCGTGAACGGCGGCGCGGAGATCAGGATCAGCGCTTTCACCCGGTCATCGCGCAAGGCAAGCGGTTTGCCGTCGCGCTCGACAGTGGCGCCGCCGATCAACATCGCGGTGTTGGCACCGTACGAATGGCCCGCCACGGCGATGGCGGACGGGTTGATCTGCGGCCCAAAATCTTTGGAATCGAGGATCGAGGTGATGGCAAACGAAACGTCTTTGGCGCGATCTTGGGCATTCGATTCGCTGGCTGCCGTTTGCAAATTGCCGAACAGTTTGAACACGTTACCCGTCCACACCGCGCGGTCGCTGCCCGCGTGTTGAACGTGCAGGCTTGCGAAACCGAGGCTCGCCCAGTGTCGACCGAGGTACGAATAACCTGTGCGAGAACCACCAAGTCCATGTGAGAACACCACCAGTGGAACAGGCGCAGTGGCGCTCGCGCCTGCGGGCCAGTAAAGGCGCACGGGAATGTCGCGCTGGCGCGCAGCATCGCTCCACGACATGTCCACGGAGCGATAACTGACGTCGGCGTCTGTCGGGATCGGTGCGAACGCGCGTTCCGCAGCAGGCGCAGCCGGGATTGCGGCTGAGTCTGCGGCAGCGGTAGCCGCATTGGCAAACGCGACCTGCAACACGCCGAGCGCGAGGGCCGCCATGCGGCATTGATATTTTGAGGGAGCGGGTGGATTCATGCGGAGATAGAGCCTTGAGCGCGAAGTGAAGTTCCAGACCGGTGCAAAGGTGGTGCCAGATTAAGCTGTTTCCAGCCCGTCCCCCGCATTTCGTCCAGCCCGGCCGCGCGTCGTCGCCTGCAACTTCTGTTGCGCCAAAGGTCAGAACAGAATTCACTGCATCAACTCAACCGGGGAATCTCTCATGAACGGCAGCCTTCCAAAACCACTCCGCACGTCTCTTGTGACTGTCGGCATCACCATCGCTGTGGCAGCCGTCGTCGCCATCATATTGCTGACCGTTGCGCAGTTCTTACCCGAGGAATTCAGCAGCGGGCGTATCCACTGGGGTGATTATTCCACGCCGTTGACGGGTGTGTTTTCCGGTGGATTTGTTGAATTCATGATCGCCTTCGCAGCGGTTACTTTAGCGGTCTTGATCGCCGTCTTCGCCGTGCTGTTTGCGATGATCGTGACGGCCATCGTGCTGGCAATCACCACCTGCGCGTTGCTATTGGCCGCCGTCATTGTTGGATTTCCGCTGCTCGTGGTGGTCGCGGTGATCTGGTGGGTGGTTCGCCGCAGTACGCGTCAGCGGCAAACCGCAGCAATCTGATTGACGTGATCCAAGCTAGTGCCCTGTCACGCCAAAAATGACGCATCTCACTTGACCTCGATGCGCTCCGCGTCGTTGCAAAATTTGCACATGCCCCGGCATGAGCTGCATTTTGCGCCTAGCCGTGCACACCGATGGCGGCGCGATATACCATCATTTTTAACGTGACACGACACTAGAGCGACAACACATGTCCCTCTTCCGGCTTCGCTTTGCCCGAAATCACTTCAGCCATGGCAGCCTGCGACGCTTCCAGACCGGTGGCGCGAACGATACGCAGCCACGGTTGATCGGAGCGCGTCACTGGCACCATGAAATCCTTCCACACCGCGCCGAGTTTGCCAAGTAGCGCGGGATTCCCCCAATCAGCAATGCGTTTTTTGATTTGCGCCGGCGCGAAAAACAGCGTCGGTCGCGGCCCCGGCAGCTCGCCGACTTTGCCCAAATGCTGCCAGTCTGTGCCGCCGATTGACGCGCTGTATTTCAACGCATCGCCCAAGTGGGTGTGCAACTCGCGACGCAGCGCGACATTACCTGAAAAATCCACATACACGCTGGACACCGTCGTTGACAGGTCGCTCACCGCGTCATAAGTCAAGACCTCGTGATAGCAGCCCAAACTGCGCACAAAATCAAGATTCGCGGGCGAGGTTACGCCCACCACTTCCACTCCCTTTCTCTGCGATAAGCAAAACGCTGTGCCATAAGCCGTCTTGCTAGACGCGCTCGACAACACCACTCGCTCCGCGCCGAAAAACTGCTTGTCGTCGAGGAAATCGTCAATCAGGTAGCTGGTGAAAAACAGCGGACGCAGAATCATCTGTTGCCCTTCCATCGCGGCGTGATAGCCGGGGTCGGTGCTGCAACGTGCGTACTGGTTGTAGACAGCAGGTAGCGCGGCGCGGTGCTCAGCGGCGTCGACGAAGCCATCGGGCGTCACGCGGTCGGGCTGCACGATCACCTGCGTGGCCATCGGTAAATAGCCGTAAAAGCGCTCGCCGACCACCAGTCCGTCCACCCGGCTCAAAGCCACCGTGGCAAAGCCCCACACCGGAATCATCCCCCAATCGGCCTCGCCCGTTGGAAAGAAGCGCCAGTAACTCATCGCGTCGCCGAACATCGCGTAGGTCACGTTGTTGGCGGTGAAGGCGAACGCATCGATGCTCAACAACACCTCGCCCAGCTCGATCTCGACCGAGGCGGGCTGGCTAATGGTTCGCGTCTCGGCGGGGTTGCCTTTGCGGCTTTGCAATTGCACGAAAGGGCGGTTCATGGCGTGGCTCTCAAAACACGGTGGGATGACTTAATGCTAGCGGCAGTTTGCGCCCAATCGGAAACGCGGCGCTTACAAATCCTGTCAACACGCGTCCAATGTCGTCATGGCCGTGTGATATTGTTTTAGGAGCAGCTGGGCACGGTTGAACTAGATCGTGCTATTGACGCAACGGAGAAACGTGATGTCACCGTTCGAATTCAGACGCGCCAGATTTGCCACACGATTGTTGCCCTGCGCTGAATGAGTAGCGTGATCGACTTTTTCTCCGAAATCACGGCGTTTTATCTCGACGCCGTAACGTCCGCGTCTACCGTAACCGTAGCGGTGCTCATTACGCTGGCGTTATCGTTGATTGTGTTGACGGTGGTGCTGTTGCGCACCGGCTTTCGAATGTCGCTCGCGCCTTGGCAGCGCATCAAGTGGCGGCGTCAATGGCATGCGCTGGCCAAAAAAGAAGGCTGGACTAGCGAACACACGCGCCAGCTTTCTGGCAAGCGCGGCCCGCATTCGTGGCGGCTGGCGGTGCTGCGCAAAGGCAAGGGCTATTTCAGCCGCAGTCAGATTCGCCCGAGTCAAGCAATTTGGCAGATGCGCAAACTCCATCCCGCGGATCGGCTGTTCATCGTGCCTAAGGACGAATATCTGGCAAAACGGCGCGTGATTTCTGACGACACCAAGGTCGCCGACGTGGACGATTTACATCACTTTTCTGGCGCACTAGCTGGACTCGCCACGCGCGAATCGTGGGCTGGCGCGGCGGTTGGCTGGACGGTGGCGGGCGACCATCATGCCGATTGGGTGAACGAAGATTTGCCAACCATCCACGTCGGTGGCGAATGGTTTCAGGCGCGCTATGTGGTGCTCGCGAATCGCGCAGCGCTCGCCTTGGGCATGATCAACCCGCGGTCGGAGGCGCTATTAGCCCTGATGCTTACCGAGTCCTCGATTAAGCCTGATCAATTTATGGCGGTGTTGATCGAAGGCCAATTCTCGATGCGTGTCGACGGCAATCTTACGCGAGCGACGCGCGCAGGGCGGTTCTGTCATTTGGGACTAGCGCTGACGGCGCACCTGACATAAGGGCACTCCTATAAATTCGAATTTTCGGGATGAAGTGCAAAGCGCGTGGCGCGGAGCAACCGGAATGTACTTGTCGATACCTGAGGATTCTGTTGCGCGCGCAACGCATTGGCACCACGCAACGCAGCAATTCGCCCGAAAAACGGGTTTTTAGAAGCGCCCTTGGAGAACATTGATGCGCTGGTGATTGGAGCCGGTGCCTTCGGCCTCGCGGTCAGTCGCGCGCTGGCGCAAGCGGGCCGCGAGACCATCGTTGTCGAGCGCGAAAGCGGCATTGGTCAGGATGTCAGTTCGCGCAATAGCGAGGTGATTCACGCGGGACTGCATACGACGCATCTGGCGCGGCAATTTCGCGGATTCGCGGCCGAGCACATTTCGCAAGAGCACTACGCGAAGGGCTCGTGCTACTCGCTCGCGGGCCGGTCGCCGTTTAGTCATTTGATTTATCCAGCGCCGACCGGTGCATGGCTTGGCGTGCATCTGACGCTGGATCTGGGCGGACAAGCCAAGTTCGGGCCAGATCTCGAATGGCTCGACACTCACGATCCTGACACGATTGCTTACACCGCCGATCCGCTTCGTGCCGATGCCTTTTTCGATGCGGTACGACGGTACTGGCGTGCATTGCCGGACGATGCGCTGCGACCAAGCTACAGCGGCGTCCGGCCCAATATTTATGCGCCCGGACAGCCGTCAGCCGACTTTCGAATCGACGGCCCTGCGGTGCACGGCGTTTGCGGATGGATGAATCTATTCGGCATTGAATCGCCGGGACAGACGAGTTCGATGGCGATTGCAGAGCGGTGGTTGGGTCGCTCGCTGCCGTCTAAGTTTTCAGCAATCCACAATACAACTTTACGTTGAAAGTACCTTTTATATTGGGCTCGCACTGCTTTTTTGGTGCAAGTCGATAATACGCTTTACTTGCTTTTAGCCCAAGCAAGGTGGCGCTTTAGTAGATAAGTTGTACTTTTCTCACGAACAGGAATTACTTGTTGTGAAGGTCGTCGGTGCGAAAATTTGCTCGTCCCACAAGAAGCCCTTTATGCAATCTGCACGCGACGTGTTCAGCACCTTGAACGCCGATTACCTCGCCGTCCACAAGACCAAAGAAGACCTGTTCTGGGCCACCTACATGGCCACCTCCACCGACGACGCGGGTTTCAGCCGTGCCGAAGAGGCTTACAAAAATTTCATCTCCGACCCCGAGCGTTTGGCCGCTGTGCGCGCTGCTTTAGCCAGCCTGCCCAATGACGCGAATGACGCAAAAGCGGACGACTTACGACATGGTATGGACGGCTGGCGCGCGTTGATCGAATGCAACGTGGTCGAGAGCGATGCGGCGCGTGTGTTGATGAGCGATCTCATTGAGCTTGAATCCGCCCTCTTCGCAAAGCTTCGAGACCATGTGTTGCGGCACATCAACGACGCAGGCGAGCTTGAAGACGCGAGCCTCGGCATCCTCGCTACCAACCTGTCGACCAATCGCAATGAAGCCGCGCGAAAAAGCTCGCACGACGCACTGATGTCGGTGGAATTGTGGGTGTTGGCGAACGGATTTCAAGACATCGTCAAGAAGCGCAACGCCTTCGCCCGTGCGCAGGGATTCGCAAACTATTTCGACTATAAAGTGCAGAAAAACGAGCAGATGGCGTCAGCGCAATTGTTCGAAATCCTCGACGATTTTGAAGCGCGCACGCGGGACACGAATCTGCGAGGCTTAAGCGATTTGACGCAAAAGCACGGGGCGGATGCAACGCTTGCGCAGAATACTCGCTTTAATATGAACGGCGACGTGACGCGTCAACTCGATCCGTATTTGTCGTTCGGCAAAGGCCTGCAACGCTGGGTGCAGAGCTTTCGCAATCTCGGTATCACTTTTCGCGGCGCGACGATGCAGCTCGATTTGATGGAGCGCAAAGGCAAGTACCAAAACGGTTTTTGCCACGGCCCGATACCCTCTTTTTTTGACGATAAAGGTCAATGGGTCGCAGGCCAAATCAACTTCACGGCGACCGCCAAACCCGACCAAATCGGCAGCGGCGCACGCGCCGTAGCCACGTTGTTTCACGAAGGTGGCCACGCCGCCCACTTCGCCAACGTCACACAAAATTCGCCGTGTTTTTCGCAGGAGTTTGCGCCCGCGTCAATGGCTTACGCTGAAACGCAATCGATGTTTTGCGACAGCCTGCTCAATGATGCCGAATGGATCAAACGCTACGCGCACAACGCGGCAGGCGAGACGATTCCCGACGCATTAATCCACGCAAAAATCGAATCCGCCCAGCCCTTCGCCGCGTGGGCTCAACGCACAACGCTCGTGGTGCCCTACTTTGAACGCGAGTTGTATCAACTGGCTGAAAATGAACTCACTCCTGAGCGCGTGCTTGGCCTCGCCCGCGAATGCGAGCAACGCATCCAAGGCGTAGCCACCGCGCCGCGCCCGTTGTTATCGATTCCCCATTTGCTCAATCAGGAATCAGCCGCCTCGTATCACGGCTACTTGCTGGCGCAGATGACCGTCGACCAAACGCGTGCGTATTTCGAACGCGAATACGGCTACCTCGCCGACAACTCCGCCATCGGCCCTGTGCTCGCTGAGCACTTCTGGGCCCGAGGCAACAGCATCACAGAGATTTGCCGCGAATAGGCGAGCGCTGTCGACGGCTGCGCTTGCAACTCAATCTGAGCCAACGAGCGCTCGCGTAGCGCACCGGCGCATCGCTCTCCTCCGTCCGCAGACTGGAAGCGCACGGGCAGGCAACACTTGAGCGGGTAGTGCGCGAAACCCAAGCGCTGCACGTTGTCGAGCAGTTAGAAAATCTGCTCATCGTGCCCACCCCAAGTATTGCCGACGCCGAGCGCGAGGCTACGGCGAAACGATGACAACGGGCGGGTTCACCGCGTGTGACTAAGGCAGCGTCCGCACCTGCATAAAAAAAGTTGCAAGTCTTCTATGCAGGCTGGGGCGAACGCTGGCCGCGCGGCACACTCGCGGACATTAGCCGAAAAATCCTGTTCAAATAATCACACTCCGCTCGCGAAGCGGGCCTTGAGCTGTCCCCTCTTCGCGCGCCGTTAGCCAACACCAACACCAACGCCAGTGCGATGCTTGGCAAACCGTTTTTCATGCGCTTGCCCGGACTAACTGCCGACGCTTTGCCCGATGGTTGGGGGCTGTTGCTGATGGACCGGGCTTTTCGCAGAGCCGAGCGCAGCGTCAAAATCATCTCACCGCTTGACCGCCTCGCGTTTATCTAGAACGAGCGATGGGCGCAAGGCGGTCAAAGCCTTCAAGCGCTGCGTGTTCAATGTCCTTACCCACAGTAGCGATGACCACAGTCGAGATTTCACATTTAGACTGAACCGAGAACTTATTGGCAACTCGCCCCTGCCTTCGACGCAACTTGCAACGAAGCCCCGCGAGGCGAACGTTTCACCCCATAGTCGACGAAGGATTAGCGCCGAAGCGCGCCCAGTTCACCTGATGGAACTGGCTCGCCGCGCGGGCGTTCCCATCGTGCAAGCAGAAACCAGCATCGAACGACTATGTCAAGGCGTGAACGCGCTGCCCGAGTCGGCAAAAAGTTTGCCCATCAGAAAAAGCAGATTGACTACGCTTCGGAAAGCGCTCGATGCAGATCGGCAGAGGGTGCCTTGACGCACTACCGAACCCCAACACACCCTCCAGCTAACCGACCTTTCGCCCAGAAACCACCTGAAAGATGACCATCACCACGGCCACCACCAGAAGGACGTGCAACAGACCGCCCGCAGTGAACGAAGTCACTAATCCGAGAAGCCACAAAACTAGAAGTACGACGGCGATGGTGTAGAGCATGATTGATCTCCTCTTGGACGATGACGCTGAGCGAAGTGCATCGGCGTTTGGAGATCAGATTGTCGGTGAGCACCGTTGGCAGAAGCGTCAGGCAAACGCTTCAAATTGTGTAGGCCCGCACGCTACGGTTTTAGGCTACTTCTCGGCGAAGTACACACGGTGAGTTCGCGCAATCGTATCGCGCCAGTCGTCAGAAAGATTTGCCGTCGCAGCAAACTCCGGCCACCGAGTCACCACTGCTTGCACCTCATCGAGTATCGCCCGCGCCCGCCCCCGCTTCATCAATGCAGACTTCGCACACGCTTCAAAATCAGCCAGCACAAAACCATCGCGTTTGCCGTTTATCGTCATGTGCGTCGCCGTCCACGCGCCTGCCCTGTTGTAGCTATAGGTCACGTCATACGCCGGTGCCAGCGCCCAACCACCCTGCTTGTTCATCAGAAACGCGCTGTTCTTCACATGGTCGTCCTGATTGCGCGCGACGATGTTGAACGCCATGCGCCGGAACTGCTCTTCCACCGCCGCCATCGGAAGGTTCAGCTGACGAATCGTCAGCAACGCCTGCTCGTAGGAATAAGCGCCCGCCTGATTGAAATCGAAATGCGCCATCGCACACAGCGACTGCATGTGCAGCTTTTCGCCGCTGGCCAACCGGTCAAATCGCCGCGTCATGAAGTGTCGCCGCCCGTTCTCCTCCAGCAGCCGACACTCGCTCATCGTGATGCCCGCGGCTTTCGCCATCAGGTAATACGCATACTCAATCGCACCGTAGCCCGTCGGATCGTCCAGCTCTTTATCCTTGTTGCCGCTGACGCCGTCGAACTTCAGCAGCCAGTATTCAAAGCCCTCGCCAGCCGCGATTTGCCCGGAGCGCACCTCGTTGGTCGCCGCGTTCCACGCGATCACCGCCTTTGCCCGCGCGCCGCCAGCAGAGGTGCCCACCTGCAGGATGTCACGCAACGCACGCGCCTTCCCGACCTCGTGAAAATGCCCCTGCAAATTGTTGCGATGGGTCAGCACCTCGCTCGCCAGTCGCACCAGCGCATCAATCGCCACCGGTGTCGCGGTGCGTTGTTTAGGCCCGAGCGCCGGCGCAAACTCCAGCGCACCCATGCCGCGCGATCCGGTGTAACAAAGCCGCTCCACCGCGCCAAAGCTATCCGGCGTGCGGCCCTGCGTAGCCAGCCACGCATCAATCAAAGCATTGCCGAATTTGTCCGGCAACGAATCCGCCAGCAATCCGGGCAACCCGTGAAACGTATTGCGTGTCAGCGCTGGAAATTCATAGACGCGTTCTGCCAGCGGCATCACCAGCGGGGCAATCTCGATGCGGCTTCTTGCGAATTCGAGGTCGTATTGAAATGCGGCGACCTCACGCCCGGCGTCGAGCGAAACCGCGCCGATAGTGCGGCCCCAGAGCTGCACCTCCGCGATGAGGACGTCTTGCCCCAAGTCCAGGGCTTCGGCTCGCTCACGATATGACGATCCGCCGCGTTCGTACGTGTCGTGCTCGCCGCACGCTGGCGTTTACGTCCCTGCAACTTCAACTGCGCCATCGGACTCAATGTCGGTTCCGGGATCAATGCGTCAAATCGCTCCAGCACGCCCAGCACGCGACACACGCGAAGAAAGCCCGAGAGCTGCGTAGCCACCGCGGCCGATTCCAGCCGCTCCACCGTCCGCTTGGCCACACCAGCCTGCTCCGCCAGCGCCGCCTGCGTCAGGTTGCGCTCAAGGCGAGCAGCTGCGAGACGTGAGCCCAGTTCACGCAACGCGGCATCATCGGTGAGTTGGTTCGTAATTTTCATAAAGCGCCTGTTGTGGCGAATTATTAAAATACATCGTAATTAATCGTCTTATGTGACGATTAATAATAAATCGTTATGCATGGCGAATTGACAGGCTAAATCGTGTTTACTACGCATGTTTGGCGATCTATTCAGCTTTTTCGCGGATAAGCATTGCACGGTGTGAAGGTGGCAATTGATATTCGCCGCAACGAGAGATCACCGCAGCTGCAACGGCAACGAGCCACCGAAGCGCCGATCAGCGTTTCCAAACCTCCGCGGAAAGCGGCAGCTCGTTGAGTTCAGCCCGCGCCTCGCGCCACGCCGGATAGTGGCGCTGCAACAACGCCGCGAATCGTTCGTTATGCGTTGGCTCGACCAGGTGCGCCATTTCGTGAACCACGACGTACTCCAGCAAATCCTTCGGCTTCTTAACAAGCTCAGTGTTCAGGCGGATGTTTCCCGCCCGGTGGTTACAGCTCCCCCATTTCGTTTTCATGCGCTGAAGGAAATAACCCGTGACTTTTACGCCGAGCTTTGGCTCCCACTTGCTGATGAGCGCAGGCACGGCCTGATGTAGCAGCGACCGCTGCCATTCACGGATCACTTCCAAACGCATAGCCAACGTAGTGCCCGGTCGCACGACCAACCTGATCCGACGATGATCGAGGGTCACAGAAGGTTTCGCGTCTTTGTCAACGACCGAGAGCAGGTATCGTCGTCCCCACATGTAATGACTCTCACGCTCGACGAATTGACGCGGGGTCTCACGCGGTTGTGCCAGCAGTTTTACCCGCTGGTTGCGAATCCAGCCGAGCTTTGAAATGGCGTATGCGCGGGCCACCTCCGGTCGGGTGTCTGTGGGCGCAACCAGCGTGACGTGACCAGAAGGCGGATGCACCGACAGGTGAACATTCTTCACCGCTTTGCGCGTCACACTGATGACTACATCACCAAGTTTAATCGTGTCGCTCACAGGTAGCCCGGCTGGTTCTTCACAATTTCAAACAAGGCGGCAGTCGCATCGCGATCACGGTTGAGCAGTGGAAACAGCGCGTTTTGCACTTGCGCCTCGCGGGCCTGATCGCCGCGCCAACCTGCAGGAGCGCGCTCGCGCATCGCCCTGTCAATTTCCAGTGCCAGCGTGGCCATTGCATGATCGGCAGCCGCCCCAGTGTGCTGAGCAGTGTTGGCCGCACCACGCCCTGCTGCAAGTACCTGTGGCAAGTTATTGAAGATCACAGTCGCTTCGCGGTTGCCGTGCAAAACGACAGGCGTGCCGTCCGCAGTCGGTCGTCCCGCCATCTGCTTCACAAGCGCCTCAGCATCGCGCAGAAATTTTTCGTAATCCACCGTTTCCGTGCGGCTCTGCTTGATCAGGTCGTCCAGCAGTTTTGACATCTCCGCATAAAACCTCGGGTCGGTGAGTTGATCTCGAATGATCGTCTTGCGGACGTTGTTAATGATGCCTTCCGCAATCGCGTTTCTCGACAGTTTGCCTTTCTCGTTAAGTTTCCTCGCGATGGCATCGTGGATGCCGGTTTTGATAATCAGCTCAGTTAGCGACATTTCGCCCAACTCACCCAGCTCCGCTGCCGGATCGGCCTGAATGTAGGTGTTGATCAGGTGGCGCATATCTGCCTCGTAGGGCTTGATATCCAGTTCTTCGCCCGAGTGCTTCTTGATGGCGGCGCGAATCTCGACGTAAAACTCCACCTCTTTGTGCAAGGCTGTCGCTTCGGCGTCGGAATAGCCCGCCTCAGTCAGTTCCTGCGCGATGGCGGCATAGGCGCGACTGAGAATCGCCACCGCCTTGTAGAACGTCACCCGCAGCGCCTCGGTAACGTTGAGTGCGTCGGCGTTCGCAGCGTCGCCGCAGAAGTAACGCAGGTACTGCTCCACCTCTTGCGGCAGCGCCACCGGCTCACACAGATAGCGTATAGCTTCGCGCGCGGTGTCGAGCTGCTTCTTACCCTCCTCAAGCCAGTTTTTGAGAGGCACATTGTTTTCCCCGCCGCCGCCCTCGTCGATATCCAGTTCGTCAGAGCTGTACACCGCGATGGCCTGTTGCACGTCGCCGAACAACTCCTTGTAGTCAACAATGTGCCCGTAATCCTTGTCGTCACCATCAAGCCGGTTGGTGCGGCAGATTGCCTGAAACAGGTTATGGTCGCGCAGCTCGTTGTCGAGATAGATGTAGGTACAGCTCGGCGCATCGAAGCCGGTGAGCAGCTTGCTCACCACAATCAAAAGCTTCAGGTTTGCCGGTTCCTTGATGAAGCGTTCCTTGACCTGATCCTCATACTTTTTGGTCGTCTGGCCATAGCTCAAAACGTGCTGCGTGTAGGTGTCAAATTTGTAGCGTTCGTCACTGTTGGCAGGCTCACGCGAGATCGCATTGTGGTTCGGCTCGAAGGACGTGATGATCCCGCAGTAGACGCCGAATGTGGTGTTCTGAAATAGCCGGTAGTAATGGCAGGCGTCATAGATCGATGCCGCCACCAGAATGGCCGTGCCGCGGTTGTTGTTCAGGCGCGGTTTGAGCGCGAAGTCTCCGATGATGTCGGCAATGATCTCGCGCTTGCGCCCCTCGGCGCTCATCAACTCCTCCATCGTCGCCCAGCGCTTACGCACCAGAGCCTTCTGGAAGTTGTTGAGCGCCTTGGTCTTTTGCTCAAACCATTCATCAATGCGCTTTTGCGAGGTCAACCGCTGCGGCACGTCACGCGCCTCGTACTTAAGGTCGAGCACCACCTTGTCGGCCACTGCCTGATGGAATTTGTAGGTGTGGATGTAGGTGCCGAACACATCCCGCGTTAGCTGTTTGTCTTTGCGCAACAACGGCGTACCGGTAAAGCCGATGAAGATCGCGCTTTCCAGCCAGCGCTTCATCTGCTTGTTCATGTCGCCGCCCTGGGTGCGGTGGCATTCATCCACAAACACGTAAAAGCGCCCCTGTATGCGTGGCGCGGAGCCGCTCAGGTCGGGTTCAAACTTGTGTAGCAGCGCGCACAGCAGACGCGGCGTGGCGGCGCTCAACTTCTCTACGAACTCCGCGCGCGAAGTAATGCGCGGTGAGGGCGAGTTCTGGCCAATCACGCCCGCGTTGCGCATCACGCCAACGATCTGCTTGTCCAGCTCATCACGATCCGTAATCACGAGGATGCGCGCCTCAGGGTCATGCTCCAGCAGCCACTTGGCAATCAGCACCATCAAAATGCTCTTGCCACTGCCCTGCGTGTGCCAGATCACGCCGCCTTCGCGCTTGTTGATGCGCTCTTGCGCGGCCTTCACGCCTGCGTATTGATGTGGGCGCGGAACCTTCTTCTGCCCCGCGTCAAAGATCATGAAATTGCGGATCAGATCCAGTAGTCGCGTCCTGTTGCAAAGTTGCGCCAGTGGTCGATCCAGCAGCGCCCCAGCAACGGGCACGGCTCCAGCTTCCAGCGGAGCTTCATCTTTCCATTCAACGAAAAACTGCTCCGAAGTGCCCGCCGTGCCATAGCACAACCCTTGCGAATCGCTACCCGCAAGCACCAACTGCACCGCGCTGAAAAATCCGAGGTTAAAAATTGCTTCCTGATTGGTAATGAGCTGACGTACGCCATCAGCCACCTCCGCCGAACCACGCTTCAACTCAAGCACCGCAATGGCGATGCCGTTCAGATACAGCACGATGTCGGGCCGTCGCTGAAATCCGCCTTTGAGCGTTACTTCCTCGGCCAGCGCAAAATCATTATTCTCGGGATGCTCCCAATCAATCAGATGCACCGTTTCATGCGCTTGCCCAGCGGCAATTTGCACTGGCACACCGTAGCGCAGCAGTTGATAGGTGCGCAGGTTGGCCTGATAAAGCGTGATACCCGTCGCGTCTGCAGCCGCTTCCAGCTTTTGCAACGCGGCGGCAATGTGCGCCGCCGAGTAGCCGCGCGCCGCAAGGTTGTCGCGCAGAGTCGCGGTCTCGATGGGGCGATTTTTCTCGCGTTTGCTCCAGTCACCGAGGTAGCGATAGCCCAGCCAATCGGGCCGCGCCGGATCGGTGAATAGCGCGATGACGCGGTTCTGCGTCTTGCGTTCGGAGCGGGTTAATTCAGACATCGGCGACTCGCCGGACTTTCTTGAACGGTGCGGAAAGGTGCGTGTCCAGCCGCCACGCCACCGTCCACCCCAGATGTTGGCGCGCTTTCATAGCGCTTGATCCGACTGTACCTTTTCCCACACCGCCGTCTTAAACCAGGCGGGCATCTGGTCGGTTTTCATGGTCAGGGTTTTGCCATCGCTCACCTCGGCCAACAAGATTTGCGCCGAGCCCGAGTTGTCGAAAATATAGGCCCGGTTGGTGTGCCGGATGGCCTCAAGGAGCAAGTCCAGGGATCGGCCGTAGCGGGCGATTACCTTGTCATCCGGCACTGGGTGACCTCCCAGACGAACCCGGTTGCGTACGCGCGAGATATTGATGATTGGGTCATCCGTGGCCACGAAATACAAATAAGTACGAAAACCCCGTTGCTGCGCCTTTTGCAGAAACTGCACCTTGTCTGCGGACGACATCACCGTCTCAAACGTGAACGAGGTTCCGCGCTCCAACAATTTGTGACGAATGAAGTCTGCCGCCACCGAAGCAAAGTACGAGTTGACCGACACCTCAAAAAAACTCAGCTTGTCGTCGTTAAAACGCAGGCACGCGGCTTCATCCAACAAACCAGCGTGCGCGAGCAAGACGGATGCGTTGAAGAACGACAATATTTCGTCGGCCGTGGTGTCCACCTGAAAAGGCTTTAAATCGAGAAAGTCACGTTCCCGGATTTCTTTCTCGATCTCATCCGGGTTGACGTACACCCCGAGTAACTCCGGACGAATCACCGCCTTGATCGTGCTCTTTCCCGACCCGTTGGGGCCAGCAAACATGCGCAGACGCGGGATGTCGGTCACCGCAGTCACCTCAGTCACGCGAAATCTCTCGTGTTTCGCCCACCGTCACAGCGCTGGGACGAGCGGTGGTTTTGATGAGCTTGCGGGTGCCGTCGGGAAACACCTCAAAGATCGCGCCGTTCTCGCTCTGCAACACACTGCTGCCTGAGGCGAGTGCCTGCCAATAAGCTTGGGTGACGGCAGACTGGGCGAGTTCGGGAATATGTTCTTCCAGAAACCGCATGGTTTTTTCAGAGGTCGGCATGGAGGGCTCCTTGCTAGCGGGATTGAAGTCACTCATATTAGGCGAATTCTGCCGGTCAGCAGTTCTTGCATCATCGCAGCTTTAAGCGCGCGGGTCTTGTCGCGGCGGGCTTCGAGGGCGGACAGTTCGGAGTCCATGTCGGAGAGAATGGTGGCTATAGCGATTTGCTCCGTCAATGCAGGTAGACACATCGAAGAATTTAGCAAAGCAACCTTGGAAAGGTTGTAGCGCGTTGATCCCTGCGCGAGGGACTTCATCAATTCGCGCCCCTCAGTGCTTCTCAAATAGTACGCGAGTAAGATCCCGTTCGCTTCTGCTCCTTCCCGAAATCGAAAGCCAAAACAAAAACTGTTTAAGTAGACGTCGTGAACTTCTTCAAGCAACACGGCACACATAGCGACTTCTTCGGGCGTCTCTGATGAGCCGTTAAAAAACAGATCGCCCGCGATGGCGCGATTTTGCGTCTCTGAACGAGAAATTCTGACTTTCTCAAATGTTCCGCAATCAATTACAACGTTCGTCATGACGTTCATGAAGGTGATGTAGCGCGCGTTACCGTCCCCGAAGTCGGCCTTTGACTTACCGGTTAATCCACCGTAGATCGTCCCTAAGTCCCCCAAACGCTTGACCTCCCACTCCCCGCTGAAACCGGGGAGGCGGGTGAGGCCGGTGAGGAGTTGCTGCATGGCGGCCTGTTTGAGGTCGCGCTTCTTGGCGATGAGCCGCTCAAACCCATCCAGCAGCGCATCCACATCACGCAACGCTGCTGCTATGGCGCGTTGTTCTTCCTCCAATGGAACAGGAAGTTTTAGACCAACAACGTCACCCGTATTAACGTAAATTTGTGTGCCCGGTTTTGCCAAACCAACGATGGCATTGTGCGCCTGGTCAGCGTTGATGACGTAATACAAATATGAAGCACAAACCTTGACCTTCGGCCTCAATCTCATTGTCCGCTGATTAAAAACGAACTGGTCACTCTCCTCAATCAGAAGAACTCGCCCAATAATGGCTCCGACGGATGTCTTATCGTTCAAAGACATCGTCAAATCATTCCGTCTCAAAACAAATCGCTCAACCAGCTTGCGGTTATTTCCGCTGATGTGGACACCGTTGTCCACATACCGTCCATTTACCGAATAGTTGCCGATGGAAATTACCTTTAATCCATCATGTAGGCTGAAAAGGTGCTCTAGCGATGTGCCGTTTTGGTAGTCACACAAATCGCCAATTCGCTGGACGTCCCAGTCCGCTGGAATCACCCCGACATCAGTTTGCTTGTACCCATGCTTGACGCGCGGCTGCTCCAGCGCATAACTGTTCGGTAGCTCGCGCGCTTTCAACTCCGCGTTCATGTTGCGAACCCCATCTTGCGCAAATGCGCTGCTACTTGGTCGTGCCGCGCTACCACTTCGGCTTCCAGCTGAGGCAGCGGCGTCGCGTAGCGTTCCGCTAGTTCGCGAATTCGACCGGTCAGCGTCTGCGATACGCGATCCAGTTCGCCCTGCACGGCGATGGACAGGCGTGCCATCCACTTATCGTCGATCACCAGCGTTTTGATGTCGGCGTCGGTGAGCGTGGGGTATTTTTCGTAGGCGAGTGTGTCGAGCACGGCCTCCTGCTCTTTCACGGCGCGCTTGAGGGCGCCTTCGCTTTCGGTGATATCCAGCCAGCGATTGAGCACAGCGATTTCTTCTTTCGCCGTTTTGTCGCCCTTGATTTCTTTGAGACGGGCGTTGATTTCTGCCTTGGCGATTTTGTCTAGCGCGCCGAGATAGCCTTCGTCACCGCTGTGCTCTTCTTCGAGTTCGGCAAGGCTTGCGGTGGTGGCTTCAAGCTCGGCAATTGTTGCGTCAATCGTGGCCTGCTGTTTAGCGAAGTAACGGGCGACGATCAGCGGCTTGGGGATCAGGTCGCAGGCCCAGCCTTTGTCCCTAGTCTTGCCCTTCTTGTCCGTTTCCAGTATGCGTGAGGGCTTTGCCACCCAGCCGTCGGCGGTGATGAGATAGCAGTCGTCCTGCATGGTCTCGGCCCAGTAGTCCATCAAGTGCTGATAGACGTCATAGGCGTCGAGCAATGGCGCGGCGTGAAAGACTTTGAGCAGCGTCTCGGACACCGTTTCGATCAATGCTTTCGGGTGGTCGTTCTTGTCAAATTCGGTGAGGCGCGGCGCGATGGCCTGCTTCCATTGGGTGAAAAGCGTTGTCGCACGAAGGTTGAACGCGATGAATTCTGAATGGCCGAGGATCGCAGGCTTGACCTCCGCAATGGGCAGCCTGAGATGCGCATAGCCCGCACGATCACGACCCGCAGGCTCGAACAAGGCTGTGCGCACGCTGGGCAACACTTGCCAGTCGGCTTTGAGCCCATCAATGTCACGCTCGGGAATACCGCCGCGCAGGTGGCCGTCAATGTCCTGCAAATCTTCGGGCTCGCTGCTGTCGATGTAGCGCGGCAGGTTGAGATTGAAGTCGTTTTTGGTGTCGGCAATTTCGTCGAACGGCACCATGCGGGCATAGCGCGGGGTGTCGATCAGGCGAGTGAAGGTGTCGACGATTTTGTGAACGTCCTGCTCGCGCAGGCGATTTTTGTTGCCGTCCTTGATGAAGGCCTTGGCGGCATCTATCATGAACACGCCCTTGCGGGCTTTGGCGTTTTCTTTGTCGAGCACCAGAATGCAGGCGGGAATGCCGGTGCCGTAAAACAGATTCGCCGGCAAACCGATGATGCCTTTGAGAATGCCGGAGCGCACCAGTTGCTGACGAATCACGGCCTCGGCATTGCCGCGAAACAGTACACCGTGTGGCAGGATGCAGGCGCCTTTGCCGGTGCTTTTCATGCTGCGAATGATGTGCAGCAGGTAGGCGTAGTCGCCCTGCTTGGCCGGTGGCTCGCCCCAGGTGAAGCGCTGGTAATCGTCGTTCGAGGGATTAAGGCCGGTGCTCCAGCTTTTGTCAGAAAACGGCGGGTTGGCGGCGACGTAATCGTAGGTGCGCAACTGCTCGCCGTCTTTGAACTTGGGCGAAGCCAGCGTGTTGCCGGACATGATGCTGGCGGTCGGGAAGTCGTGCAGGATCATGTTCATGCGGGCGAGGCCCGCCGTGGTGACGTCCTTCTCCTGCCCTTCTAGCGTGATATGTTTGCCTGCTTCGGCGGCCACCTTCAGCAACAGCGAGCCGGAGCCGCAGGTGGGATCGTACGCAGTGGTGGATGCCTTGGTGTTGGCTGGCGTTATGCCGATGACCTTGGCGATGACGCGGCTGACTTCGGACGGGGTGTAGAACTGGCCTTTGCTCTTGCCGCTCTCGCTGGCAAAGTGGCGCATCAGGTATTCGTAAGCGTCACCCAGGATGTCGTCGTGCTCGGCGCGGTTTTGCGAAAAATCAAGCTCGGGCTTTTGAAAGATGCCGACCAGATTGGAGAGCTTCTCCACCATGTCCTTGCCTTCGCCCAGCTTGTTCGGGTCGTTGAAGTCGGGGAAGTCGCTGCGGGCGAGCCGCGCATTGGCGTCGATGAGCGGCTGGATGATCTGGGTGTTGATCTTGTCGCCAATGTCCGCCTTGCCCTTGAGCGCGATCATGTCGCGGAATGAGGCACCCTTGGGAATGATGACGGGCGGCGCAAAGTCCTCGGAGTCGCCGTATTTGTCGGAGATGTATTTGATGAACAGCATGAACAGGACATAGTCCTTGTACTGGCTGGCATCCATGCCGCCACGCAGTTCATCGCACGAAGCCCACAGGGACGAGTAAAGATCAGACTTCTTGATGGCCATGCGCTTTTATCTGTTTGTATCTTTTAGTTCGTGGTGCAGTTTAAGCTGAGTTTTGCTTGCGGCCACACAGCTAGATCAATTCACCAAAACAAAAAGGGTTACCGCCGATAAAGCTGTAACCCTTTGATTTATATGGTAAATTTGGTCGGTATGATAGGATTCGAACCTACGACCCCTTGCACCCCATGCAAGTGCGCTACCAGGCTGCGCCACACACCGTAAGTCTGGATTCTAGCAGTCGCTCAACAGGCGACGGCGTCTCGAAACTACTTTGGATCGAGCAGCGCAGCAATCGCCAACAGCTCATCACGGAGCCGCACCGCTTCTGCTTTCGCCACCGCTTCAGCTGCCGCCGCTGCTGCCGCAGACAGCGCCGCAGGAGAGCCGCGTCGGCGCGTCAACGGTTGTGCGCCGTTGGCTTCTTCGTCCAGCCGACCACGGGCACCGATGATGGTGAAGCCTTCGCCGTAGAGCAGCTCACGAATGCGTCGCACCAGCAGCACTTCATGATGCTGGTAATAGCGACGGTTGCCGCGCCGCTTGACCGGGCGCAGTTGGCCGAACTCCTGCTCCCAATAACGCAGGACGTGCGGCTTCACCATGCAAAGCTCGCTCACCTCACCGATGGTGAAGTAGCGCTTGGCAGGGATCGGCGGTAGTTCAGATAAGGGTAGGCTCTCGCTCGGCATGGGCGGAATCGACCTGGCCTTTGAGTTTGTTGCTGGCGTGGAAGGTGACCACGCGGCGGGCGGTGATCGGGATCTCTTCGCCGGTCTTAGGGTTACGGCCGGGGCGCTGCGACTTTTCGCGCAGGTTGAAGATGCCAAAACCGGAAAGTTTCACGTCTTCACCGCGCTCCAATGCCTCGCGCACTTCCTCAAAAAAGTAGTCGACCATGTCCTTGGCCTCTCGTTTGTTCAAGCCCAATCGCTCAAACAAAACGTCTGCCAGCTCCGCTTTGGTTACCGAATCAGCCATCGTAAAAATTGTTATGCGCGTAGTGTCGCGCCGTGTTGTTGTTTAGCCGCTGTAAGCATTTGTTGGCAGGCTCCCTCGATCTCTGTATCTGCCAACGTACGTTCAGTATCTTGCATAAGTACCCGGATTGCAACGCTTTTTGCACCTTCAGGAAGCCCTGCACCACGATAAACATCAAAAATTTCCACATCGCGCACATAGCTAGGCGCGGCGTCGCGCAGAGCACTCACTAACGCGTGGGAATTTACCGAATTGGCAACCACCAGCGACATATCGCGGCGAACCAATGGCTGTTTTGACACGGCAACGTGGCTGATGACGGGCAATTGCTGCAACGGGGCGACGTCCAGTTCAAACACAATCGGGGCGCTTACGAGTTCAAATCTCGGCAGATGCTTCGGGTGAAGTTCGCCCAGCCAACCGAGCACATCACCGTTGAGCAGGATGCGCGCGGAGCGGCCCGGATGCAGCAGCGGATGCTCGGCTGTCTCAAAACGCACGTTGTCAGGAAGCACTGCTGCCAAATCTGCCTTCACATCAAAAAAGTCGGTCGCGCGCTTCGGGCTGGCCCACTGCTCTGGCGTTGCGCCGCCCCACGCCGCACCAGCAAGCCGAAGCGGCTGGCTGATGCCCGCAACCGCGAGCTCGCCGTCCACGACGCTCGCGTCACGCGCAAACACCTTACCCAATTCAAAGACGCGAACGCGGTCCGCTTTGTGACTGGCGTTGTACTGAATGTTGGCGAGCATGCCGGGGATCAGCATTGATCTCATCACGGCCATCTGGCTGGCGATGGGGTTTAACAGCTTGATCGGATCGGCGTTGCCGATGAGTTCACGCTCCCAAGCTTCGTCAACGAAGCTGTAGTTAATGACTTCAAAGTAATCCTGTGACGCCATGCGAGCGCGCAGCGTGTGCAGGCTGCGCAGCGCTTCTGGCTGCGAACGCATCGCGGCGCGCGCTAGCGGCGGCATTGCTGGGATGTTGTCAAAGCCGTAAATGCGCGCGATTTCTTCGATCAGGTCTTCCTCGATTTCGATGTCGAAACGGTAGCTCGGCGGCGTTATCGTAAACGTCTCGGAGGTGCGTACGTGCGTAAGGCCCAGCCGCGTGAAGATAGCGGCCATTTCGTCGGGGCTAACAGCAACTCCGATGACTTTTTGCGCGCGGGCAATGCGCATAATCACGGGCGGACGCGCTGGCACGTTGATGATCTGGTCGTCAATCGGCCCTGCTTGGCCACCACAGATTTCGCGGATGAGCGCGGTGATGCGGTCAAGATGCGCCGGGATGGTGTCCCAGTCGACGCCACGTTCGAAGCGATGCCCGGCGTCGGTTGCGAAATTAAAGCGGCGCGCACGGCCTTGAATCGCGAGCGGATGCCAGAACGCGGCCTCGACGTAGACGTTGGTCGTGTCCAGCGAGACGGCGGTGCTGTCGCCGCCCATGATGCCGACGAGTGATTCGACGGCCTGGCTATCAGCAATGACGCCCACTTTTTCATCGAGTTGGACGGTGTTGCCGTTAAGCAGCTTAAGCGATTCGCCCTTTTTGCCCCAACGGACTTGTAGGCCGCCCTGGCCCCCGCTGGGGCTCGTGCTCAGCTTGTCGATGTCGAAAACGTGGGTCGGACGACCGACTTCGAGCATCACGTAGTTTGAAATATCGACAAGTGCGGTGATCGAGCGCTGGCCCGATTTTTCGAGCCGCTCGCGCATCCAGGCGGGCGTGGACGCCTTGGCGTTGACGCCGCGAATGACTCGACCAGCGAAGCGACCGCACAGGTCGGGCGCGAGCACTTTAACGGGCAACACTTCGGCGAGCGTTGCCTTGACAACGCCCACCGGCTCCGCAGCCAGCGGCGCGCCGGTGATCGCATGCACTTCGCGCGCTACGCCGTAAACGCTCAGGCAATCAGCCTTGTTCGGGGTCAGTTTGACGAGGAATTTGCTGTCGTTGAGCGAGAGATATTCGCGGATGTCCGCTCCAACGGGCGCATCTGCGGCCAGCTCCATGAGCCCTGCATGTTCAGTCGAAATGCCGAGTTCACGAGCGCTGCACAGCATGCCGTTTGACTCGACACTGCGCATCTTGGCTTGTGTAATTTTGAACGGTTTGCCATCCTCGCCCGGCGGCAATTCGGCACCGACCAGCGCGCAAGGAATTTTGATGCCAACGCGCGCATTTGGCGCGCCGCAGACGATTTGCAGCGGGGCGGTCGAATGCTCGCCAACGTTGACGGTGCAGACGCTGAGGCGATCCGCGTTCGGATGCTTTTCACGCGTGACGATCTCGCCGACGACAATTTTGGTGAACGGCGGCGCGGCAGGCGTCACCTCCTCCACCTCCAGCCCCGCCATGGTGAGCGCGTGGGCGAGCTCGTCGGTGGTCAGCGACGGATTACAAAAACTGCGGAGCCAGGATTCAGAGAATTGCATGGTGTGCTCGGTGTGTGCTCAGGTCTAACGGTATCAACTTTTCCGTGAAAGCCTTATTTTATTGGGGCTATGCGGTAATTTACGCTAAAGTCGATTTATGTTGAATTAAGGGTCTATGCCCAATATAAATAGGGGCTGTGGCGAAAAGCTGTATCTGCCAGTGTTCTCGTTCCGCCGTCATTCTCGCGAAGCGGGAATCCATCTCGTAGTCTGCGCGAAGCGCAAATACTTGACGCTGCGCATTCGTCACGCTTCTGGATTCCCGCTTCGCGAGAATGACGCCATAGGGGACAACGGTGATCTGACGAATCAAGCAAACTGCTTCAAAAACCGCAGATCGCCCTCAAAAAACAAGCGCAAATCGCCAATGCCGTAACGCAACATCGTCAGCCGTTCCAGCCCAGAGCCGAACGCGACGCCGATGTACTTTTCCGAATCGAGACCGAAGTTCTTGACGACCGACGGATGCACCTGCCCCGAGCCGGAAATCTCCAGCCACTTGCCTTTGAGCGGGCCGCTTTCGAACTTCATGTCGATCTCCGCAGACGGTTCGGTGAACGGAAAATAGCTGGGGCGAAATCGCACCTGCAGCGCGGTAGTTTCAAAGAATCGGTGCAGAAAATCGGTGTACACGCCCTTCAAATCGGCAAACGAAATGTCCTCAGCGATCCACAAACCTTCGACCTGATGAAACATCGGCGAATGCGTCGCGTCCGAGTCCACGCGATAAGTGCGGCCCGGCGCGATGACCTTGATCGGTTTGCCTTTGGCCGTCACGTCGTTCGCATGCATGCGGGCGTAACGCACCTGCATCGGCGAGGTGTGCGTGCGCAGCAGCAACGGCAGCCCATCGGTGCCATTCATGTCCACGTAGAACGTGTCCTGCATCGATCGTGCGGGATGATTCGGCGGATTGTTGAGCGCTGTGAAATTGAACCAGTCCGCCTCGATTTCTGGGCCGTCGGCCACGTCAAAACCGATCGACGCGAAGATTTCTTCAACGCGCTGCCAAGTTTTCATCACCGGATGAATGCCCCCCGTGCCGCGACCACGACCGGGGAGGGTCACGTCTATGGATTCGGCGGCGAGTTTGGCGTTCAGCGCGTCGTTCGCCAGCGCGTCGCGACGAGCCTTGAGGGCCGATTCAATAAGCTCCTTGTTCCGGTTTATTTCTGCACCGTGCAATTTTTTGTGCTCAGGCGTGAGTTTGCCCAAGCCCTTTAGCAGCTCTGTGATCGCGCCTGTCTTACCAAGATATCTTGCTTTCGCGTCTTCCAGCGAGGCGGTTGTGTCACACGCAGCAAAGTCAGCCAACGCGGCAGCAACAACGCCCGTTGGTTGTTCGGTCGAAGGAGGTATACCTTGTGGCGCGGCGCGTTGGGTGAGGGATGATTCTGTCACGCACATTCTCCATTTTCGTCATCCCTGCGCAGGCAGGGATCTAGTGTCTTTTCTCCGCTTCGCGACGATCTTTGTTCAGCAAAGAGAAGTCACTGGGCTCCTGCCGCGCCAACTGGCGACCCAGAGGGCCTGGCAGGAGCGACGCCAGAGGAGAGAAGCGTCGTAAACATCGAGCGAACAAAACAAAAAGGGAGGCATTGCCTCCCTTTTGGGTTGCTCTAGAGCGTCTGAAGTGGGAGGCGCTAGTTGACTAGGCTGGCTTCACGCGCTCTACGAGCGCCTTAAACGCTGGCATGTCGAAGACTGCCATGTCGGAGAGCACCTTGCGGTCGATTTCACAAAGCGCTTTTTTCATCGCACCCATGAAGGTCGAATACTTCATGCCGCACTCACGGCTTGCTGCGTTGATACGCGCAATCCACAAGGCACGGAAATCGCGTTTCTTGTTGCGGCGATCACGATAGGCGTATTGGCCAGCGCGCATCACTGCCTGTTTGGCAACGCGATATACATTGTTACGACGACCGCGGTAGCCTTTGGCTAACGCGATAATTTTTTTGTGACGGGCACGGGCTGTGACGCCACGTTTTACGCGAGGCATTTTTCAATCCTCCTTATGCGTACGGCAACATTTGACGAGCGGATTTCTCGTCGGATGGGTGGATCGTCAACGTACCGCGCAGTTGACGTTTGTTTTTCGTCGTCCGCTTGGTCAGGATATGTCGCTTGGTAGCGTGAGCGCGCTTGATGCTGCCACTCCCGCGGACTTTGAGTCGCTTTGACGCGCTCTTTTTGGTCTTCATCTTAGGCATGGGCCTAGTTTCCTTCTAAAACTACTCGTCAGGCGCTACAGCAACTACGCTGCAATCTTGGGTGCCTGAGCGGGCAGGGTGACCGCATTGACCACCGGAGCGGGCTTTGCAGTCGCAGCAACCGCCGGAGCGGGCGCTGGTTTTGGAGGTGCCGCGCTTTTCTCGCCCGCCACCTGTTTCTTTTTACCGGCCAGCATCATCACCATGAGCCTGCCTTCTAACCTCGGAAACTGCTCAACCACACAGGTTTCTGCTGTTTCCGCCCTGATCCGTTCCAACTGCCGAATGCCGAACTCTTGATGCGCCATTTCGCGACCGCGAAAGCGAAGGGTGACCTTAACCTTATCGCCTTCTGCGATGAACTCGTTCAACTTGCGCATCTTGATCTGATAGTCATTTTCATCGGTTTGCGGTCGCAATTTAATCTCTTTGATCTCAATTTGCTTCTGCTTGCCTTTTGACTCTTGCAGGCGCTTGGCTTCCTGGAACTTGAATTTGCCGTAGTCCATGATGCGACATACGGGCGGCTGCGCTGTGGGCGCAATTTCTACCAAGTCCAGTTCAGCATCCTCGGCCATCTGCATCGCTTCACGCAATGATTTAATGCCCGCCTGCTCACCGTCTTTGTCTATCAGGCGAACCTCGAAACCGGTGATTTCTCGATTGATTCGCGTTTCTTTATCGGCTATGTGAACACTCCAGTTTAATTTGTGATGTGGGCGCCGGGTCGATTGTGGCCGACCGCTAAGGCGATAAATTCGGTTATCGGCATGACGCCCAAATCCAGATTGCCCCTGCCGCGCACTGCGACATTGCCCGATTCAGCTTCTTTTGCCCCCACCACAGCGATGTAAGGAAGCTTTTGAATGCTTAGCTCCCGGATTTTATAGGATATTTTGTCTGGCCTCAAGTCGGCCTCAGCGCGGAGCCCTGCGGCCTTGCACTGATTAACAACGTTTTGTGCGTATACCGACTGTTCCGACGTGATCGACGCCACCGCCAACTGACGCGGCGCGAGCCACAACGGCAGCGCGCCGGCGTAGTTTTCGAGCAGGATGCCGATAAAGCGCTCCAGCGAGCCCAAAATCGCCCGGTGCAGCATCACTGGTGGATGCCGGGTGTTGTCCTCGCCCACATATTCGGCGTTCAGGCGCACTGGCATGTTGAAGTCCACCTGCATCGTCCCGCATTGCCAAACCCGGCCCAGCGCGTCTTTCAGCGAATATTCGATCTTCGGCCCGTAGAACGCGCCCTCGCCTTTCAGCTCTTCCCAAGGGGCGTTCACCGAGTCGAGAGCGTTTTTTAGCGCGGCTTCGGCCTTGTCCCATACCTCGTCTGAGCCGACGCGTTTTTCCGGCCGCGTTGAAATTTTGTAGATGATGTCGGTGAAGCCAAAATCCGCGTAGACCTTCTTCAGCAGCTCGTTGAAAGCAATGCATTCCGCCTGAATCTGGTCTTCGGTGCAGAAAATATGACCGTCGTCCTGCACAAAGCCGCGTACCCGCATGATGCCGTGCAGCGAGCCTGACGACTCGTTGCGGTGGCAAGAACCGAACTCGCCATAACGCAGCGGCAGCTCTTTGTACGAATGCAGCCCGGCGTTGTAAATCTGAATATGGCCGGGGCAGTTCATCGGCTTGACGGCGTACGTGCGCTTCTCGGACTCGGTGGTGAACATCGCGTCTTTATAGTTCTCCCAATGCCCGGATTTCTCCCACAGCGTACGATCCAGAATCATCGGCGCGCGAACTTCCTGATAGCCGTTGTTCTCATAAACCTTCCTCATGTATTGCTCAACGATCTGCCAGATGCGCCAGCCGTTGGGATGCCAGAACACCATGCCCGGAGCCTCTTCCTGCGTGTGGAATAAGTCAAGCAGTCGGCCAATCTTGCGATGGTCGCGTTTTTCTGCCTCTTCCAGCCGGAACAGGTATTGATCGAGCTCTTCTTTTTTCGCCCACGCCGTGCCATAGATGCGCGTCAGCATTTCGTTGCGATGATCGCCGCGCCAATACGCGCCGGCCACTTTCATCAATTTGAAATGCTTCAATTTGCCCGTTGAAGGAACATGCGGGCCGCGACACAAATCGGTAAACGCGCCTTCGGAATACAGCGACACATCTTCGCCTGCAGGAATGCTCGAAATGATTTCGGCTTTGTATGCCTCGCCGATGCCCTTGAAATATTCAACGGCCTCATCCCGAGGCAGCACCTTGCGCCCGACCTTTTCGTCCTTCTTCGCCAGCTCCGTCATCTTCACCTCGATCTTGACCAAGTCCTCTGGCGTGAACGGGCGCTTGTATGAAAAGTCGTAGAAAAAACCGTCCTCGATCACCGGCCCAATCGTCACCTGCGCGTCGGGGAACAGCTCTTTCACAGCATAAGCCAGCAAGTGCGCCGTCGAATGCCGAATTACCTCCAAGCCGTCGGCCTCTTTGTCAGTGATGATGGCGAGATCCGAATCCTTGTCGATCACAAACGACGTGTCGACCAGCTTGCCATCAACCTTGCCTGCAAGGGCGGCTTTAGCGAGGCCCGCGCCGATGCTAGCCGCAACGTCCATCACGCTGACGGGCTTGTCAAACGGTCGCTTGGAGCCGTCGGGGAGTTGTATTTGAATCATGGTTTGTCTTTACTACCGTTCACCCTAAGCGCAGCGAAGGGTTTGATTGCTGAGTGTCAAAGCCCTCGCGCTGATCAGGGCGGACGGGCTTAGAGGAAAGGCACAAAAAAAGCAGCCGAAGCTGCTTTTGCTGAATACGTCGAAACGACGCAGAAAGCCCTAGCCCCGGCGGAAAATAAATCCTGTCGTGGTGCGAGTTCGCGGCATTCTTCGGCATCCCTTGAAAATAACGTGTCGATAAAATCTGGTAGAGACAACTGGATTCGAACCAGCGACCCCCACCATGTCAAGGTGGTGCTCTAACCAACTGAGCTATGTCTCTGCGTGCGCAAATTGTAGCGCAGTCAAAGCGGGCACGTGACGCTCGCGGGCCGCTACCATTGAGGCCGACGATGTTTGTCAAAAAAGAGAAGTAGGTAGTTGTATGCCGTTAGCCCCGTTTTTGTTCACCCGAGCCGCGGCGCTCGCTCGCGCTGATCGCGTTGACCCAGCGCGCTACTCGCGAACGCGGAATTTTTTGACTGGGGACGTTACGCGGCTGTCGCCCTACATCACGCACGGGCTGATTTCGATCCCTGAGTTGCTGGAGAGCGTTCACGCGCGCAAGCCGCTTAGTTGGGAGGACAAACTGGCCTTCGAATTCGGTTGGCGCGAGTATTTTCATCATGCCTGGGATCGCCTCGGTGAGGGTATCTGGCGCGAGCAACATGCGCCGCCCGGCTCGGGCTACGCAGCCACCGTGCCGGACGATATTCGCACCGCGAGCACCGGCGTGGCCATCATCGACCAGCAGGTGCGCGAGCTCTACGCCACGGGTTATCTGCACAACCACGCGCGAATGTGGATTGCCTCCTATGTGGTTCATATTCGAAAAGTAAGCTGGCAGGCGGGTGCGAAGTGGATGTATTCGCACTTGCTGGATGGTGATCTCGCGTCAAACACGCTTTCGTGGCAGTGGGTCGCAGGCACGTGGACCGGCAAGCCGTATTTGTTTAATGCGGAGAACGTGGCACGTTATGCACCAAGTGCAGATTGCAGCGGCAGCGTGATTGATACGAGTTACGAAATGCTCGACGCCATCGCGCGCAGTAGCAAGCCGGCGTTGTCGCTGAAACCGGTGTCAGTGGACGCCGTTGCCGAGCCGCAACGGTTGTCCTCACCGACGAGCGTTTCAAATGGCGCGGCATCGGAGCCCGTGTGGCTCATGCATCCGTGGTCGTTGCACTTACCGGATGAGCGCACCGCCGTGGGCGTTATCAACACTGATTTTCATGCCGCGTACCCGTGGTCGCTAGCGCGTTGGAACGCGGTCATGTCGGTGATGCACACGCGCTGCACGCACGTGATTGTGGGCGCGAGCGGCGAGCTCAATACCGCTTTTGCAGGAAAGAGTTTGCAAGCCATTCAAACGCTGAACCCGCACTACAACGCATTGATCGCAAGAGCCGCACCTAAGGCGCTCGCGACACCACGCGCGTTTGCCAATCCGAGCATGTTGAAACGATCTTTTACGTCGTACTGGAACGCGGTGAGCCGGGACAAATTTCCAGCGTGAGCAACTCTGTAAACGTGGTCTGGTTCAAGCGTGATTTGCGCGTGACCGATCACGCGCCGCTCGCGCAGGCGTGTGCGCATGGCTCGGTATTGCCGTTGTACGTTTACGAGCCAAGCCTGATTGCGCAGCCCGATGTGTCGGCGCAACATTTAGCGTTTATCAACGAGTGTTTGCAAACGCTGGCGGTGGATTTAACTAGCCTCGGCCTCAAGCTCATCACGCGCGGTGGCGAAATGATTGACGCGCTCGCGGCGATCAAACTGCGCGTCGGCAACCTCAAGCTGTGGAGTCATGAAGAAACCGGCAACGGCGCGACCTATGAGCGCGACAAGCGCGTGGCCGCTTGGTGCCTCGCGAATGGCGTTCCTTGGCACGAGTCGCCGAGTGGTGCCGTGGTGCGCAGACTCAAGGATCGCGACCGCTGGTCTTCGATCTGGATGCAGCGCATGAAGAACGCGCCGCTTGATGTGCCGTCGCAGGTAACAATGACGGCGAACGTGCTCGACAGCCACGGCATCGTCGCCATCAATCGTCTTCGCGTGAATGGTCACGACAAACCGCTGCGTCAACGCGGAGGTCGCACCGTGGCGCTGGCCGATCTGCAGAGTTTTTTCACTGAGCGCGGCCAGCACTATCGGTTCGAAATGTCGAGCCCGCTCACCGCTGCCGATGCCTGCTCCCGCATCAGCGCGCATCTCGCGTACGGCACGCTGTCGGTGCGCGAAGTGGTGCATGCGGTGTGGCGGCAGCGAGCGAAACTGTTGGCGATGAATGAGCATGAACGCGAGCCCGGTTGGCTCGCGTCGCTTAAATCATTCGAGAGCCGCTTGCACTGGCACTGCCATTTCATTCAAAAATTGGAGCGCGATCCGACGATTGAATTCACCAACATGCATCGCGCGTACGCTGGCCTGCGTGAGGAAAATCATAACGCGCTTCTGCAAACCGCGTGGCGCAACGGCGAAACCGGATTGCCGATGATTGACGCCTGCATGCGTATGTTGGCGGCGACCGGCTGGATCAACTTTCGGATGCGCGCGATGCTGGTGAGTTTTTCGAGTTATCACCTGTGGCAACACTGGCGCAAGCCCGCGTTGCACTTGGCGCGAGAGTTTTTGGACTATGAACCGGGCATTCATTACCCGCAAGTGCAAATGCAATCCGGCACCACCGGTATCAACACCGTGCGCATGTACAACCCGATCAAACAAGCGCGCGATCAGGATCCAACGGGCGCGTTTGTGCGGCGCTGGATTCCAGCGTTGGCGGGGGTTCCCACGGACTTCATCTTCGAGCCGTGGCGTATGCCGGACAACCTTCAGCGTGAGTACGGCTGCGTGCTTGGGCGCGATTATCCGGTGCCAGTCGTCGACGTAATCGCCGCCGCCGAGCACGCACGATCAACGATGTGGATCAAACGCAAAGGCAATGAATTTCGCACGGAAGCGCAGGCGATTTTCGAGACGCACGGGTCGAGGAATCCGGCGCGGGAGAGCGTGAAAACGCGCAAGAAAACTGCAAACCGCGAATTGCGCACGGCGGAAATTAATGCTTCGCAGGGGTCGCTGTTTTGACGGAGTTCTTCGCTCGGGAAAGCACCTTGTAGGAGCGGCGAAATGCGCTCATGAGCATTATCGAAGGGCCGCGATCTCGATCACGTTGGGTGATCGCGGCTTTCGCCGCTCCTACGTGAAAAATCGCCATCAGCTTTATGCTGAAATGCCCATTTCAATTGGGCCCAGCTGCCTAAATGCCATTTATCGAGTTGTGCAATAAATGGCATGCGCGCCCATGCGCAAAGGACGTTACAGCAAAAACCTGCTCCGGAAAAATAACCACAACGAACCTTAATGCGCCTTCGGAAAATCCACCGGAAACGGTAACGCCTGAAAGGTAATGCCTTCTTCGCGCAGCGCTTGGGCGGTGTCTTTGTCGGCCCTTCCGCGAATGCCTTTGTGTGGTTTTTCGCCGTAATGCATGGCGCGGGCTTCGTCGGCAAATTTTTCGCCTACATACTCCGTGCTTTCGCGAACGTGATCGGCGAAGCCGACGATGGCCTCGCGGAGTTTGCCGAGGTCAATGTCGGTGAGCGATGGGATGGCGGGCCCTGCATCTGAAGGGTCAGAGGCAACCGTGGGTGCCAGAGTTTCTTTGGCGTCTTTGGCATCTTTCGCCGCTCTGGATTCTTGGGCAACGCTTGCTGCGCTTTGCTGCGCGCCCATGTTGATACGCGGCGCGTGCAGCTTACGCTCGATCGCGTTAGAACCGCACAGGGGGCATTCCACCAGCCCGCGATCACGCTGGTTTTCAAAGTCGGCAGGCGAGGCGAACCAGCCTTCAAACGGATGTTGTCGGTCGCACGCTAAGTTGTACACAATCACGCTAATGAACTCCGGGGCCATTGATCGACCCATGTTGACGCCTTCAACTACGTGAAGGCGAGCGCGACCAAAGCAATCGCACGCTACCCTTATTAATAGCGCACTTCGCCTTTTTTGTTGAGCACTGTTAACTCTACGAAGATCGACGCATTATGGTTGTCCGGGCTGAACGACACATTAAAGCCGCCGACGTCGACGTTGCGCATGCTTTCAAGCGCCTTCACCAGCGCTTCTCGCGACGCGTCTCCACCGCGCCGCAGCGCTTCCACCATGACTTTGGCAGCGATGTAGCCCTCAAGGCTCGTGTAGGACACATCAGTGACACTGGCGGCTTTCAACGCCTTTTGATATTCCACGACCACCGGAAATTTGTTGGCGGTCGGCGGTGGCATGACCTGAGAAATCATCACGCCATCGGCAGCTGCGCCGAGTGCTTTAGCCAGTGGCTTGGTGCCCACAAAGCTCACGTTGACGAAGCGCGTTGGCAAGTCTTTGGCCTTAATCTGCTTGATAAACTCGCTGCACGAACTGTACGCGCTGACCATGATGATCACTTCGGGCTTTGCCGCGAGCATGGTCGCAACAGCCGCTGCAACGTCGGTGGAGTTGCGCTCAACGGTCGCCTTGGCGACAACCTGCAGCTGGCGCTTGGTCAGGGCACGTTCAACACCGGCCAGCCCAGCTTGACCGTACGAATCGTTTTGATGAAACACGGCGATTTTGGTGACGCCGCCTTGCGTCATTTGCCGCACGATGGCCTCAGTTTCGTCGAAGTAACTGGCGCGCACGTTAAACACGTAACGATTGAGCGGCGTGCGCAACAGTTCAGCGCCCGTGAACGCACCAAAGAACGGCAATTTAGCTTTGCTTGCTACGGGAATCGAGACCGCGCTGGTCGGCGTGCCCACGTAACCGAAAAGTGCCAACACATCGCCGTCTTCGACGAATTTCTTGGTGTTGGCCTCGGCGCGCGCTGGCTCGTAGCCGTCGTCCAAAGTGCGCAGCACGATTTTCTTGCCGCGTACGCCGCCGCTCGCGTTGACTGCGTCAAAGTACGTCTTGGCCCCGAGCATCATTTCTTTGCCCAACTCCTGCGCAGGCCCGCTGAGCGCCGCCGATTGACCCAACACGATGTCTTGCGCGAAGCTTGGCGCGGACTGACTCAACAGCAGCACTGCTGCGAGAAAAAAACTACGATTCATAGAACGACTACTTTCGCTTTTTTCGCCGTACAAACCCCATGCACCTCGCGTCAATGGGGTTGTTTCAGCTGATTATTCTTAATGTTTTGTGACTGAGGCTGGTGAGCTACGCAACGTTCAACGCATCATTCAATATGACGATAGCGTATTTTTTTTCACACAGCAAGACAAGCGGGTAAACGCCGACGTAGATTCCACCCCAAGGCACTGGCCGTACCACGCCCGCAGGCGCAGGCGCAGGCGAATCGGCTGTGTCTAAACGATCAGGCGCGCCTCGTTGGCAGGAAATGCCAAACGAATGGCGCTGCCCACCGCATGCGGCGCGCGCTCCTTAGGCAGGAACACGAACAAGTCGCCTGCTGACGTGGTGACGACGAGCTCAACGCCTTTGCCAACAAAGGCGGACTTTTGCACGACACCCTCGATAGCCGGGCTGACCGCAGCGTCGGTGGTCACTTCAAACACGTCAGGCCGCAATGCGATTTTTGCGTCGCCGACGGTGGCCGCATCGGTCTTGATATCGAACCGTGAGTCACCGAGCGTGAGCGTGGCGGTGCCATTTTCAAACGACACGACCTGCCCTTTCGCCACATTCGCCTCGGACAAAAAATCAGCCACGAATGCGGTGCGGGGTTGGAAGAACAGTTGATTGGCGGTGCCAGCTTCGGCGATATGGCCACGATCCATCACGATGATGTGATCGGACACGGCCATCGCTTCTTCGCGGTCATGCGTGACGTACACGCAGGTGATTTTTAGACGCTGTTGCAGCTCGCGAATCTCTTCACGCACGTGGCGACGCAGTTTGGTGTCCAAGTTCGACAGCGGCTCGTCGAACAACAACACCGCAGGCTCAAGCACCAAGGCACGGGCGATGGCAACGCGTTGCTGCTGCCCGCCCGACAGCTCGGACGGCAGACGAGCCTCAAAGCCGGTCAAGCCGATCAACTTCAATACGTGATTGACTTTCGCTGCGACTTGCGGCTTTTTCATGCCCTGCACGGTCGGGCCGTAGCCGACGTTTTCCATCACGCTCATGTGCGGAAAGAGCGCGTAGCTCTGGAACACCAGCGACACGTTGCGTTGCGCTGCGGACTTGGCCGTCACGTCTTTTCCGCCGAGCAAAATCTGCCCCGAGTTCGGTAGTTCAAGACCCGCGACCATACGCAGCGTGGTCGTTTTTCCGCAGCCAGATGGCCCGAGCAGCGTGACGAGTTCGCCGTCTTCAATACGGAAGGTGATGCCCTTGACGGCGGGCTCGCCGGTGCCGTAATCCTTGACAACATTGATGAATTCAAGGGTGCCTTTTGTGGGCTGGGTGACAGCAGTTGCAGGTGTTGCCGGGGTTGTATTTGTCATTTTTCAGTTACTCCAATTCATCAACCAACAACCACCGCAGCGCCGGGTGCGGCCACCACCGCACCGCGTCGTCCCAACTTGCGTGACCCGACCAGCCATTGCACGAACACAATCGCGACGATCATGATCAAAATCAGCACCGCGCAGTACGCAATCGCCACGCCGTAATCGCCGTTAATCACGCGCCCGATGATGTAGGTCGTCGCCACCTCAGTGTCGCCGGACACCAGGAAAACAATAGCGCTCACCGTGGTCATGGATCGCACAAATCCGTAGATCAATGCGCCAACAATGGCAGGCTTCAACAGCGGCATCAACACCCGTCGGAACGTGGTTGCGCCGTTCGCCCCAAGCGTGGTGCTCGCTTCATCCAAAGATTTATCCAATTGCGACAGCGCCGCGATGCCACCGCGCACTCCGACCGGCAAGTTGCGGAACACGAAGCACAGCACGATGATGAGCCCAGTGCCGGTCAACTCAATCGGTGGCACATTGAACGCAAAGATGTACGCGACACCGATGACAGTGCCCGGAATCGCGAACGACAGCAGCGTGAGAAATTCAAACGCGCGTTGCCCTTTGAACGTGGTTCGCGCGATCAAATACGCCGACAAAATTCCAACGATGGCCGTGAGCGGCGCAGCGGCCAGTGAGAACTGCAAGGTGTTGAACAGCGAATGCCACGCCGCACCGGTGAACAAAAAGCCGTGCGGCCCGTGATCAATCGAGAAGCCCTTCACGAAGTGCTCAAGCGTCAACGTGTGATCGCGTCCCCACACTTTCACGAACGCGCCAAACAGGCTCATGCCGTAGAGCACGACCGTCAACATCAGCCACGGTATGCCGACAAAAATGGCGGTACGACGCACGCCTTCCGGCAGCGGACTTGGCAAGCCAGTGTCACCCTTGCCGGAGACAGTGACGTAGCTCTTTTTCGCGGTCGCTTTGCGTTGCAGCCAGAACGCGAACAGCGCGAACCCGAGCAAGATCAACGAGTACACGGCCGCCTTGCCCTGATCGAGTTGCGCACCAACAATCGCGAAGTAAATCTCAGTCGACATCACGCCGAAATTGCCGCCGAGCACCACGGGGTTGCCGAAGTCAGCAATCGATTCGATAAAACCGACCAAGAACGCATTGGCCAGACCCGGCGCCATCAGCGGCAACGTGACGTAGCGGAATGTCTGCCAGCGTGTGGCGTGCAGCGATTGGCTCGCCTCTTCCAGCGTGGGGCTCACGCCTTCCACCACGCCAATCAACACTAAAAATGCGACGGGAGTGAAGGCGAACAGCTGCGCCAACAGCACGCCCGGCATGCCGTAAATCCAGCGCGACGGTGGGATGCCGAACACCGCTTCCAGCATTTGGTTGACCACACCGGCGCGACCAAACAACATGATGAGTGCCAAGCCCACCACAAACGGTGGCGTGATGATTGGCAACACAGTCAACAGGCGCAGCGCCTTCTTGCCGCGAAAGTTGGAGCGGGTGACGATCAGCGCGAGCAACAGCCCAAGAAAGGTCGTGCCGGTCGCGCACAGCAGCGCCAGCCACAACGTGTTCCAAGCCACGCCACAGCCCGATCCGCCCCACAGACACGCGATGTCAAGTGCCCACAATTTGCGCAGATTAAGGCGATCCCAAAACGCCGTGATCGACAGGCTTCGATCTTGGTCAAGAATCCCCTCGTACAAAATCCGCGCCACCGGGAAAAACACGAACAGCAGGACCAGCACCACAATACACAGCAAGGAAGACGCCACAAAACGATCACCGCGAAAGTAGCCCATCGACGCGATGCCATCGGCGCAAATCAAGATAAAGCCGAAGCCCACCAGAAGCGCACCTGCGCCCATGCCGAATTGGCCGCCGTTGATCTGAGGCATCAGCATTTTCAACACGTCGAAGGTATAACCCTGAGCGCCAATCGCAAAGCCCTGCGCCAGTACATAAAGCGCGCCCGCCGCGCCGATGAGCGTGACCATGCGCGCCCAAGATCGCAACGCACCCTCCGCTGCGCGCCCGGCGTCTACGGGTCGCGCATAGAGCCCGACGGCAGCCAGCAGCAACACAGGCAATAAGATCAACCAAACTTTACTGAACGTCGCGATTTGAATAATCGCTGGCGCAAAATCCTTGCCGCCGAATTTGGCGATCCATTTAAACGCGTAGAAACTGTCCTGCAGCGCGTACCACGGCACGAGCGTGAGCCCCGCCGCGATCAGCAGCAGCGCAATGATCCGATAAGGCGTCATCTGAAAGTATCCCCCAATTTCATCTGCCAAATCATCACGCTGATGGCCGACTCTTCACGGAGTTTAGCGGCTGTGGCAATTCGTGGGCGTGGCGATTCGCTCGAATCAGCTTTTTCATGACTGCCTCAGTAAATATGGGCGTGGTTAGATAAAACGATCTAAGTCGACTTTTACCTATTTGACGTCTATGCCCTTATAAAACAGGCGATAAACAGAAAAGCTGATGGCTTGTAGCAAGTACGATTTCCTGTTTTATGCATGCGATAAAGCACTTTGGAACCGCATTTGCCACACTACTACCCAAGTATTTTGCGAGTGTTCGCTATCGCACAGACGGGCTCTGACGGTCTTCTGATAATGCACTGGTAATGTGCGAACGCATCTTAGGGCTCGCTCATGAATAGCTTGATCATTTGGCCGCTGGATTGAAATGCAATGCTCGGTGCGAAGCACGCCGTGTAGCTGACCACACCAGTGATTCGTAACGACGCAGTGCGCCCAAGCCAAGTCGGGCACATGGGCAGGCTATTGATTAACGAGCCTTCAGTTGCGCAGCAAAAAATCCTCCACCTCCAGAAAGCATCCATGAAATCGAAACACACCCTGCGCGTCATCGCGGCAGCCGTCCTCAGTATCGTGAGCGTACCCACGGCCCTGGCCCAGTACAGCGACAGTTACTACTACCTCGGCGGGGGCGTCGGTAAAGCGCGCGTCGAAATTAACGATGAGCGTGTTACCCGCCCGTTATTTGGCACCGGCTTGACCGCCACCAACATCAACCGCGACAACCATGACACCGCCTACAAGCTGTTTGGTGGCTATCAGTTCAATCGAAATTTCGCAGTCGAAGGCGGTTATTTCAACCTCGGCACGTTTGGCTTTTCAGCCACCACCGCAACATTGGGTGCCTTCAGCGGTCAGGTCAAGATTCAGGGCTTTAACCTGGATCTGGTCGGAACGTTGCCGCTTTCCGAGCGTTTCTCGGTGTTTGCCCGCGCTGGTGCGCAGGCGGCCAAGACCGGTGACACCTATAGTGGTAACCGCCCCGTCAGCACGTTCAATCCGAGCCCAAGCAAGCGCGAAGTTAACTACAAGGCGGGTGTAGGTCTGCAATTTGAAGTGAACCCGTCATTCCTGGTGCGCGCCGAGGCCGAACGCTATCGCATTAGCGACACCGTAGGCAAAAAAGGCAACGCCGACATGGTCTCGGTAAGCCTTGTGTTCCCGTTCGGCCGCAGCCAAATGGCCGCTCCGCGCCCAATGGCTGAGCCCGCCTACGTGCCACCGGCGCCCGCACCGATGCCTGCGCCTACGCCACCGCCGCCAGTCTACGTAGCACCACCACCAGTCGTTGTTGCGCCACCTCCCCCTCCAGCGTCGGCCCCTGCGCCAATGCCTGCGCCGGTTGAGCGCCGTCGGGTGAGTTTCTCTGCGGAATCGCTGTTTGCATTCGACAAGACGGAGATCAAACCCGAAGGAAAAGCCGCACTGGATCGCTTCGCCAACGAACTTCGCGGCACCCAGTTTGAGCGTATTAGCGTTGAGGGCCATGCGGACCGTTTGGGTAGCGATAGCTACAACCAGCGCCTGTCAGCGCAGCGCGCCGAAGCGGTCAAGGCGTACCTGATCAGCGCGGGCGGTGTCAGCGCGAACAAGATATCAGCCGTGGGCAAAGGCGAAACGATGCCCGTGACCAAACCCAGCGACTGTCGCGGGAACACGCGGACTAAAGCGCTGGTCGCGTGCCTGCAGCCAGACCGCCGGGTTGATGTGGAAGTGACAGCGGTCAGGTAGTCCGTGACACAGGTCGCGATGATCGCATGGCGACATCGCGACCTTCAGCCGGTGTCAGGCAGCCTGCATCAGACGGGTTGCGGTCCGTCGCGCCGCTTGGCGCAACAGGACGGGTGAACATCAGGCTTGCGGGCGATCGTTATCGAACCCGCCCCACGCGCAATCGCCGGAACCGCGAGCAAGCCGATGGCAAGGTGGATCGGTGCATCTCGCCTGCACAGGGTGCGTCAACGTGCCGACGTTGACGGGTGCACGTCCAATCCATTTTCGCAGTTCAAGTACGTCTTTCGCGCGCGGCACGTTATCGCGGCGCATCAGTTCGACGTGGCCCCACGACAGTGGCGTCAGATGCAACAGGTCAAACATATGCGCACAGGCACGCACTAACCACCTTGGCACCGGCAGTCTGATCGCGTCGCGATGATGCACACGCAGCGCCCGCAGATACTGCGCAAGGCTGTACTGCGCTTCACCACCCAACTCAACGCTCGACGGTAGCACGTCGCGCCGACAGGTGCAGAGCGCGGCAATCGCTTCACCCAAGTCATCGACATGCAGCGGCGCAAGACGCCCCGTTGCGTCAGCAGGCACAAAATGCACAGGCCATTTTGCGACGCGGCGCAACCAGCGCGAACCGAATCCATCGACGCCATCGAGCAGCGACGGGCGAACGATGCACATCTCGCCCGCGATTTTTGCCATGCCTCGCTCGCCAGCAAGCTTCGCGGTGATGAAGCCACTGCTTGCGGCGTCGCTTAAGCCCAGCGCGGTGACGTGAATGAAGCGCTTGCCCAACGCCGCACATGCGTTCGCGATGGCGATTGGCGCATCTCGATACACCGCTTTGTAGCTTTCGCCCCAGCGCTCACGCAGAATGCCTGCGCAGTTAACTACGACGTCGAAAGTTTCTATCAACGGAACCCAGTCTTCAGTCAGGGTCAGCCGGTGTAATTCGATGGGGATTGACTTCGTCGAGCAGCCATCTCTCTTGGGACGACGCGTGCCGACCGTTGCGTCTGCACCGCGCGCCATCAGTGCAACAACGACTGAACGACCAATGAACCCAGCACCACCGATGACCAGCACTTTCATGTTTCGTCTCCCACGTCGTTTCTTGTATTTCTGTCTTGACAGAAATGTATGAAATAAATAGCATTGAGTCAAGAACAATGAAACATCGTCTCTTAGCGTCATTCTCGCCAAAGGCGGGAATCCACAGCGCAACCAACGCGAAGCGCAAAAATTTGATGCCACGCAGCGGTTCACAAGCTAGATTTCCGCCTTAGGCGAGGATGACGGCACTCCTGAAATCTCCATACGATCATGTCCCTATCACCGATCACCGAAAAATTCGTCCTGCACTGGGGCGAAATGGGTTCGCGCTGGGGCGTGAACCGCACGGTGGCGCAGATTCATGCCTTGCTCTTCTTGCTGGGAAAACCACTGACCGCTGAGGACATTGCCGACGCGCTGGGCGTTGCTCGATCCAACGTCAGCACCAGTTTGCGCGAACTCGCCAACTGGAACCTGGTGCGCACCACGCACATCATGGGCGACCGCCGCGACTTTTTCGAGGCGTCGTCTGATGCGTGGGAACTGATGCGCATCATCGTGCGAGAGCGAAAATTGCGCGAGTTTGACCCGACAGTTTCGATGCTCACCGAGACCGTTGCCGACCCCGCATTTGCCGCCGAACCTGCGGAACAACAAAAGCGCATTCGCGAAACGCAAGCGCTGATGCGCGACCTGTCCGGTTGGACCAATGACATGCTGAAACTGGAGCCGTCGATTCTGGTCAAACTGATGCGCCTTGGCAGCAGCGTCCAACGTTTTTTTACCAAGTAGAGCGCCCCAAAATATCATGAACATGATGAACGCCGTTCAATATCCGTTAACCATTTTTTTCGATGGCTCTTGTCCGCTGTGTACCCGCGAAATTGCGCTGCTCACAAAATTTGACGATCAACAGCAATTGCGCGTTGTTGATTGTTCAGCAACCGATTTCGCACCCGTCGAGGGTCACGCGCGCGAGGCGATGATGGCGCTGATTCATGCGCGCGACGAAGCGGGCACGTGGCTCATCGGAGCGCCGGTATTTGCAGCGGCCTATCGCGCCACCGGTTTTGCGTCCATTGCCAGCTTGTGGGGCAGCCCGCGGTTGCAGCCGATGTGGAGCGTCGTCTATCCGTGGATTGCGCGAAACCGCATGTGGCTGTCGAGGCTCGGTGCGATTGACGCCATGACGTGGCTGCTGCATCGCTTGCACGCGCGCGCCGCAAAGAAGGCGCTAGCGCAAAGTCAGGCGTGCAAAGATGATCGTTGCGATATCGATAACAAGTAGATTGAAATGTGGAGCGGCGCGAGCCGCGAACCGCGTCGGTCAAGCAATCGCGGCGCGTTTGAGCGCGGCGTCCACCTTGCCTGGCGTCGTGTTGGTAAGCAAGTCTTTCATCGGCAACTTGGCGGTGCCGTCGGAAATCGCCGTGACCTCAAAATCACCCAGCATCATGCGGTAATACCCCGGTGCCTGCGTCTTGACCATCGGCGCAGCAGCATGCGCAGCGCCGACCAGCGACGCGACCGGCGCGAGCGCGATTCCTGCGCCTAAAAGGCTGACGGCCATAGCGGATCTAAGCGGTTGAAAAGAGCGTGACATCGTGACTCCTGATGAAAAAATGAATGTGCTGCGATATCGCAGTGAACGGGTTGCGCGAACTCGCAGCCTCTAGTTTTTCACGATCAGCTTTTTATTCAACCCCTTTATTAATAGGGGTTGACAGGTAATATTGACGTAAGTCGACTTCGGCATTAAATACAGTAGTGACCCAGACAACACTTAGTGCTCACAGAAAAGATGTACCGCTTAAACGATGACCTTTTGCCCCGCGAAATTCGTAAATTCAAAGGACTTCAACCATCCCTGCTGACCTTCAACGCACTTCATTTTTTCCGCCTTCAGCCACGCGGTCGCCACACTTTCGCCAAGCAGCAAACCTTGCCACGCATCGCTGCGCCAGTGCACGCCTGCGAAGTTGCGGCCCACTGATAGCGCCGTGGCGAGTTTGTTCAGCTCGGCACCGACCGTCGGGGCGGGCAGGTTCGGATTGATCGCCTCCCAATCCTTACCGTCGCGCGTCGGTTGCAGCGGAAAGCGCAGCTTGCGTTTTTCGTCAAACATGGCCTTCAGCACCGTCACGCAGGCACCGGCCACGGCCGCATGGCCCGACGGATACGCGGGATGCGGCGGCGCGCCTTCGGGGTATGCCTGCGGCAACAGCGCTGAGCCAAATTTTTCGCGCACCCGCTTGACCGCCAAGGATTGCACGATCAGCGGATGCACACCCGTGGCCTCGCCACGCACCTCGCGATCAACCAGTGCGCCGTATTCCTCGGGGCGCAGCGCGCGATGACGAAGCCACTTTTCGTTCCAGCAGGCTTTGAACGCACAGTCGCTGACCATGCCCATGGCGCTGTGTACGTAGGCCGGCCCCATCGACACAAAACCGTTCATGGTGCGCGATGTTTTATACGGGTTGGTCGCTGGCCAGTTTTCGCGCGGACGATGCGGGTTGCCGAGCAAGATGGAGGCGGCGTTGATGAACGCCTGATATGAAAAATCCCAGTGCACATATTCGCCCACATCGCGACCCGATCGCAGGTAAAACAGATCACCAAAGTGATTGAGGATGCCGGGGGGCCATTCGCCATTGATGACCCGCAGATAGTCATCCCATTTCGTCATGAAATCGCTACCCTTGAACGCTGTGCGATAGCCCTGCCATACGTTGTGCGCGCCGTACGGAATTGGCATCCAGAGCAGTTGCGATATCCAGTAGCCGTCCGATTCGCCGGGTAGGCCGAGGCGAAACAACGTACTCGCAGTGACGTCTGTATTGAGCTTGGTTTTGCGCAGCTCTGCCACGGCGTCGCGCACCAGGCTGCTCCGTTCGTAATCCCACAGCGGCACATCGCGCAGCAGCGCCATCCAGTAAAGCTCCAACGCCTCTTCCGCCAATCGTTCCGACTCCAGCGCGGGAAAGGGCGGCAGCTTGATCACGTCAGCGGCCATCGGATCCTTGTCCCACGGATAGGCGGCGAGTGGGTTGACGAGGCGAATTTCGTTGTTGACTGGCAGGCGCTCCCAATCAACGATCTTGCCGCTGGCGGTGGCCGCGTCAAAGCTCCCCAGCGTCTGAGCACTCAGCTGACCGGAAGCGTCATGAGCGAGCGCTTTTCCGAACGCGGCCGGGCCGGTCGCGCGCAGCGATTCGTTGGCCGTGGCGGTAGCAGCGCGAGCGGCGCTGGGTAGAACCACACCCGCTGCGGCCATTGCAGCTGCGCGTTTTAGCAAGGCGCGGCGCGCGGGTTTTGCAATTAGCGCAGTTTCGTTTGGTGTGGCTGAAATGGGCATGGTAGCGATTCCCGTGAATGGTGTGTCGGGCAAAGAGATGGCAGCGCAACGATTTTGTAGGAGCGGCCCTGGCCGCGATTCGTGGCCATTTATCGCGGCCAAGGCCTCTCCTACCACTCAGCTGCCCGGCCACGCTTGTATGATTTTAGGCCGCGTTGACAACAGCGGCGAGCGCATCAAAATAGCCCGGAAACGTCTTGTTCACACTAGCTGGATCATTGATGCGAACCGGCACACCGCGCGGCCCAAGACTCGCCAACGCGAAGCACATCGCCACGCGATGATCGTCGTAGGTGTCGATGGCAACGTTGGCGTTAAGCGCGGCCGGCGGCTTGATGGTTATCCAGTCGGCACCCTCTTCAACCGTTGCGCCGAGTTTGCGCAACTCGGTCGCCATCGCTTTGATCCGGTCCGTCTCTTTCACGCGCCAGCTGCCAATGTTGGTCAGCCGCGTCGTGCCCTCAGCAAACAGCGCCACCACCGCGAGCGTCATCGCGGCGTCCGGGATGTGGTTCATATCCGCATCAATAGCCCGCAAACGCCCATCTGCCGGGGCTTTCGCGATAATCGCATGGTCTTCCCAAGTGAGTTGCGCGCCGGTAGCCGCGAGCGCATCAGCAAATTTCACGTCGCCCTGAAGCGCGACGCGACCGACGCCTTCCACTCGAATAGGGCCACCGGCAATCGCCGCTGCGGCAAGGAAATACGAGGCGGTGGACGCATCACCCTCCACCGCATAGTGCCCCGGCGAAACGTACTGTGCTGCGCGACCACCCGGAACGGTAAATCGCTGCCAGCCATCGCGCGCAACGCGAACGCCAAACTGTTGCATCATGATGAGCGTAATTTCGATGTACGGCTTTGAGATCAGTTCGCCGACCACCTCAATGGTGGCGTTCTTCCCCGTACGCGTTGTCACCAGCGGTAACGCCATCAGCAGTCCCGTCAAAAACTGCGAAGACACATCGCCACGAATCGCAATCGGTTTATCGACGCGAATATCGCCACCACGAATGGTTAGCGGAGGAAATCCCGCGTTGCCCGTGTAATCAATCAGAGCGCCCATCTGCACCAGCGCATCTACAAGGTCACCAATAGGCCGCTCACGCATGCGCGGCACGCCGTCAATGACATACGCCGCACCGACTGCCGCCGCGAGTGCCAGCGTGCCGACCAGCGAACGCGCAGACGTTCCGGAGTTGCCGACAAACAGGTCAGCCGTCAGCGTCGAAAACAACCCACCGCAACCCGTCACCGTCAACGCGTCGCTCGTCGTGCTCGACGAAATCCCTACGCCGAGCTTAGCTAATGCGTCACGCATCACACGCGTGTCGTCAGATTCGAGCAGGCCAGTCAGCGTCGTTTCGCCTTGCGCGAGCGCGGCGAGCAGCAAGGCACGGTTAGAGACGCTTTTGGAGCCGGGCAGTCGGAGCGTGCCGTGTGCCGCGCGGTGCGGCTCAAGTTCGATAAATTGCATACGACCGATTTTATGAGGCTTGCCGCACGTCCTAAGCGATCAAGCTACTCCTCTTGCCCGCCACCGATAAATCGCGGCATCGGCTCACCGTGCTCAATGTGGCGCTGCCATGCCCGGCGGGCGCTGGCGGCGCGGGTGTAGGACTGTTCAATAGCGGTGATGTCGGCGGGCGCAGCGTCGGTCAGCCAAGCGTCGAACGCGTCCAAGCGATCGCGATACTGCCGCAACTGTTCACGTAGCGCAACGCGATTGGCCGCACTTATGTCGCGCCACATTTCGGGTGAGCCAGCGGCGATGCGGGTGAAGTCGCGAAAGCCGCTGGCGGCGTAGTTGAAATATTGATTGGCGCGAGGCATTGCAGCCAACATGTCGACCAGCGCGAAGGCGAGCAAGTGCGGCAAGTGGCTGACGGCGGCAAAGACGTCGTCGTGCTCAGCCGCACTCATGGGGTGGATTTCAGCACCCGTGGTTCGCCACATAGCAGCTATGCGCTCAAGCGCTCCCACGTTGCTTTCCGCTTCGGCACAGATGACGATTTTCCGTTGTTCGTAGAGCGTTGCGAAAGCGGCGGACGCGCCGGTCTTTTCGGTGCCCGCAATCGGGTGCGCGGCGACGAATTGATTGAACTTTGAGCCGAGTGCAACTCGTGCTGCAGCGATCACGTCCTGCTTGGTGCTGCCACCGTCGGTGATGATGCTCGTTGCGCCGAGACGTGGGGCGAGTGCGGCAAACACCTGCGGCATTTGCGCGACCGGCGTAGCGACAAAAATGATGTCGGCGCGGGCGGCTTCGATGGGCGTGGCGACAGCATCGATGATGCCCAGTTGAATGGCTTCTTCAAGGTTCGCTTCAGAGCGACCGACACCGATAACGCGGCCGACTGCACCTTTGGCTTTCAACGCCAGCGAGAGCGAACCGCCGATGAGGCCGACGCCGATGATGGCGAGTGTGTTGATAGGTGAACTCATGTCAAAGCCGAGCTAATCTGTAGGAGCGCCCTTGGGCGCGAAAATGCTGAAGATAACGTTCCGCGTATGGACTTGGGATCGCGCCCAGGGGCGCTCCTACATGGCCCAGATTCGCGTCGTTAGAGTACCGCCGCCGGATAACTGCCGACCACTTTAAAGTAGCTCGATTGCGCCTTCACGTCAGCGAGCGCTGCCGCTACTTTTGTGTCCGACGTGTGTCCCTGAATATCGAGAAAAAAGTAGTATTCCCAGAGCCGATCCGGCGATGGTCGTGATTCGAAATGCGTCATGGACACGCCATGTCGTTTGAGCGGTTCGATCATGTCAACGACGGAACCAGGACGGTTTGGTGCCGCCAGAATCAAGCTGGTTTTATCGTTACCGGAGGCGGACACATCTTGCCGCCCGAGCACCCAAAAGCGCGTGGTGTTGTTTGGCGAATCTTCGATGTTGCGAAACAGCATCGGCACGTTGTAGCGCGCTGCGGCGAGCTCACCTGCAATGGCCGCGCTGCCCCGCGTGATGGAGGCCAAGCGCGCTGCCTCGGCGTTGCTCGCGACCGGCACACGCGCAGCGCTGGGCAAATGTCGCGCCAGCCAACCCGCTGTTTGCGCTAGCGATTGCGAATGTGAATACACCTGCGTCACGGTCTCCAACGTTGCCTCCACACTCATCAGATTTTGCTGCACCCGAAAGTCAATTTCTGCGCACACTTTAAGCGGGCTGGAGATCGATAAATCCAACGTTCGGCCAACGAATCCTTCCGTTGAATTGACGACCGGCACGACGGCGTAATCAGCCGTTTTTGCCTCCACCTGTCGAAACGCTTCATCGATAGTCGGGCACGGCTCGAACGTCGGCGCGCTGCCGAAATGTTTGGCGGCTGCGGCGTGACTAAACGTGCCTTCTGGCCCTAAAAAAGCGATGACGAGCGGCTGCTCCAGCGCCATGCAATTGCTGATGACTTCGCGAAAAATTCGCGCTACCGAATCGTTCGACAACGGACCCGGATTGGCGGCCTGAATGCGGCGCAAAATCATCGCCTCGCGCTCAGGCCGATACAGCGGTGAGCCGGGCACCTTGACGTGCGCGACTTCAAGCGCGATGTGGGCGCGTTCGCAGATCAGCTTGAGCACCTGATCGTCGATCGCGTCAATTTTTATTCGGAGAGCGGCGAGATCGGTCATGCCGGTTGTCATTCTGAGCAAAGCGAAGAATCTGGTGTGAGTACCGTGAGGCGCATCGAGACGCTTAGGGCTCGTCAGTAAATAACTTTGACCTATGGCCGCTGGATTGGGATGCAATGCTAGACGGCAATGGTGCCGTGTGGCGAGCCACACACGCCATGCCAACGACGCAGTGCGCCCAAGCCCAGCCGGGCAGATGTCAAAGTTATTTACTGACGAGTCCTAAGTCGTGTGTGCCACCTGATGCTTCGCATTGCTCAGGATGACATCGCTTCAAATTCTCGCATGGCCGCTACTAGGGCCTCGACACCCGCTATCGGCATAGCGTTGTAAATCGATGCGCGCATACCGCCACGCACGCGATGCCCTTTGAGCGACATCAGCCCACGCGCATCGCAAAATTTGACGAACGCGGCATCGTTTTCAGCGTTGCCTGTGTCGAACACAACGTTCATGCGCGAACGATCTTCTAGGACTACAGGAGCCGTGAATAATTGGCTCGAATCAATCGCGCCATAGAGCAGCGACGAGCGCGCAATGGCGCGCCGCTCCATCTCAATCAAACCGCCTTGCGCCCTGATCCACTTGAGCGTCAGCGCGGTAGCGTAAATCGAAAACACCGGCGGCGTGTTGAACAACGACTTGTTCGCAGCCATGTGCTTGTAGTGAAACACCGACGGAATATTCGTCGGCGCGCGGTCTAGCAAATCGTCGCGAACGATGACGATGGTCACACCCGCGGGACCCACGTTTTTTTGCGCGCCAGCGTAAATCAAACCGCACGCGGCCACATCCATCGGGCGCGACAAAAAGTGCGACGACGCATCCACAACCAGCGGCGACGAGAGCCCGGTGGGCAACGTGTGAACTTCGTTGCCATACACCGTTTCGTTCGAGCACACGTAGGTATAGCTTGATAGCTCAACGTCATTACTTGCTTGGGCTGAACCTATATTTTTCGAGTAACTCGACTTCCACTCATTTGAACGCGGAACCCTCGTATAGCCGTCTTTTTCGCTAGAAGCCAATACCTCGACGCTGCCAAACTTCGCCGCCTCAATTGCCGCGCTCTTCGACCAGCCGCCCGACACCACATAGTGCGCAGTTTCGTCAGCGCGCAATAAATTCATAGGCACCGCCGCAAACTGCCCCCACGCGCCGCCCTGCATAAAAATCACTTGGTAATTCGCCGGAATCGCCAGCAATTCCCGCAGATCAGCCTCCGCCTCACCCATCAATTGCTCAAACGCGCGGCCCCGATGCGACACCTCCATCACGCTCGCGCCTTGTCCCACGCGATGCCAATGCCACTCCGGCAAATCAGCACGAATTTGCGTGATGACTTCGGGCGGGAGCATCGCGGGGCCGGGGGAAAAGTTGTACGGGAGGGTCATGGTCGACGCATCAGAATCACATTGCCGCTATTCGACCATGAAACAGCAGGGGCCTGTGCGCTAGCACATAGAACAACCCGCATGATGTCTTGCCCGTCACGCGAACCAGCGAAACAGCAGCGGGATCAGGATCGACGACAACACCACCTGCAACCCGAGCGCAATGCCGGCGTAGGCACCCGCGTCGGAGTGAACTTGCAACGCTCGAGCTGCCCCGATGCCGTGCGCCGCAGTGCCCAGCGCAAAGCCGCGAATCGCCCACGACGTGATGCCCAGCGCGTCAAACAGATACTTGCCGGACATCGCGCCGACCAGCCCGGTGATCACCGCGAATACAGCGGCCAGCGCTGGCACACCGCCCACGCGCTCAGCAATGCCCATCGCCACTGGCGCTGTGACTGACTTTGCCGCGAGGGAACGCACCACTTCGGTCGGCATGTCAAGTGCCCACGCCAACGCCACCGCACTGCCGCCCGCAGCGATGCCCCCGATCAACGCAGCCAAAGTGATCGCCAGCCAGCGCTTTTTGACCTCGGCTCTGCGCTGCCACAACGGCCATCCCAACGCGACCACTGCGGGCCCGAGCAAAACGTGCACAAACTGAGCGCCTGCAAAATAAGTTGGATAGGGCGTGTTCGTCGCGAGCAGTACGCCGCCAATGCAGAGCACCGACCACAGCACCGGGTTGGCCCAAGGCGCGCGATCAAGCCGGTCATAAAGCGCTGCGGCGACGAGATAGGTCGTGAGCGTCGCGGCAAGCCCAAACAACGGTGTGGTCGACAGGTAGACCCACAGTTGAACGAAATCATTCATCGCGCGCACCGGCTCGGTTTGCGGCGTCGGGGAGAGTGACGGGCATCAATCGTCGCAACACTACTGCGGTTACCGCCAGGCCAATCCACGTCGACATCACGATGACCAACAGCAACTGCCAGCCGAATTGCGACACCAGTGCCAAGTGAGTGATAACGCCGACACCGACCGGGACGAATAACAATGACAGGTGCGCCAACAGCACCTCGGCAATGGCTGCCACCGGTTCGCGAATGCACGCCCAACGCAGGGCGACCAGCAGCAGAACAAGACCCACCACCGGGCCCGGAAAAGGCAGGTTCAACGCACGGGTCAAACCCTCGCCAGCTATTTGCAACAGCAGCAACAGCGCTAGGCCGCGCAGTGCGTTCATACGAAATTGTTCATGTGCGCTATGTCTGATCGTCGCCCCTGCGAAGGGAAGGTAATGCGGCCGGATGAACCGTCTCGGTTCATAGCGTTTCTTCAATTGGGTTCGCCGATTCACGCTTCGGCAAGAGCGCCAACACCGCCGCCACGCTCGGCACCACTGCTCGCCCGCCGACACTCGCCACATAGCCCTCGCCGGTGATACCCACCAAGCCCGGTTCATGGTCGCAGTAGATGCCTACGGTGGCCACACCGAAGGCCGCTGCGATGTGGGTGAATCCCGTATCTAGACCTACGCAGAGCGCCGCTCCGGCGAGCACGGCGCTGGCGTCTTTCACGGTCAAGAACGGCGGCACTTCTCCGCCTGCCGCAGCGGCTAATCGCTTCGCACGTTCGCCCTCTTCCGCGCTGCCCCACAGCCACACCAGCGCGAAGCCCTGGGCGATGAGCGTTGCGGCGATGGCTTGCCAAGACGTTTCTGGCCACAGTTTTTCTGCGCGACTGGCCCCGGTGATGAGCACGGCGTACCGTTTTGATTGCGCCTGCCATCCCGCATCGGGAGCGTGCAAACCGAAGCGTTGCGGGCCTGCTACCGCGTAATTCAAATGAGCAGCAGCGAGTTGGCGCGAGCGCGCGACGGCGTGTTGCTCAACCGACACGTCGGCGCGTTTTGCGTAGAACAACGATGCCAAGGGTTCGCGCGCGCTCGCCCAGTCGTAGCCCGCTCGCGGGCCGCGTGCCTGCGCCGCCCACAGCGCGCTTTTAAGCAGGCCCTGAAAGTCAATCACAACGTCGTACTGCTCCGCTTTCAACTGCGCCCGAGCCGCTGCCAGCGCGGCTCGCGTATTGGCTGCAAACAAGCGTTTGCGCCACTTGCGCCACGCAATCGGAATGACCGTGCGTATCGCGGGATGCATCGCGGGCAGCGCGGCGAACGGGGCCTCCAACAACCAGTCAATTTGCGCGTTGGGCACGTTGGCCGCGATGTCGGAAATGGCGGGCATAGTGTGTACGACGTCGCCCATCGAAGATGTTTTTACGATGAGGATCTTCACCGGAGCGGGTCCATTGCATGGCTCGTCGTTGCTGCGAAGGCAGGAACGCGGCGACTCAGCAGTTGAGGCTTACGCGTTCGACGGCGTGAAAGACGCTGAGCCCCTGCCTTCGCAGGGGCGACGACTGAAAAACGGTTTCTACAGATCACGGGGCAGCGCTACTGCTGCGCCGATTGAGTAGCTGCCTTCGCCTCAGCCACCAACACCGGGTTAAATCGCGGGTCGTTGTACATCTTGAACTGGCGGTACACCTTGAAATACGCACGACCGGCGCGGCTGTCGGCGAGCAGCTCGTCAAGACATGCGCCGAGATCGTTCCTTTGATCGTGCAGACGCTGCAGCTTAAGCTTGGTCGTTGCGCGATGCGCTTCATCCACATCGGTGCGCACCGTTTGCGCAGTCATAGCTTTGACTTTCAGCGCCATGATCGACATGCGATCCATCATGCTGCCCGCTGTTTCGCTGCTCAGCCGCGCGGTGGCGTTCACCATCGACTCGGGCTGATCGGTACCAATCGTTGCCGGGTTAATCAGGCCGAGCGACAACAGCAAAAATTCGTCGACGCGCTCCGTCGCATCGTTGCGCGCTTGGTTGTAGCCATCAATGGAGCGTTTGTTGGCAGTGATCTCGGCGTCGCTGGCGCGGGTTCGTCGGGCAAGGTCTTCCTCGTCCCAAAGCAAGGAGTTGTTGCGATGATTGGTGGCAATCCAGCGCCACACATCGTCATCGGAAAATTCGATCAGGGTACGCGGCCACGTGGCGAGGCCCAAGCAGGTGTCGTGAAACGCTTTGACCTCGCCGCTAGCGACAGGTTGGCGGGCGAACTGTGGAGGTTGACTCATGGGGCAGGCTTTTATGTTGCTAGCATCGTTGGTGTAATTATCGGCCAACACCGCATGCCCACACCCTCACGTCCGCTCATCGCACGCATCCGCAACTTCATCGGCGACGTGGTGTTGTTGATTCCGGCGCTGGAGCGATTGCAGCATGCGGGCTATGACTTGCACCTCGTTGGCAAGCCCTGGGCAAGCTCGTTGCTGGAAGCGTACGGCTGGCCCGTGACCCCTTATCCGAAAGGCTATTCGGCGCGACGGGCGACGCTCAATGGCGTGGTCGAGCCGTTGCGTGCGCTTGATGCTGGCTTCGCGTCGAGGATGAATTCGATCACGTTTGCCACGTCGTTTTCCAGCGCGCTGGATATGCGCGCAGCGGGACTCAAGCCGTTTGGCTATGCCGTAGAGGGCCGCAGCATTTTGTTGACACGATCTGCGCCGATTGTTTATGGCGAACACGCACTGGAATCTTACTGGCGCTTGACCAGCCATTTTTTGAACGACCCAACGCCGCCGCCGAACGCTGTGACATTGCGAATCAGCACTGCCGCCGATTTAGCAGCAAAAGCTGCGCTGAATGCCGCAGGCGTGAAACCGGGCTACATCGTGCTGGTGCCGTTTGCGGGTGGCACATTCGAAAAGCTTGACAAGAAGTGGCCTCATTTCGCGGCGCTCGCCACCGCGTTGGCGTCCTCTGGGCGCGACATCGTAATGGCTCCCGGCCCGGACGAAATCGATGCCGCGCGTGCCGTTTGCCCCACCGCCAAGCTCCTCCCGAAATTAGAACTCGGCCCGTACGCCGCCGTAATGCGCGACGCGGCGCTGACCATCAGCAACGACACTGGGCCGGGTCATATGGCAGCCTCTAGCGGCGGCAATTTATTGAGCGTGCTCGGCCCGACCAAAGTCGAACAGTGGGGGCCGCGGGGGCCCCGTGTGACGTTCGTGCAGCGCTATCCCGAATGGCCATCGGTGGCCATGGTTTCTGAGCGCGCTGTGTCGCTTTTAGCGGGGTAAGCTCCCGCTGCAAATATGCCCAGCATCAGCGGATACCACGCGCCCTCGGTTACGATGTACAGCGGTGAATCGAGCAGCGAATGCACCACCAGTGTGGCCAGCACCGAATAGCCCACCAACTGCTCGCACACCGGCAACTTTCGTAGCGATAAGCCCGCCGCAGTTAACCAGCCAACTAACGCGAACACGCCGAGCAAGCCAAACTGCACCGCAAAAAACAAGAACTGATTGTGCGGGTTGTACGCACCGAGCTTGCACCATTCGGGGGTCTTTGCGATGCGGCAATATTCCATGGCGTAGCTGCCGGTGCCCCAGCCCAAAATCGGTCGTGCCTCGATCAATTCCACTGATTTGCTGGCGTATTCCATGCGCTGACCAATCGAGGTGCTGATGCCGCGCTCTTGCGACGATTCGACTTCGCTCACTGCTGCCTGAAAGCGCTGGTGAACCATGTCGCTGGTGGCAGCCACGGCAATCACAGCCGCGATAAGGGCGCTGGCCACCCACGTCAGTCGGGTGTCGCGCGCCGCCGCAAACGCCACCGCCACTAACACCAACAGATTGACAAAGAGCGTGAGATAGCCCGCCCGCCCCCACACGAAGAACAGGATATTGACCACAGCGGCACCGGCGATGAACATCCACGCGTAGATGCGCCAGCGCCGGTCAGCACCGGCGCGCAGACGCCACGCTTCGGAAAATGCTGCGATGGCGAACACCGACATCATCACGTTCTGCGTGATGTGGTGCTTGAAAATGTAGTGATCGTCGAACTCAAGTTCACGTGTCGCGCGGGCCAGCGGAAACGTCCACAGCGCGTGCAAGTAAGACAGCACGAGCGTCAGCAACATCGCTGCCATCCACGCCAAGAGCGCGCGTCGCCGCCACCGCTCATCCATCAGCACCACAATGGCAATCGGCGCATAGAGCAGCCGGGCATACTTTTTTAGCGCCCGGACGATTTCGTCAGTCGGCGCGTTGCTGTAGCTAATCCCAATAAAAATCACGGCGCACAGCACGAGTGTAGCTATGGCGAACGGATGCACACGCAAGCGTTGCCAGTGCGCCTTGTAGCCGCCGGCAACGAGCAGCACGATTAACAGCAGCGAGCCAAGCACGTTGGTCAACGCGGTGCCCAACGGGATGGAGGCCGCCACAGCGACGATGAGCCAGCCGCAGTAACGCGCAAGGGTCGGATCAGCGCGATCAAGAAAGTCGCGCCGCAGCACGGTAACCACCGTCATAGGTTGCGTCGTTCGTGGTGGGTCTGCGTCAAGATACTCACAACAGTTATTGTAGAGAGCGTCCGGTGGCGCGAAACGCTCGCCAGCGCGTTAACTACAATAACCGCATGAAATCACAGGCTTTCTTCCCCACTCCCGAGGACTGTTCAAGGGCGTTTTACGAGGCATTTGCGCAGGCCGACATCGATGCGCTGATGGCGGTTTGGGCGGAGGACGAAGAGATGTGCTGCATTCACCCGGCTGCGGCGCCGCTTTATGGCTACGCGGCGGTGCGCTCGGCGTGGGAGGCAATCTTTCGCAACTCCGCCAAGATGCGCATCGAGATGCGTGACGACATCTGGCACAACACGATAGGCATGGTCACCCACCACGCGATACAGTGGATTTACGTCGGCGAAGAAGCACAGCCTCGCGGCCCGGTGTTTGTGACCAACGTGTTTTTGCGGGCCCCGCAGGGTTGGCGAATGCTGGTCCATCACGCCTCGCCATTGCAAATGGGGCTCGCACCGGGCGCGGGGACGGTGGTGTTGCATTGAACACCGTAGGATGGGTGGCGCTTAACGATACCCACCTCACGCGTGGCCCATGATGATAGGTTTCGCTACGCACCACCCATCCTACGAATCAACACCTTCTTCCATTTAAAAACGCGACACCCCATCGCACATGGGCTAGCGGCGTTTTACCGGATTTTTAGCAAAAAGTCGGTAATGGTCTATTTACGGCGCTGGCCCAAGCATTGCAAGCGTTACACCAAAAAGCTGACAGTCAACTCAACGCCGCCGGGCATTGCTGCGTGCCGCCCGTTTGACCGATGCCGTTTCCGCCTGCGCGCTCTCGGTGACCGTCTTGCCCGCCGCTTCGCTCATTTTGTTGAACGAGGCGTACGCATCGCGCTGCATCTCCATGGTTTTGATCGACATCTCCAAACCCGAAAGTGAGAGCTTCATCCACGTTTCCACGGCACGCAAATCCTGAATGCGGCGATCAATCTCCGCCGGATCGAGCGCTTTCATGAACTGCTTTGGATCGAAACCGCCGCCTGCGGCACCCGACATTCCGGGCATGCCGGGCACCGCGGCCATCATGCCCGCAAACGGGTTCATCGCGGCGGGACTGCTCATCATTTTTTGCATAGATTCGGCCCAAGCGGCCCACGGCTCATTAGTGGCATTGCTCATGCGGTTCTCCTCTGGATTTGTAAATTGGCACACCTGCTAGCATCAAATCAAGTCTACTCGTGAAGCGCGCCCGAACGTGGGAAAGATCATTTTTTGGATCGTTGTTTTCTTTTTGGTGCTGCTCGCGCTGCGTCTGGTGTCGGTTCACAAAACCCGTGCCGACGCCAAAGATCGCCGCGACGAAGAAGACGCCAAGCGCAAAGCGGCCACGGCCAAGCGCGACGACACACCCGCGCAGGACTCGATGATCAAATGCACGCGCTGCGGGGTGTTTGTGCCCAAGGGGAGCACCGTTATGGCGAGCACCGGCTTGGTCTGCAGCGACAAGGCCTGTGGCCATCGACACTAACGACGCGGAGCTCACCCAGCGCGCCCGACGTACGATGCGCGCGTTAGGCACAGCTGGAGGCGTATCAGAGGGCGCTGCGGGCATCTCCGGCACAGTACTCCGCCTGCTGCGGCTGTTGGCCTTTTATCGTTGTGTGGCAGCCATTGCGCTGGCAGTGGCCAGCGGCAGTGCGCAGTTCAGCTCGGTGACTTACGCCGCAGCTTTCGCGTATTCGGTGTGGGCGTTGGTCAGCGTATTTACTCTGGGCAAGTTCAAGGGCGGCATGCCAGGCTTGCTGCTGGCGCAACTGGCCACGGACCTCGTGTTCATCGTCGCGATCTTTGTCGATTCGCAGAATTCGGCGACCAACTATGCGACCTATCTCTACCCCATTCTCGCGGCACACGGCTGGTTCATGCGTGATCGCATGGCCTTCGCGCATGCCGCGCTGGCGACCATCGTCCTGTTGCTAGCGGAATTGCTGATGCGCACTGGCAGCGTGCAAGCGATCACCCAGTCGGCGCTGGTCGGCACAGGCTATTTTTTGCTTACGGCGATTGGTATCGTGCTCGGGCGCAGCGCTGAAGAGTCGGAGCTTAAAGTGGTGTCGCGCACGGCGGACGTGCGGCGGCTGGCGCACATTAATCAGGTGGTCATCAGCGAGCTCGACGACGGCGTGCTGGTGATCGGGGCGATGGGCCAGATTGTGATGGCCAACCCACAGGCCACGCGCTGGCTGGGCGGCGACGAAGCGCTGATGCGTCCGGACATCCAACTGAGCGAACTGTCCGCTGAACTGCACACCCGCTGGCAAGCGTTTTTTATGAGCAATGCAACGCTCGACGGCTCACCGATTCGCACCCGTGATGGGGCGCGGTTGTTGTCGCCACGCATGATGCCTGTGGACCTTGAGGAGCGGGCTGGCACGCTGATTTTTCTTGAAGATATTGAACAGGCCGAGGCGCAGGCGCAGCAGATCAAGCTCGCCGCACTCGGGCGGCTCTCTGCCAGTATCGCGCACGAAATCAGGAATCCACTATCGGCCATCAAGCAGGCCGCGCAATTGATTGGCGAAGAGGTTAACCACAGCGCCGAGGCGCGTGCGTTAACCCGGATGATCGACAAAAACGTAGATCGAATTGACCGCATCGTGCGCGACGTGTCGATGCTCGGGCGACGGGATCGCGGCACACCGTCCGCGCTTGAAATTGAACACGCCGTGACCGAATTGACCGACGAGCTGTGCACGACGCTAGGCGCGCCGCGAAGCGCATTTAGACTGGCGCTGTCGGGAGCCGCCATGATTTACGTTGATCGCAGCCACTTCGACGAGATGATGGTGAACCTTATGGCCAACGCGTGGCGACACTCGTCAAAAGGCAACGACTGCGTGAGCGTCACGGTCAACATCAACGACGAAATGCAGCGCGCGATCATCACCGTGATCGACGACGGGCCAGGCGTCAAGAAGGACATCGCAGATCGCATTTTTGAGCCGTTTTTCAGCGGCAGCGGTAGCACCGGTTTGGGTTTGTATTTGGTGCGTGAACTCGCGCTGGCTAACGGGGGCAGCGTGCGTCTCGGCTCATCGCAACACGGCGCACGATTTGTGCTCGAATTGCCGCTGTTGCCGAAACAAGAAAAGACGGCGCAAAAGGCATGACCTTTAACCGAGAGTATTCATCAGCGCGATTTCCAATCGTCGCCCCTGCGCAGGCAGGAGCCCAGTGACTTTCGGGCACTCGAAGCGCAGAGCCCAAGTCGCAAAGTCGCTGGGTTCCTGCCTTCGAAGGAACGACGAGAGGGTGATTGAAGTGACGAACAAAACATCACATTGTCACCTTCATCACGTAAGTCACTTTGCGCCGAGCCGTGCATTTTCTGAGCGCAAAATGTCATCATTGCATCGGTCAGTGACTAATGAATAATCTCGGGTTAACGTGAAACACGCCACAGCGTGTCGCGAAGCAAAGAATCATCATGGCCAAAAAACTTGAAGCTACCTTCCGCGTACTCGTCGTTGATGATGAGCCGGACTTGCTCACGCTCATGCAGCTCACACTCACCAAATTGGGGCTCGAAGTGGTCACCGCCGACTCGCGGCAATCGGCGCTGCTAGCGCTCGATGAACAGTCGTACGCGCTGTGCCTGACCGACATGAAGCTGGGCGACGGCACCGGGCTTGACGTGCTGGCAGCAATTGCCGAACGTGGGCTCGATCTCCCCTGCGCCGTGATCACTGCCTTCGGTAACGCCGACAACGCAGTGGCAGCACTTAAAGCCGGCGCGTTCGACTATCTCGCCAAACCGGTTTCGCTCGACCAGTTGCGAACGCTGGTGAAGTCTGCCATCAAGTTGCCCGAAAAGCGCAGCGCAAACGCCACAGGCGGCGCAGCATCGCTCGCAGCCGCGCCGTCGTCGGCACCGTTGTTGGTGGGTGATTCGGCCACCATCGAATCACTTCGCTTGCTGTTGAACAAGCTTGCCAATACCCACACGGCCGTACACATTTGCGGCGAGTCGGGCACAGGCAAAGAGCTGGCCGCCCGCATTCTTCATGCGTCTGGGCCACGTGCTGCCGGCCCCTTCGTGGCGGTCAATTGCGGCGCGATTCCTGAGAACCTGATGGAGAGCGAATTTTTTGGCTATCGCAAGGGTGCGTTCACGGGCGCAGAAAGTGATCGCAATGGATTTTTTCAGGCGGCGTCCAACGGCACCTTGTTTCTCGACGAAGTCGCCGACCTGCCCCTCGCCCTGCAGGTGAAATTGCTGCGCGCGATTCAGGAGAAAAAAGTACGCAAAGTGGGGCACACGACGGAGGACGCCATCGACGTGCGCATCGTCAGCGCCACCCACAAAAACTTGGGCGGCCTCGTGCAATCCGGCCACTTTCGGCAAGACCTTTTTTATCGGCTGAACGTGTTGCAAGTAGCGATGCCTGCGCTGCGTGAAATCCCAACTGACATTGCGGTCATTGCCGCACGCACGCTCGCCCGAATTACCGGTGGCACGCCAACGACGTTGAGCTCAGGCGCGCTCATCGCGCTCGCCCAGTATCCGTTTCCCGGCAATGTGCGCGAGCTTGAAAACGTGCTTGAACGCGCAGTCGCGCTGGCCGAAAATCCGGCAAAAATCGAAGCGTCGGATTTGCGCCTGACGGTGGACGACAATCCAGTGACTCAGGCGGCGGCCAACGGAACGCCCGCTGGGGCCGGCACGCTGTCGGGCCGCACGCCGCTACAGGACTTTCTGGATCGCAGCGAGCGTGAAACGCTAGAACTTGCCCTGGCGCAAACGCGCGGCAACCGCACCCAAGCGGCCAAGCTGCTCGGTATCACCTTCCGTTCAATGCGCTATCGGTTGGAGCGACTGGGCTTGGAACCTGATGACCTCTAAACGAACTGATTGGAAGGACCGGAAGGATTGGACGGACGGCTGGTGGTTGCACGCTGAGCGGCGCGCCAGTCCAAACTTTGATCCGCGCCCCGAGGGCATTTCAGCCGAGTTAGTAGTGCTGCATCACATCAGTTTGCCCGCTGGACAATTCGACGGCGACGCGGTCGTTGATTTCTTTGAAAATCGGCTCGATACGGCGCGCTTCCCTCAGCTTACCGAGCTTTCCGACATCAAAGTATCAGCGCATTTTTTTGTGCGGCGCAGTGGAGCAGTTTTGCAGTTTGTGAGTTGCGATGTTCGGGCGTGGCACGCAGGCGTGTCGATGTGGCGCGGACGCGGCGTGTGCAATGATTTCTCGATTGGCATTGAGATCGAAGGCGACCACAAATCGCCGTTCACCGAGGCGCAGTATTCAGCGCTCAACGCCCTGCTCGCCTCAATCAAAAACGAACACGCGATTCAAGCAGTGTCCACGCACAGCGAGATCGCCCCCGGCCGGAAGATCGATCCCGGCCCCACCTTCGACTGGTCGCGGCTGGATCGTCACTGGCATGTGTAAAGCCTCCGCCTGTTGGAACGGTTCCGCCCCGATTGGCGGTGCTAGTGCGCAACCATCGCGGTGGAACCGCTCCCGCAAAGAGGCTGCGTGATGAGTAAAACCGCCGCTCACCAAGCCCCCGTCCTCGAACTCAAACCCGAAGGGCTTTATTGCGCTGCCGGTGACTTCTACATTGACCCGTGGCGACCGGTGAACCGTGCGGTCATCACCCATGCCCACGCCGACCACGGGCGGCCGGGTATGCAGCACTATTTAGTCAGCAATGCTGGCATGCCGCTGTACCGCGCACGGCTCGGCGCTGATGCGTGTTTGCAGGGCGTTGAGTATGGTAAATCGATCACGCTCGGCAGCGCAAAAGTGTCGCTGCATCCAGCGGGCCACGTGCTCGGCTCGGCACAAGTGCGTGTAGAAACCAGCGACGGCGTGTGGGTGGCCAGTGGAGATTACAAGCTCGGATTCGATCCCACTTGCGCGCCGTTTGAGCCTGTCAAGTGCGACACGTTCATCACTGAATCCACATTCGGTCTGCCCATTTTTCGTTGGCAAAACACCACCGAAATTTGGGCAGAAATCATACGTTGGTGGCAGACCAATGCTGACGCCGGTCGCGCCAGTGTGTTGTATTGCTACTCGCTCGGCAAGGCGCAGCGCGTGCTTGCGGGCCTCGTAACAAGCACTGACATCGGCCCCATCATTACGCACGGCGCGGTGGCGAAGTTAAACGTTGCTTACGCCGAAGTAGGCATCAAGCTACCGGCGACGCAGATGGTGTCCGACACGCCCGACAAAGCAAGCCTTCGACGCGCACTGGTGCTGGCTCCGCCGGGCGCGGCAGGCAGCACTTGGTTGAAGCGATTCGAGCCCTACGCGGATGCGTTCGCGTCAGGCTGGATGACGGTGCGCGGCATGCGCCGACGGCGCGGCTGCGACACCGGCTTCGTGCTGTCTGACCATGCCGATTGGTCGGAGCTATTGACCGCAATCAGGGCGAGCGGTGCAGAGCGCGTGTTGGTCACACACGGCTACGTGGATGAACTGGTTCACTACTTGCGAGACATCGGTTTGAGCGCGGATGGATTGGCGACCGAGTTTGGCGAAGAGGAAGACAGCACGGCAACGGTGCCGGATGGGACAACCGTTGCGTAGAAGCGCCGCTAGGAGAGGATTGGAGGCCCGCACTGGTGGTGGCCTTTTTTCGAAAGCATTGCTTTTTTAAGAAACAGCTTTTCGCTACAAGCGTTACCCTTGAGGGGTCAGCGCTTGTTTATGTTTATAGTCGACTTTATGCATAAATTCCACTAGTGTCCGGTTAAAACTCGAACAAATTCAATTGGTTAGCGGAGGGTCGACCATTTTCAGGGGGCGTAGCCCCTTGCAGCACCTCTTGCAACGTCGTTTTCTCGAACAACGTGAGCGAAAGCACCTGTAGCAAGCCGTACAGTGACGGGGCGAGCTTCAAGCGTTTCTTGATGATCGCGATGAGAACGTAGACTGAGATCGCAATCCAGATTTGCGTCTTCACCGCGTTCTCGGTGGTGCCGTAGAACTTCTTGATGCGCAAATGCTGCTTGATCCATTTAAAGAATAATTCCACCTGCCAGCGCGCCTTGTAGAGCGCGGCAATCGTCGCCGCAGGTAGCAAGAAATTATTGGTCAACAACATAAGCGCTTTGCCCGTCTCGGGCACGATGAGATGGATGCGGCGCAGTGTTTCTGGGTAGTAGCCACGCGTGTGTTTACCGGTCAGGCGGATGCGTTGATCGGAGCGGATACCGGCAGTGGTATTGGCCGCCCGCGTGGCGGGGCTTGAGGGCATCGAGGAGCTCCGCACGAGTTGGGTATTGTGTCTAGGTCGGGTCACAAAGAAGCCCCCCGCCTGATGCAAGCGATAGAGGCGCGTGAAATCCAGATAGCCCCGATCCATCACATAGATCGCACCGGGCTCTAGGGACAACTTGTCGAGCCCACGCACGTCGGCCATCCTGCCTGTAGAAAGATGGATGAAGCTTGGGATGTTGCCGCGCAGATCAAGAAGCGTGTGCAGCTTGAGTGATGCCTTTGACGACTTCGCGCGACCAAAGTGCGCCCAAGGAAACAGCGACAGACACAGATCGATAGTGCTGGCATCGAACGCATAGACGCTGCCCGCCAAATCGATGCCATCGAGACCCAAGGACTCACCCGCGTAGAGCGTGCGCGCCTCATCGATCAAACACTGCGCGAACTCGGCAAAGATGCGCCAATCGCAGCACTCATTGGCCTCGGCAAGGGTCGTGCGCTTGACGGGTTGAGACAAACCCATGTGGAAGAGCTTGGCCACCTGCGCGCCCAGGCACAGCTCGATATCCCGAAGGCTCTCCCGGTAGGAGAGCTGCGCGAAGGCCATGACGCGAAACTGCTCGGCACAGGAGAAGTGCTTTGCGTAGTGGTCGCCGTTGCGCCTAGCAACGATTCTGTGAAATCGCTTCCACGGCAGGAAGTCCATGATCTGCGAGAAGAGGGTCTTGCCAAGGTTCACGCGCTACTCCGAGAGTAAAGCGTGAAGCGTGCATGAAAGCGCTTTCGCCGTTCAAATCGGAGACACCCCCCATTGCGTGGCAAGGCTCATCAATAGCTGCTTACAGCTTGATACCTGCTGTTTTAACCGGACACTAGTGTAAGTAGGTGGTTGCGCCCTTATGAAACAAAGCGTTTAAGCACAAAGCTGTTTCCATTTCTCACTGTTCAATCAACCCGGTTTCGTAGGAGCGGCGAAAGCCGCGATCAAGGTTGGCTGGCTAGCGCGGCTCTTGCAGCTCCTACGAATCGACGTCCTGTATTCGCATTGGCTAGCATCGAGAGATTCTTAAAGCTCGATGCTAGCCATGCAATTCGCCGACCGCCTGAAAAACGTAGAAACCTCCGCCATTCGCGAGCTGTTCAAGTTGCTTGGCAAACCCGGCATCATCAGCTTTGCGGGCGGATTTCCTGACCCGGCGTTGTTTGACGCCGAAGGCATCCGCATTGCCGCTGACGCGGTGCTCTCAAGCAACCCCGGTGCCGTGCTGCAATACGGCGCAACGGAGGGCTGGCAGCCGCTACGTGAACAGCTCGCGGCGTTCATGAAAAACAAGGGCGCAATGGTCGCGCCGGACGGCCTCATCGTCACCACCGGCAGCCAGCAGGCGCTCGATCTCATCGGCAAAACCATGATCTCGCCCGGTGACAAAGTCATCGTCGAAGCGCCCACCTTTCTGGCCACCATCCAGTGCTTTCGCCTGTACGGCGCGGACATTTACGGCGCGCCGATTGACGCCGACGGCGTGCGGGTTGACGTGCTCGAAAAAATGATCGAGGAACTCAAGCCGAAGCTCGTCTACCTGATCCCCACCTTCGGCAACCCCAGCGGCGCAACGCTCTCGCTCGAACGACGCAAACGCATCCTCGAAATTGCCGCGCGTACGCAAACGCTGGTGATCGAAGACGACCCGTACGGCGAACTGTTTTTCGGCACGCCGCCACCGCCCTCGATGCTCGCGCTAAGCGACGATATTCCGGGCAGCCGCGACTGGCTGGCGCACTGCGGCAGCTTGAGCAAAGTGCTGAGCCCAGGCCTGCGCATAGGCTGGATGATCGCGCCGCCGATGCTTCTCGGCAACGCCACCATGTGCAAGCAATTTTCAGATGCTCACACCAGCAATCTCACGCAAGCCACAGCCGCGCATTACCTCACGTTGAACCGCATGGAAGGTGCGCTGAATAACGTGCGCACCACCTACGCCGAACGCGCCCGCGTGATGGCCGAATGTCTGCGCAAAGAATTGGGCAACGCAATCGAATTCAACCAGCCGCACGGCGGCATGTTCTTCTGGGCAAAACTCACCGAAGGCCGCAACGCAAACGACTTCGCGAAACGCGCGATAGAAAAGCTTGTAGCGTTTGTTCCCGGCGCACCGTTCTTCGCGCGTGATGCGGATTTGTCGACGTTGCGGTTGTCGTTTGCTACGGCGGATGTGGCGAAGATTGAAGAGGGGATTGGGCGGTTGGGGCGGGCGTTGTGACGGAAACGAAGATCGCGCAGCAGTGGTTGCTAGAAAGCCAGCTTCTGGCCAACCTAGAGTCGACGCACATTGTTTGGATGCCGGACGTACGCGACGATCTATTGCTTCGCGTGGAATTGCGTCGACTGAAAAGGCAACCCGCCGAAGCGCGCTTGAATAAGTGCGATTGACAGCGCGATTAACAAGGCGGAAAATGGTGCGTTGAAACGAGTTTTCCGAAAATTGCTATGCATCCCATCACCGCCAACGACCTCAAAACTAAAGGCATCACCGCCATTGAGTCCACGCTCGCCGAGCAAACCGAAGCCATGATTTCGGTGCGAGGCAAGGATCGGTTTGTGGTGATGGACGTTGAGCACTACAACTACCTGCGCGAATGCGAACTCGAAGCCGCGCTCGCACAAAGCCGCGCCGATATTGCAGCACGACGCTTTGTGATTGAGTCGCCGCAGGCTCACGTTGATCGCATCATGGGGCGAACCACATCGAATGTCTCGGTGCCTACCAGCAAGAAGGTCAAGCGCGCGGCGTGACTTGTCACATCAAGTTTACCGAGCAGTACGACAAACGCGCCAAGCGGTTCTTAAAGCTTTTCCCCGACGTCGAAAAGCAATACGTAAAAACGCTGCAGTTGCTAGAACTCAATCCGCAACACCCCAGCCTGCGATTGCACGCACTTGCGGGAAGGTTCGAAGGCATGCATTCTGTGTCTATCAAGTTGTCTTACCGCATCACACTGGTGCTGGTGATTCAAGACAAAGCAATTACTCCCATTGATGTGGGCGATCATCGAACGGTGTACGGCAAGTGATGGTCGCAACAGTGAGTCAGTTCATAATTGCACGCGTCCGTATAGTGATACCATACGGACGAAATGATGGTCTCGTTTGCGCATAAAGGCTTGGAGCGTTACTTCCGCACAGGCAGTAAGTCAGGCATTCAATCAGTTCACGCTGCTCGCCTGACGCTGATACTTTCCTTGCTTGACGTGGCGAAATCAGCTGACGACATGAATGTTCCCGGCTTCGGTTTGCACCCACTCAAGGGCGATATGAACGGCTATTTCTCGGTCAAGGTGAGCGGCAACTGGCGACTCATCTTTAAGCAAAACGGCGACGACATGGAACTCGTCGACTATCTGGATTACCACTAAATTTGACGGAGGCACGCAATGTCGATGCATAACCCCAGCCATCCAGGCGAACTCTTGCGTACCTGGATCGAAGGCGCAAATCTGACCGTGACGCAACTCGCCGACCACATCGGCGTGACTCGCGCCACGCTATCGCGCATCATCAACGGCCATGCGGGCGTCACCGCAGAAATGGAATTGCGCCTACATCAGGCGCTTGGCACGCGTGAAGGGTTGTGGCTTGATTTGCAGAAGCAGCGTGACTTGTGGGTTGCCAAGCAAATTAAAGCGCCGCGCATTAAGCGTTTGGTGTTTTCTGAATCGGCGTTAACTTAGCTGAGTGACCGGCCCGTTATCAAACGTTCCGCCTCCGCCCCCTTTTGACGCCGACATCAAATCAACAACTACACTTCAACATGATTACCAAGTTCACCGTTCAGAACTTCAAGAGACTCACATTTGCAGAGTTGGAGTTGGGAAGTGCGTCCGTTTTCATCGGGCCAAACAATTCTGGCAAAACCACAGCGTTACAAGCGCTTGCTTTGTGGGATATTGGCTGGAGGAGGTGGAGCGAAAAACGCGGTAAAACGGCACCCGGAAAGCGGCCGGGCGTCACCATCAACCGCCGCGACCTCTATTCGATTCCGGTTCCCAGTGCGCGACTTCTATGGAACGACCTGCACACGCACGACGCCACCGTGGTTGAAGAAAAGTCGAAAACTGGTAAGGTGTACATAACACTCAAAGCCGAAGGCGTTCATGACGACAAAGCTTGGGCATGCTCACTTGAGTTTTACTACGCGAACGAAGAGTCGTTTTACTGCCGACTTAAGGACAGTATTGATGGCATAGTTCCGGAAGGCGCGCGCAAGCATTCGGTCGTTTATTTGCCACCTATGTCGGGCCTTGCCGAGAGAGAACACAGAAAAGAACCTGGAGAAATCAGTGTCCTGATTGGCGAGGGCCAGACCGCACAGGTGTTGCGGAATTTGTGCTGGCAACTATATCAACGCCAAGACAAGCGAGATTGGACAAAGCTTGTCGAATGTGTGCGAGACCTTTTTCGCATTGAGCTTCAGAGCCCAACCTACATCAAGGAGCGCAGCGAGCTTTCGTTAACTTACAAGGAGGCATCTGGCGTTGAGTTGGACTTGTCCTCCTCGGGACGCGGCTGCCAGCAGGTGCTGCTGCTTATGAGTTTCCTGCTCGCTAATCCCGGATCGGTATTGTTGCTTGACGAACCGGATGCGCATCTTGAGATTCTCAGGCAACGCGACGTTTACAACTTATTGACGGAAGTTGCAGAAGAGAACGGGTCACAGATCGTTGCGGCCAGTCATTCCGAAGTCGTTCTGCAGGAGGCCGCTGAGCGCGACGTTGTCGTGGCCTTCGTTGGAAAACCACATCGAATAGACACCCGCGCGCGGAGCCAAGTCAAGAAGGCGCTGGAATCAATCCGCATGGCGGACTACTTTTTGGCTGAGCAGAAAGGCTGGATGCTCTACTTGGAGGGCTCCACGGACTTGGCGATACTCCGCAGGATCGCCGAACGGCTAGATCATCCCGCGAAGAAATACTTAACGGATTCTGTCCCTGTAATTTATCTCGGAAGTAATAAACCACAGGAGGCTAGAGATCATTTTCAGGGTCTTCGGGAGGCAAAATCCGACCTGGTTGGTTACGCATTGTTCGATAGATTAGATCGCGACTTACACCAAACGTCGCAGTTGACGGAAAGAGCTTGGGAACAACGTGAGATTGAAAATTATTTGGTTACGCCCGAAAGCTTGAAGGCCTTCGTTGTTCGGGGGCTAAGGGATGATGACTTGATCGAGCAAGCAGAACGAGCGCACCGGCTGGCTATTTTGAAAGGTTGTGTGTTGGAATTGGTCAGTGCCTTGGGACTCACCGGCAAGCCTGATCCTTGGGGAGGGGACATAAAAGTAACCGACGATTTCCTCGACCCGCTCTTCAAGCTTTTCTACGATCGCTTGGGAACTCCGCAGCAAACTTTTAAGCGCGACTATCATGGCCTGGCCGACGCGATCCCGCTGAACGAGCTAAGCAACGAGGTAACCAAGAAACTCGATGATCTAGCCACAGTCGCAATGCGCGCCCAAGCCTCAATTTGATCTCTGACGGGCCATGACGGCTTCATGCCTACGAACCGAGCGAATCGGTTCTAGCTGATTCGCGTTTTATCAATAGTCGCCCGTGTCCTCCCTCAAATACCTAACCCA
>ENA-OFCX01000040-OFCX01000040.1-metagenomes-genome-assembly--contig:-NODE-40-length-65548-cov-10.560151_pt1 | contig 65548 bp, 59 predicted proteins | sample MGYA00153384_OFCX01 | MGnify analysis MGYA00153384
AAGGCTATGGCCTGGTCCGCCTGACCGATCGATCGAGTGCGATGGCGGCGGAGCGAATGCGGGTCGATTTCGTCGCTAATGCCAGCCACGAGCTGCGCACCCCGTTGGCTACGATCTCGGGCTTTGCCGAAACCCTCGCCGAGGAGGAGCCGATCGACGACCAGTCGCGGCGCAAGTTCGGCACGACGATCCACACCGAATCCGCCCGCATGCTGCGGATTATCGAGGATCTGATGAGCCTGTCGCGAATTGAGGCCGACCGCTTCATCACCCCGCGCGACACCGTCGATCTCGCCGCTATCGCCCAGATTGCCGTGCAACATGCCGCAGCGCTGGCCGAGCGGCGAGGCTGCTCGATCGAGCTGTCCGCCGACAGCGAGCCATGGGTAATCGGCGATAATCCGCAACTGCTCCAAGTCGCCGCCAACCTCATCGCCAATGCGGTCCGCTATGGCTGCAACACCAAGGCGTCCGAAGTTCGGGTCGAGGTCGCCGCCGACGGCGCGCGCGCAATCCTGCGCGTGATCGACCATGGCGATGGCATCGCTGCCGCCCACCTCCACCGGCTGACTGAGCGATTTTATCGCGTCGACCCGGCGCGGAGCCGCGATTCGGGGGGCACCGGTCTGGGCCTCGCCATCGTCAAGCATATCGTCGAGCGACATCGTGGAACGCTCGACATTCGAAGCACGCCCGGCGCCGGCACTACGGTCGAAGTTCGGCTGCCGCTCGCCCGCTGATCGGGGACTGTGTCACGAAGATGTAACACGCGTGTCACACAGGCGCCGGGACATTATCCTAGTCGCGCAGTCGAATTGGGTTGTGGCCCTTCAGTCTAGGAAAAGGTGACGTTTGATGAACAAGTCGATGGCAATCCTCCCGCTGGTGGCGCTGGTCGCGGCCTGCGCTGGCAATGGCGCCGGTGGCAACTCCGCCAGTGGGCAAATCAAGATCGTCGGTTCGTCGACGGTCTATCCGTTCACCACTGCGATCGCGGAAGAGTTCCAGCGTGCCAACCCGGGCATGAGCGCAATCGTCGAATCGACCGGCACCGGTGCTGGCGTGAAATTATTCTGCGCCGGCGTGGGCGACAAATTTCCCGACATGGTCAACGCATCACGCGAGATGAAAGCCAGCGAATATGAAGACTGCGCCAAGAATGGCGCCAAGCAGGTCATCGAGGTGCCGATCGGCATCGACGGCCTGACCTTCATCGAAGGCAAGGACGGCCCCGGCCTCAACCTCACGACCGCCGACATTTACAAGGCGCTCGCTGCCAATCCGTTCGGCAAGGGCCCCAACACCGCCAAGACTTGGAAGGATGTCAATCCGTCGCTTCCGGCAATCAAGATCCGCGTCCTCGGCCCGCCGCCGACGTCGGGCACGCGCGACAGCCTAGCCGATTTGATCCTCGCCAAGGGCTGCGAAAGCGATCCGGCGATGAAGGAATTGAAGAAGACCGACGATAAGAAGCAGAAGGATATCTGTACCAAGATCCGTGAAGACGGTGCCTATGTCGAAGCCGGCGAGAATGACAATCTGCTGGTGCAGAAGGTCTCGGCCGACCCCGGAACGCTCGGCGTCCTCGGTTATTCCTATCTTGAAGCCAATGCCGACAAGGTGAAGCCCGTCAGCCTGGCCGGGATTGCGCCGACCGAGGCCACCATTGCCGATTTGAGCTACCCCGGCAGCCGCAGGCTCTACGTCTACGTCAAGGGTGAGCACCTCGCCGCCAAGCCGGCGATGAAGCAGTTCATCGACAACTATGCCAAGGCGTGGGGCAAGGGCGGGCTGCTCGAGAAGCGCGGCTTGGTTCCGTTCGCGGCCGCCGATGCTGCAAGCGCAACCGCGCAGGCGACGGCGCTCAAGCCGCTCGATCCCGCCAGCCTCAAGTAAACATCAGGACCGGCGGGCGCCATGACGCTCACTCTGGCGCTCGCCGCCGTCCTGTTGATCGCCGCAGCCGCGGGATTCTTGGCGTTTCGCCGCGCCCGCGGCCTGCGCGCATCGGGCAGCCGCCTTAACAGCCTGCCGATCTATCATGCGTTTTACGCGGCGATGTGGGCGGCGCTTCCGGCCTTCCTGATCCTCGCGCTTTACATTCCGGTCGAAAGTCGGCTGGTCGATCGCGCGGTGTTGTCGAGCCCTGAAGGGCGCGCCTTGCCCGCGTTCGAGATGCAGCGCGACACCATCCTCAGCGAGGCGCGGGAGATCGCCCATGGCGACCGCGACGTGGGGTTCAATTCCCAATCGACCGGGCTCGCGCCGCGGATCCGCGATGCCGAGGGACGCTATGGCGCGCTTGGTGGTGGCCTCGCGATCCTCGCCGCATTCGCTGGCGCAGGTATCGCATTACGCCGCGTCGGGGTCGATTTCCGGGCTCGCGCCGGGGTTGAGCGCTGGGTGCTCGGGTTGCTGGTCGGCGCCTCGCTGATCGCGACCTTGACCACGCTCGGGATCGTCCTGTCCCTGCTGTTCGAGAGCTTGCGCTTTTTCAAGCTGGTCAGCCCGACCGAATTCCTGTTCGGTACCACTTGGAGCCCGCAGACGGCGCTTCGGGCCGATCAGTCCGGATCATCGGGCGCATTCGGCTCGGTGCCATTGTTCTGGGGAACTGCGTTCATCGGCGCGATCATCGCCATGATCGTCGCCATCCCCCTGGGGCTAATGTGCGCCATCTTCCTTACTCAATATGCCCCTGCCCGCCTGCGCTCATGGATCAAGCCGATCCTCGAGATTCTCGCCGGCGTTCCGACCGTGGTCTACGGTTATTTCGCCGCGCTGACCGTCGCGCCGATGGTCCGCGATCTCGGCCTGTCGCTCGGAGTTACCTCGGCGAGCAGCGAGAGCGCGCTCGCCGCCGGTCTCGTCATGGGCATCATGATCATCCCGTTCGTCTCCTCGATGGCCGACGACAGCATCGCCGCAGTGCCGCAGGCGATGCGCGACGGCAGCCTGGCGATGGGCGCCACCAAGTCGGAGACGATCAAGCGCGTTGTCCTGCCCGCTGCGCTGCCCGGCGTGGTCGGCGGAGTCCTGCTCGCGGTCAGCCGGGCGATCGGCGAGACGATGATCGTCGTCATGGCTGCCGGGCTTAGCGCCAACATGACCGCCAATCCGTTCGCCAGCGTCACCACCGTCACCGTCCAGATCGTCCAGTTGCTGACCGGCGACCAGGAATTCGACAGTGCCAAGACGCTCGCCGCGTTTGCCTTGGGGCTGGCGTTGTTCGTCATCACCTTGATCCTCAACCTGATCGCGCTGTTCGTGGTCCGTCGCTATCGGGAAGCATATGAATAGGCCGCGCACGCGCTGGACCGATGGGTCGATGGATCGGCTGGTTGCCAGGCGCAACGCGTCCGAGCGTCGCTTTCGCGCGCTTGGCTTCATCGCCGTCGCGCTGTCGCTCGCCTTCCTCGCTTTCCTGCTGTTCACGATGGGCGCCAAGGGGCTCGGCGGCTTCACCAGCACCGAGGCCAAGCTGACAATCGACTTCCCACGGTCGGACCTGATGCTCGATCCAGCGGCCCTGCGCGGGCCTAACGCCGCGCAGAACGCCGCCGGCGCCGACCTCGATTCAGTCATCGAACAAGCCGCAGTGGCGCGCTTTGGGTCAAGCGGCGGCGATTTGTTCGGCGGCGCGAGCATGCGCGACCTCGGCGACCAGCTTGTTGCCAATCCCGATTTGCTCGGCAAACGCGTCGATTTCTGGCTGCCATTGTCCGCCAAGGCCGACCTCGCGTCCAAGCATGGCGGCGATCCGGCCTATGAGAAATTGCTGTCGACGACCGAAACGCGCACGCGGTTCAACCTCCCTTTCCTCACCGCTTCCGACGCTACCGACGCCTCGGCGGCGGGCGTGTGGGGCGCGTTGAAGGGCAGTTTCCTGACGATTTTGGTGACGATCGCGCTCGCCTTCCCGATTGGCGTGCTGGCCGCGCTTTATCTCGAGGAGTTCGCTCCAAGGAACCGCTGGACTGACCTGATCGAAGTCAGCATCAACAACCTCGCCGCAGTGCCGTCGATCATCTTCGGCTTGCTCGGCCTCGCGGTATTCCTCAACTTCATGAATCTGCCGCGTTCCGCGCCGCTCGTCGGCGGGTTGACGCTGGCGCTGATGACCATGCCGGTGATTGTCATTGCCGGGCGCAATGCCATCACTTCCGTGCCGCCATCGATCCGCGATGCCGCACTGGGCGTCGGCGCGTCGAAAATGCAGGTCGTGTTCCATCACGTCCTGCCGCTCGCGCTGCCCGGCATTTTGACCGGAACGATCATCGGCCTCGCCCGCGCACTGGGCGAGACCGCGCCGCTGTTGATGATTGGCATGCGCGCGTTCATCGCTTCGCCCCCGGGCGGGATCACCGACCCGGCGACCGTGCTCCCGGTCCAGATCTTCCTGTGGTCGGACGAGGTCGACCGCGCGTTCGTCGAAAAGACCAGCGCCGCAATTATCGTCCTGCTCGTCTTCATGCTGATGATGAACGGGCTCGCCATCTATCTTCGCAACCGCTTCGAACGCCGCTGGTAAGGCCTCAAATATGATCGAAACCATCGTCCCCACCCCGCTCGACGTCGCCGAAACGGTCGAGCCCGTCATCCAGCGCGATCCCAAGATGACAGCTCGCGACGTCCATGTTTTCTATGGCGACAAGGAAGCTATCAAGGGTGTCGACATCGACATCCATGATGACAAGGTCACCGCCTTCATCGGCCCGTCTGGCTGCGGCAAGTCGACCTTCCTGCGCTGCCTTAACCGGATGAACGACACGATCCCCACGGCACGAGTGACCGGCGACATCGAGCTAGACGGCCAGAACATCAATTCGGCCGTAATGGACGTGGTCCAGCTTCGGGCCCGCGTCGGGATGGTGTTCCAGAAACCCAATCCCTTCCCCAAGTCGATTTACGAAAATGTCGCTTACGGCCCGCGCATCCACGGTCTTGCCCAGGGCAAGGCCGAGCTCGACGAGATCGTTGAAAAGTCGCTACGCCGTGCCGGGCTGTGGGACGAAGCCAAGGATCGGCTTCAGGATAGCGGCACCGCGCTGTCGGGCGGACAGCAGCAGCGGCTGTGTATCGCCCGGGCGATTGCGGTCGACCCCGAAGTCATCCTGATGGACGAGCCTTGCTCGGCACTGGACCCGATCGCCACCGCCAAGATCGAGGAACTGATCCACGCGCTGCGCGGTCGCTACGCCATCGCTATCGTCACCCACAATATGCAGCAGGCCGCGCGCGTGTCGCAACGCACCGCCTTCTTCCATCTCGGCGAGATCGTCGAATATGGCAAAACCTCGGAGATCTTTACCAATCCGCGCGAGCAGCGCACCCAGGATTACATCACCGGCCGCTACGGCTGATCGGAGCAGGACAATGGCCACCACTGGCGGACATACAATCAAGGCATTCGACGACGATCTCGATCGGTTGCGCGCACTCATCAGCGAGATGGGCGGGCTGGCCGAACATGGTATTCGCGAATCCCTGCGCTGCCTGGTCGAGCGCGACAGCGAGGGCGCGAGGCGCGTGGTCGAGGAAGATCGCAAGCTCGACGCGCTCGAGATCGAGACCGAACGCCGCGCGGTTCAGCTAATCGCGCTGCGGGCGCCAATGGCGGGCGATCTTCGCGATATCGTTGCCGCGCTCAAGATTTCGAGCGTGGTCGAACGGATCGGCGATTATGCCAAGAACATCGCCAAGCGCGTGCCCCTGCTCGACGAGATCGGCAATATCGAGCCGCTGTCGCTACTGCCCGAAATGGCGCGCATCGCCACCGAGATGGTCCATGACGTCCTGACCGCCTTCGTCGAGCGCGATGCCGCCGCGGCGCTGGAAGTGATCGAGCGCGACCAGAAGGTCGACGATTTCTACAATTCGATCTTCCGCACCTTGCTGACGTACATGATGGAAAATCCGCACAACATCGGCCAGTCGACCCATCTGCTGTTCGTCGCCAAGAACGTCGAGCGGGTCGGCGATCACGCCACCAACATTGCGGAAATGGTTTATTACGCCGCCACCGGCGAATATCTCGGTGATCGGCCCAAGAGCGACAATATATTGGGGGGATCACGATGACCGCGCGCCAACTCCTGCTGGTCGAGGACGACCGCGCGCTGGCCGACTTGATCGGCTTTCATTTCGAGCGTGACGGCTGGACGGTGACGCGCACCGGTGACGGCGAGGAAGCACTGATCCTGGCCGAGGAGGTTTCCCCCGGCCTCGTCATCCTCGACTGGATGATCGAGGGGATCAGCGGCATCGAAGTGTGCCGCCGCCTGCGCCGCAAGCCGGCCACCGCGGGCCTGCCGATCATCATGCTCACCGCACGCGGCGAGGAAGCCGACCGGATCCGCGGGCTGGAGACCGGCGCCGACGATTACATGACCAAGCCGTTCAGCCCCAAGGAACTGGTTGCGCGCGCCGCCGCCGTGCTGCGCCGGTCGCGCCCGTCGCTCGCCGCCGAACGCCTCGATTATGGCGGGATCGAGATGGACCTTTCGGCGCACCGGGTCCGCCGCGATGGCGAGGCGGTCAAGCTGGGGCCAACCGAATATCGCCTGCTTCGCCACTTGCTCGAGCGCCCGGGCCGCGTCTTCTCGCGCCAGCAATTGCTCGAAATGGCGTGGCCGCACAGCGAGGAGATCGAACTTCGCACGGTCGATGTCCACATTCGCCGCCTGCGCCAGGCGCTCGGCGACCCCGACCTCATCCGCACCGTCCGCTCGGCGGGCTACGCGCTCGATTCCGAAGGGCTTGCCTAAGCCGGGCCGTCGCCGCATGAGCCCACCTCATGGCGCGCAAGAACAAGACTAAGGGTGGCGGCAATCCCAATCGGCCGCGTTTCTGGGGCAAGCATGCGGTCGCGGCCGCGCTCGACAATCCCGAGCGGCGGGTGCTGAAAGCGTGGACCACGCTCGAGGCTGCGGGCTTCATGAATTTCCCCAAGGACCTCGTCGTGATGCGCGCCGAGGTGCCCGATCTCGGCCGGATGGTCCCCGCCGACGCGCCGCACCAGGGCGTAGTGATCGAGGTCGAGCCACTCGAGGACATGTGGCTCAGCGACCTGTTGTCCGAAGCCCCGGAGCGTGGGGTGTTGCTGGTGCTCGACCAGGTCACCGATCCGCATAATGTCGGCGCGATCCTGCGCTCGGCGGCGGCGTTCGGCGCGATCGGGATCGTCACGCAGGACCGCCATTCCCCGCCCGAGAGCGGTGCGCTGGCCAAGGCCGCGTCGGGCGCGCTCGAACGCGTGCCGTGGGTCCGCGTCGTCAACCTCGCCCGTGCGCTCGAGGAAATGGCCGAGGCCGGCTTCTGGCGGATCGGGCTCGCCGGCGACGCCAAGGACGATCTTAAGGCCGCATTGGGGCCGCAGCGGGTCGCGCTTGTCTTGGGCGCCGAAGGCCCCGGCATGCGCTCCAACACTCGCGAGCATTGCGATGCCCTCGCCCGCCTGCCGATCTCGACCGACATGGAAAGCCTCAACGTGTCGAACGCCGCCGCGGTCGCGCTCTACGCCGCCAGCGTCGCCTGATGGTCCGCACTGCCCAGTCCCTCAACCACAGCCTCGATGCACTCGCCGCGGTCGAACCCGCCTTCGCCCGGACCATCGCCAGCCACGGTCGCCCCGAGCCGCGCCTCAGCGAGCCGGGGGTCGAGAGCTTGCTCCGCACCATCGTCGGCCAGCAGGTCAGCGTCGCCGCCGCGCGCTCGATGTGGAACAAGCTCATCGCGAAATATGGCGAGCCGGTCGATTTGACCGCCTTGATAGCCGCAACCGACGAGCAACTCCGCGAAGCCGGCCTGTCGCGCCAGAAGGCGGGCTATGCGCGAAGCCTCGCCGGGCTGGTGCTGTCGGGCGAGCTCGACCTGACCACGCTGCCCGCCGACGATGAGGAAGCAATCGCCTTGCTGACCCGGATCAAGGGCATCGGCCGCTGGTCGGCGGAAATCTATTTGCTGTTCGCCGAGGGGCGCGGCGATGTGTGGCCGGCAGGCGATCTCGCGGTGCAGATCGAGCTTGGCCGGATGCTCGGCCTGGCCGAACGACCGAGTGAAAAGCAATTGCGCGAACTCGCCGAACCCTGGCGTCCCCACCGCGGCGCGGCGGCGGTGCTCGCCTGGCATAGTTACAACAATATCGGAACCGCGCTTTAAGCGACTAGTTGGCCGAGCTGCTCGTTCCGCCATAATTGGTGAACATCCGCCCGCCCCACGAACCGCTGAACCCGTCGTAGATCGCGCGCGCCGCCTGGGCGATGGTCGATGGCCGATCACTTCCGCCGCGCGCGAAGAACGCCACCGCGATCCGCCGCCCGTCGGGCATGGTGATGAAGCCGACATCACCGGTCATTCCGGTCAGCGTGCCGGTCTTGTGCTGGACCAGAGTCCCGGCCGGGAGCAACGCCTTCATCCGGTTCCGCCCGGTGACGCAGCGCGCCATCATCTCGAGCAAATAGGATCGGCTCTGCGGGCTCAGCAGGGGCCCATGGTCGATCTGCCGAAGCAGGCTGATCATCGACATTGGTGAGCTTGAATCGCGCCGGTCGAGCAAGTCGCGCGGCGAGCGCAGCAATTGCGCAATCGTCCGGTCGATGCGAATACCATACAGGCCGTTGAAATTGAGCCACGTCTGGACCGTCCCCGGTCCGCCGAGATTGCTGATCAACGCGTCGGTCGCGGCATTGTCGCTGCGGGTCAGCATCTGCTCGATCAGTTGCGCCGCCGATCGCCCGGCGATCCGGTCGCTTAGCGAGCGCCTGCCGTGATCGACCTGGCTGAGGAAGGTGCCCGCCACCGCCAGCTTGACCGTGCTGGCCATCGGGAACAGCCGGTCGCCGTTGATGCTGACGTTACGCCCGCTGGTCAAATCGACCGCAGCAATCCCGAAATCGCCCGACCGCGTCGACACCAGGTCGGCCAGCTGCCGCTCGACCGACATCAAGTCGGGCGACGATGCCGCGGCCGCCGGAGTGGCGACCATGGTCAATAGCAGGGACAAGACGACGGTCAGGCGCAGTGCGATCTCCATCTCAAGACTGAACGCTCTGCTTAAAGCTACGCGCTCAAATGGTTACAATCGGGTTAGGGCTGATCCGGTTTGATTGAGCGGCGAAACGAGTCCAAACCGTCCCATTATCGCCGAACGCCCTTCTCGTAGCGCCGAACGCCAAGGCCGTGCCACGATCGCGCGCCGCGATCGATCCGCAGCGGCGCCAGTTTCTCCTGCCCTTCAGCACCCTGCCCAACCAAGAAACCCGCCGCGCTCTGGCCTTCGCCGCTCGACCAGCGATAGCGCACGCTGATCGCGACCATGGGCATGAACAATTTACGCCCCTCATATTCATATTCGCTGATCGCCGATAGCGGCAGCCGGACTGCGCTGCGCAGCGGAATCCGGGCGTAGGGGATGATCTGCGGGATCGGGTCGCTGACCGTCGCTTCGGCGGTGAAGAACGCGCTCAGCTCGACATCCTGGCTCGCCCCGGCGTTAAGCAATTTCGCCTCGACGATCACGTCGCGGGCCGCCGCACTGCCCGAATTGTAGAGCACCACCTCGAAGGCGATCGCTGCGCCTTGGTCGTCGAGCAAGGCACGATCGGGGGACAGTTCGACGTCGATCCACGGCCGCAGGCCGGTCGAGACGATCCCACCGGGAATGATCGGGTCGGGGCGCGGCTGGACCGGCGCTGGTGGAGGCGGCATCAGCGTGGTCGGCAATGGCTTGCGACCGCTGATCGACGGTGTCGGGTCGGGGCGCGGGGCGAAGGCTAGCGGCGGCTCGGTGCGCGGTTGGGGTTCAGGCGCAGGTTCGAGGACGATGTCGATCGGCGCATTGCCGGCGGCCTGGAGTTCGCCGCCCCGCCGCCGCCTGAACCACATGAACGCCGCCCCCGTAGTTGCCAGCAACGCAATCGCCCACGGCAGGATGGACCAGCCGGTCGGCTCGGTCGCGACTGCGGAGGTGGCCAGATCACTCATCACCGGCGTCACTTCGCCGACTGTCGGCGCGGCGCTGGTATCGGGCAGCGTTGGCGGTCGACGAAACAGGTCGTTTGCAACCACGTTCGGCGCGGCTGGCTTGGCTATGGCGGGCGCTGCTGCGGCTGGCTGACCCGAACGAGGCGCTGGAGCGGAGGTGGTTGGAGCGGCAATTGGCCTGGTCGGGGCAACATTTGCCGGTGCGGGCTTGTCGGCCGGCTTGGTGACCGTCCCCTTGAGCGAGAAGTTGGACAATTCGCCCGGGCCGATATCGGTCGGCTTGGGCGCGGGGGGACCGGCGACCGAGAAATTCTCCTGCGCCGCAAGCGGTCCCGCCGCCAGCGACACAGCCGCCAGCGTCAGGCCAACGCCCGCCATCACTTTCGCTCGATGATTCAGCAGTTGATCCTTCACGCTGGCCTATTGGCCCGACTAGCCCCTCGCATCAAGCGCGGACTGGCGGGTCAATGCTTAGCGCGCGTCGACCAGCACCAGTTCCGCGTCCAAATCCGCTCCGGCTTCGACCGTCAGCCGCGCTTCGCCGGTGATCGCCACCCCGTCGCGCGCCTCGACGAGCACATTGTTGACCGTCACTTTGGCGCTCGACACCAGATATTGATGCCGCGCCGGGTCCAACTCGACCTCGACCGACCGACCCGCGGGCAGGTTTGCACCAAACAACCTTGCGTCGGCGTGAATGGTCAGCGTCCCGTCGGCAGGATCGCCGCTTGCAAGCAATTGGAATTGCCCGTCGCGACTGTCCTTGGGGAACGGCATTGCCCCCCAGGCGGGCGCGACCCCCGGCTGGTCGCTCTCGATCCAGATCTGGAACAAGGTGGTCGCCTCATTCTCGCGATTATATTCGCTATGGGTCACGCCGCTGCCCGCGCTCATCACCTGCACGTCGCCAGCCTCGGTGCGGCCCGTGTTGCCAAGCGAATCCTGGTGCGTGATCGCGCCCGAGCGGACGTAAGTGATGATCTCCATGTCCTGGTGCGCGTGCGGCGCGAAGCCCGACTGACCGGCGATCGTGTCGTCGTTCCACACCCGGATCCGGCCCCACGCCATGCGCTCGGGGTCGTGGTAATCGGCGAAGCTGAAATGGTGGCGGGCATCGAGCCAGCCGTGATTGGCATGGCCCAGCGTAGCGAAAGGGCGGATGTTGATCATGACCTCAAGATGCGCGTTTCGAGCGGCGCTTCAAGTATCAACGATGTTACTTGCTGCTCGCTTCATAGATGCCGTCCCATCCCGCCGACGGCGGATTGGCGGCAAAGGCGGCGATGCGGTCGCGGTACAGCATCACCAATTTGGTCAGGCCGAAGGTCGCCGCAGCTTGCTCATTGGCATCGTTGAGCTCCGCCGCGAGCGCCCATTTCTGGGTATAATATGCTTCGATTACAGCAAGATGCGCCTTTTCGAACGACATAAATCCATATGATGCTCCCATTGCGACGTCACCCAGCAAGACATGCACTGTCTCCGCCGCGTCGCGCCCCACCACCCGCACCCGATCGATCGGCAAGGTCGCAAATTCACTGAGGTTCTTGGCCAGCGCGTCGCCCATCAGGATCGACACGCCATAATATTTCGACAATCCCTCGAGCCGCGAGGCGAGGTTCACCGGATCGCCGATCAGCGAGTAAGACAAGCGCCGCTCCGACCCGATATTGCCAACGCAGCACGGCCCCGAATTGAGCCCGATGCCGATCTTGACCTCGCCCGGCCAGGTTCCGTCACCGCGCCCGATCATCTCCTCGTTGAGCGCTTTGAGCCGCTCCTGCATCGCCAGCGCCGCGCGCGCTGCATTGACGTGATGGTCGGGGTCGTCGAGCGGCGCGTTCCAGAACGCCAGGATCGCATCGCCGATATATTTGTCGATCGTCGCTTTATAGCCGAGCAGCAAATCGGTCATCGGTGTCAGGAAGCGGACCAGGAAGGCGATCACTTCGTTGGGCGCGAGCCGCTCGGAAATGCGAGAGAAGGAGCGGATGTCGGCGAACAAGACGCTCATGTCGCGCTCGGTCCCGCCAAGCTCGAGCAGCGCCGGATCGTCGGCGATCCGTTTGACCAATTCGGGCGACAGATAGCGATCGAATGCATGGTGGATATACGCCCGCTGCCGCTCCTCGCGATAGAAAGTCAGGATCGTCTGGACCAGATAGGCCGCCGCAACCGCCAGCGCGGGCCACGTTGGGTCGAGCAGGAATTGATGCGCGGTGTAGGCGTACCAGCTCCCCGCCCCGGTGAGCAGGATCGCCCCCGCGCCGACCGCGGCGCCCTTGACCGCGCCGATCCGCGGCACCAGCACCGCGATCCCGATCCCCAGGATCAGCAGCAGCGCAATCTCCAGCCCCGGTGCCCAGTCTGGCCGGATCAGGAAATGGCCGAGGATCATCTGCTCCGCCGCCTGGACATGGACCATTACCCCGAGTTCGCGGTCCTGCAGCGGGGTGGCGACCAGATCGCGCAAGCCGATCGCCCCCGCGCCGACGAAGATGATCCGCCCGTCGACATCGTTCTTGAGTTGCTCCGGGCTGAGCGCGCCCGTGAGTATCTTCCACGCCGGGATCACCCGCCCCGGCACCGGCGCAGTGTAGCGCATCCACAAATCGCCCGACCGAGTAGTCGGCACTTCGAATTGCCCGACCTTCAATGACACGACATCGCCCGCCCCGCCGATCTCGCCGCTGCCATCGCCGGTCTTGACGATTACCGCCCCCGCGCCCTGCGCCACCCGCAGCGCCTCGAGCGACAAGGATGGCACGATCGCCGCCCCATTGTGTGCGATCAGCGGCGCCCGACGGACGATGGCGTCGCTGTCGGTCGCGATGCTGACGAAGCCATTGCCCGTCGCCGCCGCCTGCAGCCCCGGCAAGGGCGGGATCGCGTCGCTGAACTCGGCGAGATGCGTCGGCTCGCCCCCCGAAATCGCGAACCCGGCCTTGGGCTCGACCGTTCGGCCATATTGATCATGGGTTAGGAAAAATCCGGTCACCACCGGCGATTGGGCAAAGCTTTTCGCCAGCAATTCGTCATTGTCGGGCAATCGCGCCAGCGTCGCCCTTGCTTGCGGGTCGAGCGCCAGTCGCTTCGCCAGTCGTGGCGGCGAGGTCCGGTCGGGCTCGGACAGCACTACGTCATAAGCAATGACCGCTGCCCCCGCTGCGGTGAGCTTGTCGGTCAGCGCGGCAATATCGGTCCGCGGCCATGGCCATTGCCCGAGCCGACGGATCGTCTCCTCGTCGATATCGACGACGCGTACGCCGGCATCCTCATACTCCCGCGGCTCGATCCGCTGGAAATTGTCGAAGATTGCAAAGCTCATTCGCTCGAGCGCGGGGGCGATCAGCGGCAGTGGGAACAAGGCGAGCAACGCCACCAGCAGCACCGCGATCACGCCCGGAAGCGCCGCCCGGCGGTCAGCCTTGCCCCGGCGTTCGACCATTCGCCCCACCCCCCTATGCCGATTCACCATGTTATGACATGATGTCGTCATCTTCATCGACGATGACGGTTGCTAAACGAGGGCAAGTTCGGGGGGAAGCGTTTTGAAACACAGTTGCTCATTATTGCGCGCCGGGGTCGGTATGATGATCGCCGCCGGGGCGGTTCCTGCATTCGCGCAGAGCGAGCCTGATATCGACGCGTTGATCGCCGAGAGCCAGAGCCCTGCCGATGCCATCGCCACCGCTCGCCAGCAAACTATCGCCGGGAACCTGACCGGCGCTGCAGCGACACTCGAACGGGCGTTGCTCGACAATCCCAACGCCAATGATGCGCGGCTGCTCTATGCCGCCACCTTGTGCCGCCTTGGCGATCCGCAGGGGGCGCGGATCGAGATCGGCAAGCTCGACCGGCAGGACATCAGCCAGGCGATGTTCGACGAAACCAATCTCGCCTGCGGCGGTGCGTTTCACCAGCCCGCCCCGGCCGATGCCGACAGCGCCTCGGGGGTCAGCGGCGAAGTCTATGGCGGGCTGGCTTACGACCATGATGCTGCCGGCGCGCTCGCGCTGCAGACCGAATTCTTCGGATCGGCGGTTCGCGACGACGGCTTCAGCATCATCAGTGGCGCGCGGCTTGGCGTTCGCTCTAACGGCTATGCCAATCGCGGCGGGCTCTATGGCGCGTTCGACGTGACCTCGAAACATGACATCAGCGGGCCGCAGCTCGACTATGACATTGGTGAATTGCGATTCGGCTATGGCAGCTACGGCGGCGATGTCGGCTTTTCGATCGGCCCGGTGGTGCGGCACATCCGCTTGTTCAACGACCCCTACGTCACTGAATATGGCGGGCAAGGCGAATTATTATTTGGCGGCGATACGGGGCACCATGTCCGGCTTCGCGCCGAAAGCGTCTACCAGAATTACGACCATCGCGGTTTCCCCGGTAACGACGCCGATGGCGCGCGCTTCGATCTTTCGGCGGCATACGAAACGCGGGTCGGGCAGCGCGGCTATTTCACCATCGGCGCGGCGGGCGAATATAAGGACGCCCGCGAGCGCAACTTTGGTTACTTCGGCGGTCGGGTATTTGCCGCTTACCAGCGCAGCTTCGCCAACCACGATTATCTAACCCTGTCGGGTACGCTTCGCCACATCGATTTCCGCAACGATGCAATGGTTGCCGACCGCAAGGATACGCGCGCTTACGCCCGCCTCGCTTATGCCATAGCGCTCGGCACCAGCGGGCTGTTTGTCGAGGGCGCCGCGACCTACACTTATCGCCGCGCCGCAGTCGACGGCCCGTTCAAGCTGCGCACCTATCGCAGCCCGGGCGCGGAAGTGCGCGTGATCTGGAAATTCTGATGATGAGGGAAATCACCATGACCCGCTTTGCTGTCGTTTCACTGGCGCTCGCCGCAAACCTCGCCTTGGCCGGTGCCGCCAACGCCGCGACCATTGGTATCAACGCCGCGATCCGGAACAAGGTGATGGTGCGCGCCGTGACCGATCCCGCTGCTCACCCTGCAATCCTCAAGGCGCGGGTCGGGCTTGGCGACCAGGTCCAGACCGCCAACGCCTCGGTGCTCCAGATCCTGCTGCTCGACCGCAGCAATTTCACCGTCGGCTCGAACGCCCGGGTGACGATCGACCGCTTCGTCTATGACCCCAACCGAAGCGCCAGTGCGGTTGGAGCAACGGTTGCCAAGGGTGCGTTCCGGTTCATCTCGGGCCGCTCGATCCACAACATGCCGGGCCAGACCGCGATCCGCACGCCGGTCGCCTCGATCGGGGTGCGCGGGACGATGGTCGAAGGCGCGGTTGGGGAAGATGCCGCCAGGATCGCGGCCAAGGAAGCCGGAGCTGCCGGCGGCAAGGTCGATCCTGCAACCGCCAGCCTGATCGTGCTGCGCGGCCCCGGCGCAACGACGACCGAACCCGGCGGCGCAATCGACATCACCGCCGATGGGCAGACCATCGCGCTCGACCGGCCGGGCCTCGCTCTGTTCGTGCCAGGTCCCGACCAGAAGCCGATCGGGCCGTTCATGCTGTCCGACGCAGGACTGCTCGCGCTCCATGCGTTGCTGCGCACCACGCCCGATTCGCGCGAAGGCAAACGGGCGATCGATTTCGATGGCAACCCGATCGTCGACAAGACACTCGAGACCGTACCGGTATTTCGCGGTAACTAAATCGCTTTGAGCCCCGCGGCGTAACGCGCTGCTTTGGCGGCATAATGCGCGGCGGAGACGGCCAGCGCCGCGACTTCACCGTCGGTCAGCGCGCGGATTGCGCGCGCCGGCGATCCGACGATCAGCATCCGTGGTTCGAATACTTTGCCTTCGGTCACCAGCGCCCCTGCGCCGACCAGACATTGCGCCCCGATCATCGCGCCGTTGAGCACGCGCGCGCCCATCCCGATCAGCGCTTCGTCGCCGACTGTGCAGCCATGCAGAATCGCCTGGTGGCCAACGGTGGCGCGCGCGCCAATGGTCAGCGGCGCGCCGGGATCGCTATGCCCGACCGCGCCGTCCTGAACGTTTGATTCTTCGCCGATGACGATCGGCGTATTATCCGCGCGGATCACCGCCCCGAACCACACGCTCGCCCGCGCGCCCAATCGCACGTCGCCGATCAGGTCGGCCGATGGCGCGGCCCACGCGCCGTCGCTCAAGCTGGGGGCGGTCCCGTCGATTGCGTAAAGCGGCATGGCCTTATCCTATCGCCGACTGGCCGACGCGTCGATGGCCTGCCCCGGATCAGGACGCGGGCACCCCCGGATTCATTAGCTGTTAGTGATTTTGCGCGACCGTCGACGGACAAGCCATGACCAGAACGCGCGCTCTCCTTGCCTTCCTCGCCACCGCGTTGGCCGGCGCTGCCCCGTGCCTTGCCGCGAGCGCCTCGAGCAAGCTGCCGCCGAGCATGGCTGAGCGGATCCTCGAACTTCACAATCGCGAGCGCGCTGCGGTCGGCGCGCCACCATTGGTGTGGGATGACAAGCTCGCCCGGTCAGCCGCAAGCTATGGCCCGACGCTTGCCAGCCTGCGCCACCTGCAGCATTCGCCGCGCGATACGCGCCCCGGGCAACGCGAGAATCTGGCGATGGGGTCAAGCGGCTATTACGGCTATGAAGCGATGACCGGCTTCTGGATTGCGGAAAAGCGCAACTTCACGCCCGGCCAGTTTCCCAACGTCAGCCGCACCGGCAATTGGGAGGATGTCGCGCATTACACTCAGATGATCTGGAAGGGCACGACCAATGTCGGCTGCTCGCTCCAGCATGGCGGCGACCTCGACTATCTGATTTGCCGTTATTCGCCGCCGGGCAATGCCGATGGGATGATCGTCCCCTGAAGCGATTATTTGGTGATCGTCACCACGACATCGCCACTCCGCTTGAGCACCGCCGTCGTCACATCGCCATCGACCCGCGACAGCCGCAAATCGATCCGCGCATCGCCGACCGCAATGTCGCGAATGGTGAGATCATCGAGGAACTTGGGCAATACCGGATGATCGAGTTGAAGCGACGAGGATTGCGGATCGACCTGGCAGCCGATCGCCGCCGCAACCAAAGCGAATGGGGTCGCCGCCGCCCACGCCTGGGGCGAACAAGCAACTGGATAAGAGGTTGGGCCCTGCCGCCGTCGCCGTTCGAAGCCGCAGAATAATTCGGGCAATCGGCGAAGATCGTCATAGATTGCCGAATCGAAGATTCCCTCGAAGATCGCCAATGTTTCCTTCTTATGGCCATAGCGCGCCAAGCCGAGCGCGATCAGGCCATTGTCGTGCGGCCAGATCGACCCGTTGTGGTACGACATCGGATTATAGCGCGCTTCGCCGACCGCGATGGTGCGCACTCCCCATCCCGAGTTGAACCGCTTGCCGGCGAACAAGGTCGCAATGCGAGCAGCATGTGCGGGCGACGCGATTCCCGCGAACAGGCAATGGCCGGCGTTGGAAGCGAGCACTTCGCATGGTCGCTTGTCGCCATCGAGCGCGAGGGCGTAAGTGCCTAATTCCTCTATCCAAAATGCGGCCTGGAACTTGTCTTGCAGATCGTCCGCCTCAGCCGCGAGCTTGGCCGACAGGTCGCTGTCCCCGATCCGTGCAGCAAGCACCGCCGCGCCCTTCTTGGCCGCGAACACATAGGCCTGGACTTCGCATAGTGCGATCGGTCCCTGAGCAAGCCGCCCGTCGCTGTGGAAGATGCTGTCCGAACTGTCCTTCCAGCCCTGGTTGGAAAGCCCCTTTTCGGTCATCCTCGCATATTCGACGAAGCCGTCGCCATCGACGTCGCCATAGGTATCGATCCACTCGATCGCGGCGAGGATATTCGGCCAAATCTCGCGGATCGTATCGATATCGGCGGTGCGCTCGTAATATTGCGCCGCGAGCATGACGAACAATGGCGTCGAATCGACCGATCCGTAATAGCGCCGGAACGGCACCTCGCCGAGCGCTGCCATTTCGCCGCCCCGCCGCTCGTGGAGAATCTTGCCCGGCTGGGCGTCGGATGCCGGGTCGACCTCGGTCGCTTGCAGGCTGGCCAGTGTGTTGAGCACTCCGCGTGCAAAATAAGGCGCGCACCACATCATCAGCATTGCGGTGACGATCCCGTCGCGGCCGAAGATCGTGCTGTACCATGGCACCCCGGCGTAGGGGTAAGGCCCATGCTCGGTCTCGGTCACCAGCATGTCGAGGTCCGACCAAGCGCGCGCGATCACCGCGTCGAATTGCGGATTGCTGCTGTCGAGGCTGGCGCGCTGCGACGCCATTTCGCGCCGTTCCTTATGAGCCGAGCGAAACGCCTCGGCGATGCTCTCGACCGCCGGTTGCTCGCCGTCGATCAGGCAGCAGGTGCGGATAACGATCCCCTGCTCGGCCTCGGCATCCAGATCCATGTCCCAATGCGCGGTCCGGTTACCAAGCGCGCTCGGCGGAGGCGTAAACTCGACCAAAGTACGGCGAACGACATGATCGAGCCCGACGTAGCGAAACTCCACCTCAGCATCCGACACGCGGCGGAACGACTGGGTCCCGCGCTTGAGCCGCCGCGTTCCGCGCACCTCGAACAGATCGGCGAAGTCGGCATCGAACGCGATGTCGATCGCGATCGCCCGCCCGATTGGACCGTAACCGCGCACCCGCAACCGCTCGAACGAGGCATTGTCCTTGAGGAATTTGACCCGCGACAAATGCACCGATTCGCGTTGCAGCCAAACCCGGCCTTTGTCGGTGTGCAAATCGGCGTTGGTCAGGTCGACCACCATTGCGCCATTGTCGTCGAGCAACACCGATCCGAGCTGGAGCGGCACCGCCCCGCCGAGCCGCAAGGTGAATTCCGACAAGAAGCGTGTGTCCTTGTAAAACAGGCCGTCGGGCCCGAGCGCGCCGCCTGCGAAATTGCCCTGGCTGTCGAATACTGCGAACAGATCGTCATGCTTGAGCGTGCGCAAGGTGCGCTCGACCAGGCTTTCGGTCGCCTCGATATGATAATCTTCTTTATGCCTGACCGACATAGGAAATGGCGGGGGCTCCGCCGTGGTCATCGTCTCGCTCAAAGCATCAGCCCACCAGCAAAAGAGGTTCCCGAAACTGGGTCCGATCCTGCATGGTCGAGCCGGTAAAGAGACGCAAATAATCTTCGGCCATCCGCCGCGCCGTAAACCGTTCCTCGAAACAGCTGCGAACGGACTGGCGCGGCAATTCGCCCGCCAACGTAACTGCTTCAACCGCTTCGTCGATCGAGTTGACCAGGAACCCCGACCGCCCGTGATCGATCACTTCGGGGGTCGATCCGGTCTGCCACGCGATCGTTGGCGTTCCCGCCGCCATCGCCTCGATCATCACCAGTCCGAACGGCTCCGGCCAGTCGATCGGGAACAGCAAGGCACGAGCGTTGCCGAGGAACGCGGGTTTGTCCAAATCGCCAATTTCGCCGATGAATTCGATCAGCGGATGATCGAGCAGTGGCTCGATCTCCTTGGCGAAATATTCCTTGTCGGCATGATCGACCTTGGCCGCCATCTTGAGCTTCATCCCCGACTTGAGCGCGATCTCGATCGCCCGATCGGGGCGCTTTTCGGGGCTGATCCGTCCAAGGAAGGCGAGATAATCGCCGCCGTCTGGGGAGAATGGAATGAGTTGCTCGGGAAGGCCGTGATAGACCGTGCCGACGAAATTGGCCTCGGGCACGGGGCGGCGCTGGTCGTTGGAAATGCTGACCAGCCGCGCCTCGGGAAAGTGGGTGAAACCGGGCAGGAAGTCGGGCATATCAAGCCGACCGTGAAGCGTCGTCAGGCACTTGCCCGCGAGATGTTTGAACAACGGCAAATGCACGAAATCGACGTGGAAATGGATGTAATCATATTTTTCGGAGTCGGTGAACACCTGGTCGATCATCGCCACCGTGTAAGCGACATGGCCATTGATTCCGTCGAGCCGCAGCCCGCGCTGCGCGCAGGGGATGAGCTTGGCCGACGTCTCGCTGTCACCGCTGGCGTAAAGCGTCACGTCATGGCCGAGGTCGACCAAGGCTTCGGTCAGCCACCAGATAACTCGTTCGGTCCCGCCATAGAGTTTTGGCGGAACGGCTTCGGCAAGTGGCGCGACTTGGGCGATGCGCATGAATTTACTCCTAGTACCCGACGACGCCAGTTCAACGAAAGGCCGCCCCGACTGTTCCGCCGCCGTTACGCTTGCCAAAGCTGGCGGCGCAGCTAGGCAAATCGGCGATGACCGATCTTCCTGCCCCTCCCGCCGATTTGCTCGACCAGGTGTCGCTGTTCCTCGACTTCGACGGGACTTTGGTGGATTTCGTGATCGATCCGAACAAGGCGACGGTCGACGACCGATTGCGGGCCTTGCTTGGTCGGCTGGCACAGCGCCTCGACGGGCGGTTTGCGATCCTCAGTGGGCGTTCGCTCGATGAGTTGACCGACCGCCTCGGCCTTGGCCCGATCGCGATGGCTGGATCGCATGGTCTCGAACGCCGCGCCGCTGACGGCCTGGTCACACGCGCCCCCACCCCAGCCGGCCTGGCGATCGCCATCGATGCCGCTTGCGCTTTTACCGACCAGCAAGGCTTGCTGCTCGAGGTCAAGGCCGCCGGCGTTGCGATCCATTATCGCGACGCGCCGCACAACGAGCCGCTGGTCGATGAATTTGCCCGCGCGTTGGCGGCGCGCACCCACCTCGAATTGCAATCGGGCAATTGCGTCCGCGAGCTGAAGGTGCCCGGCGCCGACAAGGGCGACGCAGTTCGTGCATTCATGACGGAACCGCCGTTCGCCTCCGGGCGTCCTGTCGTCATGGGTGACGATCTGACCGACGAACATGCGTTTGAAGCCGCCGCCGCGCTTGGCGGGTGCGGCGTGCTGATCGGCGATCCCCGCCCGACCGCGGCGCATTTCCGCTTGCCGACGGTCGATGCGACGCTTGCCTTCCTCGGGGCCGTGGCATGAAGTCGCTGACCCTGTGGCCGATCGGCAATTGCCAGGTCAGCGCGTTGGTCGACGATGCTGCGGGCATGGTCTGGGCCTGCCAGCCGCAAGTCGACGGCGATCCCTTGTTCTGCTCATTGCTCGACCCCAAGCGCGACACGCCGCCCGATCTCCCGGCCGGCGAGTGGCGCATCTACTTGAAAGACCAGGTCAGCGCCGAGGCCAGCTATCTGGCCAACACCGCAATCCTTTCGACCATCCTGACCGACGAGCGCGGCGCCAAGGCCGAAGTGATCGACTTTTGCCCGCGATTCGAGCGGCGCGGGCGGATGTATCGCCCGGTGTCGTTCGTCCGCCTCGTCCGCCCGGTGAAGGGCAGCCCCCAAGTCAGAATCGCGCTCAATCCGGCGACGGATTGGGGTGCCAAAGATGCTGAGCATACCAACGGCACCAATCACATCCGCTTCCTCACCGAACCGCAGCCGCTTCGACTGACCACCGACGCGCCGGTTGGGCGGCTGATCGACGGGCGCAGCTTCCGGCTCGAGCGCACCCTCTCCTTCTTCCTCGGTCCCGACGAGCCGTTCGTCGGCAATGTCGAGGTCGAGGTTGCGCATATGCTCCACGATACCCGTCGCCACTGGAAGCATTGGGTGCGCGGGCTCGCCATCCCACTCGACTGGCAGGAGGTCGTGATTCGCGCCGCGATCACGCTTAAATTGTGCCAGCATGAGGAGACCGGCGCGATCGTCGCCGCGCTCACTACCTCGATCCCCGAGCATGACGGATCGGAGCGCAATTGGGACTATCGCTACTGCTGGATCCGCGACGCTTATTACACCGTCCAGGCCTTGAACCGGCTTGGCGCGCTCGACGTGCTCGAGGCCTACCTCAGCTACCTGCGCAACATCATCGACCATAGCGAGGGCGGTGAAATCCAGCCGCTCTATAGCGTCAGTGGCGAAGGCGAGCTCACCGAGACTTTCGCTCCCGGTCTCGCCGGATATCGCGGGCTTGGGCCGGTGCGGGTAGGCAATGCGGCTTATTCGCAAATCCAGCACGACGCTTATGGCCAGATCGTCCTGTCGAGCGCGCAGGCCTTCTTCGACCAGCGCCTGCTGCGCCCGGCCAGCGCCGACGATTTCGCCGCGCTCGAACAGGTCGGTGAGCGCGCGCTGGCGTCGTTCGACCAGCCCGACGCCGGTCTGTGGGAATTTCGCACCAAGTCGGCGGTCCACACCTACAGCGCGGTGATGTGCTGGGCGGCATGCGACCGGCTGGCGAAGATCGCCACTAATCTCGGGCTCGGCGACCGCGCCGGCTATTGGCGCAAGGCCGCCGAGCGCATCCGCAAGGCGATCGAGAAAAAAGCCTGGATTGCGGGCGAGGGTCGCTTTTCGGCGATCTGGGGCGGCTCGGAACTCGACGCCAGCCTGCTCCAGCTCAACGACCTGCAATTCCTTGCCGCCGACGACCCGCGTTTCGTCGCCACCTTCGGCGCGGTCGAGTCGGGGCTTCGCCGCGGCGACCACATGCTGCGCTATTCGACCGAGGATGACTTCGGCCTGCCCCAGACCGCGTTCAACTTCTGCACTTTCTGGCTGATCGAAACCCTGCACTTCGTCGGCCGCACCGCCGAGGCGCGGACATTATACGAAGCAATGCTCGAGCGGCTGACCCCGGCGGGCCTGCTGAGCGAAGACACCGACATGGAAACCGGCGAATTGTGGGGCAATTATCCGCAAACCTATTCGCTGGTCGGGCTGATCAACTGCGCCGTCCTGCTGTCGCGCCCGTGGAGTGCGGTGCGGTGAGCCGGCTGATCATCATGTCCAACCGGGTCAGCGCTCCCAAGGCGCGCAGCGGCAGTGCCAGCCAAGGCGGGCTCGCCGTCGCGATGAGCTCCGCCTTGCGCGAAAGCGGCGGGATCTGGTTTGGCTGGTCGGGCGAGGTCACCGATACCTTTACCGGGCGAATGAACATCAGTCGCGATGCCGGCGTGACCACTGCAACGGTCGATCTCGAGCCCCAGGATATCGATGAATATTATAACGGTTACGCCAACCGGACGCTGTGGCCCCTGTTCCATTACCGCATCGACCTGGCCGAATTCGACCGCAGTTTCGGCGCCGGCTATGAGCGCGTCAACCAGCGCCTCGCCTCGACCGCGCTGCCGCTGATCGAGCCCGACGACCTCATCTGGGTGCAGGATTATCACCTCATCCCGCTGGGCGACCAATTGCGCCAGATGGGGGTCACCAACCGCATCGGCTTTTTCCTCCACACGCCGTGGCCGCCGCATCGCTTGCTGACGGCGTTGCCTTACCACCGCCGTCTGGTCGAATCGATGCTGGCCTACGACCTGATCGGGTTCCAGACCGACGATTGGCTCGAAAGCTTCCACCATTATGTCGAGTGCGAAATGGACGGGAAGGTCGATGCCGACGGCATCGTCACGGTCGGCGACCGGGTGGTCCGCACGGGCGCTTTCCCGATTGGCATCGACGCTTCCGAAATCGATGACATGGTCACCAGTCACGACGCGATCGAGGCGCAACGCACCATTCGCGACAGCGCCAAGGGCAAGAAGGTCATCATTGGCGTCGATCGGCTCGATTACACTAAGGGACTGGTCCAGCGGTTCGAAGGTTATGGCCATTTCCTCGACGAGCATCCCGACTGGCAGCACCGCGCGTTCCTGCTGCAAATCGCGCCGGCCTCACGCGGGGCGGTCCATACCTATGAGGACATCCGCGCCGAACTCGACGGTGTGTCGGGGCGGATCAACGGCCATTTCGCGCAGGTCGACTGGGTGCCGATCCGCTACGTCAACCAAAGCTATCCGCGCGCTGGCCTTGCCGGCCTGTTCCGCGGGGCTGACGTCGCGCTGATCACGCCGCTGATCGACGGGATGAACCTTGTCGCCAAGGAATATGTCGCGGCGCAGGACCCCGAGGATCCGGGCGTGTTGATCCTCAGCAAGTTCGCCGGCGCGGCGTTGCAGATGACCGATGCGTTGCTGGTCAACCCCTACAGCAAGGACGCGATCAGCGACGCGCTCGCCACCGCGCTCGCCATGCCGCTCGATGAGCGCAAGCGGCGCTGGCGGGCGTTGATGGCCGGCGTGTCGAACGACAATGTCCACCGCTGGCGTGAGGATTATCTGGCCGCCTTGGGGGGCCGCACGCCGATCGCTCAGTGATCGTTCGGCATCCGCTGATCGGAGATTTCCAACTAGATTGAAATCGACAGCGCGCCGAGCCGACTGACCAACAAAAGGTGCCAGGAGAGGACTAACATCTGCAACCTAGTGAACTGAATTTATTGTATTTTCCTGGGCTCATCTAGGGAGTGGCCCTTAAAGTGGCCCCCAGAAGCATTTTCATGCTGATTTCGAACGTACATATGAACGTTTGACGAGCCCAAGCTAAAGGTTGTTTTGCAGCTGTCAATTGACGCGGTTTGGCCAGGAGACGCTCGGGACTCTTCGACAGGTTACAGACCTTGCCCCCTGTCAGCGCCAGCGTAATTTAACTGAAGCAGCGTGTCAGCCATCAGTTTACAGCCGTCCACCGAAACCTGACGTTCAAGGAGTTCGGATTGACGCCAAAGGTCACCCGGAGATCATTAAATGAGCCAGACAAGCGCGTCGTTGCCTCCGCACCCAGGATCCCTGCTTCTAACTACGCTCGATCACCTCAATTGTACGAGAGCAGTTGCAGCTCGCCTCCTCGGGCTGTCCCGTCAGACGCTCTATGAGATCAACGGAGAGAAGCAGGCGATCACGCCCAGCGTTGCGCTGCGAGTGGCCGAACTGACAGGGACGGCGCCGGAGAAGAGGTTAGATATGCAGCAGGTGCATGATTTGGCGGTTGCACGCGTCTATTGTCGCAGCTTGCTCCAAAAAGTGCCCCAACTTGAAGAGCGTTGGTGAGAATGATGTTTTTTTGGCGCCGGGGCCCTTGCAAATGGCGGCTGCGACACAGCGGCGAACCAATCGTCGCGGAAGCTGGGAAGCCTTTGCAGTTGGGCTATGAGCAAATCCCAGCCGACCAGTTCCTCATGAAACGTCCACACTTTGTCACCGACAACCACGTCGCAGCAGATTAGGTCGGTAGTGATTTGGTCCCGCTTGTAAAACGTGACCTTGGCGATATTCGGCAGCGGCAGTCGGGTAAGCAGGTCTTTATCGATTCAGGTCATTGGCCTGTTGTGGCTGGTCGTTCTTGTGTCCGCAATGGGTCGAAAGCGGACCTCCGCTTAGCGCACCAAAGTGCCGGAGCGACGACCAAAAGTGAGGAAATCAGTCGAGTGGGTTGGCTTCACGCGATGGCGCAGGCCGCGGTAAGGGAGCCTAAACCGATCGAAAGAGCGAGACGAAGGTTAGTCCAGCCTGGTGGGCAAAGCTTCAGTTCATCGAGGCGTCGGTCCACGAGGGCCGATCCAACGATGCCAAGCGCAAGGATGGAAAGCGCACCCGGCGTGCCGAGGTGTCCGGAGGCCCACAAAAGAAAGACTAACAGCGAGACCAGCGATGGCAACACGCCTGCCGACCAAATCCATGCCGGCGCACGGGTCACCTGTGCCGCCGCAAGTCCCCACCAGAGCGCACCTAAAAAGCTAAAAATCAAAGCGGCATAAGTGATTGCAAGCAACTGGGCGAGGTGCCGATGCTCGATCGGTCCACTTGCTAACAGTACAAATGCGGCAAGCTGCGGCAGCAGGCCCGCGTATCCTAGTACGCGAGCAAGGCCAGGAAGCGGGTGTAGATCAGCCATAATCAATGCATGGCGGTTCGAACGCGCCCATGCAATTCCGCTTATGAGCTTACCGAGGGCTTCGCGGATTTAGCCTCATCGCGGTGCCTCGCTCGACTCGGCGCCTCGACGATCCGAATGACTTCGAGCATATAGGATGCGGGCTACCTCATGTGCTGTGCTCCCTGTCTGCGGTCATGCTTTTTGGCGCATTCGGTTCTCAAGTGTCAGATCGGCGACGCACCCTTTCAACGCCCCGGACTCGCGCCCCAGATCCCTGATCTCGCTTGTTGTGATCTGGCCCGTGAAGTCCGACTGCATGATCGATCTCGCGGGACGGGCGCGGCTTGAGATGGACCATGGCGCTTGACGCTTGTCCCATCGTTGACGTGGGGAAGACGTTCCTGTGTTGCCCAAAAGTGCCATGGAAAAAAATATTCTCGATGGAGCTGGTTTTAATCTGAAACTGACTTCATAGAGGCGCCGAGGGCACCGTGTTATAAATTTCGTCGAAAGGGATGAAATGCACCTGCCCAGGACCGCGCTACTCGGCGCCACCTCGCTAATCGCAATTATATTTAATGCGAATACCGCCATCGCGCAGACCTCGATTCCGGCCGAGGCGTCGCCCGCGACCGATACCACGGCCTCGCCGGGCCCTGATGTCAACGATCAGGTAAAAAAGGACCAGAAAAAAGAGGACGATAGCGCAATCGTCGTGACCGGTTCGCGTATCGCGCATACCCGCGCCGACACCATTTCTCCGGTCTCCGTAATTACATCCAAGGACATGGATACGCGCGGTTTTTCGACCCTGGCCGATGCACTTAACGAGCAGCCGCAGTTTGGAATCCCGGGTTCTTCGCCGGTCGGCGACGCACAGTCGGGGTTCGGGCCGGGACAAAATTTCGTCAACTTTCTCGGGCTGGGTTCGCAGCGCACGTTAGTGCTGGTCAACGGACAGCGGTTCGTGTCGTCGAACACTGCGTCGATCTTCGGGCCGACCGGATCAGGCGGTGGCCAAGTCGATCTCAACATCATTCCGACCAAACTGATCGACCATGTCGAGACAGTCGCCGCGATCGGCGCGCCGATCTATGGTTCCGACGCAATCGCGGGGACGGTCAACGTCCTTCTTAAGAAGAATTATCAGGGTTTCGATATCGACGTCCAGACAGGCTTAAGCATTTTTGGTGATGCGCCGAAGTATCGAGTTCGAGCGCTGGCGGGGATGAACTTCGCGGACGGCCGCGGCAATGTCACTATTGCTGGAGAATATGACACCGAAAAAGGACTTCGCTTTACCGACCGCCGCCTCACGACCAGCGATAATCGCTTCGACAGTCCATCGACCCCTGGCCAATTTACCTTGGTACCCTATACCGACTTCCGTGTGCCATCGATCGACGTCAATGGCATCCCGCTAGTCGGCGGCGGCCAATTTGGGCTCGATTTCCCACTGAGCCCGCAGCAGCAAACATTGGTCTTCGGGCCGGGCTTGAATTTTGGAGTAGGACGTAACGGCAGCCAGCTGAAGTTCGACCCCGCAGGCAATCTTATTCCGATTGATTTCGGACAGACCATCGGCCCGGATGACGGTTTCAACATCTTCACCAGCGGCGGTAATGGCCTAAGCTTGCCACAGGTCGAAAATTTGCTCACCGACCTCAAGCGCTACAGCGCCAACGTCATTGTCCACTACGCATTTTCGGACCGGGTGCGCGTTTTCGGCGAGGGCTGGTACAGCGTTAGTCAAGGTCGCAATCTGACGTCTCAGCCGGCTTATAATACAGGCTTGTTCGGCCCTCCTGGCTCCCGTGACGGCAACCTTATCCTGAGCGTCGACAACCCTTTCCTGTCACCATCAGCGCGCGCGGAGATTGTCAATTCGATCAACAACAACCCGTTGAGCGATCTCAATCTTGGCGTTACGGAAAACCAAGACTATTTCTATTATGGCCGCGCCAACTATGATCTTGAAAATGGCGTCGCGACCGGCAAAACTGAAGTATACCGCTTTGTGGGCGGCGTCGAAGCCGACGTTCACGTTCTTGCTGTCGGCGATTGGAAGGCGCAAGCAACCGCAAACTATGGTCACTCTTTAACCACCAGCACGATCCCAGTGCTTAACCAGCAGAACTTTCTCAACGCAGTGAACGCTGTGCGCGATACCAACGGCAACATCGTTTGCGCGCCGGGCTATGTGAATTCAGGAGCAGCCACGGTCAGCTCGATGTGTGCGCCCCTCAACCTGTTCGGCCAGCAGGTTTCGCAGGCCGCGAAGGATTACGTCACCTCGATCGCACGCCCCAAGTCACTCAACGAGCAGAAGGATTTCGTTGCATCGATCGCCGGCCCGTTGTTCAAACTACCCGGCGGGAACTTTTCGTTCGCGGCCGGATACGAGCATCGCGAGGAGTCGTCGCGCTTCGATCCCGGCGCCTTTTACTTCGGTGTTCCAGGACCCGCGCCGCGCGAAACCTATGGCCGTGCGGTTCCGATCGACCCGGTGTTCGGCAAGTTCAAAACCAACGAGTTTTTCGGTGAGCTCGATGGCGACGTCATCGGGCCCGAAAATGACGTTCCTCTAATCAGTTCGCTATCGTTCCAGACTGCGGGCCGTTTTGTCAAAAACAGCATCGCAGGCAGCGACTTCACCTGGACGGCCGGCGCGCGCTACGCACCAGTTCGCGACCTGTCGTTTCGAGTCGCCTTTACCCGTGCCATCCGTTCACCGTCGGTTACTGAAGCCTTCAACCCATCGTCGTCGTCATTTATCTTCGCCAACGACCCTTGCAATTCGACCAACGTCAACAGCGGGCCAGCGCCGGCGACCCGTGCAGCGAACTGCGCAGCGGTGGGGATCACCCAACCATTTTCGGCGCTATCGAACCAGCGCTCTTTTAATGGCATCACGGTCGGCAATGCGGCTCTCCAGAACGAGGTCGCCAACAGCTTCACCGTCGGCACCGTCTTTCGTCCACGGTTTGTTAGGGGGCTGACGCTGACTGTCGATTATGTAAACATTCGTTTGAAGCAGGCAATTAGCGCGTTCTCTCCCGATCAGGTTTTGAGCGCCTGTTACGATTCGACGAGTTTTGCCACCAACCCATTTTGCGCCCTAATCACCCGCGATTCAGCGAATCAGCTTTCGCTGGTTAAGACCAGTTATTTTAACTCCGCACTCCTGCAATATCGCGGCGTTCTGATCGGTTTTGATTACCACCTGCCGACCCCGTTCCTCGGGGCAAGCAGCCGCCTCGATTTTTCGGCCAGTGCCCAGCACCTTTTGACGCTTAACAGATCTGCTTCGGCGGGCGACGCACCGTCGAAGAGTGCCGGATCCGTTGGCTCCTCGAAGAACCGGGGCGTGGCGTCGGTTTCGTATACCAACGGCGGCTTCAGCATGCAGCTTGAGGGCAATTACATCGGTCCGGCTAACCTCGTGCCCGACCAGTTCAAAAATCAATTTTCGATCCCGCGGGTCAAGGGCGTGTTATTCACCAACTTTGCGATCTCCCACACGTTTAACAAACGCTTCACGCTTCGCGGCACCGTTGATAATTTGTTCAACACTAAGCCGCCTTATCCGTCATTGCTGCTGGGCAACTACACCACCTACTTCCCCGGAATCCTCGGTCGTTATTACCGGGTCAGCGTGGAAGCTCATTTCTAACGGAACCGATCGCAACCTTGCGGCCCGCAATTGTCTGAGGGGGTCGCAAGGCGGCGGCCTCGCGGACTCTCGCTAGTTCAACCGTCGATGCCGTTTAGGTCGGTCGTTCGTCGAAATCGCTACTCCCAAATACTGATATCGATACACTATCTCATAATTTCATTCGGCCGAGGATTTCGATGACCAAACGCTCTTTGCTTCCCGCCGTTGCCGGCATTGCACTCGCCACGTCGGCCGCCGCGCTGGCGGCCAAGCCGGTTTACGGCGATTGGGGCTATAATGCAGCGGCGATGGACTCAACCGTCAAGCCGGGCGACGATTTCTGGAGCTTCGTCAACGGTGGCTGGGACAAGACTACGCAAATCGCCCCCGATCGCGCCTCAGCCGGGCCGTTCGTGACCTTATCTGACCAGTCGGAAAAGGATGTGCGCGAGATTGTCGACAGCCTGTCGAACACTCCGCAGCCGAGCGCGCTTAGCCGTCAAGTCGGTGATTATTACGGAAGCTACATGGACACCGCGGCAATCGACCAAGCGGGGGCAGCGCCACTGAAACCTTTCCTTGCGAAGATTGCCGCGGTGCAGAACCGCGCGCAGCTGCTGTCGCTCTTCATTGCGCCCGGTTACGCAAGTCCGGTCGACCTCGGCATCAACCCCGATTTCAAAAACCCGGCCAAATATAGTGCAGTCGCGAGCCAGGCGACGCTGGGACTTCCCGGACGCGAATATTATCTGGACACCGATGCCAAGATGGTCGGTTACCGCGCCGCCTATCACGAATATATTCAGACAATGCAGCGGCTCGCCGGCTTGCCCGGGGGCGCGGCGTCAGCCGATCGCATCATTGCGCTGGAGACTGCGCTGTCGCAGGCGCAGTGGGCACTCGCCGAGCGCCGCGATATCGACAAAATCTACAATCCGATGAGTCGCGTGCAGCTTGCCGCGCTGGCGCCGCAGTTCGCGTGGAATTCGACACTTGCCGCAAACGGTCTGGCTAGTGCGCAAACGGTCATCGTCACCGAACCGTCGGCAGTCTCGGGCGCCGGCAAGCTGGTCGCGTCGGTGCCGCTGTCAACGTGGAAAGAGTGGCTCTCGTTTCGCTTTGCGTCGGACCATGCTGGCAGCCTGTCCAAGCCGTTCGACGATGCGCGCTTTAATTTCTATGCCAAGGAATTGAACGGGGTCCAGGTGCAGCGCGAGCGGTGGAAGCGCGGTGTTCTCGCGGTCAATGACGCCATGGGCGAAGCGGTCGGCGAGATCTACGTCAAGGACCATTACCCGGCCGAATCCGAGCGACAGATGACCGAGCTGATCGCAAATCTGCGCGAGGCATACGAGGAGCGGATTTCGCACAACGACTGGATGGATGAGGCGACACGGACCGAAGCGCTGGCCAAGCTTTCAGCGTTCGAACCGCGGATCGGTCATCCAGTGAATTATATCGATTATTCGGGATTGAAGGTGGTCAAGGGTGATGTCCTGGGCAACGCTATCCGCGCGCAGGATTTTGGCTGGAAACTTGAGTTGTCGCGGTTCCCCAAGCCGGTTGACCGGACCTTGTGGGGAATGACCCCACAAACGATCAACGCCTATTACGATCCGTTCAACAACCAGATCACCTTTCCCGCGGCAATCCTCCAGGCGCCCTTCTTCGATCCGGCGGCGGATGCGGCGACGAACTATGGCGCAATCGGCGCGGTGATTGGCCACGAAATGGGCCACGGCTTCGACGATGAAGGCCGCAAGTTCGACGCCAAGGGTTCGCTTCGCGACTGGTGGAGCCCGGCGGCGGTCAAGGCTTATTCCGCACGCACCGACAAGCTCGTCAGCCAGTATAATGCGTTCAGCCCCTATCCGGGCGTCAAAGTCAACGGCAAGCTGACGCTCGGCGAAAATCTTGGCGATCTGAGCGGGGTCGAGGCGTCGTATGCGGCATACCAGAAATACCAGGCGAAGCACGGCACCGCGCCGGTAATCAACGGGCTGACCGGCGACCAGCGCTTCTTCATTGGCTACGCCCAGGCGTGGCAGGAAAAAGATCGCGAGAATGCAGAGCGCCAGCAGATCCTGACTGACCCGCATTCGCCGGGCAAGTATCGTGTCAATGGCATCGTTCGCAATGTCGACGCCTGGTACAAGGCGTTCAATGTGCAGCCGGGCAACAAGCTTTACCTTGCGCCCGACCAGCGTGTGCACATTTGGTAGACTTGTCTCGGCGCGACAACGGCGATGCACATCGCTTTGGAGCAGTCCGAACGTTCAACTGTGAACCTTGCAATTAGGATCCAGGCAGGGGCTATGGGCTACTTTTAGGCTCAGGCCACCGAAGTCACCTCCGGGCTGTGGGACCCGAACCGAGCCATTTGATTACATTGCGAATGATCGGACAAAGTCGTTACTTTTCTCAGATGACGAGAAGTCGACTTGAGCGCGGATTCAATGGTCCAGGTCAGTAGCTGAGATCTGCGCTCTTTTCCTGGGTTCGCCCTTCACGATAATCGCATTAGACCCGATAGGGGTCATCGACTGCGTAATCGTCACCTTGAGAAATAGGCGACCGCGCTGATTTTAGAAATCACTGGCGTTGTGGCTGAAGCTGTTGTGCCACTGGTGGGGAAGATTCTATCGACGGCACGAAGCGTGGGCTAACGAGTTTGTGGCTAGCCTGCTCATAGGCGAAGCCAAGTGACAGGATGCGCGCATCGCTCCACTTCGCGCCCATAAAGCTCAGTCCCACCGGCAGCCCGCGCACTAAACCCATCGGCACGGTTAGATGCGGGTAGCCCGCGACCGCGGCGAGGCTGCCAGCGCCGCCGCCACTGAACTGGTCGCCGTTGACCGCGTCGATCTTCCATGCCGGGCCGACAGTCGGGCCGACAAGCGCGTCGAGCTTATTCAACGCGAGCAACTTATCAATGCCATTGATGCCAGCAGCGGCGAGGCTTTTTGAACGCGCCATTTTATAGGCAGGATGGGCAAGGCCGGTGGTAGCCTCGGCTGCTATGAATGTTTCCTGGTCGAACAGCGCCATTTCCTGAATGGCATGGGTTTTATTAAAGGCGATGACCTGTGCCAACGTGCGACTGGTGACTGATGGCGGAGTGGTTGCGAGATAGGCGTTGAGTCCGGCCTTCAGCTCGGCATTAAGCACCTTCCCCTCATTGTCGCTGATTGCCTTATCGTCGAACTTTTTGATCTCGACTAGCGTCGCGCCTTGCGCCTTTAGAACCGCTAGTGCCTCATCGAACGCCGGGTCGAGCTGGGGAGTGGAAGCAAAGCGCAGCACGCCCAGCCGAGCGCCGCGTAGAGACTGCAGGCTCAAGGCTGCGGCGAAGTTAACGCGGTGGGAGTCGGCCTGCCGCGTGGCGAAATCGGCTGGATCGCTGCCGGCGATGACGCCCATCAACTGGGCCGCCTGCTCGACGGTGCGTGTAATTGGGCCGGGGGTGTCCTGACTGACGCTGATCGGCACGACATACGTACGGCTGACGAAGCCGACGGTTGGCTTGAACCCGACTACGCCGTTGACCGAGGCGGGGCAAGTGATCGAACCATCGGTCTCAGTGCCGATGGCAAAATCTACCTCGCCGGCCGCCACCGCCGCACCTGACCCACTCGACGAGCCGCAGGGATTGCGATCGAGCGCGTGCGGATTTCGCGTCTGCCCGCCGACCGCGCTCCAGCCCGAAATTGAATGGCTCGAGCGGATGTTGGCCCATTCCGACAGGTTGGTCTTGCCGAGGATGATCGCACCGGCCTTGCGCAACCGGGCGACCAGCGGCGCATCACGATTGGTAACGTTGGCGGAGAGAGCAAGGCTACCTGCGGTCGTGGGAAGGGAGCCGGCCACCTCGATATTGTCTTTGATCAACACCGCCACCCCGACGAGCGGACCGCGAAGTCCGCTGGCGTCGACCCGTCGAGCCTGATCGATCGCGGTTGGATCAAGCGCGATGACCGCATGGATTGAGGAATCGATCTGCTGGACCCGGGCGATAGCGGCTCGCGTCGCTTGTTCGGCGGGACCCTGTGCATGGCCTGACGAGGCAATCATCGCTGGGATAAGGGGTGCGACAAACTTGAAAAGAGTATTGATCGGAACGCGCTCCTGAATTGATACTCTGAGCCTCAGAAAAACAAACACTGAACAAGAACGGGATGCAATCGATACAACCCGGTCTCCATTACTTCCGCCATCAAAATGGCCGCGTCAACACCCTTGCGCGCCTCAACGAGCGCCGGGTCGGTCCGTGTGCCCAGCGCTTCCGGTGGCCGATCAAATTCTCGGCTGTCTCAATCCGATTCATTGCCCACATCGCGCGCGGACATAATCGTCTGTTCGCGCAGGCGCATCGGGCTCATGTTATCGGCGGCCGGACTTTTCTTGGGCTGCGGTTGTCGGATAAGCGCCATTATGCTCGCTAAAATCATTGGCCGACCAAAATGCTTTGTCCAACACTTGTTCAGCAACACAGTGCTCCTCGCCGGCTTCAACGGCACGATTGAGTAGATGCTCAATTAGGAGCGTGCCTACGCCCTTCCTGCTCGACGGTCACAGATCGGTTGCCGGCCACCAACGATGGATGTCGTTTGAGGAGCCCGTAGCTTTTCTCGGGATCGGCGACTTGCTCGATCGGTAGCCGAGGTCGCTGTCGGGCGGCGAGGTCCGGCGCGTCGCGATCGGCCGAGCCATGCTTTGCGGCGCTCTAGCCTTGCTGATGGACGAGCCGTTGACGTCGCTTGACCAAGCCAGGCGCGATGACATCATGCTGGTGATCGAACGCGTCCGCGACGAACTCAAACTGCCAATTCTTTATGTGACCCATGAACGTGCCGAGGCGGAGCGGCTCGCGAACAGATAATCTCGATTGAGCGGATGCAGCTAACGTCCGCTTTGGGTCGAAAGCGGACATTGGCGAATTGTCAGGTCGCCGCCTTTCCCGCGCTCTTGGACGAGAACGGCAAGACTTTAGCTCCCGCTTTTAGGGCATCGAGGTGATCGCTCCACCACTGCGCCATCTCGACCCGCTCCGGCCAATGCGCCCCGCGATGATAGGCCGCGCGAACCTGATTGCCATCGGCGTGCGATAAGGCGCGCTCGATTGCGTCGGCGCTCCATTTGCCGCTCTCATTTAAGAGCGACGAAGCGGTCGAACGAAAGCCGTGCGCCGTCATGTCGGCTGGACCATAACCCATCCGTCGCAACGCTCCATTGATCGCGTTTTCGCACATCGGTTTCAGCGGCGACCCTAGTTTCGGGAATATGTAGCGGCCACCGCCGCTCAATTCCGCCGCTTGGCGAAGGATTGCGAGCGCCTGTTGCGATAGCGGGACTCGGTGCGGCTGGCGTTGCTTCATCCGTTCGGCAGGGATCGTCCAGAGCGCCTTTTCGAAATCAATCTCGCTCCACTCCGCCTTTCGCACTTCGCCCGGTCGCTGATAAACGTGCGGGGTGAAGCGCAGCGCCAGCTTCGTCACCGGCTGGCCGGAGTAGGCTTCTATCGACCGCAACAGCTTTCCGAAGTCGACAGGATCGGTGACTGCCGCATGGTGTCTCGCAACCGGCGCTGTCAGTGAACCTAGCAATGGCTGCGCCGGATCGACTGTCGCCCGCGCCGTCGCCACGGCATAACGGAACACGCGGCTGGCGAAGGAACGCAGCCGCCGCGCCGTCTCACGATGCCCAGCGCGTTCGGACGCCTTGAGCACTGCCAGCAATTCATGCGGGCTGATTTCGGCAATTGGGCGCGTTACAAGCGCTGGAGTCAGCTTTCCCAACAGCCAGCGCGTCTTGCCTATGGTGACTGCCGCCCTCCCCTCAGCCTCAAGCCTAGCGATATATTCCTAGGCAACCGCCGCGAAGGTGTTCGCCGATGCGATGCGTTTGGCGATGCGAGCTTCGCGCTTGGCAATCGCCGGATCATTGCCCGCTAGCGCCACTTTACGGGCGTCGTCGCGCCTGGAGCGCGCATCCTTCAGACCGATTTCGGGATAGGCCCCCAGCGCGAGCTTCTTTTCCTTGCCGCCAATCCGGTATTTGAGCCGCCACAGTTTCGATCCGGCTGCGGTGACGAGCAGGTAAAGCCCCTTTTCCGTCCGCCAGCTTGCGGTCGCTACCGTCCGCCTTTGCCAACCGAACCGCCGTATCAGTCAATGCCATGTCGCGCCCTTCCGCCGTCGCATCGAAGGTCCGCCTTCAAAAGGCCCCCAAAAAGACCCCCAAATTTTCGCGATTGTCGACGAACGCCAGTAACCGAGAGCGGTAAAATCAAGCGAGAAACTAGCAGATTTCTGGGGTTTATTGAACCTGTCGCGAACATCGGCAAACAGGGAAATGGTGCCCAGGAGAGGACTCGAACCTCCACGCCCTTGCGAGCGCCAGCACCTGAAGCTGGTGCGTCTACCAATTCCGCCACCTGGGCACAGGATCGTCATTGCAGGTAGGGGGCGGCGCTTAGAGGGGGGCGGCGCGGCTTGTCAACGGGCTTGGCCGGGCGCTAGGGGACATCGTCATGATCAGCAGCTCCCCCAGCGACACACCGCGCCTCGTCACCGTCTTCGGCGGCGGCGGATTTATCGGTCGTTATGTGTGCGAGGCGTTGCTCAAAAGCGGCGCCCGGGTGCGCGTTGCGCAGCGCAACCCGAAACAGGCATTCTTCCTCCAGCCATTGGGCGGGATGAGCCAGCTCGACATCGTCCGCGCCGACGTCGCTCAGCCGCTGAGCGTTGCCGCGGCGGTGACCGGGGCCGACGCGGTGATCAATCTGGTCGCGATCATGGGCGGCAAGATGGATTTGGTGAATTCGCGCGGGGCAGCGCATGTCGCCGAGGCGGCCCATGCCGCCGGTGCCACGACGTTGGTCCACATCTCCGCCATCGGTGCCGATCCCGATGCCGCATCGCATTATTCGCGCTCCAAGGGTCATGGCGAAACCGCCGTCCGGGCCGCCTTCCCCGCCGCGACCATCATTCGCCCGAGCCTGGTGTTCGGGGCCGAGGATCTGCTCACCAACCGCTTCGCCGGGTTGCTCGCGATGCTGCCGATCTACCCGGTGATCGCGCCCAAGACGCGGTTCCAGCCGGTCTATGTCCGCGACTTGGCCCAGGCTATCGCAGCAGCGACGCTCGATCCGGCGCATCGCGGCAAGACCTATGAAATTGGCGGGCCTGAAGTGATGACGATGCGCGAACTTACCCGCCAGATCGGGGTCGCCGCCGGCCAGTCGACCCAGCTTGTCGACATGCCCGACTTTGCCGCCGACCTGATGTCGCGCCTTGGCTTCCTGCCCGGCGCGCCGCTGACCCGCGACCAGTGGATTTCGCTCCAGTCGGACAATGTCGTCGCCGCCCACGCCGACGGCCTCGCCGCGTTCGGGATCGACCCCGTGCCATTGTCCGCGGTCGCACCCGACTGGCTCGGGCGCTTTCGTGAAGGCGGCCGCTTTTCCCGCCGCTCCACTTCCTTGTCCAAGAGTTAATCAATGACCGACCTGATGCTCGTCATCATCCTCGGCATCGTCGAGGGGGTGACCGAATTCCTCCCCGTCTCGTCGACCGGCCATTTGATCCTCGCCACCGAATTGCTCGGCTTCAAGGCCAAGGATTGGGCGTTATTCAACGTCGCCATCCAGCCGGGCGCGATCCTGGCCATTGTCGTATTGTACTGGCGGACGTTCTGGGACGTCCTCACCGGCCTGTTCCGGCGCGAGGTGGAGGCGTGGCGCTTCGTCCGCAATTTGGCTGTCGCCTTCATCCCGGCGGTGGTGCTCGGGCTCGCGCTTGACGACCAGGTCGAAGCGATGCTGGGCAGCGCGACGATCGTCGCCTGGTCGCTGCTGATCGGCGGGTTCGCCATTCTCGCGGTCGAGAAGCTGGCCAAGCCGCAGGAGAGTGGCGGGGTCGCCAACCTCACCTTCCGTCAGTCGTTGGTGGTCGGCCTGGTCCAGTGCCTGGCGATGATTCCGGGGGTCAGCCGTTCGGGCGCGACCATTCTCGGCGCGATGGCGATGGGGGTCGACCGCAAGACCGCCGCCGAATTCAGCTTCTTCCTCGCGGTGCCAACGCTGGCCGGGGCCACCGCGCTCGAGCTGTTCAAGCACGGCAGCGAGCTCCAGCCCGGGATGGCGACCAACATCTTGATCGGCGCGGCGGTGTCGTTCGTGGTCGCGATCGTGGTGGTCAAAGCGTTCATCGCGATCATCCAGCGCCACGGCTTCGTGCCGTTCGGAATCTACCGCATCATCGCCGGCGGCGCGGCGCTGATCTGGCTGGCCATGCGGTGATTGGGCGGTAAGCCTTTCCTTCCACGCCATTTTTGCGGATACTCATCGCGACTTGATTCGGAAGGACCATCCCATGCGCCTCCTGCTCATCGCCGTTCCACTCACCCTGATCGCCAGCCCCGCGCTCGCTGCCCAGCCTAACCGCGCGCCGCAAGTGCCGCGCGCGCTGACCGATCCGGCGATGCCCGACCAGGTGGGGCGCGTCGCCGGGGCGCTGACCCGCGCCCTGCTCGACCTGCCGGTGGGCGAGATCGCGGCGGCGATCGAGGGCCGTCCGGTGACCAGTGCCGACCGCCGCCGCACCGTCCGTAGTCTTGCTGGCCGGAATGATCCCAACCTCGACCGGCGGATCGAGCAGCAGGCCGCGCGGAGCGGTGCCGCGCTCCAGGCCGGTGCCCGCGCGATGATCATTGCGCTTCCCGGCATCCTCGACTCGATCGACCGCGCCGCCGACCAAATCGACCGCGCCACCGCCAATTTGCCCGACCCGAGCTACCCGCGGCGGTAGCCACTAAGAAATATTCTCACGCAAAGGTGCAAAGAGGGTCGTCATCCCGGGCTTGACCCGGGACCCGTCTCCTGTCGATCGGTCGGGAGATGGGTTCCCGCTTTCGCGGGAATGACAAAACAGGAACTTCGCGCCTTTGCGCCTTTGCGTGACACCATCTTTTTCTCTTGTGCCCGATGGACTGTGAGCGACGCCGCGCTAAAGCCAAGCCCATCATGTGGCAGCTGTTCCAATTCCCGCTTTGTCCTTTCTCGCGCAAGGTCCGGCTCGTGCTTGGCGAGAAGGGCGTGGCGCATGAGCTGTTGCGCGAAAATCCGTGGGAGCGCCGCGACGAGTTCATCGATCTCAACCCCGCGGGCGAGACCCCGGTGCTGGTCGACACCGCGGCGGGGACGGTGCTGATCGGGAGCCAGCCGATCTGCGAATATTTCGACGAGACGGTCGACCGCATGCCGATGATCCACGGCAACAGCGTGGCCCGCGCCGAGATCCGCCGGCTGACCCAGTGGTTCGACGAGAAACTGTTCCGCGAAGTGGTCGAGCCGCTGATGAACGAGCGGATGAGGAAACGCCTCGTGTCCAACGCCTCGCCCGACACCCGCGTGCTGCGCGAGGCGATGAAGGTCGCCAATAATCATCTCGATTATCTCGACTATCTCCTCGACCACCGCCGCTGGATCGCGGGGGCCGGCCTGAGCCTCGCCGACTTCACCGCCGCCGCGCATCTGTCGGTGATCGATTATCTCGGTGCGCTCGATTGGCGCGGGCACAAGGCGACCAAGGATTGGTATGCGGTGATGAAGTCACGGCCCTGCTTCCGGCCGTTGCTGGGCGAGCGGATGGAGGTGATCGTGCCCCCCGCGCATTACGACAAGGTGGATTTCTAGCCCCGCTGCGGCAGGCTCGGGAGAGCCCTTAAAGTGACAAAAGTTACCCAGTTCGGCGGCTTTTCGGGGGTGCTTTGTAAACTTAAGGAATGGCGACCCCGGGGCTGCCGAAATCAGCCGAATCGCGAACACCAACGATAGGAAAGAGCCGCGCCAAACGGAGCAGACGAAATCCTATTTTGAAAGCTTAATCCGAGGCGGTCAGTGGGTGGAGGAAGCTAATGTCCGCTTTGGGTGGAAAGCGGACGTTAGGAGGACTCGGCCAGGTGACGTTATTTGGCCGATAGCTGAAATTCCGCTCCCGGCAACATAGCGCCAGAAGAAGACCGTCGTTCATGAATTCTCGTGAAAGCGTAGTTTGACGTGCAGTCGATACGGCCTGCGGCCCTTTCGGTGCGACCCGACTGCCGGTACAAGACTGGCAATGATCTTCATCCCCTCCCGCGCCGCCGGCATTGCCGCGCTTGCCGCTTTCGTGCCCAACGCTGGTCGGCGCTACACCGAAACGCGAAACTTCGATCACGGGCCAGAGGATCGAAGCAATGTCTCGTTGCTGTCGCCATACCTGAGATATCGGTTGATCACGGAAGCCGAGGTGGTCGCCGCAGTTCGGCGCGAGCATTCGGCGACAGTTGCCGAAAAATTCCTGCAGGAAGTGCTTTGGCGTTCGTATTGGAAGGGCTGGCTCGAACTACGCCCAATTATCTGGGACCGCTATTTGAACGACGTTGCAGCGTTGCAGACTCAGCCTGGCGACTGGCGAGCGGCTTATACCCAAGCGCTCTCGGGCAGCACCGGGATCGATTGCTTCGATGCGTGGGTTCATGAACTCGCTGAATACGGATATTTGCACAATCACGCGCGGATGTGGTTTGCCAGCATCTGGATTTTCACGCTTCGATTGCCCTGGCAGCTAGGGGCCGAGCTGTTTTACCGCCAGCTCTACGACGGCGATCCGGCATCAAACACGCTGTCTTGGCGGTGGGTGGCTGGACTGCAAACGGCGGGTAAGACCTACCTCGCCACGACCGAAAATATTGTCCGATTCACGGGAGCGCGGTTTGTTGCCGCCGGCCTCGCAACGAGGGCAACGGCGCTGATCGAGCCGGCCACCCCGCCGCAGGACTTGCCGGCAACAACTGCTCCCCCTGTCGGCGCTGTCGGTCTGTTGCTTGGCGAAGACGACCTCCATCCTGAAAGTCTGCCATTGGAAGCGGCGAGTGTGGCGGCGATCGCGAGCGCGACAATCGTGAACGACCGCGCCAACGCCGTTCAGGCGTTTGTTAGCGGGGCGTTGGCGGATGCACGCGCTCGCGCCGCTATTCATTTCGGAGCACCAAGCGAAGAGCTTCCGGGGCTGACTGCCCCTGCCATTCGCGAATGGGCGCTACGACACGGCGTTCGCACAGTCCTCACCGCTCACGCGCCCGTCGGTCCGGGGCGCACGGCACTCGATAGAGTGATCGCAGAGTTAGCTGTTGAGGGCATCTCGCTCGTGCGGGTGCGTCGGTCTTGGGATAGCTCGGCTTGGCCCGAAGCGAGACGCGGCTTCTTCGCCTTCCGCGAAAAGGCAGCAGCGCTGATTGCGTGAGAAGCACCCTCAGCGCGGCACCTCGTTCGCGAAAATTGACTGCGTAATCGCCGGCCAAACCATAATAGGCGAATAGCCGAAAGCAAAAGGTCCGCTCGTAGGCAAGACGATCAACCGTCGCAGGGAAACCCGAAACTCGCTAGTGTCCGTTATGGGTGGAAAGCGGACGTTAGCTTCCCCCAGTCCGCTGGAGGTCGGCCCGTCGACGGCAATGATCATTTGGCGTCCTTGCGAGCCAGCCATCCGCGCAGCAGACCCTCTGTCTCCACCGTACGTTCCGCGCCGAACGAGTGCGATCCGCCGGGCACCACAGCCAGTTCCGCGCCCGCCGTCAGGCGCGCGTAATCGCGCACCGTGTCAAGTCTCGCTTCGTCGTACTGCCCGACCAGGAACAAGGTGCGCTTGCCGTCGAGCTTCGCGAGCAACGGGGTCGCGTCATAGCCGACCAGCGATCCGAGCGCCGAAAACTCGCTCGGCCCCCACATGGCGTTGTACAGCTTTTCATTGAAGCCCTTGCCCTGGGTGCGCTTGCGATAGGCCCGCGCCTCGGGTGAGCGTGGCGGCGCGTCGGGACGACCGTTATACGCGGCGGAGAAGACCTTTTCCGCCGCTTTGCACGTTTCGGCGGGTGGTCGATTTTTTCCTTCACACGCGAGAATGTCGCGCTGCACCTCTGGAGCGAGATCGCGGATCAAGAGGTTCGTCCCTAAAATCCAGTGCGGTGTCGAAATAAAGGTTCCGCCAAGGACCGTCGAAGCGACACGATCGGGATGGATGGCGGCATATTCCAAAGCGATTGCGGAGCCCCAACTGTAGCCGACGACATGCCAGCGCTCGATCTTGAGAGCTTTGCGAATGGCTTCCAGTTCGCCGACGAAACGCGCGACCCGCCAGTTCGCGGGATCGCCAGGATGGTCGGACATGCCGCTGTCTAGCTGGTCGTAAAGAATAACCGCGCGCTGGTCGGCAAGCGCCGTCAATCCTCCGAAACCCGTATGCGTTGAGCCAGGCCCGCCGTGGATGAAAACCACGGGCGCACCGGCCGCCTCGAGGTTACCGTTGACGCTAACCCAAACGCGACCACCCTCGACCGGGACCATCAATTCGCGTTCGGGCATCGCCCAGGCGTGCGCAGCAGCTGCCTGCACCGGCTCTCTGGCCGAAGCCGGAGGCGTTAATGCCAATGCGGCGATTGCAAACGCAGCGTTCAGTCTCATACGCGTGGCTCCCGAAGTTTCCTGCTTTCTTTCGCACAGCATCGCTGGGGATGCGAAGGGAAATTTGCGCCGCCGAAGTTCTCGCCAGAGAAGCTGTACTTGTTGTGGCGCCCAGTGCCGTTGGCGTGGAGAGCACTAGCTGAATGCTTAAAATGTCGGCAGTAGCTGCCGGACAAAGAATTGCCTTTTTGAATGGCCCATCGTCGGCCCAACCGTGAACGAAGGGCCGCTTTCAGGAATGCCCAAACCATGCCTGATCGACTGAGTTGGGCGCCAAACGGTCACAAAGCTAATGTCCGCTTTGGGTCGAAGGCGGACATTAGCCGCTAATGTCCGTTATGGGTGGAAAGCAGACGTTAGCGAGGCGGGTCTCCATAAACGTCCGAACGGGTCTTTGGACGAACAAGGAAAGTTCTGAACCCAGACCGATAGGCTGCTCCGATGCCTTCAATCACGCACGTTTCGGGAATGAGACCAACAGTAAGAAAGTCAATTCGCAAAGTCTTGTTTGAGCTGCGGACCAAATGGTCTCCGAGCTGCGCGGCGTTCAAACCAACGTCGGTATTCCAGAACCAGCATTGGCCGTCCGTGACGACTACCCTGACGGGCATGCTTACAGGACGACTTTGATTAGCGCTGTGTGCGGATGAGGCCGCAGCCATTGTCAGAGCAGCGAGGTAAAACACGAACATCTCTTTAGCCTAAACAGTGTCACGCAACCCGCAATGGGGTTGATCGCGAATGTCCGCAATGGGTCGAAAGCGGAGACCGACCTACAGCGCGTTGAAAAACAAAAGCGCGGTAACAGCGGCACTCCAACCGACCAGAAAAGTTGCGACGGTTCCGATCGAGTTATCCGCCGACTTCTTCAAGCCTGCAAAGAGGGCCACCGGGAACACGAGCAGCAACGTTTGAATGCTTAGGCCAGCCCCGTTTGACTCGCGCCAGATTTCGAAGCCGGACGTCAGCAGAAGCAACGCCCAGAAAATTGAAACGGCCGATGCCGCAGCGAATAGCGACCACAGCGACGCTCGCATGATCTTTATGGTAACGGAGTCCATACCGCTAATCTGCGACAGCCTGCTAATGACCGCAATGGGTCGATTTCGGACATTAGTGCTTAGTGTCCGTTTTGGGTGGAAAACGGACATTGGCCATCCACTGGCGCGGGAGTAGGCTGCGCAAATGAAACTGGCTCCCCTCGCTTTGTCTGCGCTGTTAATCTGCTCGTGTCACCGGAACCAGCAGGTGTCCTGCGCGGGGTCTCCGCCCGAAGACGACCGGAATTACGCTAAGTGGAAAGCGCAGCAACATGCCGATTGCGACCGGCCTAGCAAATCGAATGTCCGTTAAGGGTCGAAAGCGGACACTAAGTAAGAATGTTCGTATTGAGTAGAAAGCGAACATTTAATAGGTTCCCGAGTGCACATCAGGACAGTCTGTTAACGGGCCTACGGTTCGTCATTTGGGTGTTTTCCTGCGGCTCCCAGCGCTGGCCATAACTCCGGCAATATCCTTACCGAGCGCGAACCTCGCGTTCGAATCACATGGCCTAAAGGCTGTATTTCAAACTTGGACTATCCGTCGTAACCACATTGTCGAGCGAAGTTAGAGTCAATCGATCTCCAGGCACCATCTGCAGATCGAAACCAGAATCGAATTGAGGAGTGGCGAGATGCAAAAGACAATCGTGTTTGCGTGGAATTTTTTGTTTGACCACGAAGTCAGTCCGCTTCGTCATATCCCGCATGTGAATACGCGCCATATGGTATTGCAACTCCTTGGTTGGATGTGGGCCCTAGCTTTCTCTATCGCTGTTGGAAGCTACACCGTGTTCGCCGTAAGCGTCGTTGGACATGCTGTGCTGATAGGAGCGGCTGCCATCACGGTTGCGACCTTTGGTGCCGCGACAAAACGCCCAAGCCTGTTTAACGGCGGCTTTGGGCGACGTTCGGATGGCGAACATCTGTAACCTGTCCGTTAGGCTCCAAGACGAAATAATTGAGCGCAAGTCGGGTGTCGGACTAATGTCCGATTTGGGTGGAAAGCGGACGCTAGGCGCTAGGCCAAGGAATAGGGTTTGACGGTTCATCTTCTTCCTTTTCCTCGGAAAACCTGCCGCGCCGCACCATCAAGTCCAAAGCCTGCTTCGCAACAGGCGCGACGCGCTGAGGCCAGCCTGTTTGAATAATCTCGTCAACTGTAGGAAATTTGGAAATGTCGGTGTCCGAGATTGCCTGTTGCATTATGCAGCAGACCTCGAGAACGGCCTTAGTCTCCTCGGGAGTCATTGCGGGAAACCAGTCGGGCTCGCCCTTGTAGGGAAACCAATCAAAGAAGGTTTCAACCCATTCGGTTGGACCTGCCTCGCAAACACCTTTGTCGCCACGCGAGAGGCCCCAAATCTCTTCCATGATGCGATTGCGAACGCGCTGGGCGACGAGCCGTTCGGATGGATTTTCGTTACTTGCCATTCGCACATAATGCACCACCGGCTAACGTCCGCAATGGGTCGAAAGCGGACGCTAGCTTTCAGCGTCCCCGCGCCGCCACCAGATAATTCAGCCTTACATCCTTGCTCAGATGCAGCCCGCGCATCGGGGTGAAGGCGATTCCCTCGACGTCGGTCACTTCCATGCCCACCGCGCTCAGCATCGCGGTCATTTCCTCGGGGGTGATGAACTCGTCGTAATGGTGGGTGCCGCGGGGGATGCGGCCCGTGCCTTCCGCCAGCGTGATCGTTATCAGCCGCGACCAGGCGGTGCGGTTGGGGGTGGAGAGGATGAGGAGGCCGCCGGGCGCCAGCCGCGCGGCGAGGCTGGCGACGAATGCGCTGGGGTCGGCGACATGCTCGATCACTTCCATCGCGGTGATCAGGTCGAAGCGGCCGCCCAACCCCTCGACCCCGATCGCGCGATAATCGATCGCCAGACCCGAGGCATCCGCATGCGCTTTGGCGGCGGTGATCAGCTCGGGCGCGGCGTCGACCGCGGTGACTGTGGCCCCCATCCGCGCCAGCGGTTCGGCGAGCAATCCGGCGCCGCAGCCGACGTCGAGCGCGGTGCGGCCCTCGAGCGGCCTCAACTTGCATTCGTCGAGGTGCCAATGCTGGTCGATGCGGTCGCGGATGTAGCCCAGGCGCACCGGGTTGAGCCGGTGAAGCATCTTCGACGCGCCATCGGGATCCCACCAATCGCCGGCCATGGCGCCGAAGTGGGCGGCTTCGCTTGGCTTGATGCTTGTGTTCGTCATGCCCCCTTCCTAACAGGACGCCGCATTGGCTGCCACGAGGAATCAATTGAATCAGCGCGCCTCGTACCGACAGGCCCTCCCCTCGATCCCCTCCCGTAAACGGGAGGGGAGGAAGTGAGCCGCATCGTGATGAAATTCGGCGGGACGTCGATGGCCGGGATCGAGCGGATCCGGTCGGTCGCGGGGCGGGTCAAACACGAGGTTGAGGCGGGCAATGAGGTGCTGGTGGTGGTGTCCGCGATGGCGGGGGAGACCGACCGACTGGTCCAATTGTGCCGCGAATCCGCCGCCTCCCATGACAATCAGGAATATGACGTGGTGGTGGCGAGCGGGGAGCAAGTCACCGCCGGATTGCTGGCAATGACGCTGCAGACGGTGGGCCTGAAGGCGCGCAGCTTCATGGGCTGGCAATTATTGAAGGCGACCGGGGTCCATGGCAATGCGCGGGTCGAGGCGGTCGAATCGGCGACGCTCGACGAGGCACTGAAATCGGGCACGGTCGCGGTCATCCCGGGCTTCCAGGGGGTCAGCGAGGATGGCCGCGTGGCCACCTTGGGCCGCGGCGGATCGGACACGTCGGCGGTGGCGATCGCGGCGGGGCTGAAGGCCGACCGCTGCGACATCTACACCGACGTCGACGGGGTCTACACCACCGACCCGCGGATCGTGCCGCGCGCACGCAAACTCGCCCAGGTGACGTTCGAGGAGATGCTCGAGCTGGCCGGGGTGGGATCGAAAGTATTGCAGGTGCGCAGCGTCGGTCTGGCGATGCGCGAGAAGATGCCGCTGCGCGTATTGAGCGCGTTCGAGGATTTGCCGGGGACCGAGATCGTCGCCGAACTGGGAGAAGACATGGAACGCAACGCCATCGCCGGGATCGCGTCCGACCGCAACGAGGGGCGGATCACGTTGACCGGGATCGCCGACCGGCCGGGGACGGTCGCGGCGATCATGCACCCGCTGAGCGAGGCGGGGATTTCGGTCGACATGATCGTTCACGCGGCGACCGCGGGCCAGCCGGTCAGCGACCTGACCTTCACCGTCCCGCGCGCGTCGCTCGCCCAGGCGGTGGCGGTGATGGAGACGCAACAAAGCGCGATCGGCTTCACCGCAATGCTGACCGACGATGCAGTGGCCAAGGTCAGCATCGTCGGGGTCGGCATCCGCTCCAACCCCGCGCTGTCGGCGACGATGTTCGACACGTTGGCGGCGCGGGGGATCAATTTGCTCGCGGTGACGACCAGCGAGATCAAGGTCAGCGCGTTGATCCGCGAGGATGAGATGGAACTCGCGGTGCGCTTGCTCCACACCGCTTTCGGGCTCGACGATGTGGAGAAGAAAGCATGAGCGGCGAAGGAATGATTGCGGAGCCCCGCGCGATGCACGGCGGCAATGGCCTGACGACCGCGGGAATGGCGCGGCTCAAGCAATTGATGCACCGCGGGACCGAGTTTCTCGGCTGCGACTATGCCATCCTCGGCGGGGCGATGAGCTGGATTTCGGAGCGCAATTTGGTCTCGGCCATCTCCAACGCCGGCGGGTTCGGGGTGATTGCCTGCGGGGCGATGACCCCCGATTTGCTCGACACCGAAATCGCCGAGACCAAGAAGCGCACCACGCGGCCGTTCGGGGTCAACCTCATCACCATGCACCCGATGATCAGCGAGTTGATCGACGTTTGCGCGGCGCATCAAGTGACCCATGTCGTGCTCGCCGGTGGCCTGCCCCCCAGCGGGGCGATCGACCGGATCAAGGGCAATGGCGCCAAATTGATCGCCTTCGCCCCGGCGCTGGCGCTGGCCAAGAAGCTGATCCGCTCGGGCGCCGACGCGCTGGTGATCGAGGGGATGGAGGCCGGCGGGCACATCGGCCCGGTGTCGACCAGCGTGCTGGCGCAGGAGATATTGCCCGAGGTGGCGAAGGACATTCCGGTATTCGTCGCGGGCGGGATCGGGCGCGGCGAGGCGATTGCGGCTTACCTCGAAATGGGGGCGGTCGGGGTGCAACTCGGGACTCGCTTCGTCTGCGCCACCGAGTGCATCGCCCACGCCAATTTCAAGAAGGCGTTCCTGCGCGCATCGGCCCGCGACGCCATCCCCAGCGTCCAGATCGACCCGCGCCTGCCGGTGATCCCGGTGCGCGCGCTCAAGAATCAGGAAATGACCAACTTCGCCGCCAAGCAGGTCGAAGTCGCCGGGCGGCTCGATTCGGGCGAGATCGAAATGGGCGAGGCGCAATTGCAAATCGAGCATTATTGGGCCGGCGCCTTGAAGCGCGCGGTGATCGACGGCGATGTCGAAAGCGGGTCGGTGATGGCCGGGCAGAGCGTCGGGATGGTCAAGCGCGAGGAACCGGTGGCCGAGATCATCGCCGAACTGGTCGACGAGGCCGCGGCGGCGCTCGACAGCCGGGGTTAGGCGGCCCCTTGCCAGTGGTTGGTGAGGGCTTCATCGAGCGCGTCGGCAACCGGGAACAAGTCACTCATCTCGTGGCGCAGGCGGCGGCGGATGGACATGATCATCACGGCCGCTTCGCCCCGGAACAAGGTCACGTTGCCGGCGATCGCAACGCTCGACGACCAGCGCAGGTTGAATCGCTCGAAGCGATTGGCGAGCGTGCAAATCTCGCGCTTGAAATCCTGCGCCAGTGCCGCTGTTGCGGGACAATTCGATGCAATCAGGAAAGGGTAGAGGCTGCGGTCGGCAAGCGCGAAATGGATCCGCAAGATCCCCGCGAGCCGCGACAGGTCGAGCGCCAACGGATAAGCTGCGGAGTCGCCGTCATAGGCGTTCATGCCGATGCGGATACGGTCGAGCATGGCGTTGGCGGCGTCCACCTGGGCGCGCATGATGGTCGTTCGAGCCATCGAAAAATTCCCTATTTTCAAGATGTTCCAGCGTTTCGCAGGATCATCACAACAAACGTACCAGCGCCAGTGAATCGCCCAATGTTTTGACTCCGTATCGGAGTGAAACTGATTTTTCGGGACAGTTTGACGACCATTTCACTGGCCGCGATTGTCTTGGGGCGCTTCCCCCTGCTAGCGACAAGCGCATGCCCTTGTCCGCCGCCATTGCCTCTCGCGAGATCATCGTCGGCTTGCACGAACTGATGGCCCGTCGATCGAGCCCTCAAGGCAAACTGGACCATGTTGTCGACCTGATCGCGGAGGCGATGAAGAGCGAGGTCTGTTCGATCTACGTCCAGCGCGACGGCAAGCTCGAATTGTTCGCGACTCACGGGCTCAACAAGGAAGCGGTCCATGTCACCCGCCTGTCGCCCGGCGAGGGGCTGGTCGGGACGATCGCCGCCGAGGGGCGGATCCTCAACCTCGACGAGGCCAATAGCCACCCCGCCTTCGCGTACCGGCCCGAGACCGGCGAGGAGAGCTTCCACAGTTTCGCCGGGGTGCCGATCGTCCACCGCGAAAATGCCATTGGCGTGCTCGCGGTCCAGCATGCCGATCCGCGCTGCTATGAGGACGTCGAGATCGAGGCGCTGCAGACGGTGGCAATGGTGCTGTCCGAACTGATCGCCAGCGCGCGTTTGTCCGACGGCAGCCGGACGACCCAGCGCGCGGCGGGCGCCCAGCGGCTGACCGGGCTCAAATTGGTCACCGGAATGGCCAAGGGCGTGGCGGTGTTCCACCAGCCGCGCGTGATGGTCGAACATACGGTGGCCGAAGATACCGAGGCCGAGCGGGCGCGGGTGTACACCGCCTTTCGCCGGATGCGCGAGCAGATCGACACCATGACCCGCGAGGCCGAATTCGGGACAGCGGGCGAGCACAATGAGATCCTCGAGACCTACAAGATGTTCGCGTACGACGAGGGCTGGTCGCGGCGGATCAACGAGGCGATCGACAGCGGCCTGACCGCCGAAGCCGCGATCGAGCGGGTCCAGCAGCGCACCCGCAGCCGCATGCAGGAGATTGACGATCCGTTGCTGAAAGAGCGGATGCACGACCTCGAGGACCTCTCCAACCGGCTGATGCGGATCGTCAGCGGCCGGATGGGCACCGCCGCGCAGACCGGGCTGCAGAAAGACACCGTGCTGATCGCGCGCAACCTCGGCCCCGCCGAACTGCTCGAATATGACAAGCGCCGCTTGAAGGCGGTGGTGCTCGAGGAAGGATCGCTCACCGCGCATATGACGATCGTCGCGCGGGCGATGGGGGTTCCCGTCGTCGGCAAATTGAACTCGATCCGCCACGTCGCCAACGAAGGCGATGTCATCCTGGTCGATGGCGACAGCGGCACCGTCGTGGTCCGCCCGACTCGCCCACTGGCGCTGGGGTTCGAGCAGCGCATGGCGATGAGCCAGAAGCGCCGCGCCGAATATAGCGCGCTCAAGGATTTGCCCGCCGAAACCACCGACGGGGTGACTGTCTCGCTGATGGTCAACGCCGGGCTGGCCGAGGATGCGGCAATGCTCGAGGCCTCGGGCGCCGACGGCATCGGGCTGTTCCGCACCGAATTCCAGTTCCTCGTTTCCGCCGCTCTGCCCGGGCGCGAAAGCCAGCAACGGCTCTACAAGTCGGTGCTTGACGCGGCCGGCGACAAGCCGGTGGTGTTCCGCACCGTCGACATCGGCGGCGACAAGGCCCTGCCCTACCTCAACGATATCAGGGACGAGGCCGAGAATCCGGCGATGGGCTGGCGCGCGCTGCGCCTCAGCCTCGAGCGGTCGACGCTGATGAAGGCGCAGGCGCGCGCCTTGCTCGAAGCTGCTGCCGGGCGAACGCTCAAGGTGATGTTCCCGATGGTCAGCGAACCGTGGGAATATGAGGAAGCCCGCGCGTTGTTCGAGGAGCAGGTCGCCTGGTCGAAAAAGGCCCACCGCGCCTTGCCGCGCAAGATCGAATATGGCGCGATGCTCGAAGTGCCGAGCCTCGCCGAAATGCTCGACGTGATCCTGCCGCGGCTCGATTTCCTGTCGATCGGGACCAACGACCTCACCCAATTCCTGTTCGCCGCCGATCGCGCTGACCCGCGGCTGGCCGAGCGGTACGACTGGCTCAGCCCCGCGATCCTGCGCTTCCTGCGCCGGGTCGTCGTGCAGTGCGATGCCGCGGGCGTCCCGGTGCGGCTGTGCGGCGAAATGGGCGGACGGCCATTGGAAGCGATGGCGCTGATCGGCATCGGCATCCGCAATTTCTCGATCACCCCGGCGGCGGTCGGCCCGGTCAAGGCGATGATCCGCTCGATCGATGCCGCCGCAGTCACCGCGCGGATCGAAAAGATGCTCGCCAAGCCGCCGCGCGAGATGCGCCGCTTGCTGACCGATTGGGCCAAGCGCCACGGTGTCCCGCTTGGTTGACCCCCATTCGGGCGTTGACAGTGAGGCCATGGGACTCGACAAGTCATTGGACGATCTGATGGTTGATCGTGGGGATATGCGATGAGCGAAGCCGAAGGCGAAGAGCCGATCCCGATGACCGCTGGTGAACGGCTGCGCGCCGCCCGCGAGGCTGCGGAGATGTCGCTCGAGGATGTCGCGACCACGACCCGCATCCCGACCCGCCATCTGGCGAGCCTCGAGGCCGGCGAATTCTCCAAGCTCCCCGCGCCGACCTATTCGGTCGGGTTCGCGCGCAGTTATGCCGCCGCGGTCGGGCTCGATCGCAACGAGATTGGCGAGCAGGTCCGCGCCGAGATTGGCGGCACCCGCCTCGCCCCGCATCAGGCCGAGCAGTTCGAGCCGATGGACCCCAAGCGCACCATGCCGCGCTGGCTGATCATCGCCGCGATCGCCGCGATTGCAGTGGTCGCCTTGCTCGCCACCTGGCTCAACAATCGCTCGATGAACGCCCCCGACAATGTCACCGCCACCGAGGCCGCGCCGGTCGATTCGCCTGCTGCTGCCCCCGCTGCGGCGGTGCCCGTCGCCGCCCAGTCGGTGTCGATCACCGCGACCGGCGATGCCTGGGTCCAGATCAAGGATGGCGCGACCCTGATCAAGGAAGGCGTGATGAAGGCCGGCGACAAAGTCGAGATTCCGCCGACCGCAGTCGCTCCAAAGCTGACCACCGGCAAGGCCGAGGCGCTGACGATTTCGGTCGGCACCACGAATGTTCCGCAGGTCGGTCCATCGGCGACCAAGGTGCGCGATGTCAGCCTGCTGCCGGCGAATTTGCTGCGCGGTCCGGCGGTTGCAGTGGCGCCCACGCCAAAGCCCGCACCGCCGCCTGCCGCCAGACCAGTCGAGGTGAAAAAGCCGGCTGCCGCGCCCGCCGCCGCCATCAACATCGCCGAGCCCGCACCGCCGCCCAAGCAATAGAAACTGACCGAGACATTATATGCGCTTGCCCCTGCCATTGCTGACCGCGCTCGCCGCGCTGTCGTTCGCCCCGCTCGCGGCCAAGACTCCGCCGACCCCCGAGCAGCGCATCGGTCGGCTCGAAAGCCAGGTCCGCCAGGTTCAGAAAACGGTCTTCCCCAAGGGCCAGCCAGCCGACACCGCGGGCACGATCGACGATCCTGCGGCGACGCAGGATTCGGTCAACGCGCTCGCCGCGCGGATCGATTCGATCGAGCGCCAGATGGTCGATTTGGTCCGCGCGTCGGAGGAGAATGGTAATCGGCTGGGGGTGATGGAAGCCGATTTCGCGCGGCTGCGCGCCGAACAGGACAGCCGCCTGCGCGCGATCGAGAATGGCAGCGGCGATGGCCCGGCTGCGACCGCACCACCGCCCGAAGCGACCGACACGCCGCCGCCGGCCACCAAGCCGCGCGTCGAACCGTCGGGCCTGACCGGCGTCGAAGCCGCCTACGACAAGGGCTTCCGCTTGTGGGAGGCGAAGAAATACGACCAGTCGATCGCCGCGCTCAAGTCGATGATCGCCGCTTATCCCGACGATCGCCGGGTCAGCTGGGCAAGCAATCTGATCGGCCGCAACTTGCTCGACAACGGCGAATATCGCCCCGCCGCCGACGTCCTGCTGTCCAATTACCGCGCCAACAAGGCCGGCGAGCGCGCCCCCGACAGCCTGTTCTACCTTGGCCAGGCGTCGATGAAACTCGGCCAGCCGGCGCAGGCGTGCAAGGCTTATTCCGAGCTCGAAAATGTCTATGGCACGACGATCCGCCCGGCGCTCCGCACCCTCCTCCCCGCCGCCCGCGCCGAGGCGCGGTGCAAGTAAGCTGACGGTGGCGCGGTGACCTTACTCACCCCGCATCCCGATGTCCTGGCACGCTTCGCAGCGGACCTCGACCTGCTGGTCGCGCCCGAGACGCGGATTGGAGTCGCGGTGTCGGGCGGGCCCGATAGCCTCGCCTTACTGCTGCTCGCCGCTGCTGCTCGCCCGGGGCAAGTCGAGGCAGCGACGGTCGACCACGGCCTGCGCCGCGGAGCCGCGACCGAAGCGCGGTTCGTCGCCTCGGTCTGCCGCCAGCTCGGAATCGCCCACCATGTCCTGCGCACTGACGTCGCGAAGGGCGCCTCGCTCCAGGCCCAGGCCCGAACCGCGCGCTACCGGGTGCTCGGCGCATGGGGGATCGAGTGCGACCTCGGCGCGGTCGCCAGCGGTCATCATGCCGACGACCAGGCCGAGACCTTGCTGATGCGGCTCGCGCGCGGGGCCGGCCTGTCGGGACTTGCCGCGACCCGCCGCCGCCGCCCGCTCGAGCCCGGTGTGATGCTGGTGCGGCCGCTGCTCGGCTGGCGCCGAAGCGAACTTGCGGCGATCGTCGAGGCCGCCGGGCTGACCCCGGTCGACGACCCCACCAACCGCGACCCGCGCCACGATCGCACTCGCTTCCGCGGCCTGCTCGCCGATGCCGACTGGGCCGACCCCGAGCGGCTGGCGAGCTCAGCCGGCTGGCTCGCCGATGCCGACGAGGCGATCGAATGGGCACTGGCGGGTCTGGTCGCCACCCGGCTGACACAGGATGGCGCCGGGATCGCGATCGATCCGGCCGGCCTCCCGCGCGAACTCCAGCGTCGGTTGTTGCTGGTGGCGTTCGACCGCTTCGCCGCCCCACGCCCCCGTGGCCCCGACCTCGATCGCGCCCTTCACGCGCTGACCGCAGGAAAGAGCGCAACCTTGTCGGGGCTCAAGCTGACTGGCGGGGAGATGTGGCTGGTAGCGAAAGAGGCGAAGCGACGGCGGTAAGGCTAATGTCCGCTTCCGACCCAAAGCGGACGTTATTCCGCAGCCGCGCTGTCGCCGTAAAGCTCGAGAAAGCGCTCCGGCGCTCCCGTCGTTTCGGCCCTCAAGCCTTCAAGATCGGGGTCGGTCTGCCAGTTTTCGATGAACTCGTTAAAGTCGGACCGGTCGATGACGCCAAGAAGGGCGTTCCTGCTCTGTTTGGACAGAAAGGGAATCCTCCGGATCGGCGGATCGAAATCGCCAGTGTAATGGCCGTCGAGCGCATGGGACCAGTCCCAGCCGACGCGGTAAGGTCCGTCTTCGGGAAACTGGCTCGGTTGCTCAATAACGCCAGTTAATATCGGGTGAGCGCCGATCAGCCACACCACAATCTGCGCCATCCAGTAGGGGTTCGGAATTGCGATGACCGATTTGAACCACGCTGCTACTTTTTCGTCCGGAAGGTATTTCAAACATAAAAACAGCGAGGCCGAAAGCAGCCCTTCGGCATCATACCAGCCGAAAATACCATTCCATCCGGGGGACTTATTCAAGCATTGGGTCGCGTGAAGCACTCCGCCGAGCCAGCGGTGCGGAGACATGATGGCTCGACCGAGAGTCAACAGAATGTCGTTCGTGAACTCCGGATAGGGCATTTCTCCACCTGAATCGGGGTGCTGAGCAACGAAGGCGGAGATGATCAGCTCAACCGGGTCATCAAGGAGGGGCGGGGTCCAGGTTCGCTGAATCAATCGCGGCAGGAGATAGTGATGCCATTCGGTCCACTCGTCTCGCGGCCCAAAGCAGGATGGCCCGGCAGTATCCCGCAACGCATCGAGGATCGTGTCATCCGAGATAGGCTGGAGATCGCCGAGCAGTTCCGGATACATCTTCCTTTCATGTGCGAGGAACCATGCTTCTCCCATCGGCTTTTTCGGTTTGGGAAAAGCCTCGTCCATCCGGCCAAGCGCCGCCTGGTGGGGACCCTGCCCAGGCAGCCAAAGAAACGACGACATAGAACTCTTAGTCATTCAGGAACCCGTAGAGCCCAATTGCTAACGTCCGCTTTCCACCCAAAGCGGACATTACGACGAGCAATCACCAATCCCGAGGCCAACCAAAATACGATCACGAGGCCGGATGGCATCGCGCGCGTAGCGAGCGCGACGTTGGGGACTGTTGGTGCGACCTGGCCCGCCTTGGCACATCCGCTCGAAACATCGATGCCTCGTTCCCCGATCCATTGTAGTTCAGCTCGAAAAGCCTATTTTAGCTGTGCACCATCGAAAGAGCGCCTGAGCCATGAACGACAAGAAGCCGACCAACCCGTGGACCAAATCCCTGTTCATCTGGATCGGGATCCTGCTTGCCCTGGTATTGTTCGTTCAATCGGTCAGCGGCACGCGCGCTGCGCCGGGCGCGGCGATGACCTATTCCGAATTTGTCGCCCAGGTTAACGAACGCAACGTCAAGAGCGTCGCCATCGCCACCACCGCCAATGGCAATGCGATGATCAGCGGCAAGATGGCCGACGGCAAGTCGTTCCGCACCATCGCTCCGGATGCCAAGATCAGCGACCGGCTGGTCGAAAAGGGCGTCGCGGTCCAGGTCAAGGCCGAAGAAGCGACCAGCCTGTGGTTATACATGCTCTACAACAGCCTGCCCTTCCTGCTGATGATCGGCATCGCCTTCTTCATCATGCGCCAGATGCAGAAGAATAGCGGCGGCGGGGCGATGGGCTTCGGCAAGAGCCGCGCCAAGATGCTGAGCCAGAAGGATGGCAAGGTGACCTTCGCCGACGTCGCCGGGATCGACGAAGCGCGCGAGGAGCTCGAGGAAATCGTCGAATTCCTGAAGGATCCGGGCAAGTTCGCGCGGCTCGGCGGCAAGATCCCCAAGGGCGCGTTGCTGGTCGGCTCGCCCGGTACCGGCAAGACCTTGCTTGCGCGCGCCATAGCCGGCGAAGCGGGCGTGCCGTTCTTCACCATTTCGGGCTCCGACTTCGTCGAGATGTTCGTCGGGGTTGGTGCTAGCCGAGTCCGCGACATGTTCGCCGAGGCCAAGAAATCCGCGCCGTGCATCGTCTTCATCGACGAAATCGATGCGGTCGGTCGCCATCGCGGCGCCGGCCTCGGCAATGGCAATGACGAGCGCGAGCAGACCCTCAACCAGCTGCTGGTCGAGATGGACGGCTTCGATGCCAATGAGGGCATCATCATCATCGCCGCGACCAACCGCCCCGACGTGCTCGACCCGGCGTTGCTTCGCCCGGGCCGGTTCGATCGCCGCGTGACCGTTCCATTGCCCGATATCGAGGGACGGATGAAGATCCTCGACGTGCATATGAAAAAGGTCCCGCTCGCGCCCGACGTCGACGCCCGCACGCTGGCGCGCGGCACCCCGGGCATGTCGGGCGCCGATCTCGCCAACCTCGTCAATGAGGCCGCGCTGATGGCTGCTCGCCTCGGCAAGCGCCTCGTGGCGATGGCCCAGTTCGAGCTCGCCAAGGACCGCGTGATCATGGGCACCGAGTGGAAGTCGTTGGTGATGACCCCCGAAGAGAAAAAGATGACCGCCTATCACGAGGCCGGCCACGCGATGGTCCGGATTCACGAGAAAGCGTCCGACCCGATCCACAAGGCGACGATCATCCCGCGCGGCGGCGCGCTCGGCATGGTCGTGTCGATGCCCGAGCGCGACAATTATTCGTACCACCGCGACAAGATGTTCGCCGATCTGTCGTCGGTTATGGGCGGCCGCGTCGCGGAGGAAGTGATCTTCGGCCACGACAAGGTCTCGTCGGGCGCATCGAGCGACATCCAGCAGGCGACCAAGCTGGCGCGCGCGATGGTCATGCAATGGGGCATGTCCGAAGCACTCGGCCCGTTGCAATATGAGGAAGCCCAAGGCGAGACCTTCCTCGGTTACTCGCAGACCCAACGCCACAACATGTCGAACGAGACCGCGCTGCTGATCGATGCCGAGATCCGCAAATTGGTCGATGGCGGCCACGCCCGCGCGACCAAGATCATCAAGGACAATGTCCACCAGTTGCACGCGGTGGCCGGAGCCTTGCTCGAGCTCGAGACGCTGACCGGCGACGAGATCAAGACGATCATTGCGGGCGGCAAGATCGACCGCAGCGCCGACATCCCGGTAGCGCTTCCAACGGCGGGTTTGTCGATCCCCAAGGCCAAGCGTCCCAAGTCGGGCGTCGGCGGGCCAGCCCAAGCGGGCGCTTGATCGCGACGCGATAGCCGTTCATGTCCTTCCCTGCCCTGACCCGGGCGGGGGAGACTTTGAATGCGTTCGATGTTGCTTGTTGCTGCCGCCATCCTGTTGCCGTCGATGGCCTCGGCCCAGTCGATGAATGCCGAGACGTTCTACAAGCGATCGCAGGCGCTCAAGGCCAAGGGCCCGCTCGCGATGTTCTCCCAGGGCGAGATCAAGGCGCTGATGACCGAAGCCCAAAATTCCGGCAAGGCCGCCCGCGCCGCGCGGCTGGCGGCGGCGGCGGCCGGCCAACCGCCGCGCGCCTGCCCGCCCGAAAAAAGCTCGATGGGGGCCGATGAGTTCATGCAGCGGCTCGGCGCGATCCCGCTCGTCGACCGCAAGCGCATCACCATGACCGAGGCGATGACTCGGATAACCGTCGCCCGCTTCCCCTGCCACCGCTAGCTTCGGGCTCGCCGGGCCTCAGGACAGTCCGATCGCAGCGACCGCCATCGCAAAGAATGTCGCGGCGATGAAGGCAAAGGTGATCAACGCGATCGTCCGCAGCAGGGCGCTGTACCAACGCAGGCGATACGCTCCCTTCAGCTGGCGATACATGTGGAACGGCGGGATCAGCGCCAGCATCGACCCGAGCGCCGGCATTCCCGCCCAGACCAGCACCCCGCCGACGATCACCAGGATCATCATGAACGATAGCGAGTAGGTCACGAACACCCCGTGGTCGTACAGCCGGTATCGCCGACTGAACGGGAACAGCAGCCACAGGAACGGCACCGACAGCGGGATCAGCAGCCAGCTATATTTGGACGTTGCGTTCTGGACACTGGCCATCGAGCCCTTGGGATCGCGCTTGACCCCGGCAACCGCGCCGCTCAGCCAACCGGGGATCTCGTCGCCTTCATCGGTTTGAATTACGACGCCGCTCTGGATTTGCTCAAGCTGCTTGATGTCGTCTTTTTGGCGCGCGATCCTGCGGTCGAGAGAGGCGACGTCCCGCCCCGAATTCAGGGCGCTGGCTCGATCGGTTTGGAGCGTGGCGAGTGCGGTTCGCTCCTCCTTCAACGACTTGTCGAGGTTGATGCCACCACTATTGAGCGCCCCGGTGAAGCTGAGCACCGCGAACATCAGGAAGACGGTGAACAGGTACAGCGCGACTGGCGACACGAACCGCGCTCGCTCGCCCTCGATGTAGCGCCGCGTCAAGTCGCCCGGCTTCCACGCCAGCAATGGGATGGTGCGCCAGATCTTGCCCTCGAAATTGAGCGCCCCCGACGCAAAATCGCCGAAGAAAGCGCGCAGCGAGCGGTGGACAAGCGCCTTTTGCCCGCAGGCCGCGCAATAGGGACCGGTCAGCAGCGTCCGGCAGTTGAGGCAGGCCGCCTCGCCCCGAGTGCCGCCGACTTCGGTCACCGGCTCGACCGCACTGGCAATCATCCCGCCGGTCACCATCTCACCAACGCCGTCCAACTCGCTCATGCTCACTCCCCCGCGACACTCTTAACCGACTGCGGTGGCGCCGGTCGAGGGGGGGTGCTAGCCACGCTGGGATGCGCATCGGGCTTCTCGGCGGCAGTTTCAACCCGGCCCACCGCGGCCATCGCCGGATGAGTCTGGCGGCGATGGACGCGCTCGGGCTCGACCAGCTGTGGTGGCTGGTGTCGCCGGGCAATCCATTGAAGCCCCAGAAGGGCATGGCGCCCTATGCCGCTCGGCTTGCGCAGGCGCGGTTCGTCGCTCGCCGAAGCCGCATCCACGTCAGCGATTTCGAGGCTGAGGCAAAGACGATCTACACCGTCGACACCATCGCCGCGCTCCGCCGCCTTCACCCCGAAGACCAGTTCATCTGGCTGATGGGCGAAGATACTGTGGCCCAATTCCACCACTGGAAGGACTGGCGGCGGCTGGCGAGCATGGTGCCGATTGCGGTGCTATCGCGCCCGGGGTATGATGGCGCTGCCCGAGCGGCTCGCGCGATGGGCTGGCTGAGGTGGTTTGTCCGACCCACGGCCACGGCGCGCAACTGGACCAAGTGGAGTGCACCGGCGATCACCTTCCTTCGCCTGCCGCCCGATCCGACCTCGGCCACTCGCCTTCGCTTGGCTAACCCTTTCTGGTACCGCAATCCCCCCGGGCAGATCGCTCGTCGATCCGCTTTGTCATAGGAAACACTTTGTCCGACCCCCGTTCCACGATCGATCCCGCCGCCGCCGCCGGTCCGAAGGCTGGCCCCGCCGCCGCCGATGTCGAGGCGCTGCACGCGCTGATCAAGAAGTCGCTTGATGACGACCAGGCGGTCGAGATGATCTCGATCCCGCTCGCCGGCAAGTCGTCGATCGCCGACCATATGGTGATCGCTAGCGGTCGCTCGTCGCGCCAAGTGGCGTCGATGGCCGCCAAGCTGGCCGAGCGGATCAAGCATGAATTCAAGAAATCGGTGCGAATCGAAGGCTTGCCGACCGCCGATTGGGTGCTGATCGATGCCGACGACGTGATCGTCCATCTGTTCCGGCCTGAAGTGCGCAGCTTCTACAATCTCGAGCGGATGTGGGCGTTCGGCGACGATTCCAAGCCGTCCGCCACCGCCGCTGCCGCGCCGAGCGCCTGACCTCATGACATTGCGGCGGGCGTGGATATCGTTCGCTGCGCTGGCGCTGATGCCGCTGGCCCCGGCCACCGCGCGTCCGCCATTGCCGACCATCGAAGCCGGCTTGTCCGAGCGGTTGAGCGCGATTGGCACTGTCCCGGTTGGCCGGGTCGGGATCGCGACGGTCGATCTCACCACCGGGCGCGAGACCCGGTTCCACGCCGCTGAAGCGTTCCCGATGGCCAGCACGGTTAAGGTCGCGGTGGCGGTGATGTACCTCGCCGAGGTCGACGCCGGGCGGCGCTCGCTCAGCAAGATAATCGCGCTCGACGAAGCGCTTCGCTCGGGATCGGACGGGATCGGACAGGATCTGCCGCACCCCGGGGTCAGCCTGTCGGCGGCCAATCTCATTCACCTAATGCTGACGCTCAGCGACAACAGCGCGACCGACGTGCTGATCGACGACCTCGGCGGTTCGGCGAAGGTCGACGCATGGCTTCACGCCCATGCCGTTGAGGGTGTGCGGATCGACCGCAATATTGCGCGGCTGGTGCTCGACAATCTCGGGCTGCCGATGCTGCCGGGCAAAACCGCTGCGCAGACCCTTTGGGCGTCGGACCCGCTACCCGAGGCGGCACGCGCGGCGGCGGTGGCGGTGTTCGACCGTGATCCGCGCGACACCGCGACCCCCGCGGGGATGGCGCATTTTCTCGCCCGGATCGACCGCGGCGAATTCCTCAAGCCCGCCAGCCAGAAGTTTCTCACCGACACCATGATCAAGTGCAAAACGGGCCCTGACCGGATCAAAGGCCTGCTGCCCGAGGGGACGATCGTTGCCCACAAGACCGGCACCCTGTCCGGGCTGAGCGACGATGTCGGGATCGTCACGCTTCCCAATGGCCACAAGTTCGTCATCGCGGTGTTCACGATGGGCATTGCGGAAGGGCCGGCGCGGGCGCGGATCATCGCCGAGGCGGCGCGCACCACGTTCGACCATTACGCCACGCGCTGAGCAATGCTGCTCCACATCATCGCGCGCGGAAAGATCGGCCGGTCGCCCGAGGCCGAATTGGTCGAGCGATACCTCAAGCGCATCGCCTGGCCGACCAAGGTCACCGAATTGCCCGACAATGGCGGCGTCATCCCGCCACCACCATCGGCCAACGTCACGATCTTGCTCGACGAGCGCGGGACCATCCTGTCCTCGACCGACTTCGCCAAAAAGCTCGAGGCCTGGCGCGACGGCGGCAAGCGCGAGGCGCGGTTCCTGATCGGCGCGGCTGACGGGCATGACGAGGCCTTGCGCGGGTCGGCCGACCTGATGCTGTCGTTCGGACCCGCGACCTGGCCGCACATGCTGGCGCGGGCGATGCTGGCCGAACAATTGTTCCGCGCGACATCGATCCTTGCGAACCACCCCTATCATCGCGAAGGATGAAGCGATGAAGCGCTGGTTGCTCCTCCCCCTGATCCTCGCCGCCTCGTCGAGCATCGCCCAGCCGAGCGGCGAGCAGGCGATTTCGGCGGTCCGCGCCGAAGCAGTGCGCGCCGAAGCCGATGCCGCGCGGCTGACCAGGGCTGCGGATGCAGCACGCGGCGATGCTGCCAGACTCGCCGCCCAGCGCCTTGCCGCCGCCGCCGACATCGCCGCTGCCGAAGCCCGGATCAGCGAGGCCGACGCGATGCTTAACGCGCGCGAGGCCCTGGTCCGCGACAGCTCGGCGCGGCTCGCGGCCAAGCAGGCCCCGGTCGCGGCGTTGGTCGCGGGCGTAATCAATCTCGGGCGGCGGCCGCCTTTGGTCAGCCTCGCCGCCGACCGCGACCTCGCGCAGATGGTGCGGATGCGCGCCTTGCTCGACCTCGCGGTGCCGCGGATCCGGGCGCAAAGCGCGGCGCTGGCCGGCGAGCTTGCGGCCAACCGGCGACTGGTTGACCAGGCCAAAGCGGCGCGGGTCGCGCTCGCCACTGCGCGGACCGCGCTCACCCAGCGCCAGCAGCAATTCGCCGCGCTCGAGGCCAGGTCGCTCGGCCAGGCGGCAGTGTTCGACGCCGGGGCATCGGGTGCCGACGACCGGATGCTCACCGCGACCGAAGGAGTTTCGGCGCTCGGCAATGAACGCGACCGCGCGCGCGCCGCCAACCGGCTCGCAAGCGAACTCGCCGCGTTGCCCGGCGCCCCACACCGTCCGTTCGCCCCCGACTCGCGTCCACCCGCGCCGCCGTTCGCGCTGGTTGTCCCGGTCGACGCGCCGGTCATCGACGGCCTCGGCCAAATCAGCACCAGCGGCATCCGCTCGCGCGGCACCACCTTCGCCGCCCGCCCCGGTGCGCCGGTGCTGGTCCCCGCCGACGGCACATTGGTCTTCGCCGGCCCCTATCGCCGCCATGACGGGATCGCGATCATCGATCATGGCCACGGCTGGATGAGCCTGATCGTCGGCGTCCGCGCGATCCAGCCAAAGGGCAGTCGCCTCACGCGCGGCGATGTGCTCGGCAAGGCGCTTGGCCCGGTGAGCATCGAATTATCGACCAATGGGCGGCCAGTGTCGGCGATTCTCATCGCCGGTTCATCCTAGTCACTGTCCATTAAGCGATATCGCGGCTAGACTGGCGCCACACCCTTGCGAGGAATTTTGTTGATGAGCCGTCTCGCCAAGTATCTCCAGCCGCTCGCGGTGGTTGGTGCACTGACCATGATCCCGCTGAGCACCAGCACCCTGGCCGCTGCGGATGCCGATTCGATGAAGGAACTCGACACCTTCATGGACGTGTATAACCAGGTTCGCGCGACCTACGTCGACAAGGTGGACGACCATGTCCTGATCAAGGGCGCGATCGACGGGATGCTCGCCGCGCTCGACCCCCATTCGTCGTATATGGAGGGGACGGACTACACCTCGCTCAAAACCACCACCGACGGTAATTACGGCGGGCTCGGCCTGTCGGTCACGATGGAAGATGGTGCGGTCAAGGTGATCACCCCGACCGAGGATACGCCCGCCGACAAGGCCGGGATCAAGGCCGGCGATTACATCACCCATATCGACGGGCAATTGCTCTACGGGCTCGAGCTCGACGAAGCGGTCGACAAGATGCGCGGCGCGCCGGGCACCAAGATCACGCTGACCATCGTCCGCCGCGGCCGCGACAAGCCGTTCGACGTGACCATCACCCGCGCCAAGATCGAGCTTCGAGTCGTGAAGTGGGAGATCAAGGACAATGTCGGGATCATCAACATCAACAGCTTCGCCGGCAACACCGGCCAGGCGACCGAAGCTGCGCTGACCGCGATCGACAAGGCCACCGGCGGGCACCCGACCGGCTATATCATCGACTTGCGCTCCAACCCTGGCGGGCTGCTCAATGAGGCCATTCGGGTCAGCGACGCCTTCCTCGACCATGGCGAGATCGTGTCCGAACGCGGCCGCGAGAAGAGCCAGTTCGAAAGCTGGAGCGCCAAGCCGGGCGACATGGCGCATGGCCTTCCGATCATCGTGCTGGTTGACGTCGGCAGCGCATCGGCCGCCGAGATCGTCGCCGGCGCCCTGCAGGACCACCGCCGCGCGATCGTGATGGGCGAGCGCAGCTTCGGCAAGGGCTCGGTCCAGGGCGTCCAGGAATTGAGCCCGACACGCGCGCTGCGGCTGACCATCGCGCGTTATTACACGCCGTCGGGCCGGTCGGTGCAGGCTGGCGGGATCGATCCCGATATCGTCGTCCCGCAATTGTCCGACCCCGATTATAAGGACCGCCCGGCGATCCGCGAGGCCGATCTTCGCCGCCATTTGATCAGCCAGATGGGGGTCAAGGACGAAGTGCTCGAGAAGGACGCCATCCCCGATCCGCGCTTCTCCGCCACCGCCGAGGAATTGAAGAAAAAGGGTATCAAGGACTTCCAGCTCGATTATGCGATCCGCACGCTCAAGCGGCTTGCGCCGGCTGCCCCAAGCGCTCCGGCCAAGGCGCGCTAGGCAGCAGTGATGTCGACCATTGCCACCAGCGGATCATTGCCGCGCGACCGAATGAGCGGCGCACCGCTGGCGCGGCTGATGGCGCTGGCGATACCGGCGGCGTTGCTTGGCGGGGCGTTGCTGTCGCAATATGTCGGCGGGCTCCACCCGTGCGAAATGTGCATCTGGCAGCGCTGGCCGCATGGTGCCGCAATACTCGTCGCGGCGCTGGCGTTCCTGTTCCCGGCCGACAGCCGCAACGCGCGATTATTGATCGCGCTCGCGGCAATCGCGATTGCGATTTCGGGCGCGATCGGGGTGTTCCACGCCGGGGTCGAGCTCAAATATTGGGAAGGGCTGACCCGCTGCTCGACCGGCGGCGCGATGAGCCTCGATGAGTTGATGAAGGTGCCTTTGGTGCGCTGCGACCAGATCCAATTCTCGTTCCTCGGGATCAGCATGGCGGGATGGAATGCGATTCTCTCGCTCGGCGGCGCGGGCTTCATCCTGTTCCTGATCGGGCGGCGCGCATGACCGGTCCGTGGCGCCCCGGCGATGCCAAGATTGATTCGGCGAGCATGCTGCGCGTCAACCAGGCCGGCGAATATGGCGCGACGCGGATTTACGCCGGGCAGCTCGCCGTATTGTCCAAGGGGTCTCACGCCGCGCACCAGATCGCCCGCATGGCGCGTCAGGAACAGCGCCACCTCGACCGGTTTGATGCCCTGCTCGCCGAGCGTAATGTCCGCCCGACCTTGCTCCAGCCGATGTGGAATATCGCCGGCTTCATGCTCGGCGCGGCGACCGCGTTGATCGGCGAGGAGGCTGCGATGGCCTGCACCGAAGCGGTCGAGACCGAGATTGACCTGCATTATTCGGCCCAGCTCGACGAGCTTGGGACCAGCGACCCTGAGCTTGCCGCCGACATTGAGGATTTCCGCGCCGAGGAGCTCGAGCATCGCGACACCGCGCGGTCGATGGGCGCCGCCAACGCGCCGGGCTATCCATTGCTGACCGCGACGATCCGTGCCGGATGCAGGTTGGCGATCGGCTTGTCGAAACGGATTTGAGGAACTTGGGGGCTGACCAAGCCTTTATCGTGGTTGAAAGGATCGAATCGATGTCGAAACTGCCCCTGGCCCTTGGCGGCGCTGCTCTAGCCGTGGCCGCACTGATCGTGTCGAGCGCCCCTGCGTTCGCGCAGAACCAGAGCAAGGTAAGCGAAATCATCGTCTACGGCACCGATCCGTGCCCGCGATCGACCGACGATGCGATCGTGGTCTGCGCGCGCAAGTCGGAGACCGAACGCTATCGCATTCCCGAGCGGCTTCGCGCCGGCGGGTCGATCCAGTCGCGCCAGTCGTGGGCCGCTCGTGCGCGCCAGTTCGAAACGGTCGGTGCGACCGGGGTCAACAGCTGCTCGCCGGTTGGTCCGGGCGGGTTCACCGGCTGCCTCAGCCAGCTGACGCGCCAGGCGTTCCAGGAGCGCGGCGAGCAGAATAATAGCGACACTACCCCGCGCAAGTAAGCGCGTGGGCTTAAGCGCGCGTCCGCTCGGCCGCGACCCACCGCATGATCTGCGCGTCGAGCACGTCGAGCGGCACCGCGCCCTCACCGATCACCGCATCGTGGAAGCGCCTGAGGTCGAACTTCGGCCCGAGTGCTTTTTCCGCCCGGCCGCGCAAATCGCGGATCTTGAGCTCGCCCAATTTATACGCCAGCGCCTGCCCCGGGTTGGAGATGTAGCGATTGACCTCGGCGTCGATATTGGCGTCGGTCAGCGCGGTATTGTCCTTCATGAACGCGACCGCGCGCTCCTTGCTCCACCCCTTCGAGTGAAGCCCGGTGTCGACCACCAGCCGACACGCGCGCCACATTTCATAGCTTAGCCGCCCCATATTTTTCTCGGGCGTGTCGTAAATCCCCATCTCGATCCCGAGCCGCTCCGAATAGAGGCCCCAGCCCTCGACGAAGGCGGTGTAAAACGCCGTCGCCTTGCGCCATGCAGGCAGGTCGAGCTCCTGCTGGGTGGCGATCTGCATGTGGTGGCCGGGGACCGCCTCATGCACCGTCAGCGCCGGCAATTCCCACAATGGCCGCTGGTCGAGCTTCGAGGTGTTGACGTAATAGGTCCCCGCGATCCCCGTTTCGGGTGAGCCGCTGTTGTAATAGGCGGTCGTCGTGCCCTCTGCCGTCTCCGCCGGGATCGGGCGGATGCCATACGGCAAGCGCGGGAGTTTACCGAACAGGCGCGGCATCAGGCCGTCGATGGTCTTGGCCTGACGTGCGGCGGCGGCGAGCAATTCGTCGGGCGTCTTCGCGAAATCGAGACGGTCGACTGGATCGCGCTTTCCAACGCCCGGACCGAGCATCTGCGCGGTTGCGACGCGCTGGTCGCCGACTTCACCGCCGACCTTCCGGGCGAATGGGAGAGCTTCCTTGCCGACGCGGCGCTGGCCGGGATCATGATGCCCTGACCCGCATTGACTTGCTTTCCTGCAGGCGTAGCGAAGCAGGTCTCTCAAAGGTCGCAAGGCGAACATAGCTTCGTGTCTTCGGCTTTGCGCAATGACGGAAGAGTGCAATGACTACCGAGCCCCTCACTCCGGATATTATCGCGTCAGTTTCCCTGCTTGAGGCC
>ENA-OFCX01000041-OFCX01000041.1-metagenomes-genome-assembly--contig:-NODE-41-length-64980-cov-4.915395_pt1 | contig 64980 bp, 59 predicted proteins | sample MGYA00153384_OFCX01 | MGnify analysis MGYA00153384
AAAAGGATGCCGCTTCAATCCGGGCTAGAGCAAAATTTCCGTAAAAAGAGAGAATCCAAAATATTGAACACTTAAAATAAAATTGAATAAATAATAACAATTCATTTTTTTTAAATCAGATTTCTTAATTCAAAATTAAAAAAGCTTTTGCACTCCATCGGCAAATTTTTGCTCGTGGTCTAGTAGCCATTTTTTTCGCCACAAACCGCCAGCATAACCAGTAAGCTTTCCATCAGAGCCAATTACCCGGTGGCAAGGCAAAATTATCGCATGTTGATTACTTCCATTTGCTGTCCCGACTGCACGTATACTACCAACATTATTCATTTTTTTAGCAATATCTAAATACGAGCAAGTTTTACCAAAAGAGATTTTCTCCAATTCTTTCCAAACTTGGTTTTGGAAAAGTGTACCTTTGATTTCTAATTTCAAATCGAAATCTTTTCGAACACCCAAAAAATATTCATTCAATTGATTTTCGCAGCTAATAATCAGGCTGTTTTTGTTGACAATTTCTTCTGAATCCCTATCACTGAATAGCACTGACGTTATTCCAAATTCATTCGCATTGATCATAAGCTTACCAATTGGAGTATGAATGCTGGAATAATACATATTAGTTTGTTCTACCTGGATATACTTTTAATGCTTCTTGCAAACATTCCATTGATTTTTTCAAATCTGTTTTGTTCAACACATAGGCAATGCGAACTTCATTTTTGCCATAGCCTGGAGTTGAATAAAATCCAGTTGCAGGAGCCATCATTACTGTTTGGTTTTCATAACTAAAAGATTCAAGCATCCATTGACAAAATTTATCAGAATCATCAATCGGTAATCGAACTACAGTGTAAAATGCACCACTTGGTGGAGTGCAAAATACTCCATCCATTTTATTTAATTCAGAAACTAATAAATCACGACGGCTGGTGTACTCTTTTAAAACTTCATCAAAATAGCTTTGCGGAGTATCTATGGCTGCTTCGCCTGCAATTTGAGCTACACCTGGAGGGCTTAATCTAGCTTGTGCAAATCGCAATGCCGATGATAAAACATCTTTATTTTTCGTAATTAATGCACCTAATCTGGCTCCACAAGCACTATATCGTTTAGAAACGGTATCCATTATTATAACGTTTTCATCCAAATCTCCCATTTGCATTGGAGATATAAATTCTTTGCCGTCGTAACAAAATTCACGGTAAGCTTCATCACAAAAAAGAAAAAGGTCGTGGCGAATAACTAGCTCTTTTAATGCTTCCATTTCCTCGCGAGAATATAAATATCCGGTTGGGTTGTTGGGATTGCAAATTAATATTGCCTTTGTTTTTTGAGTTATTAATTTTTCAAATTCCGAAATTGCTGGTAAGGCAAAACCCGTTTCTATATACGAATGAATGGGTTTAACCACCACATCTGCCATACAAGCAAAACCATTGTAATTTGCATAAAATGGTTCTGGAATGATCAGTTCATCCCCAGGATTTAGGCACGCATTTACCGCAATTGTAATAGCTTCTGATCCGCCTGTGGTTACAATAATATTTTCCGCTGTAATCGGATAATTTAGTTTCTGATAATAAGTAGCCAGTTTGTTTCTATAGCTTGCTGTTCCTTCTGATGGAGTATAAGCCCAAATCTTAAAATCAATATTTTTTATCGCATTCAGCATTCCTACTGGCGTTTCGATATCTGGCTGACCAATATTAAGGTGATAGATTTTGCGACCAGCTTCTTTTGCTGTATTAGCAAAGGGAGTTAGTTTTCGAATGGGCGATGCAGGCATGTTTGCACCTTTTATAGATAAGTTAGGCATGGGGTAAAAATAAAAAATCCTCCCTTGCGAGGAGGATTTTTATAAAAATAAGTTTTTGTTAATTAATTGCTTGAACCTGGTTTCTTTTCAGTAGGTCCTGCTTCACTTTTAACCGGTGATGCACTTGCTGCCGGAACTGGTTTAGCTTCAACAGTACCTTTAATGTATAAAACCTTACTTGCAGTTTTAGCATTAGAAGTTACAGTAATAGATTTATTAAAAGCACCTGGACGACCAGTTGAGTTATACACTGCGCTAATTATTCCAGTTTCGCCTTTTTTAATTGGTTCTTTAGACCATTTTGGGGTTGTGCAACCGCAAGAAGCCTGAACATTAGTGATTAAAAGTGGCTCTTTGCCAGTGTTCGTAAATTTAAAATCATACGTAGCTTGAGTTCCTTCTTTAATTGTTCCAAAGTCATTTACTTCTTTTTCAAATTTAAAGTCAGCTTGATTTGGATTTACCGGAGCTACTTTTTCAGCTTCCTGAGCTTTGGTTAATGAAGCAAAAGCTAGAATAGCAACAAACGAAAGCATTAATTTTTTCATGTTAATTTTTTAAAGTTTAGTACAAATATAATACAGTTTTCATTATTTCAAAAAGTATTCCAATACTTAAAATAAAAATTGAATACACTTTGTAAACGTAGTCTGAAAGTAAATGTTACACCCTTTTTTGTATAATTGTAATCCTTATTAATTTTAATAAAATGGAAAGAAATCTGACATCGGAAATTGTACAAGAATCTACGGAATTAAGCTTTGCTGATTTTCGGGAAGAAGTATTAAACGATTACAGGATTGCCTGCGAAAGCCGACATGCGAGCCTAATAGGCAGAAAAGAAGTACTTACTGGTAAAGCTAAATTTGGAATATTTGGCGATGGAAAGGAAGTTGCCCAGATTGCAATGGCTAAAGTTTTTAGGAAAGGCGACTTCAGATCTGGATATTATCGGGATCAAACTTTCATGTTTGCCAGTGGTATGAGCACCATTCCAGAGTTTTTTGCACAACTATACGCACACACCGATTTAGATTTTGAACCTGCATCTGCTGGCAGATCAATGAACGGACATTTTGGCACAAGAAGCTTAGATGAAGATGGAAATTGGAAAGATTTGATGGATATGAAAAACTGCTCTTCCGATATTTCGCCCACAGGCGGTCAAATGCCTCGCTCTCTTGGCTTAGCTTATGCATCTTCTGTTTACAGAAAAAATAAAGATTTACATGAATTTACTAAATTCACAGATCAGGGAAATGAAGTTTCATTTGTAACCATCGGAAATGCAAGTACTTCAGAAGGTCTTTTTTTTGAAACAGTAAACGCAGCAGGAGTTTTGCAAGTTCCATTAGCCATTTCTGTTTGGGATGATGAATATGGAATTTCCGTTCATGCAAAATACCAAACTACTAAAGAAAATATTTCCGAAATATTAAAAGGATTTCAGCGGGATAAACGAAATAAAGGTTTTGAGATTTTTACCGTGAATGGTTGGGATTACCCTGCGTTGTGCGAAACCTATTCAAAAGCAATTGCGATTTGCAGAAATGAGCATGTTCCAGTTTTAATTCATGTGGTACAAATAACGCAGCCTCAAGGGCATTCTACTTCTGGATCTCATGAACGGTATAAAACTAAAGATCGGCTAGATTGGGAAATTTCGTTTGATTGTATTGCAAAAATGCGTGAATGGATGCTGCAAACAGCGATTGCCACCATAGAAGAATTAGACGTGATTGATAATACAGCAAAAGATTATGTTAAGAAATGTCAAAAACAAGCTTGGGAAGATTTTAACGATCCGATTAGAAAACTGAGAAAAGAAGGCTTAGATTTAATTTCGGAAGTTCCTGCATTGGATTCCTATTCACAATTATTAAAAAAAATTAAGACTACACTTTCCAGTAATACCGAACCTGCGTTTAGAGATATAATGGTTGCAATTCGCTCGGTTTTGCGAATCACCAGACACGAATATTCTAGAGAAAGAGAGAATTTAAGCAATTGGTATCAATCAAAATCCATAGAGATGGAAAATCGATATAATTCTTTTTTACATACAGAAACCGATTTTAATCCATTAAAATTTGAAACTATTGAAGCTGAGTATGATGAAGATGCTAAAAGTATAGATGGAAGAGAAATTCTTCAAGCGTGTTTTGATGCAAATTTGGCAAACGATCCTAGAGTAATAGCTTTTGGAGAAGATGTAGGTAGAATTGGAGATGTAAATCAAGGATTTGCTGGTTTGCAAGAAAAATATGGAGAACTACGAATTGTGGATACTGGAATAAGGGAAGCAACAATTATGGGGCAGGGAATAGGTTTAGCTCTTCGAGGATTGAGGCCAATTGCAGAAATTCAATACTTAGACTATTTACTTTTCGGGTTACAAACTTTGTGTGATGATCTTGCCAGTCTATCTTACCGAACCAAAGCTGGACAAAAAGCACCTTTAATTGTACGAACTCGAGGTCACCGATTAGAAGGAATTTGGCATTCTGGTTCACCAATTGGAATGATATTGAACTCATTGCGAGGAATGCATGTGTTGGTGCCCAGAAATATGACTCAAGCAGCTGGTTTTTATAATTTATTATTAAAAGCAGACGAACCTGCATTGGTAATAGAATGTTTAAATGGGTATCGATTAAAAGAAAAATTACCTACAAATATTGGAACATTTACCGTTCCATTAGGAGTACCGGAAATATTGCAAGAAGGAACAGATATAACCTTGGTTACTTATGGATCTTGTTGCCGTATTGCCGCTGATGCTTGTGCTTTATTACAAACCGATGGAATTTCTGTTGAATTAATTGATGTGCAAACGTTATTACCTTTTGATCTAAATCATGTAATTGCTACTTCATTAGCAAAAACAAATAAAATTTTATTTTTGGATGAAGATGTTCCAGGTGGAGCATCAGCCTACATGATGCAAAAGGTTTTAGAAGAACAAAAAGGCTATTTTAATTTAGATGTTTCACCGGCGACTTTAACTGCAAAACCTCACAGACCAGCTTATGGAACTGATGGAGATTATTTTTCGAAACCATCTGTGGAAGATGTTTATGAAGCAATTTATAAATTAATGGGAGAATCTGATGCGGCAAAATTTCCTTCTATTTATTGAAGGTTGGTATTAATAAAAGAAACCTCTTCAAACGAATCTGAAATAGCAAAAATTTCGAAACCATGTTGTTTTAAAACTTGAATAGCATTTTTGGTTTTAGCTGCTCCATCTGCAAAAAAACGATCGTGAAATTCAATTAATAATTGGCCGAAAGAAATTCCAGATGAAAGGAGTGAAGTAACTACATCATATTCTGCTCCTTCTATATCCATTTTTAAAACATCTATATGAGCATGACCTAATTGTTTTGCTGCATCAGCAATAGTTTTCATTTGCACATTTACTTTTTCATTTTCGTTTACATTTTTTTGTAAGGAAATACTTCCTGAAACATAAGCAGGATTTTTGGGTAAATAAAAATTTACATTTCCGGTTTTATCGCTGATACCAAATTCGTAAAAAGTAAATTGATTTGGCAGTTGTTGATTTTTAACCCAATTAATTGATTTAGGCGTAGGGTCGAATCCGAAAACCTGGCACTTATGTTTGTTTATAATTGCCTGATCAAAAGAAATATCTTCTCCAATGCCTACTGAATAAACAATTGAATTTTCGTTCAACCTATTTGGATTTACAAAAAAACCACCATACGTATTTCCATACCATTCATGCTTTGTTTCAACACCTGTTTTTAAATGAGAAACTTTTCCAGATAAAGTCAGAACAAGTTTTTTTGCAGTTTTACGGAGTGATTGGATCATTATTTGGATAAAAATCAAAGGTAATATCTAAGTAATAATAAATAAATTTTTATTCAGATTGTGGAAGATCGTTTATAAAAATACTTTTTGAAGAATGAATAACAGTTATGACATCTATCCTAATAGAATAACCACTCTGGAAGTTTTTTATCCAATTCCTCATTTGGAGTTATTTCTTCTTTATGACTTTGCAATATACCTTTTTCAATTATAAATAATTGATCGATAACTTAATCAATTAAAAAACTTTCTGGTAGGTGTTTTATTTTTTCTAATAATTTTTCGCGTGTCAGCATTGTTCGAATTTTATTAATTATAAAATAATTAATTTTACTTTAACAGTAGAATTTGATAGTAACAAAAAACCCTTCTTCCATTACAGAAAAAGGATTTTTTTTAAAATTTTCAATAAAACTTATTTCGATACAACCAGTTTTCCATTGGCAAGCATTCCGGTTTCAGAGCAGAGTACTTTATATAAATAGGTTCCGTTTGCTAAATCTTTAAAAGAAATAACAGCAGCCCCTTCTATTCCAAATAATTGTTGACATTGAATTTCTTTACCCAATAAATCGTATAAAATTACACGAGCGTTTTTTGCTTCTATTGGTAAAGAATAACTAAGGTTAATTTCTTCAAGAGCAGGATTTGGATACGTGCGAACTTTACTATTTTGCTGGTAGATGTTTGCTAAATTGGTAGTATTTCTGGTGAAACGATAAATGGTTCCGTTGGCAGGAACTCCTGTTAAGAAACCTTCCGTATTAATAACAGTAGGGTTGCTAGAGCTACCGGTTAAAATATCCGCTTTTATAATATTGAAATTAGTAGTATCAAATTTTCCGAGTGCAACTATTGGTCCTGTTTCGCCATCAAAACTTGCAGCAGGAGAAACAATAGAACTAGAACCGTAATGAAACTCTATGGTATTGGAAGTTTCGAATAACCACATTTGAAAATTAATAAAATCGTTTTGAGAAGTTAAAATATCATATTCTCCATAGAATCCCGCATTTCTCCATTCGAGTTTTAAGATTCGATTAGGAGTTTGACCTTCTAATTTATAGGTAATTGGAGAAATGGAATTGAAAGCACCAAATCCACGATCAATTAAATCAGCTTCAAGTGGTGATAAAAGATATGCAAACTGATTAGTTGATCCTAAAATAGGTCCCAATGAACCTCCCGAACCTTCTGAGAAATCTAATGAATCTATAATTGCATCATACAATTTGAAATTAAATCCAATCGGAAATTTAAAACTAGGATCATCCCAAGTTTGACCTTTGGTTAAAGATTTTACATCTGCTCCAATTAAATTGGCATACGTTCCAGTCGTTTTTAGAAAAGTGTAATCCAATGAATTTTGAAGTATGTTAGAAGACGATTCACTTGATTTAGTGAAAATATTCTTTTTTGTTTTGCTTAGGTTTTGCGCAAAAACCACATTTAGATTTGCAATTACAATAAATGCTAGCAGCGTTAATTTTATCAGTTTCATATCGTTTTTTAAAATTTAAATATACTATTAATTCTATGGTAATGTTTTTTGGTAAAAAAAATTTATCGCCAATTCTGGTTAGTTTTTATTATTTGAAAAACAAAAAATCCTTTCTCCGATAAAAAAAAGGATTTTTGAATAAGAAGAAAATATTTTATTTATATACTACCAATTTACCATAAGCAAGAATACCAGTAGCAGCACTTTGCACTTGGTACAAATAAGTACCGTTTGCTAAATCATTAACTAAAATAACAGTTGATCCATCAACTCCAGCTAATTTCTGAGTAAGAACTTCTTTCCCTAATAAATCATATACAATAACCTTTGCATTATTTGCAGTTGCTGGTAAAGTATAACTTACCGTGAAGGAAGTAGAAGCTGGATTTGGGAATGCTTTTACAAAACTATTGGCAGCATAAAAAGAACTAATACCTACTGCAGGGAAATAGCCAATTACATCTGCATTATTTCTTGGCAACAATCTTATATTATTAAAACCAAAACTAATAATTCCGGTAATGGAAGTAAACCGATCGTTAACATTTACTACAATTGGTGGTACATTCATAATTCCATCCTGCGTTGCCCAGATAGAATCATTTACATACGATACATTTAGAGAAGAAAAAGTTGTGTTGGTTTGTCTACCAGCTAAAATTCTTGAACTAGACGTTGGATCTAAAGGATCTGTTCCAACAGAGTAATCACCAAAATTTGTTATAGGATCTGCGTTTTTCTTTATCACTGTCAATGGTGCAATTAGCGAACCTTCAAACTTTACTAACATTCCTTCATAGGCTTCATTGTTTGCGAAATTGTAAGTGTTAAAAGTTGAGGGTGGCAAAACAATAGGAGTAATTGTTCCTGTACCGTTTTTTGAAATACTTGTAATCGCTTCCAAACGAGTAAAGCCAAAGCTTTCTTTTACTGTTCCTGTTGCAGTAATTTTATCACCAATAACTAAAGTATTTAATGTTGTGCTACCTAAACAAATGATACCAGCCCAATCTAATTTATTTTCTTGTTGAATGTAAACATATCCTAAATCATTAGCAGACGCAGTAACTACTCCGGTTACAGTTACTTGTTGATTAACTAACCCAGAATTTCCATCGGTGAATGGTGTATATTGCAAGTCAAATATTTGCAAGCCTGCATCTCTAACCACATAAAATAGTGGATTTGAAGAAGGTACATTAGGTATTTTACTTATCAAAGCTACGTCTGATGCGTCGGTTGCACTGATGTAGTACTTAACAATAGTACCTTCTGCTTGCGCTGGTAATGTTGCACTGTATAAATTTCCGATAGCTATCATCGGTACAGCAACAAAGGTGTTATTGGCAACACCAGCTGCATAAAATAAAGAAGCAGAAGCAACTCCATCTAAATCAGTAATGTTTGCTGAGATTGTAACCGTTTGTGTTGAAGTAGGAGTAACTGGATTACGTATAATTCCTGCAATTGCTGGTGCAGAAGCTCCATAAATTATATCAGATTGTTTAAAAGGATGTAATTCATAACCACGGTTGTTTTTTGAATGAATAATAATTCCTTTAATAGAAGTAATAAAATCACCCACATTTGGAGGTATAAAAGTTCCAGCCGGTGGTAATCGATTACTTTTAAATCGATCAGTAACGTTAACTTTATTACCAGCAGCATCTATGATATTAAAACTAACTCTTGATCCACTACTAAATGGATCTACAGATTGTACAGTTACATTTTGAAACTCTACATACATTCCTTCCCATTGTTCTCCAGTGGTTAAAATGTTTGCACGGTTTGCATCATTCAAATCAGCAACATTAATTAATTTAGAAGTTGGAGTAAAACCACCACCTAAAATATTAATAGGAGTACCAGGATTTGTATTTAAAGGAATTAATTCGGTTTCGCCTGAAAATTCAAGAACGGTTCCCGTAATTTCAACTGAATCGCCAGCTAATAAGGCTAGAATTCCTGTTCCGCCATCTCCAGTTGCTGGGGTAGGTTGAAAAATATCAAGTCCTGAAAAAGGTGCATTGCCAGAAGTTTGAATCCATATTTGTTTTCCACCAACTAAGGTTGATAAATTAGCGTCCATAACCACTATACCCCTTACACGGATTGTATCGGTTGCAGCAATTAGGCCAGCATCATTTCCTAAAGCTAATTCGGCTTGAGAAACTGTCTGTACTTCTTGGATAGTTTTAACAGGGTATACCTGCGCTTTTAATAAGCCTGCCGAGCTAAATATTAACGCGACTGTAAGTAATTTTTTAATCATGATATTGGTTTTTTGTTATTTGATAATTGAAAATTTGCCTTGAAATAGTTTTCCTGTCTGTTTGTCTTTTACTGCAAACAAATACAAGCCTCTTGCCAGTAATTGATTGTCTTTTGATAATAAATCCCAGCTATGTTCACCACCAGAAAATACCGTTTCGTCTGTATTTGCATTAGTACTGTACCATCTGGAATCGCTTCCGTTATAATTTTGATCATGCTCAATCACTTTCACTATATCTCCAGATAAAGTGTAAATAGTGATTACACATTTTGCCGGTAGATTAGAAAAATTCAGTTTCTTATTTTCTTCACTTGCCGATGCACCTTCCCATTCAGCACCTGAATAATATGGATCAGGATATACAAATGGATCACCATTTGCGAAATTTTTGTTTTCTACTTTTCCTGGAAAAACTCGTTTCAATGTTAACTGATTACCAGATTCAAGAGATTCTAAATTATTTACATCATCTCCTGTATCAAAAGCAGTTATTGCAACAGCATGTTGCCAACCATTTTGCACATTATTAAAAGTGTATTTATAGGCATATTCTATTAATGAGCCATCTCGGTTTGTATCACCTGCAAATGTTAATGGTTGTGATAAAATGATTGGACTTAAACCTGTTTCATTGAAAAGTTTATTACCAGGAACATCGTATTCGGCAACCAGTTTCAAGCTAGCCAAAACATCTTGCGTTTGTTTAATATCAAACCCAAGTGCAGATTTATAAATTCTATAGCCTTCAAAATCTTTCTTTTTTGAAATAGGATCAACCGAAGCTTCGGCATTTTTGCTCCAGTAAACTTCAATTTTATTGGATGAAGGAATCACTTTTACTTGAGGTGTATTAGGTGGAGATGGTAAAACAAAACGAGTGAGTTTTCCATCTTCGTCTCGATCTTCTCCCGGATCCAGAATACCGTTAAAATTTACGTCTTCGCCGTTGTAAGCAGTTTGGGTAAAGTTGGCATTTTGAACAAAAAATGATTGCTGAAAAGCATTGTCTGAAGTATTTGGTAATCCATCTTCACGTTTCTTAGCGCAGATAATTGCAAATGAGATGTTGACAGATTCTCCCGGGTTTACAGTTACAAATGGACCTGCTGATAATAATTGAGATCGATTGTTTGGCTGTCGTAAGGTTGGTCTGATCTGAGTTTCCCAATTTGGCAAGTTGTTCAATCCTGAACTTAACTTGTCAAATCGTTGTTGATCATTACCCGGAAAAAAATACAATGGATCAGCTGTGTTGTTGAACTGCCATGAATTAAAGTTATCATTAAAATTTGCTCGAACATCTGGATGTGCGAAACCTGCTTTGTCTTCTGCACCTAAAAACTTTAATCCAAAATAACTTTCGGTAAAACCTAAATCACCGGCTCCATCAAACTCATATCCTAAATAAAGTGAGTCGATATATCCATTTCCGCCTTTGTTGAAAAATGCCGTTCCTCCAGGAACGGTTTTATTTACATTTCTGATTACCCCATCGGTCCAGTATCCAATAAATAAACTATCCCAACGGTTTGAACTATTATTGGTTATGGTATAATCTAAAATGACAAAAAAGTTGGCAAAATTGAAATTGTAATTGTATGATTCGAAATGAACATCGGCACCTAATGGCACTAAATGATCTCGAATTTGAATGGTAGTGCCTGGTACAACTGTGTTTTTGTCGGTAAAATCTGAAACGAAATCTTGATGAGATATTGCAGAGGTATTATAAAGAGGATTGTCAATTAAACTAGATCTTTCGGCCAAGGTTGCGCCAATAGCAGCAGAATATTCAAAACCACCTTTGCCGGTTGTGTAGCCAGTTGCATCATCTAATGCTCCGGTCGAAACGGCGATTTGCGAGCCATTAACCAAAGCGCCTAACCATAATCCACCTTCAAACAAATGCTCTATGCCGGAGTTTTTTGGAAATTCACAAGATGGATTTCCTAACACATTAAAACTACCACTGAATGAATTACCTATTAATCCTAAATTACTCACCGTCATGGCAATATTGCTAGCAGATGTTACCTTTTCCTGATATGATGCCTGAGCAAATATTTCTGATGAACTTGCAACAATTGCTGTTGCGCAAAGTAAATTCTTGAATACTGAATTAATATGCTGCATTAATTAATTTGTTTTACTAATTTTTTGATAATTCGTATTCCGTTTTCTGGTGTAATTACCAATAAATACATACCTGAATTGAGGTTAAAATCTGGAGTCATAATATTTCCAGATTCAAAATTGTTTACATCATTTTCCAACAATAATTTACCATCTAATGAGTATAATGATAAGTTTACTTTACCTTTTAAATAATTGTCTTTACTCCAGATTCTAATCTCATTGTTAAATGGATTCTGAATATAAATTGAATTAGAAAGTTCTTCCTGATTCGGAATTCCTGAAGGAATGGCTCTTCTAATTTCAAACTGTGCAATTACTGGTAAGTGATCCGACATGCCAAACAATGCGCTTAATACTGCTTGAGGAACTGTTGAATTTAATGGGGCATCGGTTAAAGCTCCATTAAAATGTAAACCATCTTGACCTATAGCTTTATAAGTTCCAGGAATATATTTTACTCTACTCGAATCATCTTTTATCGCTTTGGAACAAAGGATAAAATCTAAACGATCGTCCAAACCTCCAGGAACTCCACCATCACATGATGAAGAGGAACGGGTAGATTGAGTATGTACTTGAGCAAATCCAGAGTTGTTATTCCAGCTACCAGGTAAACTTATCGGGTCTATTAATCTTCTATCAGGGTTTATAGTTTGGTTTATTAGATGCTGGTAAGATGTTTCCGAAGATGATTGAATATTAAAATCACCCATCATGATCACATTCTGATTAGCAGGTAATGTATTTAAATAATCGCGAACTAATATAGTTTCTGAAGCACGAGTATTTTGGTCGGATTGGGAATCTCCTGCTTTCAAATGTGCTACCAAAACGTACAGAAAAGTAGTATCGAGTGTAGTTGCAATTGATGGATGATTGTAATAAAGCTTGTAGGAACTAATATCACGCAATAAATTACATACCACTTTTTGACTTTTTAAGGCCAACTTATCTGAGTTATAAAAAATAGTATTTACAATTCCTTGTGATTTAGTATTCGAATAGGTTGCTCGTTTATATTTTGTGGTTCCATTTACATTTAACGTATTTGCTAAAATATTTTGAGCATATAAATCGTCGTTACCTAGTTCATTTACACCCAGAATGTCAGGTTTAATATAATTGAGTATTTGTACAAGCTTGGGATTTTTTTGTGCGGGAGTGAGCAAAGAACATGGTGTAGGTCCAGTGTTGCCATAAAAAAGCAAATTATAATCCATTACTTTTAAGGTATCCTGAGCGAATATTGCAATAGATGGAAAAATTAAGAAGAAAAATGAAAGCTTAGTAAAACGTTTAATCAAAATACAAATTAGATAAAGCTGCAACAATGCAGGAAGCAAATTTACACAATAAAGCAACTTCCAATGTTAAGTTAATGTTAAGATTGTAATTGTGTTAACATTTAAATTCATTATTATCTAATTCTATCTGCTGATCGCACTAATTGTTCGTCTTTATTAATGTTTCGGGCTGCTAGATTTACCATAATCAACATTAATAATGGAAGCAAAGCACCACTTAAAAACTCCCTAGAAATCAAATCTGTAATATTTAGCAAATTGTAAATTGAATAAGCCAGCAATGCGGTAAGCACTAAAATGGCTAAGGAAATTAGTTTGCAAAGCAATAATTGCACTCTTCTGTTTTTAAATAGAAATATGGCTGCCAAGCAATCAATCACAATAAAAACATTGACCCCAATCAACACCATGTTAGGTTGCATAATTGCTTTTGAGCTTCCCTCTTGCACACTAATTCCTGTCAAACTCAAAATGATTGTTTTGGAAGATTCATACGCCACGTAATTAAATTTAGCAATACCAACAAAAAAAAGCAAGATGCCAAGTATAGCTGCACCTAATAAATATAATGTTTGAACCCGTTGAATCATTTTGTTTTTTTTGCAAAGATTAAAAAAATTCGGATTTGGTGCCGGGTTGTTTGTTTATTTGTTGAGATGTTAATTTGTTTAGTTATTGAGTGATTTTTATTTGTTTAGTTAATAAATATAAAAACTTACCTATGCCTTTTTTCAAACTTTGATTTTAGTAATGTTTAGAAATACTAAGATTTTAATCGGAGTTTTGATTTTTTACGAATTCAACCTAGCAATCAATCTAAGTCGATGCGAGTACATTGCTGATAAACGAATAAACAGCTCAACAAATAAACTATTTACATAAAAGATTAAAATGACACAGCCACACCCATGCAACGATATTTTATTGAAATAAGCTACAATGGCGGTGCTTATCATGGCTGGCAAATACAAGAAAACGCACTTTCTATTCAAGAGGTTTTGAATTATGCATTGCAAACCGTTTTGCGTTTTCCGGTTGAAACTACTGGCTCTGGCAGAACAGATACTGGAGTGCACGCCATTCAACAGTTTGTGCATTTTGATTCTGATGTAGAATTATCTTATAAAACAATCCAAAGTTTGAATGCTATTTTGCCTCATGAGATTGCTGTAAAAGCAATTTACAAAGTAAAATCAGATGCTAATGCGCGCTATCATGCTATTTCCAGAACGTATCAGTATTTTATTCATTTCAATAAAAATCCTTTCCTTAACGATTTTAGCTACCAAGCTTTGCTAATACCCAATCTTGAATTAATGAATGAGGCTTGTGAGATTTTAAAAACCTACAGTAATTTCGAGGCCTTTAGTAAAAATAACACTCAAATTAAAACCCATATCTGTATTATTCAGCGCGCTATTTGGACAAAAACTGAAAATGGAATTATGTTTGAAATTACAGCAGACCGTTTCTTAAGGAATATGGTTCGCGCCATTGTTGGTACTATGTTGCAAATCGGAAATGGAACTACAGATTTCCAATCATTCAAAAAAATAATTGAAAATAAAAGCAGAGCAGCAGCAGGTTTTTCGGTTCCAGCTTGTGGATTGTTTTTGACTAAGGTTCATTATTCGGATGGATATTTGGATGAAGTTATTTCTCGATAAAGTCGATACTTATATATTTAATGAAACAATAATATGTTATTTAACATCAAAGTGCTTTTGGCTTAGGGATAGAAGCGGCATCCTTTTTCGCTCTGTAAAATTTGTCATTTAAGGTGAACTTTCCGCGAAAAAGATACAGCGAATAGCCCGACCCGTTTTTCAGGGTAAGCCCCAAATGATTTAAAAAGTATGTATATTAATTATTTAATTTTTTTTCAACCATAATAAACAAATTGAAAATTATTTAAACTTCAAACCGGATAAACTATAATATGCTTTAGCTGTCATAAATAAATCAATAAGATTTCATAATAAAAATTCTAATGATCAACTCCATTCATAAAAATAAATACCTAAAGTTTAAATAAATACGATGTCGGTTACCGGAGAAGCCATTAATACAAATCTTCTAAAAAGAGTATTTGCTTACATAAATCCATATAAAAAGGTTTTTTATTCAGCCCTTATCCTAACTATTTTGTTAGCGATAATTGCTCCAGTTCGGCCATATTTAATTCAATATACTATTGATCATAGCATTACGGATGGTAATGTTTCTGGATTAATTAATATGATTTTGATTATGACAGTACTGTTGATTTTTCAAGGAATTCTACAATTTTACCATACCTACACAACTAATTGGCTTGGACAATCTGCCATAAATGATCTTCGACAGCAAGTTTTTAATCATTTAATGGATATGAGAGTCAGATTTTTTGACCGTACACCAATCGGAACATTGGTAACGCGTACAGTTTCGGATATTGAAGTAATCGCTGATATTTTTTCGGAAGGTCTAATTGTAATTGTTGGAGATATCCTACAAATTGTGACCATAATTGGTGTCATGTTGTATGTAGATTGGCGATTAACACTAATAAGTTTAAGTGTAATGCCTTTATTGATGATTGCGACATACGTTTTTAAAGAAAAAACAAAAAAGGCATTTCAGGAAGTAAGAACAGAAGTTTCAAGAATCAATACTTTTTTGCAAGAGCACATTACAGGTATGAAAATAGTGCAAGTTTTTGCTCGTGAAAAACAAGAAATGGAAAATTTTAAAAAAATAAACCGACTTCATCGCGATGCTCATATCCGTTCAGTTTTATATTATTCGGTTTTCTTTCCAGTTGTCGAAATTATTGCAGCTGCATCTATTGGGTTAATGGTTTATTATGGAGCTATCGGTGTTATCAGCGATCGTTTTTCTGTTGGTGTTTTAGTTTCTTTTATTCTGTATATCAATATGTTGTATCGCCCGTTGCGGGAGTTGGCTGATAAATTTAACACTCTCCAAATGGGAATGGTAAGCTCCGAACGTATTTTTAAAGTATTGGATACAGACGATAGCACACCAAACACCGGAACTATAAAAGAAGTAGAAATAAAAGGAAAAATAGAATTCAGAAACGTATGGTTTGCCTACACCGACGAAGATTGGGTGTTGAAAGGAATTTCTTTCACCATCATGCCTGGGCAAACATTAGCCTTGGTGGGTGCTACTGGTTCTGGAAAAACAACTATCATTAATCTTCTCAACCGATTTTATGATAAAACAAAAGGGGAGATTTTAATTGATGATATTCTGGTAGAAGAATATGAATTAGGGTATTTGAGATCTGCTATTGCAACAATTATGCAAGATGTTTTCTTATTTTCGGATAGTGTGGCGGAAAACATTCGATTAAGAAATCAATTGATTAATGATCAGGAATTAGAAAATTCTGCGACAGAAGTAGGTGCCTTAAGTTTTATTGATAAACTGCCTGGTAGATTAAATTTTGAGGTAATGGAACGGGGAAGTAGTATTTCTGCCGGACAAGCTCAATTACTTTCATTTACCCGAGCTTTGGTTTACAATCCTAAAATATTAATATTGGATGAGGCTACATCTTCAGTAGATTCAGAAGCTGAAATGATGATTCAGCAAGCGACAGATACGCTTATGAAAGGTAGAACAGCGGTAATTGTTGCTCATCGTTTATCAACTATCCAACATGCTGATAAAATTATAGTGATGCAAAAAGGAGAAATAATGGAAGAAGGAAACCATCAAGCTTTACTAAAAAAAGAAGGGATTTATAAAAGTTTGTACGAGATTCAGTTTAGTAAATAAGTATTGAATTAAGGTTTTGAACCAAAATTATGAACCGCGGTTTTGAACCACGAAGGCACAAAGTTCACTAAGATTCACAAAGAAAAATTAAGAAAAAAAGAAGGTAGAGGTTATTCGTGCATTCGTGGCGAAAAGATTTGAACCACGGTTTTGAACCACGAAGGCACGAAGTGCACGAAGTTTCACAAAGAAAAATTAAGAAAAAAAGAAGGTATAGATTATTCGTGCATTCGTAGCGAAAAGATTTGAACCACGAAGGCGCTAAGTGCAGGAAGATTCACAAAGAAAAACTAAGAAAAAAGATAGAAATTATTCGTGCATTCGTAGCGAAAAGATTTGAACCAAGGTTTTGAACAAAAATTTTGAACCACGAAGACACAAAGAAAAATAAAGAAAAAAAAGAAGTTAGAAATTATTCGTGCATTCGTGGTGAAAAGAAATGAACTACGAAGTCACGAAGTACACCAAGTTTCATAATGAAAAATAAAGAAAAAAGAACATAGAAATTATTCGTGCATTCGTGGCGGAAAGATTTGAACCACAAAGGCACAAAGTGCATGAAGATTACCAAAGAAAAATAAAGAAAAAATTAGTGGAAATAAAACTAAAAATTTAAAGTAATTAAACCGATTGTTATCCGTTAAGCTGAAAATTGAAACATTTATTTTGAAAAATATAATTATTAGTTTAGTTTTTATTTCAATTGCTTTGTTTTCTAATAAATCTTTTTCTCAAACTTCATCTCTTAAATTAGGTTGTTTTGGAGGTACAAACGTAATTGGAAATAAGGCAGGAAAGTTAAATAAGAGTGGTTTAGATCTTGGTTTTGCTTTATTATTATCTAATAAATCACCTTTAGAAATTCAAATGAATTTTGGATTATCTAAAAAAAGACTATTAGCTTCTAGTTTAGAATTTAACAATAATACTTTGGATGGTTATTTTAATTATTATCCAACTTATTGGTCATACGAAATTCCATTATTATTTAAATATAATTTCACAAAAGTAAAAAAAGTCTTGCCTTAAAATATTATTGTAGGTATTAGCATGAGCTTTAATAGTTTACAAGAATACGCTACATCTTCTTTTTACAAATGTGGTTGTAACTCAGTAACTGAAAGATTTACCAATCCTGTCTATTCGCAAAACAGTACTACAAATATTATCAGTGGCTTTTCGCTTGATAATCATCAATGAAAAAAAGAAAATATCCATAAGCTTAATGTATCAAAAAGCATTATCAAAAGCGCCAGAATTTAAAATAGATAGTGAAATTTATACTGATGGTATACTTTACAGTAGCAATAACATTATGATTACGCCTTATCTTGACGCAATAACTTTTCGTCTCACCTATTTTCCATTTACATTATTTTCGAATAGATAGTTATTTTTTGGTTTGGTAATCTGATTTAATACAACTTTTAGGAAAAGGATTTAAAAAACTAAATTTTCATATGTTCATTTGTGGCAACTATTTTTTTATAATTTAGATTATAATTTCACCTAAAACTCATTAACATGAAAAAATTAAAATTCATTTATTGTGCAGTAATTATGTTTGCTGCTGGTCAATTGTTCGCACAGTCGGAAGAAGATATGAAAGCTTGGCAAGCTTACATGACTCCTACAGAAAGCCATAAAATGTTGGCAAAAGATGTCGGGAAATGGAAAACGGAAATGTCTACGTACATGGACGAGAAATCACCAGCGATTAAATCAGTTGGTACATCGGAAGTCTCTATGATTTTAGGAGGTCGGTATCAGCAATCCATTTTCAAAGGCGATTTTATGGGGATGGCTTTTGAAGGAATTAGTACAACTGGGTATGATAATGCCAAAAAGATTTTTGTAAATACTTGGGTTGATAATATGGGAACTGGCGTGATGACTATGGAAGGCAAATGGGACAAACCCGGAAAAGTGATGACTTTTTTAGGAAAATCAACCGATCCACGTACTGGAAAAGATGTAAAAGTTCGTCAGGTTTTATATTTCGACAATGATGATACCCAGCGAATGGAAATGTTTATGAATATGGATGGTAAGGAAATGAAAAATATGGATTTGAAAATGACCAGAATGTAATTTTATATTCATCTAAGTTTAAATGTGCAAATGCTTAAGTAAAGTATTTGCATTTTTTTTTAGTTGGTTTTTAATAAATTTTAAATGAATGTAAAAATCAAAATTTTTACAAGCTAAATTGGGTAAATGTTATTTTGAAATTCATTTAAATACTTGGATGAGCAAATTATGTGGAAAAATTAAGTGGTTAGAGAAATTTGCCCTTAGCCCGGATTGAAGCGGTATCCTTTTTTGCTCGATCATTGTCCCATAAGTTATATTGACCGCAAAAAAGATTTAGCTGAAAGCCGGATTAGCTTCATATTTTAATCAAAATATTCATTTATTTTATAAATAAAAAAAATAAATATCCGATAAAATAAAGATTGATGATCGTCAGTAATATTTTTTGGCAACTAAAATCTTTAATTTCTGTAATTTATTTTAAACCTATTCAAGTATTAAATTAGCATGCGAATACAAAACGTTAAAATCGTACTGATTTGAAAAATCTAAGAATAAAGATTAAAATTTGCCATTTTAAACAATATAGAAAACTTATTCTACATTCTTAGTTTGGTTCTTTAGCAAATAAACTTAGTTTTGCTCATAAAAACCAATCAAAAATGAGTGTATTAGTTAATAAGGATTCAAAGATTATCGTTCAGGGTTTTACCGGGACTGAGGGCAGTTTTCATGCTTCGCAAATGCTGGAATATGGAACGAATGTGGTAGGCGGAGTAACTCCTGGCAAAGGTGGAACTACTCATTTAGATCGTCCGGTTTTTAATACCGTAATGGATGCAGTAGAAAAAACAGGAGCAAATGTTTCGATAATTTTTGTGCCGCCAGCTTTTGCCGCAGATGCTATTATGGAAGCTACAGATGCTGGAATTGCATTAGTTATCGCAATTACAGAAGGTATTCCAACAAAAGATATGATTGCTGTAAAAGCGTATTTAGCAGATAAAAATACTCGATTAATTGGTCCAAATTGCCCAGGAGTAATTACTCCAGATGAAGCTAAAGTGGGTATTATGCCTGGTTTTGTTTTCAAAAAAGGAAGTATAGGCATTGTTTCCAAATCAGGAACATTGACGTACGAAGCGGCAGATCAGGTTGTAAAAGCTGGCTTAGGAATAACTACAGCCATCGGAATTGGAGGAGATCCTATAATTGGAACTACAACTAAGGAAGCGGTAGAATTATTGATGAATGATCCAGAAACAAAAGGTATCATCATGATTGGCGAAATTGGCGGTGGAATGGAAGCAGAAGCTGCACATTGGATTAAAGAAAACGGAACTAAACCAGTGGTAGGTTTTATAGCTGGTCAGACGGCTCCAGCAGGTAGAAGAATGGGTCATGCAGGTGCAATAGTTGGAGGCGAAGACGACACTGCAGCAGCAAAAATGAGAATCATGCGCGAATGTGGAATTCACGTAGTTGATTCGCCAGCTGTAATCGGCCAAACAATGAAAGAAGCATTAGCTGGATAATTATTAAGTATGTTTTTTGTTGAGTTGTTTATTTGTTGAGGCAGTATTCAGGTAAATTTTTAGAAAATTATTTTTTGAGACCTGAACGTTTTTTTCGATTTTGTTGTTCAGCTTTATTTTTAAAACTATTTAATCAAAGCTTAATTATAAAGTTAATTTTATACGAATTCATATCTAATTTTTACAGAAATATTTTGGAGCTAATCCGGCTTTACGCTGTATTTCAATTCTGAGAAAAACGAAGAATCTTATTTAATTGTTTTTTTAATTGAAAAAAAAGGATGCCGCTTCAATTCGGGCTAAAAGAAAGTGTATCAATAAATTGTTAAAACATATCAACGCATCAACAAATATACATTTCAACTTATCAACAAATAAACATCTCAAAACATCAACAATAAACATCTCATCTCATAAACCAAGGAAATGAAATTACTGGAAGGAAAAACAGCATTAATTACCGGAGCATCCAAAGGTATTGGAAGAAAAATTGCGGAAAAGTTTGCTGAACATGGTGCAAACGTTGCTTTCACTTATTTATCGAGCGTAGAAAAAGGAGAAGCATTAGAAAAAGAATTAGTCAATTCGGGAACTAAAGTAAAAGGATATCGATCGGATGCGTCCGATTTTAAAGCCGCCGAAGAATTAATAAATGCGGTAGTAACGGATTTTGGCGCTTTGGATATTGTAGTGAATAATGCCGGAATTACGAAAGATGGATTGCTGATGCGTATGAGCGAAGAGAATTGGGATGAAGTAATGAATGTAAATTTGAAATCAATTTTCAACATTACCAAAGCTGCTTCAAAACCAATGATGAAACAGCGACATGGAGTTTTTGTAAACATGAGTTCGATAGTTGGCGTTCAGGGTAATGCAGGACAATCAAATTATGCTGCCTCCAAAGCAGGTATCATTGGATTTACCAAATCTATCGCAAAAGAATTAGGGTCGAGAAATATTCGGGCAAATGTAATTGCTCCAGGTTTTATCCGGACAGAAATGACCGATATTTTGCCAGCAGAAACCACTGCAGAATGGAGCAAAATGATTCCACTAAAACGAATGGGCGAAACGGATGATGTTGCAAATGTTGCTATTTTTTTAGCTTCGGATATGAGCAGTTATGTAAACGGGCAGGTAATTTCTGTTTGTGGAGGAATGTTGTAATACTTATTAAATAGAAAATAAAATGCGGCTTAAATCAATATACTACAATGTAAATTCGGAGGTAAAGGGCTTAGAGATAGTTTTGCGGTCTCGCCATTTCTGACGAGATCCTTTAAAAAACAATTAAATAGGGATTCTTCGCTTTGCTCAGAATTGAAATATAGCGGATAGCCCGACCCGTTTTTCATCTCGTCAGAAATGACGAGACCAAAATAATCTTAAACAACTTGTTTGTCAGTTAAATAGCAAAAACTAAAACCTAAATAAATATTAAAAATTAAAAGCATAAAGTTTAGAATCATACAAACTACAATCTAAAGAATTAATAAAATTTAAATTATAAAAAGCTTTAACTAAAAAAAGTAAACGTTATGAATAGAGGAAATCGTTTTGTTTTGCCAGCATTAATTTCAGGATTAGCCTTGGTTTTAGGTTTATTTTTCATTGCAAATGCCATTAATAAATTTTCAAAAAAAGATCAGATAATCACAGTAACTGGTTCAGCAAAAAAAGATTTGGTTTCTGATTTGGGTGTTCAACGTGGTAATTTGAGCGTTTCTGGTGCAAATGCAGCTGATGCTTATCGATCTTTGCAAAATCAGAAACCTATTTTGTTGGAATATTTAAAAACAAAGGGATTCGCTTCCAACAAAGTGGAGTTTCAAACCATTAGCAATTATCCCAATTATAATTATGGTGAAAATGGAATTCAATTAGGAATCAGAGACTTTACTGCGAGTCAAGGATTTGAATTTCAATCAAATGATGTAAACAAAATCAAAGAAATATCGCTAGATATTAGTTCCTTGGTCGAAAAAGGATTGTATTTTTCTATTTCTCAACCTGAATATTATTACACCAAATTAGCAGATTTAAAAATTGAAATTCAAGCAGCAGCAGCAAAAGATGCCATGACCCGCGGGCAAAAAATTGCTGAAGCAACCAGCCGTAAACTTGGTACGTTAACAAATGCCAGAATGGGAGTTTTGCAAATCACTCCAAAAAATTCAAACATGATATCAGATTACGGTATGAACGACGTTTCCTCTATAGAAAAAGAATTAACGGCTGTTGTAAATGCTTCTTTTGAGATTGAATAATTTAATTTATGTTATTAGATTAAATTATTTTAAAAACATTCAACTGATTTAATGTTACATTCGAATTTATACTAATTAATTTATAAAATACACATCTGGTCTTGCCTTCTTTTTCATTGTTATTCAGCGATTACCCTGCTTGGTATTTTATTTTTTGTTTGATACTTGGTGTAGCTTATGCATGGTTTCTTTATTCAGATTCTAAAGCATTTGCCAAACCAAGCCGAATTCTTTTGTTTGCTCTTAGAAGTTCGGTAATTACACTTCTTGCATTTTTATTGGTTAATCCACTTTTTCAAACGATAAAAAATATAATTGAAAAGCCAGTAATTGTAATTGCAAGCGATAATTCTTCTTCATTACTATTAAATAAATATGGGAATGAATACAAACAAAATTTAGCTCAGCAACAAAAAACTTTAATAGCTGAACTGAAAAAAGATTTTGATGTAGAAGAATATCAATTTGGTGATCAGGTTACAAAAAGTATTTCTAATTCTTTTATTGATAAAAAAACCGATTTTAGTAAATTATTTTCCACATTAAATAGCAGTTATGCCAACAGAAATGTAGGTGCTTTAATCGTTTTTTCAGATGGTATTTATAATGAGGGCAGCAATCCATTATATAGTAATAACGAAGTAAATGCACCTATTTATTCCATTGCATTAGGTGACACTATTCCGCAACGTGATCTATTAATTAGTGATATTCAATACAATAAAATTGTTTATTTAGGAAACGATTTTACCATTAATGTTTCGGTTTCAGCAAGTTCATGCACAGGATCAACTACTCAATTGACGGTTTTGGAAGATGGAAATTCAATTTTTAAAAAAGATATAGCAATCAATTCAGATAATTTCAGAATTGATGTCCCGATTACATTACAAGCTAAAAAAACAGGTACGGTTAAATACTCTGTTTCGGTTTCGGATGTGAAACGTGAAATTACATTAAAGAATAATTCTCGTGCTATATTTCCTGAAATACTGGACGGAAAACAAAAAATATTATTTTTAGCTGCAGCCCCACATCCAGATATTTCGGCAGTACGTCAAAGCTTAGAAAATAATAAAAATTATGAGGTTACAATTGCTTACCCTGATGCTTTTGATGCTAATACAGTCAATCAATACAATTTAATTATAATGCACCAATTGCCTACTGCTGAATCTAATGCACAGGTAATTATTACTAAAATAAAAGAATCTGGAATCCCTGTTTGGTATATTACTGGTAGCCAAACATATCCAGATTTATTTAACAGAATGCAATCAGGTGTAACTATTTCTGGTAGTAAGAATCAGATGAATGAATTACTTCCTGAACTTTCAAACGATTTCTATTTATTTAGTTTAACTGATCAAAATAGTTTATTAATAAAAAGTTTACCTCCGTTGAATGGATTGTTTGGAACGTACAGTTCTATTACACCATTAAACACTTTATTATATCAAAAAATTGGTTCTGTGAGCACCAAAACACCTTTGTTGGCTTTCGGTACTAATGGAAATTCAAAGACTGCCTATTTATTTGGAGAAGGAATATGGAAATGGAGATTATATAATTTTCGAGAAAAGCAAAATCATGAAGCAGTTGATGAATTAATTAATAAAACGGTTCAGTACATGACTGCGAAAGAAGATAAACGAAAGTTTAGAGTTTCTATTCCGAAAAATGATTATGATGAAAATGAAAATGTATCAATTAATGCAGAATTATATAATGATAGTTATGAATTAATCAATACTCCTGATGCTTTTCTGGAAATTATAAACAAAGCCGGAAAGAAGTATCCATTTACTTTTTCTAAAACAGAAAAAGCGTATAAATTAGATGCAGGGATACTTCCAGTAGATGAATATAAATATACAGCTCGGACAAAATTAGGGGATAAAAGCTATGAGGTAAAAGGGCAGTTTATTATCAAAAACCTAAATTTAGAAGAACTTCAAACGACTGCAAATCACCAGTTATTGAATGCATTATCTGAAAAATCAGGTGGAAAACTTTTTTATTTAAATCAATTGCAACAATTAGCAGATTTAATTAAAAATAAAGAAGAAATTAAAACGGTTTCTTTTGAACAAAAAAGATTGGACGAACTTATCAGCCTAAAATGGATTTTCTTTTTGCTTATGACTTTACTTTCTATAGAATGGTTTGTACGAAAGAGGAGCGGAGGGTATTAGATTAGTTTATTTTTTATTCTTTCAAAAACTTCTTTATTCCAATCGAATTATCATTAGCTACAATTTTTATAAAATATAATCCTACTGGTAAATCAGAAATAGATATTTGCAAATCAAAACTATTTACTTCATTTTCTTTCAATTTTATTCCCTGATAATTAAATAAAGTAAAAGACTTAATTAATTGATTATTACATTTTAGCATTATTTGATCATTAGCCGGATTAGGATAAATAGTAAAGTTTAAGTTATTCTTTTCTTCACTTAATCCACTCACATTTATATTGATGGACTGAACCATTGAATCGCTTAACGCGCAAGTTGAACTAATTAATTTTGTTCTATATACCCCATTAACTTGGTAAGTATGACTTGGATTTGGCAACGTTGATGAATCTCCATCACCAAAATCCCAAACATAGCTTTCCGCATTGATAGAAGTATTAGTAAAGCTTATTTCATTTCCTTTAACAGAAAAATTATAATTGGAAATTGGATCATATTTGCCAACATTCCATAATGCTAAACTATCAAACACAACCAATTTTGCTGCATTTCTAATGATGGCAGCATTTACTAAGGAAACCGTTGTATCATAGGTTATTAGCATAGGATCTTTTCTAAAAATAACGCTATAAAAAGAACAAGCCGCTGCATACGAACCTAATAAGGAAGGATGACTTCCATCAGAAGTATATAATTCAAGGTTGGGGTGATTTTCTCTTAAATATCTCCAAACTGCGCCAACAGGTGAAAGTATAGCTTGATTCGTATCTGCCAATATTTCATATCGTAAGCGAGTTAAACTATCCATTCCTTGGTAAGTACAAACTGAAGGAATGTTGGCGCAATCAATGGAATTTCCATTTTTTCTGCCCCATGTCATATAAAAAATTGTTTCTCCGCAAGGGCTGTACTCATTTACTAAGCTGTCTAAAAAGTGAGCATAGGGAAAAACCAAACTATCAACTAAAGCAATTGGATAGGAAGGCAATCGGCTATATTCCTGCAAAGCAACAAAATCCCAGTTTCCAGCTTTTATTTTATTTACAGAAGTTTTATTTCCGGCGTGTAATTGAAGAGACCAACCACCAACTAAGTGATCATCAACCAATAAACTATCGCCGGCTGACAAAGCTAAACGAGCAGTAAGTTCAGGAAGATTATTAAAGTATGTGTAACTGTTTCCTATAAAAAGAGCTCGTTTGGGAGTATTCTGAGCATAAATTGAAACAGAAATTAGAAAAAACAAAAGCGTTGAACGTAAAAACTTCATTATTTTTAATATTGAAGAAAATAGTTCAACAAATTACGGACCTTTTTTAAAAATTTTAGGCATTAGTTTACCACTCCATTTACTTTTTCTATTTTTAGATTAATCTAAAGATTTTATTTAAAAGGGATTTTTTAAAATTTCAAAAACTAATTTTCAGAATCAATCTATTTTCATCAATCAAAACTTTAACTAAATAAATTCCTTTATCAAATTGCTGATTGGGATTTGAAAGTTATGTTCTCCAGCTAATTTAAATTCTGAAGGGTAATTCGCTATTAATTTCCACATAATATTATACATTCCTATAGTAGTTTTAGAATTTTTAATCAATTCGCAGCTAATTTCTAATTGATTACTATTTTGATTTACAAAAGTTTTTAATTTAAGATTTTTTATGTCTAATGAATTTATTCCTACTCTGTTGCAAGCAGCTCTGATTGCTGAAGTATCAATACAGTTTCCAGTATTTACAACCACGATAAATTGTCCATTTTCATCCAAATAATCACACATACTTTTTACTGCACAATCGCTTAATTGTCCATTAAAAGAAATTTAAACACTGTTGAGCATCGTCGCATCTATATTATCAATTCCAGATAAAGAAGTTAATTTAGTACAATATGTTATAGTAATTTCACGAACAGTATATAAATTGCTTAAAGCTGCTAAACTCAATTAAGAATCGCTTACAATATATAAGCTATTTCCTACATAATTCAAATTTTCAAGTCCATTGAATGTTTTGTTTTTCGGAAATATTTCAAAATTGTTTTCTACTCTTGTTAAGCTATCTAATCCAGATAAAGAAGTTGGATGATTTAGTAATAAAGTGAAATTTCCATTTTCTTTTTTTAACTTACTTAGAAAATTAAAATTTGGAAGAAAACCGTTATTATTTAAATCTAACAGTTTTCCAGCTTCTCTTAAATTATTAAATGCTTTAATTGTATTTAAATTTGGGTTATTGGTAACTCGGATTCCAACTTCAAATTTCACAATAGAATTCATTCCTTTTATTATTTGCAATTCAGGATTTGCCAATATGATTAGTTTCTTTTTAATTCGTTTTAAATTTTGGAAATTGATTTATTTTAATAGAAGGTTGTCATTAATAGTTATAGTATTATTACAAAATTCGATGTTTCTAAAGCCATTTGTGTTAAGTAAATTATCATTTCTTTGAATAACTATTAAATTATTAACTAATTGAATTCCGGAAAGCCTATCTAGATTTAAAAGGTTATCATTAAAGCGAACTAATAATTTTCCCTTAATTTCTTTTATTGATTGCAAACCATTTAGATCAAATAAATTATCATTTCTTTCAATTATTAAATCGGATTGTGAGGTTAATCCCAGATATTGTAAGCTGGGTATATTTGTAATCGTTAATAATTCGCTATTGTTCACAATTTCCAGTTTTCCACCAGTTTCGGTTAATGAAAATAATCCATTAAAATCTAATAATTTATAATTGTCAATAACTCTAAAATCCCTCCTATTTTTTCTAAGGTTTCTAGCCCAGAAAAGTCAAACAAACTATCCATATCATCAACAAGTAAGTTGCCATTTATTTCTTTAAGGGCACTCATTCCTAATAATCCTAAAAAATTCTAGCAATCGCTAAATGTTTCATTGCCTTTTGTTTTTTCAATTAAAGAAAGTGGAGACAAATCATAGGCAGGGCTTTGAAAAGCTAATAGTCCATCAATTCTGTGCAATTGGGATATAGTGTTTGAAACTGATTTAATTTAGCCTGTCCATTGATAATATAATTAACAGGAGGGCATTGAGCATTTATTTTTAAACTCAAAAACAAAATAAACAGAGTTGATAGTAGAAGTGATTTCATTTTAAGTAGATTTAAATTTTAAACATAGATTCAAAATGAATTAAACAATAAAAAAATTAATCCCTAATTAAAAGTAAAATCAAAAATTAAGATTTGAACAAAAGAAGTTTAGATTAAGGATTTGGAATGAATTTTCCATTCAATTTGCTCAGAATATAGCAAACAACTGAATGAGTTAAATTAATCTCTAACAAAATATTAATTTTTCTTTAACTCATAATTTATTCGAGATGGAGTAGGTTTCCAGATTTTACCAGTTGCATAATCGCCGATAAGTGGAATTCCTAAAAAAATAATATCGGCAATAAAATATCCATATCTTATTTTTCTACTCAATACTATTTTTTTGGATTGATAGCCATCTGCTTTTATTTCAATATAATTATTGGATTGATTTAGATTTGCGTTTCGTGGAACAAATATTTTTTTGGGTGCATAACCCATAAAGTTTCCTCCATAATAAATCTTAGCACTATCTGGATATCCTTTCTGTACTTGAACAAGTTGTGGACTGCGCCCTCCAAGAATATACGCACAACTCTGACAAAAAATCAGAGCTGTAAAAAAGAAAATTTTAATTAATAATTTCTTATGCAAATTGTTTCAATTAAATGATAAACATTTTTAATTGTATTATAAGGATTTAATATATTTTGCAATATCATTCGTAACTGAATAATTTCTGTTAAATATTAGCGTGTAAATAAACAGTACATGGGTTTGATTTTTAATTAACATTTCATCATACGGTATTCCAAGGGTTTTCATGTTTTCTTTTAGTAGATCATAACTTTTCTTTATTTCGGGATAGGTATGCTGAACATTAAGGAATAGAACCGAATTATCGATGAATTGTAAATAATTATAAGGATTATATTTTTCCCAAATAGCTATTTGATCAGTAAATACCATTTTGATTTTTTGGTGTTGTCGATCTGTAAAGCCGGGTATAAATGATTTTAATTCCAGTGCAGCACCATCTAATTGAATTAGACCAATTGCAGGGTTTTCTCTATTAAAATAATTATAATATCGTTTGTCCCAACTTAATAAAGCCGAAGCATGCCCACCACTTGAATGCCCACCTACCACAATTTTTTCAGGATTGCCACCAAATTCAGCAATATTATCTTTTACCCAAAGCATAGCCAGCGCACAATCTTTTAATTGGTCATTCATATCGACCTGCGGAATTTGTCTGAAATTGATACAAACAGTAACTATTCCACGTTTTGCAAAGTTTCTGCCTAATAAAGCAAATTGGCTTTTATCACCAAAATGCCAAAAACCACCATAAATAAAAACAAAAACATGTTTTGGTTTTGTTTTATCAGTTGGGTAATAAATATCAAGTGTATTAAATTTCTCTCTTAAAAAAACTGAAGTGTCAGGTTGATACAGAATGTTTTTAGCTGCCTTTATTTCGTAATAACTAAATACGGAATTATAAAAGCTTGATAGGAAAAGGAATGTAAGAATAAAACTATTTTTTTTAAACTTCCGCATAGTTGAGTTTACGAAAGCATTCATTGCAAATATTTTATTTACTTGTTTCGTTTACAATTACAAAAATCTCTTCATTTTCTTTTTTCATTAAGTATTTTTCACGAGCAAATTTTTCGAGTTTATCGTTGTTGCTACTTAATTCCTCCAATTCTATTTCAGTTTGTTTTATTTGCTCTTCGATATATAATTTTTCTTTTTTGAGATCACGAAGTTTATCCCAATTTTGATAATGCTGATAAAACGTGTTATGATCAAAACAAAGCATCCACACAAAAAAAGCAGTAATGCTTACTATATATTTATTTCTAAGTAGTTCTAGTATTTTAAACATATGATAAAAGTAAATAAAAAAAGACCTTAACAGCTAAGTTAAAGTCTTTTTTCTCATCATTTTTATTCACTTATCTACATTTCAAATTTATTTTTTATTGAATTTGAAGTTTTTACCAATAAAATTTGCTGTAGTACCTAATTCTTCTTCTATTCTTAACAACTGATTATATTTTGCAATCCTATCAGATCTGCTTGCCGAACCAGTTTTTATTTGTCCACAATTTAATGCAACCGCCAAATCTGCAATTGTAGTGTCTTCCGTCTCTCCAGATCTATGACTCATAACCGAAGTATATCCAGCTTTTTGCGCCATCGAAACTGCATTTATAGTTTCTGTTAAAGATCCGATTTGATTTACTTTTACTAATATAGAATTGGCTATTTGTTCATCTATTCCTCTTTGTAAACGTTTCACATTGGTTACAAATAAGTCATCTCCAACTAGTTGTACTCTATCTCCAATTTGCTGAGTTAAAGATTTCCAAGACGACCAATCATCTTCATCCAATCCATCTTCAATCGAAATAATTGGGTATTTTTTTGACCAATCAACCCAATAACTTACCATTTCACTTTGGGTCAACTTTTCGCCACTTGATTTGTGGAAATGATAAACTTTTTCATCAGATTTATACATTTCTGAGGCTGCTGCATCCATGGCAATAAAGATATCTTCACCAGGTCGGTATCCTGCAACTTCTATCGCTTGCAAAACTGTTTCAATTGCTTCGGTATTTGAACCAATATTTGGAGCAAAACCTCCTTCATCACCAACATTGGTAGAATATCCTTTCTTTTTCAATACTGATTTTAAATGATGAAATATTTCAGTTCCCCATCTTAATCCTTCCGAAAATGAAGATGCCCCAATTGGCATGATCATAAATTCCTGAAAATCAATTTTATTATCAGCATGTGCCCCGCCATTTAAAATATTCATCATCGGCATTGGAAGTGTATTAGCATTTACCCCTCCAATATACCTGTAAAGTGGTTGACGAGATTCTTCTGCAGCTGCTTTAGAAACTGCCAAAGAAACTCCTAAAATTGCATTTGCTCCAATTTTAGCCTTGTTTTCCGTTCCATCTATTTCAATCATCAAAGCATCAATACGGTTCTGATCAAAAACATCCATACCTGTTAATTCCTTTGCTAGATCTGTATTGATATTTTCAACAGCTTTTAATACTCCTTTGCCCATGTATACTTTTTTGTCATCATCTCTAAGTTCCACAGCTTCATGCTTGCCGGTACTAGCACCAGATGGTACAGCAGCTCTTCCTATAATGCCGTTTTCAGTTATTACATCAACTTCCACTGTTGGGTTTCCACGCGAATCCAAAATTTGTCTTGCTTTAATGTCAATGATTATGCTCATATTTTTTATTTTGTTTAATTAATTCAATTTATTTTTAACTTATTTTTTAGAATTATGCCACGAATGCACGAATTATTCATTTATTAATGCCACGAATGCACGAATTATTTTTTTATTTTTTATTTTCTTTTTTCTTAGTGCCTCTTCGTGTTTTTATTAGCTTGGTGATTCATAACGTGGTTTAAATTTTGGTTCAAAATAACTCAGTTAAGCATTTCCACAAACTCATCAAATAAATACCTCGAGTCATGTGGTCCTGGAGATGATTCAGGATGATACTGAACCGAAAATGCTTTTTTACCTTTTACTCGTATTCCTTCAATTGTTTGATCATTCAAATTTATATGAGTTATTTCTACCAAATTAGAATTTCTTACTTCATCTGGATTGATACCAAAACCATGATTTTGTGAAGTTACTTCGCAATGGTCTTTAATAATATTTTTGACAGGATGATTTAACCCACGATGCCCATTTTTCATTTTGTAAGTTGAAATTCCATTGGCAAGTGCTAATAGTTGATGACCTAAACAAATACCAAATACAGGTTTATCAGATGCAATAGCAGATTTTACTGTTTCGACTGCATAATCCATACTTGATGGATCGCCAGGACCATTTGAAATAAAGTAACCATCAGGTTTCCAGGTTTCCATTTCAGCAAAACTGGTTTTTGCTGGAAAAACTTTGGTGTAAACATTTCTTTCCATAAAATTTTGAAGAATATTTTTTTTAACTCCCAAATCTAAAACGGCTACTTTTTTACCCAAATTTTTATTTCCGAAACAATAAGATTTTTTTGTACTTACTTGAGAGGAAAGTTCTAATCCTTCCATATTAGGAACATCTGAAAGTCGTTTTTTTAGTTCATTTAAATCAGTAATTTCTGATGAAATAATACCATTCATCGCTCCTTTATCTCGGATATGGCTGACTAATGCTCGAGTATCGACATCTGAAATGCCAACGATATGTTCATCTAAATAATAATCTTGTATAGATTGTTCAGCGGTTTTTCTGGAGTAACTCGTGCTGAAATTTTTGCAAACTAATCCGGCAATTTTAATACTTTCCGATTCTACTTCATCCGCTTTTATTCCATAATTTCCGATATGTGCATTGGTAGTTACCATTATTTGTCCGAAATATGATGGGTCAGTAAATATTTCTTGGTAACCCGTCATGCCGGTATTAAAACAAATTTCACCAGTGGTTGTACCGATTTTTCCGGCAGCCTTTCCAATATACAAAGTACCGTCAGCTAATAGCAGCATGGCTGGTATTTTTTCAATTAATGACATAGATTGGGTTTGTTTTTAGAATATAAATTTTAATTATTTTACTAGTTAAGTAGTTTTGAGGATTTCTATATAATGTAGAATAAGAGGTAGAAGTCTTAGTCATAATATCGTTCTCGTCTTTTTTTAAAAGACAAAAAAGATTTAGCGGATAAACCGACCTGTTTTTAATCTCGTCAGAAATAACGAGACCAAAAAAATTACTAAACAACTTTTTGTTAAACAAATAATAAGTGATATATAGGAATAAGAAGAATGAAGCTATTGAAAGTCCAAACTGCACATCTGGCAAGATTTTAAATTTAAAATAACTTAATAAACAATAATTTGATGATAAAAATAAAAAACTAAATAGATAAAAAGAGAATTGTTGAACCTGAGCGATTCGAAAAATACGATCGTATTTTAACCTTTTTATCATCGTTGTAAAGGTAAAAAATTAAACCTAATTTCGTCGACTCATCCTAAATTCATAAAAATAAGGCTAATGTCCGTACACAAAGAAGTAAAAAAAGTAACTACTCGCACGCTTTTGGATATGAAAGTTTCGGGCGAAAAGATAGCAATGCTCACCGCTTATGACTATTCTACTGCTTTAATATTAGATAATGCAGGTATTGATGTTCTTCTTGTCGGCGATTCTGCATCTAATGTTATGGCTGGGCACGAAACCACGTTACCTATTACATTGGATCAAATGATTTATCATGCTTCTTCGGTTGTTAGGGCTGTTAAAAGGGCATTGGTGGTTGTAGATCTTCCTTTTGGATCATATCAAGGTAATTCAAAAGAGGCTTTAAATTCCTGTATCCGAATTATGAAAGAAACCGGAGGCCATGCAGTAAAACTTGAAGGAGGAAGCGAGGTAAAAGATTCTATCGAGCGAATTTTAACTGCTGGAGTACCTGTAATGGGGCATTTGGGCTTAACACCCCAATCTATTTATAAATTTGGAACCTATTCTGTTCGAGCAAAAGAGGATGAGGAAGCAGAAAAATTAATTCAAGATGCTTCAATTTTAGAACAATCAGGATGTTTTGCATTGGTATTAGAAAAAATTCCAGCAAATCTGGCAAAAAAAGTATCTAAAAGTATTAGTATTCCAGTTATTGGCATTGGTGCTGGCCCAGATTGTGATGGGCAAGTGTTGGTTATTAACGATTTGCTTGGCTTGACAAATGGTTTCAAACCTAGGTTTTTAAGACAATATATGCACTTGTACGAAGATATTGGATTAGCAGTAAAACAGTATATCGGAGATGTAAAAAGTGTAGATTTCCCGAATGAAAACGAGCAGTATTAAAAAATTAATGCTTAGATAAAAAAACTTGATAACAAGGATATTTTCGATAAAAAAAATTAACGATTAAATAGTAACTAAGTTAAAATTTAATAACTATTTTTTTGAATTTATAAAAACCTATTCAGGTTTGATATGAACTATTTTATTCTCTCTTAAAACGACAAGAACGCTGTTTTTTTCTTTTTTTGAATTGTAAAAGCTTTTCATAAGCTAGTTCAAGTCCATATAATATTTTTCTTTTCTCTTCTTTTTGATTATTAAAGTTTGTCATAATTATTTTTTTAGTTGATTAAACTTTCTTTTGTTTATAATTTCTAAAATTTGATTCTTTTGTAATTCAGCAATAAGTTCATGTTTTCCTTCCGAATTGTCAAAAATATATGCTTCATCTATAATAGGTAAATAAATATCAAATAAATTTTTAATTCCTCTTATATATCTTCTTTCAATTACTTCAGATTCAATTGAATGACCACCTTCTAAAACTCTAATTTAAGCTCTGTCCTTAGCTAATTCGACAGTTTGAAGCCAAAAAAATAATAAGGTTATAACGTAGCCGTTATTTTTAGCCTCGATTATTTTATTTTTATAAATTTTACTTGCCAACGTTGTTTCAAAAGCGAAACTTTTATTTTAAGCTAAAAGTTCATTAATTCGGTTAAGCATAATTCTTCCTGATTCTAATAAAACTTTATCAGGTTGAAATGGTGAAAGTCCTTTAGCAATTTCATCAGCATTAACAAATTCTTTACAATTTAAGATTTCAGGTAAAATTGTAAATGAAGCAGTAGTTTTTCCAGCTCCGTTACAACCTGATATTATGTAAAGTCTATTATCGTTCATTTATGCAAATTTATATTTTTTTATTCCATAAATTACTACTTAATCACCATGCTTTATAATATAATCAAAGAGTTTTTTTGTTTTAAACTACGATTAAATCTCCACCACTTTTATCTTCTACCATCTTTTTCTTAATTTTAACAATTAATTAAAATAAAAATTTTGCTCGAAGTACTCTACGAAGACAACCATATTATTGCTATAAATAAACGAAGTGGGGATATTGTGCAGATTGATAAGACTGAAGATAAGCCACTTTGCGAAATGGTTCAAGAGTATATTGCTTATAAGTATCAAAAACCAGGGCGTGCTTTTGTTGGTGTTGTTCACCGATTAGATCGTCCAGTAAGCGGAATAATACTTTTTGCTAGGACTAGCAAAGCTCAAGAACGATTGAATTTAATGTTTAAAAATCGTGATATAAAAAAAACGTATTGGGCTGTTGTTAAAAAACTTCCAATTCCTGCTAGCGGTACACTTATTCATTATCTAATAAAAAACCCTGAAACAAATATTACAACTGCTCATGAAAATGAAGTGACAGGCAGTATGAGAGCCGAACTTCATTATAAATTACTAACAAATATTGCTGGATATTATTTAATCGAAGTTGACCCAATAACAGGCAGACCTCATCAAATTCGAGTTCAATTAGCTTCTTTAGGTTGCCCTATTCGTGGTGATAAAAAATATGGCTTTGCGAAACCGAATGGAAATCACTCTATAAATTTGCATGCAAGAAAAATAAAATTCTTGCACCCGATTAAAAAAGAACAACTGGAAATAATAGCTCCGCTACCCAATGATGATTTTTGGCAGCAATTTGAACGAGAAAGTTAATGAACTTGAAATTCTGAACCACTAACCCCTAAAAGCAAAAGAAGACAAACAAAAATTAAAAACTGTTAATTCTTCATGCTTTTGTTAAAATTATCTTCAGTTAAAATCAACACCATTGATTAAATTTTTTGGATTAATTTTTAAATATTTTCCGAATACTTGTTGCCTTTTTATTTTTTAAAGTAAGAATATAAATACCAGCAGAAAGATCTGATATGTTAATTTCTATTATTTCATTTCCTGCTACAGTTTTATTGATAATTATTTTACCCAACATTGATGTAAGTTGTAGATTAATGATATCGTTAAGATCTGTTTTAATATTTAACATTCCATTTGAAGGGTTTGGATAAATTAGCAGACCATCTAATTCGTTATATGCTAATCCCGATGTTATACATGAAGAACTATCTTTTTCTGCTATTTGTATTTGCGCCAGACCTAGATTTAATACTTTTTCATATAAAAATGAACTAATAAAATTTACAGTTGTGTCCATGTACAAAGCTCCATTTGGTGAATTATAATCATAATATGGCACATGCGATGCTTCACAAAATGTAAACATATTGCTCGTTCCATTCATCAATCGAATCTTTTTGGTAATTGTCCAACTGCCATTTACAGGTAGTAATGGTTGTCCAAAAATATTTATGGTATTGGTTGCAAAAGGCACAATATTGTCTTGTGTGCCGTGTAAACTCACAATTGGAAGTAAAGTATCATCTTCACTTATCATTGCTGTGTCTGCTAATGCTCCACAAAGATTAACAATTGCTGCAACTGTTGACGTATTTGTTAAATTATTTGTTGATCCCTTTAAACCACCTACTCCGTTTAAGTTGCTTGCTGAATATTCTGAAGTATCAACCAATACTGGTATTTCTGCTTGTGTATTAAGATAAGCAAGATGTAATCCCACAAATGCACCAGCAGATGATCCTCCATAAATGAATTTATTAGTATCTAATTTATATACAGATGCTTGAGATTTCATGAATCTTACTGCGGCTCTACCATCTTGCATGGAACGCCAAACTGCTCTGGTAGCATTAATAGTGTTAAAATTTAAATTATCGAACCCTAAACGATAACTTTGAGAAACTGTAACATACCCGCGTTTTGCAAATTCTTTACACAAATAAACGACATCCTTGGTTGTTCGGCTTCCACCAATAAATGACCCTCCATGGGTAAAAAAGATAACAGGCCTAGTTATTGAACTATCACCTGATGGCAAATAAATATCTAATTTTAAATCAATTGCAGTAGTTTGATTTGCAGGAATATTGCTTCCGTAAGTTAAATTCATAACTGAATCATAATTGCTAAAGACCTGTGATTGAAAGCGCAATGTTCCAGGTTGTTGAGCAAATACAAAAAAATAATATAAGATAAATGAGGTGGTAAGTATAATTCTTTTCATAAATTTTCTTTTTATATCAGAGGTGGAAGGTATCAATTTATGTAATAAATTTAATATTTATTGTTATTGTGAAGCATTGGAAAATTTAGATTAGAAAAAAACTATAAAAATTGATTTTATGAGCTTAAATACACAATTAAGAATTATTTTTTAGTTGCCGAAAAGAAACAAATATTTACTAACCAGTTTTAAAACAATTTTTAATATAAAAACAATTAATAATTATTCAAGAGTTACCGTAAGACCTTCAAAAGTTAAAATATTATAATGCTCTACTAAATTGTGTCGTTCCCCATCACAAATAGTGCATTTACCCTTGTTGTGCACGATGAAAGCAATATTTGTAGCTTCTTCAATATTCTTTTTCAAATATTTGATCATGCAATTAATTACATGATCAAAGGTATTGTGGTCATCATTCCACAGTATTATCCGATTATTTTCCCCAACTTTTACAACCGTTTCAATCTCGGGATTTTCTAATACTTCGGTACTCATCTTGTTAATTGGATTTATTTTGTTTATTAGATGCAAATTTAACCGAATTATAGAATTTTTAAACAATAAATAAAATAAGATTTTATCTTGACCCTAATTTGGTATAATATGGCACGTTTATTTAAAAAAGAATCAATACTTATGAGAATCTTGTGAACAAAGTAACTGCCACTTCTATTCAAACCTTTTTTTATGGATAGAAATTTTAGTACAGAACAAAATAAACTATATGGTATATCTTACAGAATTTTATTTGCTGTAATTTTTATTTGTGTTCTCCCATCCATATTTAATTTTTCGGGACTTGATTTTGGAATCCAGATGAACCCTTTAGATTTGGATAAAATGGAAAGTTCAACTGCCAACGATCAAAAGAATATGCTGTATGCCATATTTAGAGGTCGGTTTATTCATATTTTTTTAGTAAGTATTAGCATAGCAACTGCTTTTCTTACCGCATTGCTTACTTTTGTTGATTTTAGATTATCAAGAGATATTAGTACACCGATTGTCGGGATAGCTTTGATATGCGCTTGTGTTTTTGATATATTTCATGTACTTACCATTTCACGGTTTATTAGTTTACCACCTCAAATTTTAGATATTACCCCTTTTACTTGGCTATTTACACGGACATTCCATGCGATTATTTTAATTACTGGTGTACTTACTTATTTATTATTACGCACTAGAAACAAAATAATAGAAAGAAAGGATGAAAGAGCAATAATATTTATCATTGCTGGAATATTTATTTTGTTAACTGTATTAACTATCAATATAATATTATCGACAAAAAGAATACCTGTAATGGTTTATCCATCTAGTTTAATTAGTAAACCTTTTGATCTTATTCCATTATTTTTATATTTAATTTCAGGCTTTATTCTTTTTCCCCGCTTTTACAAAGCAAATCCAACTCGGTTTTCTCAAATGTTGATAATTAGCTTGATACCAGCAATATTTTCTCAGTTGCACATGTCATTTGGTTCTCGTGATTTGTTTGACAATCATTTTTTCATTGCCCATTGGCTTGAAGGTTTTAGTTATTTTATTCCATTTGTAGGAATTTCACTTAATTATGTGGATAAATATAAAAGTGAAAAATTAACTTCAGAAAAATTAAATGATGAAATAGAGCAACGACGAGACGCACAATTACGGGTACTACGTAGTGAGTTAAATTTAAAAGAAGCGCAAGAAATTGGTCAAATGGGCAGTTTTGACTGGGATATGAAATCGAATACAGTTACTTGGAGTGATGAATTATATAGGATTCATGAATATCGACCAAATGAAATTCAAGTAAATCTCGAAACATTTTTCAATCATGTTGCTGAATTTGATAAAGACAGAGTCGCACAAATTTTAGATAACACTGTTAAAAATGCAGAAGAATTAAACTATAGTTTTGCATTAATTACCAAAAATAAGAAATTGAAATATGCTCATGCTATGGGAAAAGTAATATTGAGTGAAGAAGGTATACCAGAAAGATTAATTGGAACTTTAGTTGATATAACTGAGTTAATGGAAACTCAAAAGAAATTAGTTAAAAGTGAGGCTAGCTTACTCGAAGCGCAAGGAATAGCAGGAATGGCGACATGGAGTATGCTATTAAGAGATCAAAGTATAGAATTTTCAGATCTTTTAAAAGAAATTTCGGGTCGAAGTAATTATGAATTTGTTAGATTTCAGGATTATTTAAACATTTTGCATCCTGATGATGCAAAAAGTTATCAAAAAATTATTGATGAAAGTATAAAAGAACGATTGCCATTTAAAACTGAATATCGGATTATTACAGACGAAAATCAAATTAAGTGGATGTTCAGCAATTCTAAAGTTATAATTGATATTTTGGGTCAACCACAAATGATTAGTATTGTGCTTGATATAACATCCAGAAAAGTATCAGAACTGGCATTAATTGAAAGCAGTGTTCGTTTCCAATCTATATTTGATCAAACGTTTCAAATGGTAGGATTGTTGGATTTAGATGGAAAATTAATAGAAGTAAATAAAAAAGCTGTAGAAATTTCAGGATTGCCTAATTCCGACAAAATGTTAGGGACATATTTTGGAGATTCTTTTGCATGGAATATTGGAAATGCGAGAAAATTGGTAAAAGAAGGAGTTGAGAAAGCTAAAATTGGAAAAACCAGTAATTTTGAAACTATAATAACTGATTGGAAAAACAATCATATTGAAATAGCAGTAATAATAAAACCAATTTTTAATACAAATAGTGAAATTGTAAACATTTTAGCTGAAGGCAGAGATGTTTCTCAATTAAAAAAATACGAAAAAGAATTAGAGTTACGAATTAACGATTTGAATAAATCAAATAAAGAACTGGAACAATTTGCATATGTAGCTTCTCACGATTTGCAAGAACCTTTAAGAAAAATTCAATCATTTAGTGAAAGATTATATGCAAAGTATTCAAGCAAACTAGATGGGGATGGAAAGGATTATATGGACAGAATGCAAAATGCTGCATCCAGAATGCAAATACTTATAAATGATTTACTTTCCTTTTCAAGAGTTTCTAATATAGCTATAAATTTTTTACCTGTGGACCTAAATGAAACTTTAGCATTATTAATTAATGACTTTGAAATTCAGATAGACAAAAAAGATGCAATTATTACTATTAAAGAATTGCCTGTTATATATGGAAATGAAGGTCAAATTAGACAATTATTTCAAAATTTATTAAGTAATTCATTGAAATTTAGTAGAGCTGGAATAAGACCTTGTATTGAAATTTGGTCAGAAACATTAAAGAAAAACCAAAATTCATCAAGTTCAAATGAAAATAATGTCTATAATATTTATTTCAAAGATAATGGAATAGGTTTTGATCAAAAGTATAATGATAAAATCTTCATTATTTTTCAGCGATTACATGGTCGGGGCGAGTTTGAAGGGACAGGAATTGGATTGTCAATTTGTAAAAAGATAGTAGAAAATCACGGAGGAAAAATTTTAGCCAACAGCGAAATTGGGAGCGGAACAACATTTAGAATGACTTTTAATAAATTTATTCCTGCTCTTGATGAAGAGAAAATAAACCAAGGACAATTTTCAACAAAGTCCTGAAAAATCAAGTGTCTGATTTGTACAAATTAGATTATTTTTAATATTAATAAATAAATTGATGAACAAAAGAGAAAAGCTGATAGTTAACAATTACACCATACTTATTGCAGACGATGATGCTGATGATAGGTTGATGGCAAGGGAAGCCTTTTGTGAAAATTTTTCTAATGCAATCGTGCAGTTTGTGCATGACGGGGAGGAGTTAATGGACTATTTAAAAGAAAATGTTGGAAACTATTTTAAAATACAAAATAATAAATCACAATTGATTCTTCTTGATTTAAACATGCCTAAAAAGGATGGTAAAGAAGCGCTAGTAGAAATTAAGCAGAATAAAGATTTTAAAGAAATTTCAGCAATAATTTTTAGTACAAGCAGAAGTGACGACGATATTCTGAAAACATATGATTTAGGGGTAAATTGTTACATAGCAAAACCCAATACCTATTCAGAATTATTGGAGCTGGCCAAAAAAATTGGTGATTATTGGTTTAAAACTGTAGAACTTCCATTTGTAGCTTAATGAAAACAGAAAATAAAATTCGTGTACTTATTGTAGACGATGATGAGGATGATTTTGTATTAACTAGAGATTATTTTAAAGAAATAAATACCAATACATTTTTGGTAGATTGGGTTTCAACTTATGATGAAGCAATATCTGCAATTAAGAAATGTGATCACGATATTTATTTAATAGACTATCGATTAGGGGAAAAAACAGGTATTGATATTCTGGAGCATGCTGCAAGTATAAGTTGCAAAGCGCCAATAATTTTATTAACTGGAAAAGGTGATCAGCAAATTGATTTAGCAGCTATGCAAGTTGGAGCGGCAGATTATCTGGTAAAAGATAAAATTGATTCACTTCTTCTCGAACGTTCAGTCCGTTATGCCTTGGAAAGAACAAAATCTGTCGAAACAATCAAAAAAAGCGAAGAAAAGTATAAAGCAATTTATCAAAAGTCAAGAGATGTCATTTATATTACTGATTTGGATGATAATTTTTTAGACGTAAACCCACGTGCAAGTGAATTATTGGGATATTCCAAAGAGGAATTATTAAAAATGAAAAAAGGAAATTTGTTTTTATATAATGATGAGTGGGAAGAATTTGATGATATTTTGAACGAAGATAAAGAAGTATTAGAATATGAAGCTACATTAAAAAGAAAAGACGGAAGAAAATTGTTTTGTTTAATTTCTTGCAGCAAACAATTTAGGTTCGAAGAAAATACTGAATTTTATCAAGGCATTATTCACGATATTACTAAACGAAAACAAGCCGAACAGGAATTATTAAATATAGAAAAAATTGCAGTTACAGGAAAGATTGCCAGAACAATAGCCCATGAGGTTCGAAATCCTTTGACCAATATTAATTTAGCATTAGAACATTTAAAAAGTGAATTTAAAGTAGAAGATGAATCTTTTGATTTATATGTAGATATAATAAGTAGAAATAGCCATAGAATAAATCAACTTATAACTGAATTGTTGGTATCCTCTAAACCAAGTGAACTAAATTCATCGACTTCTTCAATAGAAAGTATAATTAATGAAACATTAATAATGGCTAATGATCGTATAAAATTAAAAGGAATTACCATTATTAAATCATTAAATGAATGTCATAATATTGAAGTTGATAAAGAAAAAATTAAAACTGCATTAATAAATGTAATAATCAATGCAATTGAGGCAGTGGATGAACAGAAAGGTGAAGTGAAAATTTCTTCGTATGAAAAAGATGATTCGTGTGTTGTTGAGATTGAAGATAATGGTATTGGAATTAGTAAAGAGAACTTGAATGATTTATTTGTTCCATTTTATACCAACAAGCCAAAAGGTATGGGATTGGGACTTACCAGTACACAAAATATTATTATTAACCATAAAGGAACTATAACAGTAGAAAGCGAAGAGGGCTGGGGAACTAAATTTATTATTACTATACCAATAAAATCTAAAACACTAACCTGATAAAACTTCTATTACACCTACAAACTAAATAAACATTAATAAATGAAAATTCTAATACTTGAAGACGAAAAATTTATCCTTCATTCAATTGCTAAAAATCTAATTGCTGAAGGTTATCAGGTTATAACATCTGAAAATTATAAAAATGCAATTGAGATTATTAAAACAAAAGAATTGGATTTAGTAATAACTGATTTAATGTTACCTTTCACAGGAGGTTTAGATGTAGTTGAATTTATAAAAGAAGATCCATCAAAAGCTCACATTCCAGTGATTGTTGTAAGTGGTTTAGATCAGGAAATTTTATCTGTCACCCGTAAATTAGCTGATGCATACTTAAGTAAACCATTTAGTATTGATGAGTTAAAGGCACTTGTTAGGAAGTTTTTACCACAATCTCAATCCCTCTCCTAAATTACACCTTTGGTTTTTTGAATTACAAAATACTGCAATTCAATTGGTTCTTTTTTGAGATTAACGTGTAAAAACGGAATTGTCTATTGACTGTTTGTACCAAAAATGTAGTGCTAAATAGATTGCTTAATTATTTGGTATAATATTTCGTTAACATTTAGTTTTAAATACTAAAGCTATGATATTAACCAAACAAAACATCAATTTAATACCTTCCTGTGATGATTTCCTAAACCATGTGAGCTCTAAAAAGCCCCATATTGCAGAAGTTTTTGGACAATTTATGTTTGAGCCAGAGGATGTATTTGAAATAGAAAACGCATTTGCATCAAAAGGTATGTCACCATATTTATATGACGGTTCCCTTGCTCAACTCATCGAAAATAAATCCAAGGTTTTTGAAGAATCGTTTGATGAAAATAATCTAGATATTATAAAAATTAACGACCCTACTATCGTTTGGGGGGTTGGAAAATATTATCAAAAAGTAGGTTAATAAGCTAACGTAAACTAGAGTTAGTTCATAATTAAATTTTAAAAATATAAAAAATCAATCTGTTCAGTTTTTTGAACAATAAATCCCTGATATATACAACAATATAAATGAAGCAAGGGATAATAAATATACGAAGAGATATCAATCTTTCTTTTCAGGAATTGGTAGAAATTATACCTTTCCCTACGTTTTTAATAGATCCATTTTCTGGCAAATACCTCTGCTGCAACCAAATGTTTTTAGATTTAATTCATGTGAAACAAGAATTAATTGAAGCAGAAATTAATGGAAAAATATTTTCGTATGGCTTATTTAATGAATTTTTAACTATTTCCGAATCTCAATATTTTAAAAAAAACACAGTTATTGAAAGAGATTCTAAGGATAAAATTGAAATTGAAATTATTGGAAATTATAAGATTATCGCAGATGTTGAAATTATTGTAATAACTGTAAAAGATAAAAGCATATTTTTGAAGGAATTCGCTTTAGTAAAGCAACAGAACCGCTTAATGGCAGAGGTTCTGAACTATTTTCCATTTATAAGTTTCACAACAAATAGTTTTTATAACATAACTTCTTGCCATGGTTTAGGATTAGGAAGATTAAACAAAATTGCTTCACAGTTAACTGGAGGGCATATCGATTCACTTTTTGGTAATATTTCCTCTCAAATAGAAAAAGTTAAGAAGTTAGGTTCTTTAAGCTTCGAACTTTATGGATCAAACTATGGTGAGCCTTGGTGTTTCAATGTTTTTATCATAGAAATTGAGAATACTGGGATTATGGGATTTGCTATAGATATTACAGAACAAAAAATTGCAGATGCTGCCCAAGAAAAAATTAAAAGGCAACTTCAACAAATTACCACCAATATACCTGGTGCTGTATTTCAATTAGTAAAAAGTAAGGATGGTGTTTACAAAATAGTTTATATAAGTCAAGGTTTCGACCAACTTTTTGGCTTATCTGCCGAAAGTATATTAAAAGATATTTCAGGTTTTTACCAAAGATTCAGTTCAGGTGATGTACGAGTTTTAAAGCATTTGGTAAGAGACTCTGGAATAAAACTTACAGGGTTTAATTTTGAAGCAGAATTAGTTGAAAAAACAGCAGATGAGAAAAATTGGGTTCGTATAACTGCAATGCCTAATGAAAATAATGATCAAAGTATAACCTGGTATGGAACTGCTTCTGACGTTACACATTCTAAAAATACAGAAAATGAACTAATTGAAAAACAACGTTTTATACAAAAGGTAACAGAAACCACTCCAGATGTTATTTATGTATATGATGTGCAATTGCAGAAAAATATTTTCAGTAATAGAGAAATAGGAGAGTTACTTGGTTATACAGAAGAAGAAATAACTATTCTTCAGCCAAGTTTGAAAAATGAATTAATCCACCCAGAAGATATAAACAAATTAGAAAATTATTTTGAGGAAGTAAAAAAATTAAAAGATAACAATGTACTAGAGCTTGAGTATAGGTTTAAAAATAAAGAAGGAATTTATACTTGGTTTCTAACCCGAAATACTGTTTTCTTAAGAAATAGAATTGGATTGGTTCGGCAATTTATGGGTACTATTGTTAATATTCATCGGCGCAAAATAGCAGAACAACAAACGTTTGAGAGAAACCTTGAACTACTTAAAATAAATAGTGAATTAGATCAATTTGTTTACAGTACATCTCATGATTTGCGTGCACCATTGACCTCCATTGAAGGATTAATCGGATTAATTAAAGAAGAAGAAGATCAAGAAAGAAAGGATGAATTTATTGGGTTAATTGAGAAAAGCGTTGTAAAACTTGATATTTTTATTAAAAGAATTATTGATTATTCAAGAAATTCTAGATTACCAGCAAAAATTTTATTGATAGATTTTCGTGAATTATTTAAAGATATAGTTGAATTATTGCAATTTGGATCCAAAGCAACTAATGTAAGATTCGAACTGATTTTGGAAAATAATAATTTGTTTTATTCAGATTACGATCGCTTACATATAATTCTTTCTAATTTAATTTCAAACGCCATACGGTATTACAATCCAGAACAAAAAGACCCGTATGTTTTAGTAAAAGCTATATTGTTAAACGACCACGCAGTAATAACTGTTGCAGATAATGGTTTAGGAATGGACGTATCTCATCTTGATAAAATATTCGATATGTTTTATCGTATTTCTTCTAAGTCTGAAGGCTCTGGTTTAGGTTTGTATATAGTAAAAGAATCTATTTCCAAAATAAATGGAACAATTACCGTTAATTCTGTTTTAAAGGTAGGTACAAGTTTTACGATAATAATACCAAACTTAAAACAAAGCTAAAATCAAAACCCCAAAAACAATGAAAGCAACTTGGAATGATACAATAATTGCAGAAAGTGATAATACTATTGTTGTAGAAAACAATCATTATTTTCCAGCTGACTCCATAAAAAAAGAATTGTTTAGTCCTTCAACAACTCATTCAAGCTGTCCATGGAAAGGAATGGCATCTTATTTCAGTGTTGAGGTAGATGGAAAAATAAATAAAGATGCCGCTTGGTTTTATCCTGAACCAAAGCATGCTGCAAAACAAATTCAAAACTTTGTTGCATTTTGGAAAGGGGTTAAAGTAGATAAGTAAAACCGCAACTCATTTTAATTTCTAAATAAAAGTTTAAAATTAATATTTATTGATAACTTTTATTTGGCTGTAATTTTGAACAATTTCATAAAATAAAATTTATGAAATTTAGTCATAATATGTTTGCGGTTTTATTCTTAGGGATAGCATTTTTTTCTCCTAATCTATCTGCACAGAATTCTAAATATTCTGGATGGTTATTTTCGTCGCATACTCAAAAGATTTCTGGTAAATTGTCTTATATGACTGATTTTCAATTGAGATCAGGTCCTAAATTCAACTATTTGCAAAATGTACTTTTGCGACCAGGATTATTATATCAATTGACTAAAGAGCAATCTGTTGGAATTGGCTACACGTACTTTTCTACATGGGATAAAAGTGAGGAGCCAAATATATTTGAACCTGAAAATAGAATATTTGAACAATACATTCACAAATACGAAAACGGAAGATTGTATTTGTCAAACCGAATAAGAATTGAACAACGGTTTATTCAAACTGAAAAAGAAAATGTATTTGCCCAAAGAGCTCGACATCAAATCCAAACTCGTTTCCGCTTAAGTTCTGATACAGCATTTGAAAAAGGATTTTATGTCAATCTCCAAAATGAAATATTTTTAAATATCCAAAATAAACATAAACTTAATAACAATTTTTTTGATCAAAATCGGCCATATCTAGGTATTGGATATAGAATTAACAAGAAAATAGAAACAGAAATTGGCTATTATTATCGATTTCAAAAAATGATTGAAACTGACTTAAAAGAAAATATTTTTCAGGTAATGATTATAACTGATTTATAAACTATAACCAGACTTTTAATTCTAATTATCAATTATTTTGTAATTGCACTTACTTGCCAAATAGTATTACTTGAATCATCGGCAACTAATAATGATCCATCTGATATTATAGTAACACCGACCGGACGGCCATGAACCCGACTTTTTTCCGAATCCTCAATAAATCCAGTTAAAAAATCTTCTGGCTTTCCACTTGGTTTACCATCTTTAAAAGGTACAAATACTACTTTGTAACCTGATAATTCAGTTCTATTCCACGAACCATGTTGCCCTACAAATGCACCGTTTTTATATTTAGTTGGAAATGAATTTTCTTTGTAAAAAGTAAATCCCAGCGATGCTGTATGCGAACCCAATGCTACATCTGGAACAATTGTTTTTTCTACTAAATCAGGTCTTTGTCCTTTCATTCTTGGATCTTCATTAGCACCAAAATAAGCATATGGCCATCCATAAAACCCTTCTCTTTTTACGCTAGTCATATAATCTGGTACTAAATTATCTCCTAACTCATCTCGCTCATTTACCGCTGTCCACAAAGTAGAACTACCTGGATAATAATCCATTCCTACAGGGTTTCTTAATCCGGCAGCATAAATCTTTTCATCAGTTCCATCTGGGTTTACTTCTAAAATATTGGCTCTTCTAACTTCTTTATCCATTCCATTTTCTCCATTATTACTTCCAGATCCCACTGATATTAGAATTTTTTTTCCATCTGGACTTGCTATAATATTTCTAGTCCAATGATTATTATACCCACCAGCTGGTAGATCAACAATTTTTTTACCTGTCTCAGAAATATTATTCTGCCCGGATTTATATGGGTATCTCATTAACGCATCAGTGTTAGCAACGTAGAAATAATTGCCTAAAACAAGCATACCAAAGGGTTTTTTTTGATTGGATAAAAATATTTCTCGAAAATCATATTTTCCATCTTTATCGGTATCTCTTAAAATAGTTATTTGGTTAGCACTTAGTGGACCTGTACTTGATTCGCAAACAAATAAATCACCATTTGGACTAGCATAAATCCACCTGGGGTTTTTAAAACCATCTGCAAATTTGCTAACTATAAATCCAGCAGGTGCTATCGGCATTTTTCCATCTTTCCAACCAATTACTTGTGTATTATTAACTACCGATTTAGTTTCATAAGGTTTAGGCAAAATAATTTTCTCTGTTTGAGAATCTACAGTAGTATTTGAAATCTTTTTTTCTTGGGCAAATAAATGAGAATAACTTAGGAGAAAAATTATAATTAATGTACAGAATGTAACTAACTTTAACAGATGGTTTTTCATTATATTATTATTTAATGGGTTGTTAAATTATTTTTTATAAAAGCAAAAGCCAAAAACTATTCCAATTTATTCTTTAATTATGAGTTAGTTATTTTCTTAAAATGATTATTAGCTTGGCAGCATTCTTGCCAAAAATTTATTTCATATAATTAATATATAACCAGATATGTTACAACTTAGACGTTTTTCCTTTTTATTCTTGCTAATTTATTCGTTTAGCAGTAGCGCACAAAATGTTAAATTAAATAAACTATGGGAAACCGACCCCAGCCTTAAAGTTCCGGAAAGTGTAGTTTATTATGCAGCAGAAAAAATACTTTTTGTTTCAAATATTGATGGCAAACCAAATGAAAAAGATTTAAAGGGATCTATTAATAAAGTAAGTTTGGATGGTAAACAAATTAATAACTGGGCAACAAATTTAAGTGCACCAAAAGGAATGGGAATTTATTTGGACAAAATTTATGTGGCCGATATAGATGAAGTTGTTGCCATTACACTAAAAAATGGAAAAATTGCTCAGCGATTTCCAGTAGAGGGAGCCGTTTTTTTAAATGATTTAACTATTGATAATGAAGGAATTATTTACGTATCAGACTCAGAAACTGGTAAAATTCATCAAATTGATAAAGGTAAAGTAAGTACCTATTTAGAAAATCAAAATGGGGTTAATGGATTGCTCTGTTCTGAGCAGAATTTATTCTTTCTTGCAAATGGTATATTATGGAAAGCAGATTCAAATAAATCTTTGACCAAAATAGCAGAAGGTATGGACGAAAGTACAGATGGAATTGAAATGACCAAGAACAAAGAATTTATCATTTCATGTTGGAATGGAGTAGTGTATAATGTAAAATCTGATGGAAGTAAAACTGAATTATTAGATACCAGAGAGCAGAAAATAAATGCAGCTGATATTGGATTCGACCAAGAAAATGGAATCCTTTACATTCCAACTTTTTTTAGCAATAAGGTTTACGCCTTTAAACTTAATTAATTTTATTATTTTTCTTTATATTAAATCCATTTTATTATAATCACCTATTCATGAAAGGTTTGTTCATTTTACTATTAATTCTATTTACAAATAGTTTATTTGCACAAGACATTTCACAAATGGATTCAATTAAAAAATTGGATGAAGTAATTATAAAAGCTTTTGCTGCAGATAGAACGGTAAATGAAGTTCCATCTGCCATTGCTGTACTAACTTATAAAGAATTAAATAGATTTAATAATACTTCTTTATTACCTGCATTAAATACCATAGCTGGGGTTCAAATGGAAGAAAGATCTCCGGGCAGTTATCGATTAGCGATACGTGGAAGCAGCTTAAGATCTCCCTTTGGGATTCGAAATGTAAAAGTATATTGGAATTTTTTGCCCTTTACAGATGGTGGCGGTAATACGTATTTAAATAGTTTAGATTTTAGTTCGATAAATTCTTTAGAAATTGTAAAAGGACCAGGGGCAAGTTTATATGGTGCTGGCACAGGTGGTGTTTTGATATTAAATAGTGAATTAAAAAAGCAAGTAAATGTTGATTTGCATTTTATGGCTGGCAGTTATGGACTTAAAAGATATGGTACATCTGTAAATTTTTTTAGTAAAAAAAGTAGTTGGAATATTTTGTTAGTTAATCAAACATCAGATGGATATCGTGTTAATACTGCAATGTCGAGATTATTGGCTCAGTTAAACGGGAATATAAGTATCGGCAAAAAAAGTACTTTATCAACTACTTTACTTTTTTCTGATTTAGCTTATCAAACGCCCGGCGGGCTTACAAAATCGCAGTATGATTCAGACCCACGACAAGCAAGGCCAGCAACAGCAACATTGCCAAGTGCCGTAGCTAATAAAGCAGCGGTGGAAAATAAAACCATATATGCAGGACTCGTTCACGAAATAAAATGGAATAGCAAATGGTTAACAAAAACGGGTATTTATGGATCAATCAATAATTTTAAAAATCCTACAATTCGAAATTATGAACAACGGGTTGAATATAACACAGGAGGAAGATTAGAAACCCATTATAGATTTGAAAATCAATTGATGAAAGGGAAAATTGTTGCAGGTGCAGAATTGCAATATTTTAATTCGGTAGTAGATGTATTTGACAATAATGCTGGTTTACCCAGTTCTACGATTCAATTAATTGATACCATAAGTGCCTTCAGTCAGCTTTATTTTGGTCAAGCAGAATTTGATTTACCAAAACAATTTTACTTAACCATTGGCGGCAGCACTAATTTTTTAACGTATAAATTTGATAGATCAGCTCCTGAAATAATTAGTCAAACCAGAAACTTTAATCCAAATTTTTCTCCACGCATTGCATTATTAAAAAAATTAAAATCTAATATTTCCATTTATTCTAGCATTAGTTATGGTTTTTCTCCACCATCATTTGCAGAAATTCGTCCATCAACAGGTAATTTTAATAATACGCTAAACCCAGAAAAAGGCATTAGTTTTGAACTGGGATTTAGAGGAACCGCTCGCAAGCAATTTGATTATGAAATTACGTTGTATCAATTTGATTTAAACGAAACAATTGTAATTCAACGAACCTTGGATGGTGCAGAATTTTTCATTAATGGAGGTAGAACTTCTCAAAAAGGTTTAGAAGCTTCACTTTCCTGGAGACCGTTGCTAGATAATAATGAATTGTTTAATTCCATCAGATTTTGGAGTAGTTACACATTAACAAACTATCGGTTTAAAAATTATTTAACTGATTCAAAAGACTATTCAGGAAATTTATTACCTGGTGTTGCACCTAATGTTTTGGTGGTTGGTTTTGATATGGGGATTAAAAAATTGTATGCGAATATTACTTTTAACTATGTTGATAACATTCCATTAAATGATGCCAATTCTGAATCTGCCTCTAATTATTCAATTTTAGGAAGCAGGTTTGGATATAAAGAAATTATATCGACTTCATTTCCTATAGAGTTTTTTGTCGGTGTAGATAATGTTTTTGATATTAAATACAGCCTGGGTAATGATTTGAACGCAATTGGAAATAGATACTACAACGTGGCACCTGCACGGAATTTTTATGCTGGAGTAAAAATGTCATTTCGCAAATAAGATCATTTTTCAATTAGGAATACCCTCTTTTTCCGCTTATTTTCGCCAGAATAAATTAAGAAACATTGATGGCCGAAATAAAAACCGATTTTGACGAACGATCTTACCTCAACCATGCAGCGCATATAGAAAAGCTGAGTGGGACAGAAGAAAGAGCATTAAGTAGACTTAAAAATCAGGATAATATTGACAATTGGAGGCATAAAAGAATGTTGGAGCAAGTTAAAACACTTTTTTCAGCAGGCGATAAATGGCTAACCGTTGGAGATGGAGTAGGCACAGATGCCAATTATTTAATTTCTCAAAACTTAGATGTATTAGCAACAGATATTTCCGATTCAGTTTTGAGCATGGCTGCCAGGCAAGGTTTAATTAAAGAATTTCAAATAGAAAACGCTGAAAAACTATCCTTTCCCGATCAAACCTTCGACTATGTAATTTGTAAGGAAGCGTATCATCATTTTCCGCGACCATACATTGCTTTGTACGAAATGTTACGAGTTGCCAAACAAGCAGTAGTTTTGATGGAGCCTCAAGATCCAATTCTGAAAATGCCTCTTTTGTTAATGCTAAGCAATATTTTCAATAAATTCGATAAACATTTGCTCCGCAAATTTTGGAAAAATCAATACTCTTTTGAAACGGTTGGCAATTTTGTGTACAAAATTTCTGAACGAGAAATAGAGAAAATTGCCATCGGCATGAACTTCCGGTATGTTGCTTTCAAAGGCCTACACGATTATTATAATGGATCAGCAAAATTCGGAGAAACACCAATAGACCAAGGGTATTTTTCATCGATTAAAAGAAAAATTAAATTCCGAAACATCATCAGCAAATTGGGCCTTTTTCCTTTTCAAAATTTATGTGTAATTATTTTTAAAAATAATCCAGAACCAGCACTAATCGAGAAATTAAAAACCGATGGTTTTGATGTTTATCACTTACCTGAGAATCCTTATATTTAATTATTTGGGTAATTATTTATTATTAATTTCTTTTTTATTTAGGATTGTAAATTTATTCTTTTCAGTTGCTATCTCTATCGTTAGCTGAATGTCAACACTTCTTGAATTTTGCATCGCAGGTTTCCATTTCAAGTATTCTTTAAAAGTTTTAATTACTGCTACTTCAAGTTTTTGATTTATTGGCCTAAAGGATTTGTATTCTAGAGGCTCACCTTTACAATTAATTATAAAACTTAAATAGATTTTATTACTTGCAGGCAGTTCAAATTCATTAATATTTAAATTTTGGTTTAAAATCTTTTCCATTTCATTCATAGATATTATTGGCTTAGGCATAATTTCCGTAGTAATAAATACTTGATCCGATTCTAAACTGCTACATCTTGTTTGTCCAATAAGATCATTACCGAAAATAAAAATGTAAGCCAATAAAATTAAAAGATTTTTTAAATTGAATTTTAATTTCTGATTCATAATATCTTTTATTTAAAACGTATCTTTAAGAACGAATATTTATTTTTATAAACTACAGGAATAGATGAAAGCTTATTACTTAATAAATTTTCATCAACCATAATATTTGGAATTACCAACTTAGTTCCGTTCTCAATTTCCAACAGCACAAGTGCAAACTCCATAAGTATACCTCTTTCTGGAGATAACGATGTGCAGTTAATAATTTGGCTTTTAGTATATTTTATCGGCTGTTCTTTATTTCCAAAATAAAATTCATCATTCCCTTTCGATAAAATTAGAATTTTATCTTTTGAATTATAATAATATTGAAAAAATAAAATAAGATTTACACCACCACCATTAAATAAAGAAGGAAATACCACAATTAAATATCTTTTAAATCCATTTCAATAGTTTTATTAAATTCTATTTATCCAAATAAGAATAGTGAAATAAGAAAACTCATCCAACTCGTAGAAAATAAATATCTAATAGCAGAATCAGCAGTTACTTCATATCTAAAATCCTGACTCACAAAATGAATTAAGTTTTTTCCAAGCCAGGTATTTTCTTTTCTAAAATCACTATAATCAAATACAGCTAATTCATATGATTTTTTGATTTACACATACGATTCCTTTAAATCATAAAACCCTTTCGAATAAAGTTTACCTTCCCGATCAAAATAACGCAAAACAAATTTCCCTTTGTAATACAACGCCAATTTCAAATAATCTCCACTCTTACCATGCAATGTTATCGAAGGATTTGTCAATTCAATCCTAATATTATCCCGTTGCAACTCCCATGGAAATTGTTCAATCAACTCCACCACCTCTTCAAAAGTTCGCTCGCGTTCCTCCACAAATTCATTTATTTCAAACGTGTTATATTGAATTTTGAAAGTTAATAAAGGCATAAAAATTTATAGGTAAAGACAGGTTGGGCAAAACAGTTCACCTGTTTATTTCAAATCTGATATTTTGCCAACAACTATTCTGTAATTAGCCATATTTCCCTCATCTCCTAAAATCGTTTCTAATTTAACCAATTTCTTAGCGATTGATTCTTCATCTATGTCATTAATTAGTAATCAAAATTGTGCAGAAACATAGCTGGCATATTCATCTCTAGCAAAACTCGTATTTATTAAATAAAGGATCCCAATCATTTCAAAGAATTTCATAAATTGCTTTGTATGTTATTAGTTGACTTTTTTTCATTTTTTATATAAAAACTATAAAACGCCTATCGTTCCACATCCCACACCTTATTCCTTGCAAATTTTCATTTATTTTAACCCCCAAAGTCCCTAAATTTGGCTATCATTTATAACCCAAAAGCACTTTTACAAGCTCATTAGACAAAACAATTTTTTCATTATACTTGCTAAGCAATTCACAAAGTTTTAAAATATAACAACTAATTGCCATGAAACTAAAAACCATATATCAAAAACTCATCTTTTTACTTTTACTAGCAATTAGCTTTAATACTAAAGCTCAAGAACTTCAATTGCTATTAGCTAAAGCCATTACAGGTACAAACCGTGTAACTTGTTATAACATAGAAGCAGACAATCTTGGCAATATTTATGTTTCGGGCTTCTTTAGTGGCACTGTCGATTTTGATTTAGGACCAGGTATAGCAAATCTCACTACTGGAGTCGGCGCTGTTTTAGGTAGTTCCTTCATAGCTAAATACGACGCACAAGGAAATTATATTTTTGCAAAATCATTAGGTGGCAACGGCAGCGGAATAATTAATATTACTACTATGGTTTTAGACAAACTCGGCAATATTTGTATTTCCGGAACTTTTATTTCCACTGCGGATTTTGATCCATCAGCAGCGGTCGCTAATTTTACAAGTGTCGGCTCATTTGATATATATATTGCCAAATACAATGCAAATGGAATGTATGTAAACGCATGGACACTTGGTAATTCAGATTTTAATAGTCCGAAAAGCATAAGTACCGATGCAAATAATAACCTCATTATGATAGGCGATTTTAATGATACCATCGATTTTGACCCGAGTCCAGCAACAGTAAATCTGATAAGTAATAGTAATGTAGAAGATATTTTTGTAGCTAAATATTCCGAAAATGGAGTTCTTTTACATGCATTTAAATTGGGAGGTTCAGACGAAAATTCTAGTCAATCCATTATTGCCGATCCCTCAGGTAATTTTTACGTTAGCGGAGATTTTTTCACAACCATAGATCTTGACCCAGGTCCAGCTCAAGCCCTTTTTTCCTCAGTCGGTGGCAAAGATGGCTTTTGGGCTAAATATGATCTTAATGGAAATTACATCAGCGGCAACGCCTACGACGGAGGAGTCAATTTCATGGAATTAGATCAAAACGGAAACTTTTATTTTTCAGGTAGATTGCCCGATAGTATGGATGTAGACCCAGGTCCCAATGTAGCTATGTTATATTCATTTAATAACTTCGACATCTTCATTGTCAAATTAGATCCTGCTGGCAATTATCTCAATGGCAAAGCATTCGAAAGCAATTTAATTTATACCCAATATGGTATTATTAGCAATTCTTTAAACGAAATTTACATGTATGGCAAATTCCAAGATACGGTCAACTTCAACCCGGGATCTTCCTCAGGAATACTCACCTCTAATGGACTTTTAGATGCTTTCATCACAAAATCCGATGCAAACGGCAATTTTAAACTAGCCTATTCCTTAGGTAATTCAGCAAGCAACAACATCGAAGATCTTGCAGTAGATCCACAAGGCAATATTTGGATATGCGGAATTTTTCTTGACACCCTCGATTTCGATTTTGGCCTTTCCGTATCTAACCTTATCAGTCCAGATTATACCGGAGTTTATTTAGCTAAATACCGTGACAAGCAAGTGGTAGGTATTTCCCAACCAAAACAATCACCCAAAGAAATAAAAGTATACTCCTCACTTCACAATATTTACATCGACTTTACAGCATTAGAAAAAGTCAATTCAACCATCCAAATTATCAACATGCTCGGCCAAACAGTCGCAGAAGCAACACATCGCAACAACGACATGCTCAAAATTTCCTTACCAAACCTACCCGATCAAATGTATACCGTAGTAGTAAAAAATGAAAATAAGGTAACAGTTAAAAAAGTATGGGTATCACGTTAAAATAAATTAGCGACTAATCGAGAAATTAAAAACCGATGGTTTTGATGTTTATCATTTACCTGAGAATCCTTAAATTTAATTAAATTAAATATCTACAAGTTTCATAGTACTTTCTCTATTTTCAATATAAAAAGTTTCGGTATCGTTTGCCATTCCACTACATACCCCAAAGTTTCAACCTTGGGATATAAATTAGTCAGTTAGTACGTAAATAGTTCCAACCATTTTCATTTAATTTCAAATTTATTTTATATTTAATTTATTTGCTTCTTTGGAAGAATAATATTAAAAACTGCACCATTCTCTGAACTACCTAAAGCATTAATTTCTCCATTATGATTTAACACAATTTTTTTGCACATCGCTAATCCAATTCCAGTACCTTGATAATTTGGAGTTCTATGTAATCTTTTAAAAATATCAAATATTTGAATTGAATTTTCATGTTTAAAACCTATACCATTATCTATAATTTGGATAGTATAATATTCTGTTAAAAAATTTAGCCCTAATTTTTTTATTTCATCTACATTCAATTTCATCGCTTTTATTTTTATTTCAGGCCTAATTTTATCTCTAGTAAACTTTAAAGAATTTCCAACTATATTTCCAAACAATTGCTCCATTTGTATTGGAATCGCTTCTATTTCCGGTAAGCTTTCTACGGTAATCTGAGCGTTTTTTTGACCTATCAATAAATCGTAATCTCCCAGCACATGCCTTACAATTTGGTTTAAATCTACATTTCTAAGCACATTACTGTCTTTAATCAACGCAGAATACGTTAAAACATCTTTTATTAAAGTTGACATTCTCTTCGTCGAACCATTTATTTTATCTAAATAATTCTTAGACTTATCATCGATAATTTCGCCCAAATTATTTTCTAACAAATTAGAAAAAGTAGTTATTTTTCTCAACGGCTCTTGTAAATCATGCGATGCTACATAAGCAAATTGAGCTAATTCATCATTAGATTTTCTTAAATTTTCATTAGCTTCTGCCAATTCCTTGGTTCGTTTATTTACAATTTCTTCAATTTTATTTTTTGCCAATATCTCCGAAGTTACATCAACTGCAACTGCCAAAACTCCTGTAATTCTTCCATCTCCTTCTCGATAAGGCTCATATACAAAATTTAAAAAAATATTTTCCAATTTATTATTTCGAATCAAACTAGCAGGCAAACCATTTGCTGAGAATGTCTCACCTGTTGTATAAACACCATGTAATAACTTATCAAAACCTTGATCTTTAACTTCTGGTAATGATTCAAATATGGGTTTGTTCAATACATCTTTTGCTGGCCGCCCCCATATTTCTATCATTTTTTCGTTTACCAATTCAACAACATAAGTAGGTCCTTTGATAATACACATAGCTACAGGCGCATGTAAAATGGTATTTCTTAAATTTTCTTCATTTTTTACTAAGGCTTGTTCAGCTTTTATTCGTTCAGTAATTTCTGTACACGTACTTATAAATCCGGCAAATGTTCCATTAGGTGTAAATCTTGGCGATGATGTTAAAAATAAATAGATATAATTATTTTCCTTATTCAACAGTCTTAACTCTGTAGTAAAATTTACTTTATTTTGAAAAGAATTTAAATATAAATTAATAAAATCTTTGCGCTCATCCGGATGTAAAAGATCTTCCCATCCATAATTAATTAGTTGCTCTTGGGTTCTTCCGGTTATAGATATCCAAGCATTATTAAAATAAATTGCATTACTACTTTCATCACTCATCGCAATTAAAATTCCAGAACTTTCTGCCATTGTGCGAAACCTTTCCTCACTTTCTTTTAGCGCCTCTTCTATTTCTATACGCTTGGTTATATCAGTATTTGTACCAAACCATTGATGAATTTTACCTTCGCTATTTCTAAAAGGTTGTACCCGAGTCAAAAAGTTACAATATTTATCATTTGCACCTTTTAATGGAAATTCCATTTCGAACTCTTCCCCATTGGCTATAGCATTAGTCCATTTGTTCATTACAGTAGGCAAAATATCCGGGTTATGAACAGATTGCCAACCCCAGCCCTCCATTTCTTCAGCAGTTTTGCCAGTATATTCATACCATTTTTTATTATACCAATAAATATAACCATCAGCATTTGCCATCCAAGCCAGATTTGGAATATTATCTGCCATGTTTCTAAACCGTTCTTCACCTCTTTGCAAAGCAATTTCAGATTTGCGCTTGCTTGTAGTTTCACTCATAGTCACAAATACACCACCTACCTCATTATTTTCCAACCGTATCGGGCTATAAGCAAAATCAAAATAACACTCTTCTACATATCCGTTTCTATTTAATGGCAACATAAAATCCCGAAAACCAACAGATTTTCCTTTCATTACATCTCCAAACATATCTCCAATTGTTGACCAAATTTCAGCAAAAGTTTCACGTGTACTTATTCCTAAAGCTGCTGGATGTTTTATAGAACCTAAAATAGGTCGATACCCATCATTATAAATTTGTGTATAATCGCTTCCCCAAGCTATGTACATCCCAAAAGGATTATTCAGAATAATAGAAATAGCATTTTTTAAAACTGGATTCCATAATTCAGGATCTCCCAATGGAGTTTCATTCCAATTTTTGCTCCTAATCATTTCACCCATTTCGCCACCACCTTCAATAAAATATAGACTATTCGTATTATCTAACAAATCACTCATTTATTTCGTTAATAAAGATTTCAAAATAGATTTTAATTCAAAAAAACTATTCGGTTTAGTGATAAAATCATGAGCCCCCATCGATTTCATTTTTAGTATAATTTGTTCTACAGAAGTGGTTGAATAAATAATAACCGGAATTTCTCGCAATTCTGGATGAAGTTTTATCTCTTTCAAAAATTGTTCCCCGTCCATTATCGGCATATTCAAATCCAGAAAAATTACTTCTGGTTCTAAAGTTTTGGACACCAATTTATTTAATGCTTCTACAGCATTACTTATAGCATTACAAGTTATTGAAGTAGAAACTTCCATTACTGCATCTAAAAATATTTCTTGATCATCCTCATCATCATCAATTAATAATACATTTTTATAGGTCATTGTAGATAGTTTTAAGATAAATTGAATTAAAATTAGTTTTATTAATATTAAAACCTAATATGGTTTAATGATTAACATTTTACATATCAAGATTAATAAATTTTTCTTAAAAGTAAAATCTTAAATGCTAATTTTTGATTTAAATCAAAAAATCTCCCAACCTACTGCTGAACATTCTTTATATAATTCGGCGATTCACACTCCATCCAATACTCCACAATTTTTGCAATCATAGTCTTTATTTTATCATAGCTTCTCGGCTTTACAAAAAAACCTTGAATCGACCTCGAGTAAGCATCTATTACATGATTCTGTTCCGCACTCGTTGTAAAAAACAAATAAGGAATAGACTTCATCCTCAAATCCTCATTATTATGAATTTTCTCCCGCAGCTCCATACCATTCAGTTTAGGCATGTTAATGTCCGAAAGCACCAAAAAAGGCTCAATCTCAGTAGCAGTCAAATATTCTAACGCCAGCACACTATCCTCAAAAAAGATAACCTCGTTTTCGTAAGCCAGCTCATTAAAAATTTCAGTCAAAATGTCTTGATCATCCTTGTCGTCTTCAATGATAACAATAGGGCCTGTTTTGTTCATAAAATGTATTATTAAATAAAAATACCTTCACCAATTTTGAGAAGACTTGCAAGGTAACCTTATTAACCCAGCTACTTCAAGTCGTTTTTGAAATGTGAACAAAAACTTCACGCTATCTCAATGGTATCAATCTCCTTCATCAACCTATCAGTTTCCATCAACGCAACTATAATTTGTTGATAATGTAAAATATCATCAAACTCTAATTTTCTACCCTTTCTATCTTTAAGCCATTTTTGCGCAGGTTGGTAACCACCAATATAAAACTCCCAAGCCTTTAGCGGCACACCACCGAAATATTGATCATCATTTATATACACCCTTCCATTCTCATACCTTATTTTCACTACCTCATTATTCCCATCCATCGGGTATTGCGTTACATAAGTTGGCACACTAATACTTTCCAACAAATGTATCTGCCGTATTTCACCACCCAGTTTCACCAATTGCCAAAACGTTTTTACATCTTTTGGATAAGGCACTCTCGGAAAATCAATTTTCAAAAACTCTTTATATTTCTCTCTATACGTTGGCGAATGCAAAACCGCATAGATATAATCTAAAATATCAATTGGTGCAAACACCTTCCCCGACCCCTCCAAAAGTGGGCAGGTAGCATCTTCGTCATTTTGTAAATCTATTTTACTATCAAGTTTTTCTTTTGTTATTAATGTTACCAATTCTGGATTAACAAAAACTTCTTCATTAGTAAACCGAATTACCTCGTAACCAAGTTCATTTAACCTAGCTGTTCTTAGCTCATCATATTCTTTCTGCTGCAAATGGATTTTTCCATCTATTTCAATAACAGTTTTCTTACTTAAACAAACAAAATCTGTGATAAAATCATCAATTATATGTTGTCTTCTTATCTTATATCCTGTTTTCTTATTTCTAAAATATTCCCACATTACTTTTTCAGCTTCCGTCGGATTTTCTTTTAAACTATCTCTCATCTCTTTGATAAGTAAATAATTTTTTGAATTAGCAGTAATATATCCAGGTCGCGAAAGCCCCTCCTTTGAAGGAGTTGAGGAGGTCCTTTCATCAGTAATATATCCAGGTCGCGAAAGCCCCTCCTTTGGAGGAATTGAGGAGGTCCTTTCATCAGTAATATATCCAGTTTGCGAAAGCCCCTCCTTTGGAGGGGTTGGGGAGGTCCTTTCAGGCACAAAACTTAAACCTAATTTCTCCGCTATTTCCTTTACAATTTCTGCATTTAGGTTTGGTGTTCTTTCTGATGTTTGTCCGATGGTTTGTTGTCCGTTGTTTTCGGGATATAGATATAGGGGAAATACTGAAGTTATTTCGCTAGTCCGATTAGACACGTATGAACTTTCAATAATTTTATTAGATATAAATGTATGCAAATATTCATCTCCTGTTTTGAACTGCTTACATAATGAAATTCCAATATTTGGTCCCTTTAAGAAATGTTGCATTACTTCAAATACTGGCCAACCGATAAAACCCTTTGAATTTATATTGTAATATGTAAATCTGTTATCAAATGGACGGTAGGAACATTCAACAAGTAATTCTTTTTTAAATCCATTTTTTTTAAGCGATTTTTCTACGATTTCAGCTTTCCCGTCTCTACTATCCCAATTTCCATTTGGATAATTAAATCGCATTTCATCTGGACTGAGTTCTAATATATGATTTATGATTTTTTCAATGTCCTTTTGAGAAAATTGAAATGCTAATTTATCACGTTTGGAAACTATGCCCGTATTATTCTTTAAGAACAATTCATTAATTCCAAAACCTGACTGATATGTAATTACATTTTTAAAAGTTTTTGAAACAAAAAAGTAGTTTGGTGCAACATTAGGTAGTTCATGGTAAGGAATTGAACGTATAGAATTTTCAGTGAGAAAGTCATATTTAATATCTCGTTTTCCAAACAAATCAAAATGAAATACTTTCCCTAATTCATTGGTTTTTTTCTTTCCTGTTTTTACAAATAAATTGATGGAAACCCCTTGTTGAATATCAAATACATTTATATCCGCACTTCCGTCAGGTGATGTTTCTTTTTTCTTGCTATTTCCATGCAAATCTATCGTGTAAATTTTATCATAAGTTTTTAGCAAATTCCAACGCATACCTCTAAAAGTAGGGTTGTCTAAAAACCCATGTGGGTTAATAAAAGCCAAAATACCACTTCCATTTTTTTCAATAAAGTGTTGTCCATAACGTAAAAACTTTACATAATCATCGTTTATCCATTTTGGGTTTCGTTCTTTCAATTTCTCTTTTCCACCTGGCTCTTTTTTGTAATCTTCCATCAGCTTCATTATCCATGCGCCTTTGTTAGCACTTTCTCCACTGTATGGCGGATTCCCAATCACACACATCACAGGCGTATCTCTTTTTATATGGTTAGCTTCATTAGCTTCCGTACTCAACCAATTCGCAAACAAAGTTCCCGAATCTGGGTGGCTTTCTTCTAAACTATTAGTTAGGTAAACTCTCAATCGTTGGTTGCTGGTAGCTTTGTAGCCTGTTTCAGTCAATAGCAAATCCAATTGCAAATGCGCCATAGCATAACTTGCCATCAACAATTCAAACCCATTCAACCGAGGCAACAAATGCGTTTCTACATAATTACTCCAAATCCCTTGCTGTCCAGCAAATTTCTGATGAATATGTTTTACCACCTCCGCCAAAAAAGTTCCAGTCCCGGTTGCAGGGTCAAGTATTTGCACTTTATGCACTTCCTGTTCTACCTTTTTCCCTTGCACATCCACATGTATCTTGGTTTTGCTACTATCCGCAAGCCCCTTGGGCAAATCAAATTCCGTTTTCAAAATATCATCAACCGCCCGTACAATAAAATTTACAACAGGTGCAGGCGTATACCATACACCACGCGCTTTCCGCAATTTTGGGTCATACTCACTCAAAAACGTTTCATAAAAATGGATAATCGGATCTTCTCCACTTGGTCCTCCTCCTTTGGGGGAGGCTCGGTGGGGGTTATAATTTTTTAAAATCTCCTCAACATTACAAGCCAAAAATATTTCCACCAAACTATCCACAATCCATTTTATCCGATCGTCTAAATCTGGTCCAGCTATATAGCCAAACAACTTTCTTAAAAACGGATTCGATTTGGGAATTAATTCTGCCGCCTCTTGTCGGCTAAAAGTCGGCAAAGTAGGGTCATGCAATCGAGCCGCAAACATTCCATACGAAATAGTTTGAGCATACACATCAGCAAACCCTTTTGCAGTTATATCATGAATCAAAATTTGCTTAAAAGCATTCAATTGATCTTTCAGCGTACTATTCTCATGATTAATTTCATCACTCATCAAAGCCTTTTCAATCACATCCGAAAGTAGCCGAGCCTTGCCCGCCATCATTTCAGCTAATTTTTTCGAACTCTTTATCGTCTGCCCTACATGCGTCGAAAAATCTTTAATCAAATTTATAAACGCTGCAAAGTTTTCAGGTATCGGCACTATCTCATAAGTATCACCCTTGGCTTGTCGAAGGGCCGCAATCGCAATTTTGGTAACAAATATTCCATCTATATATAAATGAAAATCTAAATAATCAGTAAAAATTAAATTATTCAACGACGCCTTATAACGGTCAAACTGTTCTTTGTTCCCCGTTTTCTTAGCACCCTCCAAATCCTTATCCCCAATATCCTTTGCCTCTATATACCCAACCGCAATTTCCTTATTGTTTAATATATAATCCGGCGCACCGCAACTTTGTCTTTTCGGTTCATTCGTCACCGAAATCTGAGGAATAATACTCTCTATCAAAACCTTCAAATCACCCCGGTACGTATGCTCAGTCGCAATCCCTCTCCTAAACTCTTTACTTATATTAGCTATATACTCGTCTATGCTCATTTTTATACGGAAGATTTTCTCTGCAATGTACAATTTTTGCGTATTCGCACCTTCCCCTAAAAAATTTTCAAAAGTTTCTTTATACTCTTATTTAGATAAAAAATCTTAGATTATTTAAAATAGTAAAAATATTAAGTAAACTTAACACAACGATTTAACCTTGGGTTATAAATTAAGAAGATAGAACTGGAATGGTTTCAACTATTTATTAAAAATTATAATTTATTAAAGATTGGGATAAACCTGTGTCCATCCATATGTTCCACCAGCTATAATCAAAATTCCATTTTCAAACCAATCTGCTTCCAAAGTTACAGATCTCGGTCCCATAATTTTTCCTTCTCTAGGATGTCCAGGTGGATTTTTAAAGCCTCCAAAATAAGGAGGCTCACCTTTAATCATTTTTCCATCTTCTACCCATTCTATTCCTACCACTTTCGCATATCGCCTTGGATGCCAAGAATCCTTTCTTACAAAAAAACCAAACCTGCAATTGTTCTTAACATACATTTGGAAAATATTAATTCGCTCAGACATAGTTTATTTTAAATACTTTAAATTTTTTGTTCCTAAATTTTATTAATTAATTCCATTTCATCATATTCAATGTTGAATTTATTTATTTTAAAAACATACTTTTCTTTTGTGTCATATCGAAAACAATCAGGAGTAAATATGACATAATTGCAAGATTGGGTCAAAGAACTATTAAATCTAATCCCATTAAATCCTCTTTTAATTAATTCTTCTGCGAATATTTGGGTATATAGATATTGATGTTTATCATTTGTTCCAATTGGTTTTGATAATAATTTACTTAGATAGTATAGACTCTCAAATATTACAAGCATAGAATCATTTTCAATAAAATCTACAATATTGATTTTTGAAAAATCTGCGATATTCAAAAATCCAATTTGATTAAAAGTCCCTATTGATACGAAATCTCCTGGAGTTGGTCTTATTTCTTGAATAGCAGTATCGTAATCTTCTGATAAATATAAAAAAGAAAAACCTTCTCTATTCATTCTGCCTCTAGTAACTGTTTCTACTGGTGCCACGCCAATTTCAGTAGATTCATATGGTAGATATAATTTTTTTTTAATGAAATTGAAATCATCTTTAGCATCTTCATCCGTTTTATAACCAATTCTTGCCCGATATAATTTTAAATATTTACTATGTTCATCTATAACATATCCTTTACAAAATGATACAATTTTAGAGATCGATCTAAACAGTTCATTGTAATTTAGATTTTTCGTCAATTCTATAATTTCAATTTTTTTCAAATTTTGACCATCTTTAATTGCGGTTTGGTTACAATCAGTATATAGTGAAATTCCTATGTCATTATTTTTTGCAATCACTGAATCTATAAATTTTAAGGAAAATTCAACATTATTAAAAAATAAGTCTGAAAAAAATAGTTTTCTTTTTAAAAAAATAGTTTCTAAATTTTCTCCTCCTTTATTTATATCATAATCCCATTCATTTAAGTTAAATCTTATTAATGCTCTTATTAACTTTTTAAGATTAAGATCATCTTGATCCAATGCATATACTTTGCTACTTGAACACGTACTACATGATTCAACATCAACCCCTTTCCAATTTATATAATATTTTAAACTAGAATCCTCAACACATTTTGAACAAATTGTTTTCATTATTATTAATATTTACCTAAAATTAAACTACAAAGCAAAAATATTAAATTAAAATTTTATAATAAAAAATGTTGAAAA
>ENA-OFCX01000042-OFCX01000042.1-metagenomes-genome-assembly--contig:-NODE-42-length-64728-cov-5.280921_pt1 | contig 64728 bp, 59 predicted proteins | sample MGYA00153384_OFCX01 | MGnify analysis MGYA00153384
CGGTGTGTTGCTCACCCTGGCTTTGGCGCGCGGGGTGCAGCACACCCTGCGGCTGCTGCTGGCCGGTGTGGTGGTGGGCGTGGTGCTCAGTGCTGCCAAAGACCTGGTGACCCTGGCCGCGCCCGACATGTTGCAGGCCATGCAAGCCTTCATGCTGGGCAGCACAGGCTTTGTGGGCTGGCCAGCCTGTGTGGTAATGGCCTCTGTGCTGCTGCCTTGCCTGGCTGTCTCCCGGGCTTGCGCCGTGGCGCTGGACGGGCTCAGCCTGGGCCAGGCTACCGCGCAAAGCCTGGGTCTGCCACTTGTGGGCATGCGTAGTGCGCTGGTGGCGGTGCTGGCGCTGGCCACCGGCACCGCAGTGGCGCAGGCGGGCTTGATTGCGTTTGTGGGCCTGGCTGCGCCGCACGTGGTGCGCTCGCTGGTCAAGTCCACCCACAGCGCGCTGTTGTTGCTCAGCGCTTTGATGGGAGGGCTTTTGCTCATGCTGGCCGACCTGCTGGCCCGCTGGGTGCTGGCTCCGCAAGAGCTGCCCGTGGGCGTGCTCACCGCCATGCTGGGCGGCTGTTATCTGCTGTGGCTGATGCACCGGCAGCGCAGTTTTGGAAGCACACCGTGATGCTGACTGAGCGTTCAGTTATTTCAGTAAATGCTATTGAATCCATAGCTGTTCGAGCAGATTCCATAGGGGCTGGACACGGCAATACCTTGGTTTTGCATGGCGTGAGTGTGGCGTTTGCAAAAGGCCGCTGGACCAGCATCGTGGGCCCTAATGGCGCTGGTAAGTCGACCCTGCTGCTGGTGCTGGCGGGTTTATTGCCCCACACCGGTCAGGTTCATCTGCTGGGCCAGCCACTGGCCAGCTGGTCGGCGCGCCAGCGCGCCCAACAAGTGGCGTGGCTTGGCCAGAACCAGACCGGTGGCGACGACCTGACCGCCTACGACGTGGCCCTGCTGGGCCGCTTGCCGCACCGCCCCTGGCTGGCCGCACCATCGCCGGCCGACCATGCCGCCACCATGCAAGCCTTACAAGCCACCCGGGCTTGGGACTTTCGCCAGCGGCTGCTGGGTCACCTGTCGGGCGGCGAGCGCCAGCGTGTGCTGCTGGCGCGTGCGCTGGCTGTGCAAGCCCAGGTCTTTTTAATGGACGAACCCCTGACCAACCTGGATCCACCGCACCAGGCCGACTGGATGGTGCTGGTGCGCGAGCTGGTAACGCAAGGCAAAACGGTGGTCAGCGTGTTGCATGAAATTTCTATTGCACTGCAGGCCGACGACATGCTGATTTTGAACAAAGGTCGCGTGCTGCACCAGGGTGCCTGCACAAACGTGGATACGCACCAGGCGCTCGCGGCGGTATTTGCGCAACGCGTCAGCGTGCGACGCACGGGTGAACAATGGATTGCGTTAGTCAAGCCGTGAACATCACCTCCCATTAATTGGGGTCAGATCACAATTTATCCCAACTCTGAAAATACGCTGGTTAATTGTGATCTGACCCCAATTAATGCCTGACCCCAATTAATGCCTGACCCCCAATTAATGTCAATTAACCATTCACTCCACCGCTACTAGCGCCCCCAAATAAAACGCCAGCTCGCACACCTGCTGCGTAGCTCCCAGACAGTCGCCGGTAAATCCCTGCAGACGCCGCGCAAACAAGCGCCGCATGTGGACCAGTGCTAAAGCAGCGCCTGCAGCTGCCGCAGCAAATATCCACGGTTGCGGGCTGATCCACACCAGCGGTGCCAGCGCCAGACACCACACAAAATTGCTCATCAATGCACCGGTCGTGATTTGGTCAGCCAGTGGTTTGGATTTGGATGCGGCGGTGTCGCCCACATGCGGCAACAGTCGCACCAGCACCATGGGGCAGGCGCGAGAAAAAACGTGGGCAGCCAGCATCAACGTACAGGCCTGCGATAGGCCGACGACTTGCGAATGGGTATCGGTAGCACTTCCCAACGCCGCCAGCAAAGCCACTTTGGTACCCAAAGCCAGCACCAGGGCGATGGCCCCGTAAGCGCCCACCCGTGAGTCTTTCATGATGTCCAGTGCGCGCTCGCGGTTTACGCTACCGCCCAGGCCATCAGCGGTGTCGGCCAGGCCGTCTTCGTGAAATGCGCCAGTCAGCAACACTGTGGCCACAGTCGATACAAAGGCCGCGACAGCAGGCGCGAACACCGAGGAAATCTGCAACGCCAGCAGTGCATAAACGCCCGCTGCCACGGTGCCCACTACCCATCCCACACCCGCAAAATGCGCTGCACTGGCCCGCAACATGGCAGGGCTGAAGCCGACCCAGTCCGCCAGTTTGCCGGTGACCGGAATCCGGGTGAAGAACTGGATGGCCAGCAGGAAGTGCCGAATGAATTTCACAAGCTTTGCTGCACGCCAGCCGACTCAAAGCTGGCCATTTCATTCAAAAACAAGGCAGCCGATTGCACCAACGGCCAGGCCAGCAGCGCGCCCGTGCCTTCGCCCAGGCGCAGGCCCAGCTGCAACAAAGGCTTTGCGCCTAAATGCGCCAGCAGCGCACGGTGGCCGTGCTCGCTGCCCTCGTGGCAGAACACCAGGTAGTCTTTCGCGGTGGGTGCCAGCGTGCAAGCCGCCAGGGCAGCGGCGCCGGCTATGAAACCGTCGACCAGCACCACGCGGCGTTCGCTGGCCGCTTGCAACATGGCGCCGGTCATCATGGCAATTTCGAAACCGCCCACCGCTGCCAGCACCTGCAGCGGCTCACGCGCCTGGGCGTGCAGGTTCGCGGCGCGACCCAGCGCCGCGCGCTTGGTCAGCATTTGCGCATCGTTCAAGCCGGTGCCCCGGCCTGCAGCGTCGTCGACCGATATCCCGGCCATCAAGCAAAACATCAACGCGGCGCTCGACGTGTTGCCGATGCCCATTTCGCCCAGCGCCAGCACATTGCCGGGCAGGCCGCACACCACGTCCATGCCAGCTTGCACGGCGGCTTCGGCTTGGGCTGCGGTCATGGCCTGCGTGAGCGAGCAGTCGGCGGTGCCCATTGCCACCTTACGGTGTTGCAATCGCGGCTGTGCAGACAGGTCTGCAGACACACCCGCGTCCACCACCGTCAGCGCAAAGCCATGCTGGCGTGCAAACACATTGACCGCTGCGCCACCGGCCAGCATGTTGGCCACCATCTGCTGTGTGACTGCCGCCGGAAACGCTGACACGCCCTGGGCGGTGATGCCGTGGTCGGCTGCGAAAACCACCATTTGCGGGGCCTGAAATTCAATGCACTCGCGGTTGTGGATGCAGCCTAGCTGCCAAGCCAGCCCCTCGAGCTGTCCCAAAGCGCCTTGTGGCTTGGTTTTGAAATCGATTTTGCGTTGCAGGCGCTTGGCAAACTCAAGCTCGGCGTGCGTGGTCCGCAGTGCGGCAATGGGGGGTGGAGCAAGGGTCATGTATTTGTATAGGGACGTTAGAGACGTTCAAAGGGCTGATTCGATGGATTAAAGAAAAAAAGGCCACCAGCCCATATGGATACTGCTCAAGCAGCTATATATTTTGTAGCAACGACAGGATGACTGCAGGATAGATCACATGCTCTTGCGACAACACCCGCGCCGCCAGCGCATCCGCCGTATCGCCCGCCAGCACCGGTACCACCGCTTGCGCGAGGATGGGGCCATGGTCAAGTTCGTTGGTGACGCGGTGGACTGTGGCCCCAGCGAATTGGCAGCCCGCGTCGATGGCGCGTTGGTGCGTGTTCAGGCCCGGGAAGGCGGGCAGCAGGGAAGGGTGGATGTTGATGAGGCGTCCATCAAAGCGCTGCACAAAAGCTGGCGTCAAGATGCGCATGAAGCCCGCCAGAACCACCTGCGCGGGCTGATAGCGGTCAATCACGTCGGCCAGCACTGTGTCAAAGGCGTCGCGGCTGGCAAAGGCTTTGTGGTCGACCACCTGGGTGGCAATGCCCTGCGCCTGGGCGAATGCCAATCCCCCCGCATCGGCCCGGTTGCTGATCACCGCAGCTACTTTTACACCCCAGCCACCGCGCTGCGCCGCCCTTACGATGGCCGCCATGTTGGAGCCGCCGCCAGAAATCAGGATGACGATGTTATTCATAGTGAGGCGATTATCCGGTTGCACTTTGTGCGGCTGTGTCGCTACGATTAACCACATGGCAATGGACCGAATCACGATAGCTTTCTGGGCACTGGTGCTCGGCCTGATCACAGCCGCCATGTTTTTCGGCGTAGGCACCTGGCGCCAGCAAAACGCCCAGCAGCAACGCGACGCCAAGCTGGACAGTGGTGATGTGGTGCAGCTGCTCAAGGTCATTGATGGCGACACACTGGTGGTGCAAAAAGAAGGGCAGGGTGCGGCCACGGTGCGGCTGCTCGGCATCAAAACCTTTGAGTCCAAACACGGCAAAGACAGCGCAGCCCTGTATGGCCGCGCCGCCGAAGAAGCGCTGCAGCGTCTGGTGGTCGACAAGCCGGTGCGGGTGTTGATGAACAACCCGCCGCGTGACCGCCATGGCCGCACCCTGGCCACCCTGTATGTGGGTGACCAGGACGTGGGCCTGGCGCTGGTTTCGCAAGGCCATGCGCTGGTTTATTCGGTCTACCCCTTTGCCTCCATGCCGGTGTATCTGCAGCAACAGCAACAAGCCCGGGCCGCCAACCTGGGGCTGTGGGCCGATTCCGGGGTGAGCGCCCGGGCCGAGGGCATGATTCGCGACTGGGCCAGGGGCGTTCAATGATCCAGATATTGCTTCGCTACTTTTCGCCGCGCTACATCAAGCGCCATGTCATCGGCAACCCCGGCGTGATGCTGCGGGCGCTGGTGCTGCTGGCGGCGCTGGCGATGCAGCTCGAGCGGCTTCGCGTGGCGGTGCATTGGCACAGCCCGCGCACGCCGCAGCAGTGCACCGATCAGCCCGGCTGGCTGTTCGACTGCCGCGGGCTCGGCGCGCGGGCGCAGTGGGCGGCGCTGCGCGGCGTGCGTGGCGAGGTAATTCGCGTGCATGCGCCCGAGGTGGCGCTGTCGCGGCCGACGCGCCTGCTGCACCCGCGCTACCCGCTCTACATCGCCCCCAAGCCGGGCGGCGTGTTCGTGATCGGCGCGACCGAGATCGAATCGGACGACCTGTCGCCGGCCAGCGTGCGTTCGGCGCTCGAGCTGCTGAGCGCCGCCTACACGGTGCACCCCGGCTTCGGCGAAGCGCGCATCGTCGAGATCGCGACGCAGGCGCGTCCGACCCTGCCCGACAACCTGCCGGCGCTGCGCTGGCTCGGGCCGCAGCGGTTGCAGATCAACGGCCTGTACCGCCACGGCTTCATGATCGCGCCCGCGCTGCTGGACGTCGTGTTCGAGCTGATGGACCACGGCACATCGCCGCTGGCGAGCGGCTTCGATCTGCGCATCGAACAAGCCACTGCCGCCTGAACCATGCAGGTCTTCATCAACCAGCAACCGCACGAACTGCCGCCCGGTGCGACGCTGGCCGATGCGGTCCGCGCATTGCAGCCGCAGGCACCGTACGCGGCAGCGCTGAACCTGCAGTTCGTGCCGCGCAGTGCCTATGCGCAACAGGCGCTGCACGACGGCGACCGCGTCGAAATCATCGCGCCCGTCACGGGCGGTTGAATCGCACGGTTTCCAGGCGCACCTCGCATCACTGATGACGCATCCGGCATCCGGCATCCGGCATCCGGCATCAGGCACTACGCACTACGCACTACGCACTACGCACTACGCACAACGCACAGCACGAGCTTCATCACCATGACTGCCACGCCCCTCTCCACTGCCGCCGCATCGCTGCCCGCCGATCCGCTGCGGCTTTACGGGCAGACCTTCTCGAGCCGCCTGTTGCTCGGCACCTCGCGCTATCCGTCGCCGGCCGTGCTGCAGGCGGCGGTCGAGCGCTGCGAGCCTGCCATGCTGACCGCGTCGCTGCGCCGCCAAACCGCCGGCGCCGGCGACACCGACAACCGCTTCTGGCAGATGCTGCAAGCGCTCGGCGTGCCGGTGCTGCCCAACACGGCCGGCTGCCACAGCGCGCAGGAGGCGATCACGACGGCGCAGATGGCCCGTGAGCTGTACGACACGCCGTGGATCAAGCTCGAACTGATCGGCGACGACTACACGCTGCAGCCCGACACGCTGAACCTGGTGGCGGTGGCCGGGCAGCTGATCAAGGACGGTTTTCACGTGTTGCCGTATTGCACCGAAGACCTGGTGCTGTGCCAGCGGCTGGTCGACGTCGGCTGCCAGGCGGTGATGCCGTGGGCGGCGCCGATCGGCACCGGCAAGGGCCCGATCAACCCGTACGCGATGCGGCTGCTGCGCGAGCGCCTGTCGGTGCCGCTGATCGTCGACGCCGGGCTGGGCCTGCCGTCGCACGCCTGCCAGGTGATGGAATGGGGCTACGACGCCGTGTTGCTCAACACCGCGGTGGCGCTGGCGCAGGACCCGGTCGCGATGGCCGGCGCCTTCGCCGACGCGGTGCGCGCCGGCCGCAGCGCCCACCTGTCGGGCGCGATGCAGCCGCAGGACAGCGCCCAACCCAGCACGCCCGTGATGGGCACGCCGTTCTGGCACCAGGCGTGACTTCGGCTCGGAATGCGGGCGCGGAGTACGGGACTGACATTTGGGCCTGATTTGTGAGCCAGAGACAACGGCCAGCGACAGGGGCCAAAGACAACGGCCAGAAACCAAGCCCTGAAACTTGGGCCTGAAACACGGGCCGAAACACAACCTGCCACCGACGGCCTTCACGGTCGAACCCAAGGAAGACGAATGAGCCATGCCGACACCATCGAATCGATGGCCCGTGACATCGAAGCGGCCCACCGCGAAACACTCGCCCTGCCGTTGGCCGACCCGGCCGTGGCCGTGGCCGAATCGGACGACGCGGTGTATCTGGCCGCGCTGCAGGCCGGCCGCGCGCTCGGCTTCATCGCCGCCGACGCGCAATGCGTGGCGCATGCGTGGCGGCGCCAACTGCAGCGCGGCCTGCCGTTCGACGCCACCCGCTGGCCCGACGATCCGGCCGACTTCGGCCTGTCGCCCGAGCCACGCAAGGCGGCCTTCGCCGCGTGCCCGAAGACGCTCGGCCTGTATGCCGTGCTGCCCGACGCGGCCTGGGTCGGTCGCATGGCGCGCGCCGGCGTGCCCACGGTGCAGTTGCGCTTCAAGTCGGACGACGCCCGCGCGATCGACACCGAAGTGCGCGCCGCGGTGGCCGCCGTGCAGGACACCGGCGCGCTGCTGTTCATCAACGACCATTGGCAGTGCGCCATCGACGCCGGTGCGTACGGCGTGCACCTGGGCCAGGAAGACCTTGCGCTGCTGACGCCCGCCGAACTGCAGGCGATGCGCTTGGCCGGGCTGCGCCTCGGGCTGAGCAGCCACGGTTATGCCGAGATGCTGCGCGCCGACGCCTGCCATCCCAGCTACATCGCGCTGGGTGCCGTGTACCCGACCACGCTGAAGGCCATGGCCACGCCGCCGCAAGGCACCGGCCGGCTCGCCGTGTATGCGCGGCTGATGCGCGCGCATTCGCTGGTGGCCATCGGCGGCATCGACGAGGCGCGCTTGCCAGCCGTGCTGCACAGCGGCGTCGGCTCGGTCGGCGTGGTGCGGGCACTGACGGCCGACCCGGATCCCGAAGCCGCAGCGAAACGCCTGTCGGCCTCCATCGAGGCAGGGCGGTTGCGATGAACAGCCCGCCGCACCGCGCGTCCGACCGCGAAGGCGGAGCGGCGCCACGTGCCTTGCGCACGCTGACCGGAACTGCCGGCGCGCAGCGAGGCTGGCGCGCTCTGTTCGTGGTGCTCGTGGCCACGGTCTGCTGGCTGGCACTCACGCCGGCTCCGCCGCCGGATCTCAGCACCGGCTGGGACAAGCTCAACCACACGCTGGCCTTCGCGTCGCTGGCCTTCACCGGGCGGCTGGGGCTGGCGACAAAGCGTGCGCCGTGGTGGCTGCCGGTCACGCTGCTGTTGTTCGGCGGGCTGATCGAACTGCTGCAGCTCGCGGTGCCGGGGCGCTCGAGCGAATGGGCCGATCTGTTGGCCGACGCGATCGGCCTGGCCGCGGGATGGGTGCTCGCATGGTGGATTCTGCGGATGGCCGAACCAACTCGCTGACCGTTCCGCCGCGGGCCGCCCGCAGCCTGTCGACGGGCAGCGCCTCGATACAATCCGCCCGCTTTGATGTGACCTGCCGAACTTTGGATCGCCCCGTGTCCGACCGCCTTGCCGTGCTGCCGCAATACCTCAGCCCGAAGCAGGCCATGACCCGGCTCGCGGGCGTCATGGCTTCGGCGCGCGCGGGCCGCACCACCACGGCGCTGATCCGCTGGTTCGTGCAGCGTTACGGGGTCGACATGAGCGAGGCCGCGCAGCCCGACATCGCGTCCTACGCCACCTTCAACGATTTCTTCACGCGGGCGCTGCGGCCCGGTGCGCGGCCGATCGCGGCGGCCGACTGGATCTGTCCGGTCGACGGCGCGATCAGCCAGTTCGGCGCCATCGAGGGCGACCAGATTTTCCAGGCCAAGGGGCACCGCTACTCGATCCGCAGTCTGGTCGGCGGCGACGCGGCGCTGGCGCTGCAGTTCGAAGGCGGCCAGTTCGCCACGCTGTACCTGAGCCCGAAGGACTACCACCGCATCCACATGCCGTGCGACGGCCGGCTGCTGCGCATGATCCACGTGCCGGGCGCGCTGTTCTCCGTGAATCCGACCACGGCGCGCGGCGTGCCCGGCCTGTTTGCGCGCAACGAGCGGGTGGTCTGTGTGTTCGACTCGGCGCACGGCCCGTTCGTGCTGGTGCTGGTGGGCGCCACCATCGTCGGCAGCATGGCCACCGTGTGGCACGGCGTGGTCAACGCAGAACGGCCCGGCCAAGTGCGCGAGTGGAGCTATGCCGACCAGACGGTGCAACTGAAGCAGGGCGAGGAGATGGGCCGCTTCCAGCTCGGCTCGACGGTGGTGATGCTGCAACAGCGGTTGTCCCGGCCGCTGTCCGCGTCACTGCCCCCCTCAGTCTCCCCGCGGCCGTCGTCGCAGATGCTCCCGGCCGGGTCGTGGCGCTTCAACCCGGGCTGGCAGCCGGGCGGCGCGATTCGTCTCGGCGAGCTCATGGCGCAGCGGGCGGCACCCTGAGCGCGCTTGGCGAACCCCGCGCGCCGGCCTCTGCCGTGGCAGTGCCGGACACGCGGGTGACGGCCACGCCCGTCGCGACCGCGACCGCATCCGGCGTGACCGCTTCGACCGCACCGGGTACGACCTTCCCGGCCGTGCCGGAAATTGGTACGACCTTCCCGACCTTGCCGTGGACTGGTACGACCTCATCGACCGCGCCGGTCTGGGCCGCGCCGGTGGCCGACGCCGCGCCGCGCACGTTGTGCACCGACTGCGGCATCTCGCGCAGCAGCGAGCCCAAGCGTTGCGGCCAGGCTTGCCAGTTCATCGCGCCCGACTACCCCGCGCTGGAAACCCAGGTGCACGGCCGCGCGCGCGATCCGGCTCGCGTCGACGAGCTGCATTTCGGGCCGTTCCGGCGCATGCTGCGCGCCGCGCTGACGACCCCGCGTGAAGGCGCGCAGTGGACCGGCATCACCACGCGCATCGGCGAACGCCTGCTCGAGACCGGCGCGGTCGATGCGGTGCTGACGATGACGGCCGACCCGAACGACAAATGGCGGCCGGTGCCGGTGCTGGTGACAAAGGCCTCGGGCATGGCGCAATGCCGCGGCATGCGAATGGGCTACGCGCCGCTGCTCGCGCTGCTCGAGCCGGCGCTGGCGCAGGGCTACAAGCGGCTGGCCGTGATCGGCATCCCGTGCCAGGTGTATGCGCTGCGCGCGCTCGAAAAAGAACTCGGCTTCGAGCGCCTCTACGTGATCGGCACGCCGTGCTCAGACAACACCAGCACCGAGCGCTTCCATGATTTCCTGGACCTGCTCGGCGAGGACACCGGGCGACCGCCCGACAGCATCAGCTACCTCGAGTTCCGCGCCGACTACCGCGTCGAGCTGCGCTTCACCGACGGCCACGTGAAGGAGATCCCGTTCCTGCAACTGCCGATCTCGCGGCTGCCGCCCGATTTCTTTCCGCTGACCTGCCGCACCTGCGTCGACTACACCAACGTGCTGGCCGACATCACGGTGGGCTACATGGGCGGCCAGGGCGAGCAGTGGCTGCTGGTGCGCAACGCCCGCGGCGCCGAGCTGCTCGACCTGCTCGGCGATGAAGTGCGCCTGAGCGCGCCCGGCAGCGCCGGCAAGCGGCAGGGTGCGGTCAAGGGCTTCCTGGCCAACGTGCAGCGCGCTGCAGGCGGGCTGCCGCTGCGCCGGATGCCGAACTGGCTGCGCCCGGTGGTCGGCTGGCTGATGCCGCGCTTCGGGCCGCGCGGGCTGGAGTTCGCGCGCACGCGCGTCGAGATGAAGGCGCTCGAGACCGTGGTGCACCTGCGGCGCGAGCAGCCTCGCCGCGTCAAGACGATGGTGCCCGGGCACGTCTGGTCGCTGGTTCAGCCGTACGGTCTGCGGCCCGAGGCGGCGGACCTGAAGGCGGTCGCCGGCGCCGCAGGACGCGGGCCTGGCCGCTCTGGCGACGACGTCGAAACAACAACTTGACGTAGCCCGCACCAAGCGCCGCACCCGCTTCACGCAAGAGCTTGTGGATTTGGCAGCGAGCGGCGCGGCGGTTCCTGCGCCGCTGCCACCCACGAGAACCCACGAGAACCCACGAGAAAAAGCGAGCAGCAAACCTGCCGTTCGTCCATGCCGGAGGTCGGTCATGAGCGGAGCCCGCCAACGTCCGCTTCAAAGTGCCCCGGTGGACGGAAGGGCACCCAGTGGACGTCGCACAGCACCGCCACTTAACCGCAGCACGTGGGTGTAAAGCATGGTGGTGGCCACGTCCGCATGGCCCAACAGCTCCGCAACGGTGCGAATGGCTCTGCCGCTCCGCAGCTGATCCGCAGACGCGTCGCGAAGCCGTGCCGCAACGTGTGCGGTGTGGCGTGTTTCGCGATGTTTGCAAGCCCGACTGCTCGATTGAAAGCCCGCTGAAAGGTCTCGTCGTGCAAGTGATGCCGCCGCACGACACCGCTGCGCGGTTCTGTCGAATGATGGTGTTGCGGAAACAGCCAGAACGCTCCCCAGTTGGCACCGGCACGCGGCTACTTCCGCTCCAGCGCACCGGGCAACTCGACGCATGCCGGGCCGTCTGCAACATTCCCGCACCAGACCTTCCGGCTCCCGGCCAGTGGGGCCCGCAAACCCGGCACCAGCGATGCCGGCAGCATCACCACGCGGTCCTTGCTCACCCTGCCGCTAGATGGCACGCTGCGCGAAATCGATGTCCTTGACCGGCAGCCTCAGCCCCGCAGAGATCCTCAGGCCCGCGCCATAGAGCGGCCTCGGAAGCAACCGATGCTCGCCGGCCATCTCGCCCTAGTCAGCGACCACCTCATCCAGGATCAGCACCACCTTCCAGCAGCACTCACGAACGGGCCGCCCGATGTCTTGCATCCAAGGCCGTTGATGACCCCGTACCTAACCACACAGGAACCGAAGGGCCGACAAGGCCTGTCGATAACCAGATACCGCCAGGCCGCGATCCACGGCGAGGTGCGTCAAAAATGCTGCGACTTCCGGCCGGCCGATCGTGGCAAAAATTTGAACTCATGAATCGGACGAAGGCGCGGCACCAGTGCGCATGGGCCTTTTGTTCGGTGTACAGGCTGTAATGCATCATCCGGACATGTTCACGTACCCGGTCCAGCAGCCGGGCCGCCTTGAACTGAAGTAAGCCTTTGACCGGGTCCGAGCGCAGCGGATTGCGTGTGTGCGACGAGCGAGCGACGGATGACTGCATGGATGCTGCCTCGCAGGGTGGACGCCGCGAGACCTGCCCGGCACTTGTAACTGGCGCGGCTTGTGCCGGGAAATTAAATGCCGTATAAAAAACTTCAATGGAGGAGAAGCGAAGATGCAGCTAAGACTTGCCAGAAGCTCAGCTCGTCCGGTTACGGCGCGGGTCGCGGCAATAAGCCCCACTGGCTTTCTCTCTACGACCCGTTAGGGATTGAATTGCTCGTCTTCAGCGAAGAACATGAACCCACACATCACCGTCCTCACGCTTGGAGTCGATGATCTCGAACGCTCTGTCGCGTTCTACCGAGACGGTCTAGGCTTCAGTACGCAGGGAATCATCGGCGCAGCGTTCGAGAACGGAGCGGTAGCCTTCTTCAATCTGCAGGCCGGCCTGAAGTTGGCTCTTTGGCCTCGCAGCAGCATTGCCGCCGACACTGGACTGACGAAGAGTCCGTCCTCCTCTACAGAGTTCACTATTGGCCACAACGTGGGCTCGCAAACCGAGGTAGACGAAGTTTTGGCCCAAGCCATCAAAGCTGGAGCCGTTACTGTCAAGCCGGCCCAAGCCACGTTTTATGGTGGCTACGCTGGCTACTTCAAAGACCCGGACGGCCATGTCTGGGAAGTCGTCTTCAATCCAGCCATCTCGTCGCTGGGCTGAGTTTGGCAATGCATGCTTTGAGACAGCGATGCCGAATCTCTTGATCGAGACGACGTCTTCCGGCAAGCTGAAAAACGCCTCACTTCTCAACCGTTAAACCTTGAAGGGACTGTCTGTGGCTACCAAAGAGAAGAAGGACGAAGGCGCGCAGTTCGTCAAATACTTCGGCCCATTGCTCGACGCCCTTCGGGGTCTCGGCGGATCGGCCAAGGCCGAAGAAGCGGTCGATCGAGTTGCCGACGATCTCAAAGTGCCAGACGACGTTTTGAACGAAACGCTTCCATCGGGAGGCTCACGGTTCAGAAATCAAGTGGCATGGGCACGCTTCTACCTGGTGCGCGAAGGGCTGATCGATTCATCAAAGCATGGCGTGTGGAGCCTGACTGAAAAGGGCTTCAAAACAAAACTAACTTTGGAGCAGTCACGCGAAACTTTTTTGAAGTGGGTGAAGATCTTCCAAGAGCAGAAGAAAGCCAAGGAGAAGTTGGAACCGATCGCAGAGCAAGTTGCTGAAGGCACCGGATCGATATCTAAGGATTATCGAGAAGAAGTTTTGGCAACAATGCTCGCGCTACCACCGGCCGGCTTTGAGCGGCTTGCACAAAGACTCCTTCGGGAATCCGGATTCACCCAAGTCGTGGTTACCGGCCAGAGCGGCGATGGAGGAATCGACGGGTTCGGAATACTTCAGGTCAATCCACTGGTGTCCTTCAAGGTGCTGTTCCAGTGCAAGCGGTATGCAAAGTCTGTCGCTCCATCGCAGGTTCGCGACTTCAGAGGCGCCATGTCCGGCCGTGCAGACAAAGGCATCATCATCACAACCGGCACCTTCACCCAGGAAGCCAAGAGAGAAGCAACTCGAGATGGGGCACCACCCATCGAATTGATCGATGGCGAAAAACTCATCGACATGCTGGAAAAGCTTGAACTGGGCCTCAAGGCGGTCACCACTTATGAAGTCGAGCACGCGTTCTTCAGCGAGTTCAAGGCCCAACCCTTTGCTCAAGTGGGGCATAAACAGCAAGCCACCGGACCCGGTCTGGCGGTACGCGATAAATTATCACCAGCCCGGGCCTGGCGTCCTGCCGTCGTCGCCCGCATTACTCGAACGATAGGCCTGAGGCTCCAACATTTTCGTCACTCCCCATGAATCAAACTCCACTATCTGGCGGCTGCCAATGCGGGGGCGTGCGGTACGCCCTTGCCGGCGATCCTGTCTTCACAGCGATATGCCATTGCACGATGTGCCGTCGAGCAAGCGCCGCACCAGCCGTCGCGTGGGCAATGTATCGAGAGGAGCAAGTGACACTTTCGCACACGACTCTTCACGAGTACCAGTCGTCAGCGGATGCGCGTCGGGGCTTCTGCGGGAAGTGTGGAACTCAGATCTGCTTCCATGCCGACTACATTCCAGGAATGATTGACATCACTATTGGTAGCCTGGACGACCCGAACGCGCTGGAGCCGACACTTCATTACTGGTACTCGAAGCATCTTTCTTGGGTGAACTTCGACGATGCTCTGCCCAAGCACCAAGAGTTCCCGCCTCAAGACGGCGGCGAAACTGAGGCCTAATCCCCCGCTCAAGCGGAGCGTCAACGGGAGCCCACGGTCCGGTCTGGCGGTACGCGGTAGATTTTCGCCAGCCCGTGCTCGGCGTGCTGCCGTCGTGGCCCGCTCAGCTTGAACGTCATGTCCCAGAAATAGCGCTTATGTTCATGGTCGGTAGCCAGTACACCCGGAATGAAATTCACGCAGCGGTGGGTGGAAGCAAAGTGTCGTGTTTGCCTACGCAAGGTGGCCGGATCGTGGCCGCTTGCCTAAGCCGCAAATTCAGCCCGGCCGCTCCGCACGTTGTTCTTTGCGGCCAGGGACAAAGAACTGGTGCCGTCAGCAAACTCCTGACCATCAAACCGGACAAGCTTCCAGTCTTTATCAAACGAGCAGCGAGTCGATGGGAGTTTCGCGGTAATTTTCGAATCGATGAGTCCTTCAGTTCTGGCCCTCGATTCGAGAGTTTCATTTCCGGTTCTGGCCGATCAATCGATAGCGTCTCATTCGTTGTATTGCTGAAGCTTGATCAATAAGCAAAATTTTTGCTCATTCGCTGTCTGCCGTTGCCAAGCCGAGACCAGATTACGTCATCGAGCGTCCGTCCCAAAAGCCGTTAAGCGCCCTCAGACCAGCCGCTCATGTCGAACGTCAAGTCCCACAAGAACCGCCTGTGGCGCACCACCCGCCAGCACAGCCGCAAAGCCGATCCCACGTTTCCCAGGCGTCCCGGAATTCACTTGCGGGTTCTTCCCGGCGTCGGCATTCAATGAATGACTATTTTGTTTCCGACTGCTTGTCAGAGAGATCAAGATTGGATTCAATTCAGTCATGTCAGCTTTACAACCTTGATGCCGACAACACGTTAAGCCTCACATTACTCGCCATTGGCGCACTGGAGCCCCCGTGAAGATTACCGTTTCAACAGTCGTCACCGCACCCGTGCACGAGGTCTGGCGCGCCTACACGACATCCGAAGATATCAAGGCCTGGAATACAGCCTCTCCCGATTGGCACACGACTGCAGCAGTCGTCGATCTGCGACCCGGGGGCAAGTTTTCGTCCCGGATGGAGGCCAAGGACGGATCAATCGGATTCGACTTCGCTGGGGAGTACACCAAGGTAACTCACCTGCAACTCATCGAATACGCCCTTGGCGACAGAGTTGGCGTCGTCGAGTTCAAGGAAGGCGCATCGGGCGTCACGGTAACCGTCACCTTCGATGGGGAACCCGCCCATTCGGAAGAACAGCAACGCGCGGGCTGGCAAGCAATCTTGGACAGTTTCACGCGTCACGTGACAGGAAAGCTTGCGTCCAGCTAACCCCCGAGGGGCGCCGGGCGCCAACGCGCTGCCGGCAATATTTGGCTGGCTTGCCGGCCGGCAAGCACCCGACCGAGGGCTGGTGATCCGGGCGCAGCCATTGGTCGCGACGCGCCGCCTCGGTGCGGGTCTTGCTAACCTGTCGGTGATGTAGCCGATGTCACCGGCGCTGCGAACGCCACCCACCGCACCGTCGAACCTGGACCCTTGAATGCGACCCGACCTTTCGATCCCGACCCTGCGCACGCGTTATCTCGACGGCTCGCTGACCCCCACCGCGATGGTCGAGATGCTGGACCGTCAGATGCAGGCCGAGCACGACCTGCTCGACCGCCACGTGTGGATCCGCCGCCTGAGCCTGGACGAACTGCGCGCGCACGCTGCAGCCCTCGACGGCAAAGACCCGGCCACGCTGCCGCTCTACGGCATTCCTTTCGCGATCAAGGACAACATTGACCTGGCGGGCATCCCGACCACGGCCGGCTGCCCCGAGTTCGCCTACACGCCTGAGCGCAGCGCGACCGTCGTGCAGCGGCTGATCGACGCCGGCGCTATTCCGGTGGGCAAGACCAACCTCGACCAGTTCGCCACCGGCCTGGTGGGGGTGCGCTCGCCGTACGGCGCGTGCCGCAATGCGGTCGATCCCGACTACGTGTCGGGCGGATCGTCGTCGGGCTCGGCAGTGGCGGTGGCGCTCGGTCTGGCGAGCTTTTCGCTGGGCACCGACACGGCAGGATCGGGCCGCGTGCCGGCCGGCTTCAACAACCTGATCGGCCTGAAGCCGAGCCTGGGCCGCATTCCGACCACCGGCGTGGTACCGGCCTGCCGCACGCTGGATGCGGTGTCGGTGTTCGCGCTGACCGCCGCCGACGCGGCCCGTGTGCTGGCGGTCGCGCAGGGTCCCGATGCGCAGGATGCCTATTCGCGTGCGATGCCGCCGCACGGCTTCGATTTCGGCAGCGCGAGCAGCTTTCGCTTCGGCGTGCCGCGGCCGGACGACCTCGAGTTCCACGGCAATGCCGAAGGCCCGGCGCAGTTCACGCAGGCCGTGGCGAAACTGCGCGAACTCGGCGGCACGCCGGTCGAGGTCGACCTGCGGCCGTTCCGCGCCGTCGCAACGCTGCTGTACGAAGGCCCTTGGGTGGCCGAGCGCTATGCGGCGATCCGCCCGTTCATCGAGGCGCATCCCGCGGCGCTGCACCCGGTCACGCTGGCCATCACGAAAAAGGGTGCCTCGATCTCGGCGCCCGACACCTTCGCCGCGCTGTATCGGCTGAAGGCGCTGCAGCAGCAAACGCTGCCGGTCTGGGACGGCATCGACTGCCTGGTCGTGCCGACCTCGGGCAGCCCGTACCGGATCTCCGACGTGCTGGCCGACCCGATCCGGCTGAACTCGAACCTCGGCCACTACACCAACTTCGTCAACCTGCTCGATCTGTCGGCGCTGGCCGTGCCGACCGGTTTTCTGGCCAACGGCATGCCGTGCGGCATCACGTTGATTGCGACCTGCGGCAAAGACCTGCCGCTGCTCAATCTGGGCGCGAAGTTGCACGCAGCCAGCGTCGCCACCGTGGGCGCCACGCCGCATGCGCCGCATCGGGCGGCCCGCGCGTCGCCCGATTCCACGTCGCTCGATGCCGCGGCGATCCGCAGCGCCTTCCCCAGCGGCCTGGTGCGCGTGGCGGTGTGCGGCGCGCACCTGAGCGGGCTGCCGCTGAACGGGCAACTGACGCAGCGCGCGGCTCGGCTGGTGCGCAGCACGCGCAGCGCGGCCTGCTACCGGCTGGTGGCGCTGCCGGGCGGGCCGCCGTTTCGCCCCGGCATGCTGCGCACCGAGCACGGCGGCGGCGCCATCGAGCTTGAGGTGTGGGAATTACCGGCCAGTCAGTTCGGCTCGTTCGTCGCCGGCATTCCCGCGCCGCTGGGCATTGGCACGGTGGAGCTGGAAGACGGTTCGACCGTGCAAGGCTTCGTCTGCGAGGAAGTCGCCGCGCGACAGGCGCGCGACATCACGGCACTGGGCGGCTGGCGCGCGTACCTGGCCAGCGTCGCCACCTGACCCGCGCTGGCTGGCACGCCGAACGGTGCGGCAGGCGCCGTCGGTTTCAGGCAGCGAGGTTGAGCAAGCTGCCGACCGCGGGCGCCGGGCTGCTGCTGGCCGATTCGGGACGCAGCGCCGTCGCCAGCGCTTCGAGAAAAGTGCGCAGGCTGGCCGTCATGTCGACGTCAGTGGCCGGCGTGCCGGGTGGCTTGATGGCGTTGAACAAGGTCGAGAACGCATCCAGCAGCGGGTTGCGCACCGGCGCTGTCGCCGCGCCGGTGGTCGAGGCGGTGGTCGGCAGCGCGCCATCGACAGCGGGCGCGGCGCTGGCGTCCTCTTGCAACGTGATCGTGATCGAGACCGACGAAGCGGGCAGCGCCGCGCGGTCGCCGACCGGTGTCGTGCCGGTCGCCGGCGCCAGGCTCTGGGCCAATGCGTCGAGGCGTTGAGCGATGTCGCCATAGCCCGAAGCCTTCCAGCCGTGGTGTCCATGGTGACCCTTGTGACCGACCTCGCCGTCCCGACGCCCCGGGGCGTCGTTGGAGCCATGGCCCGCGCCGGCCGGACGCAACGCGACGAACAGTTCGTGCGCGAACTGGTGAACCGCAGACGCCACCGCTTCTGCCGACGCTGCCGGCGTGGCGGTGCTGGTGACGGGGACCGGGGCGGTGATGGAGCTGCTCACCTGCGTCGGCGCGGTCGTGGTCGTGGTCGTGTTCGTGGTTGGGCTGGTCGCGCCGGTGGATGTGGCGGCGGTGCTGCCAGCCGCCGTCGGGACCGCCGGGGCGGCGGGGGCCGGCGCAGCCGCGCCGAGACCCATTTCCCGCAGCGCCGTCATGATCGCCTGCACCAGACGGTTCTGCGGGCCGCGCCCGCGCGGCTCGTCGCCCTGCCCCACGGGCGACGCGGCCGGAGCTGCACGCCGGTCGGTTGCCGCAACAGGCGCAGCGCCCGCCGGCTGGTAGAGGTTGGAGACGAAGGTGAATGAGAGCGAGCTGATCGACATGGGGCCATCCGGGTCTGACTGGCGGTGCCGCTGAAATGCGGCGTGCCTGTGCAAGCTATGTCGGCAGCTGGACGTGATTTCCTCACGGATATGTTGTAACTGTGGGTGCGCGGGCCTGGTGCGGCGCTGATCCTCACGGTCCGCGTCTTCGGTTTGCAGCTTCGGATCGCGTCTTCGAATCGCTTTTTCGGGTCGCGACCCGACACCGTGCGCAGCATCCACGCGCCATTCACGCGCCGTCCACGCGCCGTCCACGCGCAAAACCGGCGCCAAATGCTCAGCCCAGCGCCGTCGACCGCTCCAGCGCCTGGCGCGTTGCCGCCCAGCCGACGATGCCGCCCTGCGCCACCACCATCTCGACGGTGGCGCGATGGAACTCGGGAAAGTAACTGGCAGCGCAGTTCTCGACCAGCAAACATTCGAAGCCGCGGTCGTTGGCTTCGCGAATCGTCGTCTGCACGCAGACCTCGGTGGTGACGCCGGCAATCAGCAGGTGCGTGATGCCGCGGCAGTGCAGCAGGTGCTCGAGCCCGGTGGCATAGAAGGCACCCTTGCCCGGCTTGCGCAGTATTGTTTCGCCGGCGAGCGGCTGGCATTCGCCGACGAAATCGGAGTCTGGCTCACCGACCACCAGCACGCGGCCGAGCGGGCCGGGGTCGCCGATGCCGCAGCTCAGGCCGCCGCGCGCCCGTTTGGACGGCGGGCAGTCGGACCGGTCGGTGGCGTGCGCTTCCTGCGTGTGCACGATGCACAGGCCGAGCGCGCGGGCCCAGGCCAGCAGCGCGCCGCACTGCGCGGCCACGTCGCCGAGCTGCGCGACGTCGTTGCCCAACATCGCCCCGAAGCCGCCGGCCTCGGTCGCCGGTACGCGGTGGTCCGGGTGTGCGCAGCGAAGCCGGTCCCGGCAGGGACGCCGCGCTGCATGTCGATCAACAGCAACGCCGTGTGCTTCGGTTCAAGTCGATAGAGCCTCGAGAGGGCGTCGACGGTGGGCATGGCGGTGGGTGGTGGTGATGACGGGTGATGGGCGGGTGATGGGCAGGTGATGTGCGGTAGGAGGCAGGCGCCGTATCGAGTGCGACGAGCCGTGGCGGTGGTTGTGACAGTGGCGACTGCGGTAGAGGGAACGGGTGACAGGTGACAGTTGGAACGTGATGGGTAACGGATTGCGGATTGCGGATTGCGGATTGCGGATTGCAGGTGGCAGGTGGCAGGTGGCAGGTGGCAGGTGGCGCTGGCAGGAGGCGCTGGCGATCCTGAACTGGACGATCACCCGACCGCGAGCAGGCTGACGTGCGCGGCGACGACGCGCCAGGCGCCGTCGATGCGCACCCAGGTCTGGCTCTGTCGACCGATGCGGTCGCTGCCGGCGCGCTGGAACTCCGTCACCGCCGTCGCGCAGTCGTTTCCGAACGTCGTGATGACGGTGCGCGTCAGCGCGCGCGCCAGTCCGGCCGACGGCCGGGCGATGCGAAACGCGCGGATCTCGTCGATGCCGTACAGGTTTTCGCCCACCCCGTAGCGCACGGTGTGCGGCGACGGCCAGAACAGTTCGTCCAGCACGTCGATCTTGTTGTGCACCAGGGCGTCTTCGTAGCGCGCGAAGACGGCCTGCACCTCCGCCAGCACCTCGAGCCGGTTCACCTCCGGCCCGGGCGCGGCGGGCAGGTTTGCCTCGAACCCGGGCGAGCCTGGTCGGTTCGCCTTCGGGTCGTCTGCGCCGGGCCCGCTCACGGTCGGCTCGTCCCAGCATTGCCCATGAGTTTCGGCAAATTCGCCCGAGGCTGGTTCACCCCCGGCCCTCTCACGGTTGGCTGGTTCACCCCCAGCCCGCTCACGTTCGACAGGTTCACCGCCGGGTTCACCGTCGGCCGGTTCATGGTCGGCTGATTCACGATCAGCCGGCTTCCTTCCAACCCGTCCACGTCGATCTGGTTCAGGCCGACGGCCCGTGCCTGGGCAACGATTGGGTCGCGCCTCACGGCAGCCGCGCCACCGGCGCGTGGACGATGCCGGCCGCCTCGAGCCCGGCGGCGACGCGCAGCACCAGGTCTTCGCGCCACGGCGCGGCGATGATCTGCACGCCGATCGGCAAACTCGCGTGCGCGCCCCACACCGGCACGGTGCAGACCGGCAGGCCGATGCTCGACCATGGCTGCGCCAACAGCCCCATGCTGGACCGCGCCGGCAACTTGCGGCCATTCAGCTCGAGCCATTCGGTGCCCAGCGGCGTGGCGACGACCGGCGTGGCCGGCGCCACCAGGATGTCGAATCGCGCGAACAGCGCGGCCGCGCTGTGGGCCATCTGCAGCCGCACGCGCTGCGCCTGCAGCACCCAGTGCGCCGGCAGCAGCGCACCGGCCAGAAACCGATCGCGCGACAGCGGCTCGAAATCTGCGGCACGCCGGCGCAGGTCGGGCAGGTGCAGGCTGGCGCCCTCGGCATTGCTGATCAGGAAGGCCGCGGCGCGCGCCGCCTGCGCGCCCGGCCAGCTGGCCTGCGAGGTGCTGCCCAGCGCGCTCATCACCTGCTCGACCGCCCGCCGCGCCTCGGCACCGGCCATGTCGTGAAACCAGCCGTCGAGCGCGCCGATGCGCAGGCCGCGCCAGCCGGCCGACAGACCGGGCACGGTCGGTTCCACAACACGCTGCGCGCAGGCCGGATCGTGCGCATCGGCGCCCTGCATCAGGTCGTAAGCCAGCGCCAGATCGTCAACGCTGCGCGCGAACGGGCCCAGGTGGTCGAGGCTGGCGACGAACGGATAGCTGCCGGTGCGCGGCAGCCGGCCGTAGGTGGGCTTGAGGCCGTACACGCCGCACAGCGACGCCGGCACGCGGATCGAGCCGTTGGTGTCCGAGCCGAGCGAAATCGGCACCTGCCCGGCCGCCACCGCGGCGGCCGAGCCGCCCGACGAACCACCGCAGATGCGGGTCGGATCGTGCGGGTTGCGTGTCGCGCCGTGATGCGTGTTCTCGGTCGTGAAGCCGTAAGCGTATTCGTCCATGTTGAGCGCGCCCACCAGCACAGCGCCAGCCGCCTCGAGCCGCGCCAGCAGCTCGGCGTCGGCGGCGGCGGGCGACGCGTCGGCTTCGATCTTCGAGCCCGCCAGCGTCGACAGCCCCTCGATGTTGCAGAGGTTCTTGACCGCGAACGGCACACCGCGCAGCGGCAGTGCCGCATCGGCCGGCAGCCCGTCGAGCCACTCGGCCCGCCGCAGTGCGCGCGCGGCGGTCACTTCGGTGAAGGCGTTGACGACGGGATCGGTGGCGGCGATGCGCAACAACGAAGCCTGCACCAGCTCGACCGAGCGCAGCTCGCGATGGCGCACCGCGCGCGCCATTGCCACGGCGCTGCCGAGCAGCAGCATGTCAGCCGCGCTCATGGGGCACTCGTGCGGCGCTCATGCGGCGCTCTTGCAGACCGCATGTACAACTCATGCGGCGGTAGGCGGCGCTCATGCGGCGCGGGTGCTGCGCGGGTGCTGCGCTGGTGCTGCGCTGGTGCGGCAGTGGGCGGCGCCCATCGGGCGCTCGTCAGGTGGTGAACAGCGTTCATGCGGAGCTCTTGCAGACATCATGTGGAACTCATGCGGCGGTGGGCGGTTCGACGGGACGGAACACCGCGCCCGACTCGTCGGCGGTCTGCAGCGGCACCGCCATCACGACGTCGGCCATGTCGGCCGCCAGCGCGAAGTAGTGCAGCACGCCGGGTCGGTGCGCTGGCGCCAGCGGCAGGTCCAGCAACGCGGCCGTAGCGTCCACGGCGGCTTCGATTTGCAGAGGCGACATCGGTTTGTTTCGGTCGGATGGGTTCGGTTTGAAGCGGCCGGGTGCGGCGGGGTGCCGGCTTCAAACCATGATTCTGACAGCCGAACTTCAGTGTCAAGCGTGCGCCTGCGACGACGGGGGGCCGGGTCACCGTGGACCTGAACCGCACCATGCTGATCGTGGTGGACGTGCGAAACAGTTTCTGCACGTCCGGCGGCTGGGTCGATCACATCGGCAGCGACGTTGCGCCCGACCGTGCACCGATCGCGCCGCTGAACCGGCTCACGCCCGCATTGCGCCGGCACGGCGTGCCGGCGCTGTGGCTGAACTGGGGCAACCGGCCGGACTTGGCGAACTTGCCGGCGAACCAGGGGCATTTGTACAAGCAGATCTGCTTGGGCACCGGCCTGGGCGGCCCGCTGTCCGGCAGCGGCGCAGCGGCGCTGCAATAAGACAGCTGAGCCGCGGCGCGGGTCGATGAGCTCGAGTTCGGCCCGCACGTCCTGCACGTCGACAAGCAGCGCATCAGCGGCTTGTGGGGCACACCTCTCGATTCGATCTTGCGCAACCTGGGCACACGCACGATCCTGTTCGCCAACGTCAACACCGACCAATGCGTGATGTGCACGCTGCCCGACGCCAATTTTCTCGGCTGCGGCTGCGTCCTGCACGAAGACTGCTGCGCCACCTCGTCGCCGCCGTTCTGCACCGAGGCATCGATCTGGAACGTCAAGAAGTGCTACGGCTTCGTGACGGGCCGCGAGCAGCGAGCAGCAGCTGACCGCGCTGGGCGACTGATCCGCACGGCCCCATCCGGCGAAGGGACTCAGGTAGCGGCTTCAGAACGGGCTTCAGGGACGGGCATTAAAGACAGAGATAAGAGACACACATCAGAGACAGTCATCTGAGACAGACATCTGAGACAGCCATCAGAGACAGCCATCAGAGACAGCCATCAGAGACAGGGCTCAGAAACTCGTCTTGGTCTTCAGCAGGAACTGCGCTTTCTTGATGTCTCCGTTGGCCCCGACCGGGAACGCCACGTCGGCATGCAGCACGTTGCTGAACGCCGCGCGCACGCTGAAGATGCGCAGCCCGACGCCGGCGTCGGCCAGCCAGCCGGGGTCGGTGGTGTGGGCGTGGCTGCCGCCCCAGGCGCGGCCGACATCGACGAACGCGGCGGCGCCGAAGCGGAACAGGCGGAACAGGTAGACGTTGGAGTAGGCGCGCTCTTCCACCGTGAGCAGCGCACGGCGGTCGCCGGCCTGGTAGCGAAGCGGGTAGCCGCGCAGGCCGTTGTCGCCGCCCAGCATCAGCATGTCGACCGGGCCGGGCTGGGTCAGCACATCGGCCCAGGCCGAGGCGTAGAACAGCCAGTGCTTGCTTTGCGGCCTGAAATATTGGACGAAGCCGCCGACTTGCTGGCGCTCGATCCGGCCGGCCGTGTATTGGCCGGAGATCGCTGCCGCGCCGAGCAGCGTGTGCCCCGGCGCCGGCTCGTAGCCCCGACTGACGCGGGCCGAGTACAGCCAAGCATCCTTGCTCGAGCCGAGCGCCACGGCAGCGCGTCCGATCTGCACGGTCGACTCCAAGCCGAGCGCGATGAATTCGGGACGGCCGACCTGGTTGCGGTTGACGACTTTCTCGAAACGGTCTTCGATCAGCTCGTAGCGCAGGAACGGGCCGATCAGCTTTTCATCCGGCGGCAGTTGCGCCGGCGGCACGCTGCCCGGCTCGAAGGCATAACGGTCTTCACGATGCTCGAAGCCGACCGAATAGCGCTGCACGAATCCGTCGACGCGGCCGCGCGACCAGCCGCCCATCACCTCGGCACGGTTCTGCCAGTGGCGGTACTCGCTGGCCACCTCGCCGGCTTGGTAGATCGGCTCGATGCGGTCGTCGCGCGACGCTTTGGCGCCGGCCGACCAGCGCGTGTCGAGCGAATAGAAGGGCCGCAGGATCGAAGCCGCCTCACGCATGCCGTCGCTGTTTTGCGCGCGGCTGTAGCTCAGCGCGGTCCAGCCGCCGAAGGCGCGCCGGGTGCTGATCTCGAATTCATTGCTGGAGCGATCGACGTTGCTGCTTCGACCGAGGCTGACCGCCACCGCGCTGCCCAGCAGGTTGTATTCGCGCAGGCTGATGCCGCTCGAATTGACGCCGCCGGAGCGGCCGAGCGAGAGGCCGGGGTCGAGCGTCCAGGTGTCGCGCGTCAGCACCTCGATGTCGACCACGCCGTCGCGCTGCGCCACCGGGCGCAGGCTGACGTCGTGCAGGTAGCGGGTGCTGCGCAGCACCCGCTCGGTCTCGTCGATCAGCCGCACCGACAGCGGCTCGCCGGTCTTGAACAGCAGCGCGCCGCGGATCACGTCAGCGCGGGTGCGCACGTGCAGCGCGTTGGCCCAGCGAAACAGCAGCTTGTCTTCCTCCGGATCGCCGGTATCGAAGATGTTGCGATTCAGCACGTGAATCCGTCCGATTCGCGCGCCGGCGGCTTCGAGTTCGGCGAACGACGGCATGGCCGCGGCGGCGTCCTGGGCGCGCGCCCGGCCCGGCAGCGCCTGCGCCAACGCCACGGCCAGCGCCATGCAGATCACGCAAACACCGCGACGGGCGGAAGATGAACTCATTCAAAAGGTCAAGGACAAGGGTTCGGTCGCAGACGCGGCCGCGAACGGCCTGTTGTGCAGATTCTGACCATACCCCCCGTCGCCCCGCCACGGCATACGCCAAATCATGCCTTCGCGGACGGCGAGCGATCGCGCACTCGTCGATCGGCAGACGGGCTGCAGGCCACGATTGCGAGTGCGCGTCGAGGCTTGAGACGGCAACGGGGTGCCAACCCGCCCCCCGCCGATGGAACGTGCGCTCTGCGGCAGCTTGATCGGGCCCGGCGCCACACGCCGGGCGCACGGCGGCGCATGCCGCGTCGTGTCGTGGCGCGCCCGCTTTCGGCGCTGCACCCAGAATTGGCTTCCCACGCCCGCACAACGGCACACATCCAGAACCCGACTGCATCGCCATGAACTGCGCCGCGCCCGACCCGCCACTCGAACCGAACGACCCCACTGCCCCTGTGGCCCGCCGCGAGCCGCGCGACGTCAGCGTGCACGGCGACCCGCGCATCGACGATTACCACTGGCTGCGCGACAAGCACCTCCCCGAGGTGCAGGCGCACCTGCACGCCGAAGACGCGCACGCGCAGGCCTGGCTGGGCCGCCACCGCGCGACCACGCAGGTCTTGTACGACGAGATGCTCGGCCGCATCCAGGAGGACGACGAGGAGCTGCCCTATCACAAGAATGGCCACTGGTATTCGAGCCGCACGCGCCGAGGTGCGCAATACCCGGTGTTGGTGCGCCGCGAGGACAGCCCCGACGCGCCCGAGCAGGTGATGCTCGACGTGAACCGGCTGGCCCGCGGCAAGCCGTTCCTCGAACTCGGCGACACGGCCGTGAGCCCGGACGGGCGCTGGCTGGCGTACTCGGTCGACGAAACCGGTGCGCTCGACTACACGCTGCGCGTGCGCGACCTCACCACCGGCCGCGACCTGCGCTGGCGCATCGAGCAGACCGCCGACATCGAGTGGGGCAACGACAGCCTGACGCTGTATTACCTGAGCCAGGACGCCGCACGGCGCACGCACCGGCTGTGGCGCCACCGGCTCGGCGCCAACAGGCCCGACGAACTGCTGCACGAGGAACCCGACGCGCTCTACTCGCTCGGCCTGTCGAAGACCGCCGACGAACGCTGCGTGGTGCTGAGCACGGCCAGTCTGGATTGCAGCGACGTTCACGTGATCGACGCCGACCAGCCGGCCGCCACGCCGCGCCGCGTGCTGCCACGGCAGCCGGGCATCGAGATCGCGCTCGAGCACCGGCTCGGCCGCTTCTATCTGCTCGTCAACGACCGCGGCCGCAACTTCAGACTGGTCGAGACCTCGGCCGAGATGCCCTCGCTCGACGATGCGGTCGAGCTGATCGCGCACCGGCCCGACGTGATGCTCGAAGGCTTGGATCTGTTTGCCGGCCACATGGTCATCAGCGAGCGCGAGCACGGCGTGCAAAAGCTGCGCGTGTGGGATTTCGCCAGCGGCGAGTCGCACCACATCGCGCTGCCCGAGCCTCTGTGTTCGGCCAGCAGCGACGTCAACGCCGAGTTCGACACAACGGTGTTTCGGCTCGGCTACAGCTCGCTGGTGTGCCCGGAAACGATCTGCGACTACGACATGGGCCGGCGTACGCTCACACAGCGCAAGCGCCAGCCGGTTCTGGGCGGCTACGACCCGGGCCGATACCGGGCCGAGCAACTCATGGCGCGCGCGCCCGACGGCACGCTGGTGCCGGTGTCGCTGGTCTACCGCCGCGACCTGCGCCAGGCCGGCGCGCAGCCCTTGCTGCTGTACGGCTACGGCGCCTACGGTGAGCCGATCGACGTGCACTTCTCGTCCTCGCGCGTCAGCCTGCTCGACCGCGGCGTGATTTTCGCGATCGCCCACGTGCGCGGCGGCGGCGACCTCGGCCAGGTCTGGTACGACCACGGCAAGCGGGCGCTCAAGATGAACAGCTTCACCGACTTCGTGGCCTGCGCCGAGGCGTTGATCGACGCCGGCTACACCGACCACAGCCGCCTGATTGCCGAAGGCGCCAGCGCCGGCGGCCTGCTGGTGTGCGCGGCGGTGAACCTGCGCCCCGAGCTGTTCCACGCGGTCGCCGCCGAGGTGCCGTTCGTCGACATCATCAACACGATGCTCGACGAGACGTTGCCGCTGACGGTGGGCGAATACCTCGAATGGGGCAACCCGAAGGTGGCCGCCGACTATGCGGTGATGCGCCGCTATTGCCCGTACGACAACCTGCAGAGCGGCGCGCATCCCGCGATGTTCCTGCGCACCAGCCTGAACGACAGCCAGGTGCCGTGCTGGGAGGCTGCGAAATACATCGCCCGGCTGCGCACCTTGCAGACCGCCGACCGGCCGCTGCTGCTGGCGATCGACATGGACAGCGGACACGGCGGCGCCTCGGGCCGCTACGACGCGCTGATGGAACGGGCACAGCTGTGCACTTTCATGCTCGTGCAATGGGGCCTCGAGGGGGCCGCGCCGGCAGCATCCTGACGGCGCGAGCCGAGGTTGGACACGATGGCGTTTCGTTGCGAAGGCTGCCGTCAGCCCGCCGGCCCGTCAGCCCGTCGTTGCCCGTCGATGTCCAGGACGCCGGCCTGCCGCTGCCCATGCCGGCAGCAACGCCGCTCAGCCCAGACAGGTGCGGTTCTTGCCCGTGCGCTTGGCTTCGTAGAGCGCCTGGTCGGCACGCTCGAGCGCGTCTTCCAGCCGTTCGTCGGCGCGGTAGGTGGTGACGCCGGCCGAGAACGTCACGAACACCTGCCTGTTCTCGTGCAGGAACAGTCCGTTCGTCAACGAGCGTTGCAGCCGCGTCAGGATCTGCTGTGCCTCGTCCACCGGCGTGTCGGGCAGCAGCACGACGAACTCCTCGCCGCCGTAGCGCGCCACGCGGTCGGTCGGCCGCAGCGTGCCGGCCACACGTTGCGCGAGCGCCTTCAGGGCCACGTCGCCGACGCTGTGGCCAAGGTCGTCGTTCAGACGCTTGAAATTGTCGATGTCGAGCAACCCCACGGCCAGGCTGCTGCCGTCGCGCTGCAGCCGCGCGCGCTCGGCATCGAAGGCCAGCAGCAGGCCGCGCCGGTTGGCAATCTGGGTCAGCTGGTCGGTCGAGACCTCTTCCGACAGGCGGCGCAGTTCACCTTCCAATGCGTCGACCCGCTGCGTCAGCTCGGTCGCGCGGCCTTGTTCGGACTGCAGGCGCACGTGCGATTGCTGCACCTGCAGTTGCACGCTGCGGCTTTCCTCGACCATCTCGCGCACGATGCCCGACAGTGCATCGAGCGAATCGGCCTTCTCGATCACGTCGGCGTAACGGCCCACGCTTTCGTGGAAACGACCGGTCTGCGTGCCCAGTTCGCCGAGCTCGCTCAGCACACTGGTAATGAGCACTTTGAAGGCGTCGCGCGCGCGCTCGCGCTCGACGCGCAGCAGCCCCTGGCGTTCGCGCGTGGTGCGCAGCAGGTCGCTGACAGAGCGCACGCCGCGCGCCGACAGGCCTTCTTCGAGCTTGACCCGCATCGCATCGCACTGACCCTTGGCCCAGCTGTCGTTTTCAGCCAGTTCGGTCAGGCTCGACGTCAGCTCGCCGCACAGCAGCCCGAGTTGGTCGACCAAGTGATGGCGGTGCTGCAGCACGCGCTCGGCGCGCAGGCACAGGGCTTCAAGCTCATCGGCCAGCGGCGGCGTGGCGCCGTCAGCGTTGATGCGGGCGGTCAGCGACGCGAAGGCCTGCGTCAATTCACGGTGGCGGCCGTCGTCGGCCGGCAAGGCCTGCTGCACGGTGCCGCCCAGGCCACCGACGACGCGCTGCCAGACCGGCGATGCAGCCTCGACCGCGTCCGCGCCAGCTTCTGACCCAGCTTTTGACCCAGCGTCCGAGCCGGCGCCGGCGAGGGCACCGAACGCCGTGCTGCCCCGACCCACGGCTGCCTCGCCATCGCTGCCGGCGTCGGCTTCGACGGCGTTGTCGGGGCTGTCGGTTTCCCAACTCTGGACCAACTGCGACAGCCGCTGTTGCAATTTGCGCGGGTCGCTGCGACTGCCGCCCAGCACGCGCTGCAGGCTGTCCCTGCGGCGACCGGCGGTCCAATGGCGACCGCTGCGCGCAGCGCCGTCGACGATGCGCTGGATCAGCCCCGACAGCGCCGCCGCGTCGGCGCCGCCGGCCGATTCGAGCGCACTTTCGGCCTGGTCCCAGCAGCCCTGCGCCATCGCTGCGCTGACCGTGCCGGCGGTGTCGGCGTCGAAGGCGCGCGCGCTGAGCCGCTCGACCAGTCGCAGAGCGCGCTCCGGCAGCGCCGCACCGACCCCGGCGTCGCCGGCTTCCTGGCGGTAGGCGCGCGCATAGTTCTCAGGGGTCGGTTCCTGCCGTTCGGTGAGCAGTCGGCGCAGCGCCGCCTTCGCCAGCTGCGCGGGCGGCGGCATCGGAGCGGACTTGCCTCGCGACGAATCCATCCCGACCGCCGGTCAGGCCACCGGCAGGTTGCGCGGCCCGCGGGCCGGCTCCACGCGCAGCAACTCGGACTCCTCGCTGATGCCGGCCACACCGATCCACGGCGCCTTGCGAGGCAACACGGTGTGCTGCAACCAAGCTTCGATGTCGTCGGGCGGCTGTGGCTTGCTGAACAGGAAGCCCTGCATCACGCCGCAGCCCAGCCGGTGCAGAACCTCCATCTGGCGCAGGTTCTCGACCCCTTCGGCGATCACGCGCAGACCCAGCGCACGCGCCAGCGCGATGATCGCGGTGACGACCGCCGAGCTCTGCGGTGTCATGCCCAGATCGCGCACGAAGCTGCGGTCGATCTTGAGTTCGCTGATCGGCAAGGTCGTCAGGTAAGCCAGCGAGGAATAGCCGGTGCCGAAGTCGTCGATAGAGATCTCGACGCCGATCTCATTGAGCCGGTGCAGCGACGGGATCACGTTCTGCAGGTCCTTCATCAGGCCGGTTTCGGTGATCTCGAGCTCGATCGCGCTGTGCGGCACGCCGTATTCGGTGACGGCGCGGTGGATGTACTCGACCAGGTCGGTGCGCTCGAACAGCCGGTTCGGCAGGTTGACGGCGATCGAGTCGGCAAAGCCGAAACTGTCGCGCCACAATCGGGCTTGCCGCGCCGCCTCGCGGATCGCCCATTCGCTGAGCGGAATGATCAGACCGGTTTCTTCGGCCAGCGGAATGAAGTCACCCGGCGGCACCAAGATGTTGCCACGGCGCCAGCGCATCAGCGCCTCGACGCCCACCATCTTGGCGGCGCGCACGTCGACCTTGGGTTGGTAGTACAGCACCAGCTCGTCGCGTTCGATGGCCTTGTGCAGCGCACTTTCGAGCTCGAGCTTCTCGCGCCCCTTGCCCGCCAGCTGCGGCCGGTACAGCAGCGACGAATTGCGCCCGGTGGCTTTGACCGAATACATCGCCATGTCCGAGTTGCGCAGCAAGTCGACCACCGACAGGCCGTCGCGCGGATACAGCGCAATGCCGACGCTGGCGGTGACGAAACACTCCTGGCCGCCAACGAAGATCGGCTCGCGCATGAGGTCGAGCACGCGCGCGGCGACGCGCTCGGCATCCTGCTCGTCGCTGACCTCGGGCAGCAAGGCCACGAACTCGTCACCGCCGAGCCGGCCGACCGCTTCGAGCGCGCGGTGCGAGCGCGAACCCATCACTTCCAGCGAGCTGTCGACGATCTGCTCCGAGTGGCGCACGCACGAGCGCAGGCGGCGCGCCACCTCGATCAACAGTTCGTCGCCAGCGCCGTGACCGAGCGTGTCGTTGATGACCTTGAAGCGGTCCAGGTCGATCAGCAGCAGCGCCACCTGGTGGTTCAGCCGCCGACCGTGCTCGAGCGCGCGCTCGATGCGCCAGATCAGCTGGTGCCGGTTCGGCAGGCCGGTCAGCGCGTCGAAATTGGCCAGATGGCGGATCTTGTCTTCCGCGTTGCGGCGATCGGTCACGTCCTGCACGATGCCGGTGTAGCCGGTCATCGCGCCGTGCTCGCTGAACTCGGGCTCGGCCTCGACGTGGATGATGCGGATGCGGCCGTCCGGCAGGTTCACCGGCACGTCGGTGGCCAGCACCGAACCGTTCTTGATGACTTCACCCAGCACCACCAGCAGCCCGGCGCGGTCGTCCGGCTTGAGCATGCGCAGCGTTGCCCGAAAACTCAGCCTCTCGTTCGGGCCTCGGCCGAAGACGCGCAGGCCCTCGACCGACAGCAGCGGTCCGCCGCGGCCGAGTTTCCAGTCGAAGCTGCCCATGCGCGCCAAGTCTTGCGCGCGCGCCAGCTTGGACTTGCTGCGCTCGAGTTCGATGCGCGTGCGCGACGAGCGCAGCAGATGGCGCATGCGTCCGGCCAGCAGCCCCCACTGGTTCGACTTGACGAAAAAATCGGTGGCGCCAACCTCGTAAGCGCGCGTGATCGAGGCATCGTCCTCCAGGCCGGTCAGCATCAGCACCGGCAACGATTCACAGCCAGGCAGGCGACGCAGTTCCTGACAGGTCTGAAATCCGTCGAGCCCGGGCATCAGAGCGTCGAGCACCACCATGTCGGGCAGCCAGTCGGACAGCAACTGCAAGGCGCGCTCGCCGCTGCTGGCTTCCGTGACGAGAAAGCCGCGGTCGCGCAGGGCGATCGACGTCAGCAGCAGATTCACCTCGTCATCGTCAACCAGCAGCACGCGGTGCTGACCCGGAAGATCATCGTCTGGCGGCAAGACTTGCGCGCTCATTCCGCAGGCTCCAGCAGCTGCTGGATGGCTTTGAGAACGACCTTGCTTTCCAGTGCCATCGTGGCGATCCGATCGTCCAGATGCTGGGTTTGACCGATCCGGATCATGGTCTCGATCTCTGCGCAAAGCTGCGACAAACGCTGCGCGCCGACGCTGGCCGACGACGATTTGAGCGAATGCGCCACCAACCGGACCGCGGCCAGATCGGTTCGCTGGCCCGGGGCGGGCAACTGGTTCACCAGGCGCAGCAGCGAGACCTCGAACGCCTTGCACACGCGCTGCACCAGCCGGTTCGCCCCGAGCGGGTCGAGTTCGCGCAAACGCTCCAGCGCGACCGTGTCGAGCACACCGGAGCCGCGCTCGCTGCCGTGGTCGTCGCCACCGCCCGCGTGCTGCATGTCATCGGCTTTGCCGAAGGGCTGCGACGGGCGGCCGGAACTCAGCATGGTCGTGTTCCGCGGTGCGGCGGCGCCGCAGCCCGGGTCGCAGTCGACGCAGGGCCGGAAAGGTACCGAGCCAACCGCACCCCCACCGACATCGACACCGAAGTCCCGACGGGATGGTCGCGGCAAATCAAACAGTGGGAGAACCCGAAGTGGACGTGTTGCATGAGATCCGCACCCGAGCAGCGAAGGTAACGCCTGCGCTGTGTTCCGCACAAAGACCTGCGGGTTGAGGGCTGCATGATACCGATGCGGTCAGTGGAAATGTGGACACCGCGTGGCCGGGCTCGACACCCCGGCAGACACGCACCGCTGCGCAGCCACGCGGCCCTGAGGCACCATGGCGATCGCGTTGCTTGTTGTTCGTTATCGGCGCGCAGTTCGCAATCTTTAGGCGAATCCAGCGCTGGGTTGATGAACCGGGTGAGCGCACCCGCTCCCTACAATCATGGCGATGATTACGGTGACTTCCGCCTCGGCCGGCTCGCCACGGCGCCGCTCCCTGACGTCCGCGGCTTGGGCGGCGGGTCTGGTTGCGGTCGTGTGGTTGGGCTGGCGATCGATCGGCAGCCCGGGCGACCGGGCGGGCGGATCGGTGCACTGGGCCGTCTGGAGCATGGTCGCGATCTTGGCTGTGGCCGCCGGCACGGCGATGTTGCAGCGCCGCCGTTTGAGCGCCGAGTTGCAGGCAGCCCGCACCCAACTGCTTTGCCTGGGCGAACTGCTCGACGTCTGGCAATGGCAGTCCAACGCCGAACACCGGTTGACGCTGCTGCGCCCGCCGCGCGGCGCAGGGGGCGCAGACTGGGCCGCCGTCACCTCGCTGCGCGACCTGTGCGAACAATTCTGTGAAGCCGAGGGCGCCGCGTTGCGTGCCCGGCTCGACGGCGTTTCGGCCATCGACGGCGTGGCTGCCGACTACCTGCCGGCCACCGGTGCCCGCCGCCGCGGGGTGCTGTGTGGCCGAGTGCGCACCGACGCGCGCGGCCAGTTCGCAGGCTACGTCGGCACCTGGCGCGAACTGCTGGAGCCCACCACCCCGGAGGCAGCCAAGCCCACCGCCGCGACGGCGTCCGTGGCAGCGGCAGGCGACGCGGCTCAGGCCGCAATCAATGCCACGGCGTCAGCACGGGAGCGCGCCGCCGTGAATGCCGAGTCCGATCAGGAATCGTTCAGCTACACCGTGTCGCACGATCTTCGCGCGCCGATCCGCGTCGTCGAGGGCTTCACCAAGATCGTCAAGGAAGACTACGGTCGCTTGCTCGACCGTGTCGGCAACGACCACCTGGATCGCGTGCTGAGCGCCGCCGCCCGCATGAACAGCATGATCGATGCGCTGCTGGCGTTGTCCAAGCTGTCGTCGCAGCCGCTGGTGCGACATCCGGTGAATCTGAGCCAACTGGCCGGCTACGTCGCCGAAGACCTGCGCCGCCAGTTCCCCGACCGCCAGGTGAGCTTCGACATCCAGCCCGGCCTGCTGGTGCTCGGCGATCCGACCCTGCTGCGCGTGGCGCTCGAAAACCTGATCGGCAACGCCTGGAAATACACCGGCAAGTGTGCCCATGCCCAGGTGCGCCTCGGGCGGCACGCCGGGGACGCCGACACCTTCAGCGTCAGCGACAACGGCGCCGGCTTCGACATGCGGTTCGCCGACCGCCTGTTCGGCGTGTTCCAGCGGCTGGTCGGCGCCAGCGAATTTCCGGGCACCGGCGTCGGGTTGGCCTCGGTGCGACGCATCGTGCGGCGTCACGGCGGAGACATCTGGGGCGAGGGCGAGGTGGGTCTCGGTGCGTCGTTCCATTTCACGCTGCCGCAACGCGGGCAACCGGGTGTGCCGGCGGAGTTTCCGCCCGCTTGATGGCGATGGTGGCGGCCCGGTCGTCGCCGCCTGCCGCGGTTCCTACGACCCGCCGGGCTGCCTCGACAACAACTCGACGGCGTCGAGCAGACGCAAGGCCTGCTCGTTCAACGTGCGCTGGTCACCTTCGGCCAGCCCGGCCAGACGTTCGTAAGCCTGCAGGCGCGACAGCGAGTAGCGGTGCATCAGCACACCGACCGCGACCGCCACCGCGTCCAGGCCCGCGGCACCCGGCACGAGCGATTTGACGTCGGCCCGATCGACCGGCACCTGGCGCACACGCAGATTCGCGAAAGCGGCCTCGACGGCCGGCACGATCTGCCGGATGTCGAGCGGTTTGACCAGGTAGGCGACCGCGCCGAGGGCCTTCACCTGCGCCAGCGTCGCCTCGTCCGAAAACGCAGACAGGAACATGAACGGCATCTTGCAATAGTCGCGCAGGTAAGCCGCGACATCGAAGCCGCTCTTGCCTTCCATGCGGATGTCGAGCAGCGCCAGATCGGGCCGATGCTCGCGTGCCAGCAAGATGGCGTCGTCGCCGTTGTCGGCGTCGATCACGTCGTAGCCGGCCTGCGACAGGCCGTGCGACAGCGTGGCGAGCACCAACCGGTCGTCGTCGACCACCAAAATCGATCCCTTGCGCTTCACCGTGTCCCTTCGTGGAAGCCGCCCTCCCACGCCGGCCGGCGCAGATGCAGAGGAGCGATTGTCGTGGAAAGCGCTGTGCCTGAACAGCGAGAGCAAGCCGGCCGGCCTCGTCAGACCGGCTCGACCCGCACCACGCCCGGCGGCTTGATGTCGACGGCGGCCAGCACCCGATCGCCATGCTGGTCGATGCTCAGGCTCGCGCTGCGCCGTGGCAGCAGCGCGCGCACCAGTCCGAGGCCGGAGACGCCGCCGGGAAAGCGCGCCAGGCTGAAACCGTCCGGCAGTCGCGCCTGGTTCGAGATCGCAATCCGCACGCCGGTGTCGAAACACTGCAACCGGCACACCACTTCGTCGGTGCCGGGCACGGCGATGCTGTGCTTGACGGCATTCGTCAGCAGCTCGTTGATGCTCAGAGCGATCGGAATCGACTCGGCCTCGGGCAACGCCCAGATTTCAGCGCTGGCGCCTTCCACCACGCAGCGGATGCTGCAGCCGAACGTGCGCTGCACCGACCCGGTGATCGCCTCGATGACGCTGCGCACGCGCAGCGGGCCGCTCAACCCGACCTGCAGTCCGTAGACCTGTGCGATCGCCTGCACCTGGCCCACCACCTCGGCGATGGCCCCGGCCACTTCGGGCTTGCGCTGCGCGATCTGCTGCAGCAGTCCAGCCACGCCCTGCAAGTTGTTCTTGATGCGGTGATGCACTTCCTTCACCAGCATCTCGCGCTGCGCCAGCGCCGCCTCGAAGCGCGCTTCCTGCGCCGCGCGCTGCTCGGTGACGTCGGTTGCGACCAACAGCAACTGGTCGGGCGGTTGGCCGGGCTTGGCCAGTGGCAGATAGCGCGCGTCCCACAAGCGCCGCTCGCCATCGACGGTGCGCGTGTACTCACGCACCGTCACCTCGCTGGAGGCCAACGCGGCCTTCATGTCGAGCCGCTGCCCCGCCGCAACGCCGGACTCCTCGATCTCCTCGGGACTGCGCCCCACCAATTCATCGGCCGGCCGGCCGATGCTGCGCGCCGCCACGTCGTTGATCTGGATGACCCGCAGGCTGCGCGCATCGCGCAGCGAAATCGCCAGCGGCGCCGCCTCGATGATGCGCTGCAGCGAAGTCTGCGCCTCCGACATGCCGGCCTCGGCCAGGCGCCGGCGTTCGATGTCAAGCAACGCGTAGGTGAGTTGCCGGCCGGTCGATTCGCGCCCGGTCGCCACCGCGTTGCCGACGATCCAGAACTCGCGGCCGTCGCGGGCCTTGACGCGGCACTCGAAAGTCTCGGCCTGACCCTCGACCAGGTCGTCGAGGTATTGGGTGCGCCGAAACGGATGGTCGGCTTCGGGCGTGGCCACGGTCGAGATCGACTGGTTGATGAAGTCCGCCAGGTCACCGCCGAACATGCGACGCGCCGAACGGTTCATCCATTCGATGCCGTTCGGTCCGACCGTGACGATGCCCACCAGCACCGAGTCGAGGATCGCGCGCGTGCGCGCTGCCTGCAGCGCCACCGCGCGTTCGGCGCGGTGGCGCGCGTCGACGTTGACATACGACGCGATGATGCCGCCGGACGGGTCGCCCAGGTTCACCAGCCGCTGGCTGATCTGCACCCAGATCAGCCGGCCGTCGGGCTGGCGCAACTGGCGCTCGCCGCTCCAGCGACCGTGCAGCCGCAGGTCGCGTTCTTCCTGCGGCGCGCGGCGCGCGAACTCGGTCGGGTCCGGGAACAGCGCAGAGAGTTCGAGCGACGACAGCTGCTCGACCGGACGCCCGGTCAGTTGCGCCAGCGCCGCATTGGCGCGTTGGATGCGACCCTCGCGCACGAACGCGATGCCGACCTCCGACAGGCTGAACATCAGCTCGCGGTCGCGCGCCAGGATCTCGAGTTCGGTCTGCTGCAGCTTCAGTCGCGTGATGTCGGTCAGCACCGCGATCGCCTCGACGGCGCCCTGCGGCGGCCCGCTGCGGCGCACCGACAGCGAGTACCACCGCAACTCGGGCGGCGCGCCGTCGGGGCTGGCGGCGCCGGGCAGTTCGAACTCGACCTCGTAGATCGCGCTGCCGGCGAGCGCCGCCTCGGTCTGCTCGGCAATGCGCTGCGCCTGCAAGTGGTTGCCGAACAGCTCGCGCAGGCTGCAGCCTGCGACCGCCGCACCCCGCAGGCCGAGCATCGCCTCGAAACGCTGGTTGCAGCGCACCAGCACGTGGCCGCGCAGGTAGGCGATGCCTGCACTGGTGCTTTCCAGGATCGTCGTCAGCTCGCGCAGCAGTTGCTCGCTGAGTTGCTGCGCCTGTTGCTGGTCGGTGACGTCCAGCGTGACCACCGAGGTGGTGCGCTTGCCCGACGCCAGGGTGGCCGGTTCGACCCGCGTCAGCAACCAGCGCTGGCCCAGCTCGGGGTGGCGGATCGCGTAGCGCACCTCGGCGCGCTCGGCGCGGCGCAGCGCCTTTTGCAGGCGCTCGTATTCCGGCAGCGACTCAGGCAGCACGATGTCGCGGCTGATCGACTGCAGCGCGGCCGACACCGGCGCCACGCCACTGCCCGACTGCCGCTGCCGCACCCAGCCCGACGATTCCTGGAACGATGCCAGCCCGACCCCGGCGGTGTCCATCATCGCGCCGATCTGCATCTGCGCCAGGTCGCGTTCCTCCTCGACGCTGCGGTCTTCGACCACCGCCATGTAGCGGTGCTGGCCGGTCGCGGTCCGGTAGCAGCGCACGATCGAGCGCAAGCGGCGCAGCTGCCCGCCCGGCTCGCCGACCCAGCCTTGCGTCTGCACCGGGCTCGAACCCGGCTGCAGCACCGGCACCGCCGCGTTGCCGGCCCAGCCGAGCAGCTGCTGCAGGCTCGGCGGCGCATCCGACAGCAACACCGGCACGCTGCCGGCGAGCGCCTCGAAGGCAGGGTTGGTGCGCACCAGCAGGCCGGTCGCGTCGAACAGCACCATGCCCACCGGGCTGAGGTCGAACCAGTCGTCGAGTTCGCGCACCGAGCGTTCGGCGCGTTCGCGCGCGACGTGCTCGGCGGTCGAATCCTGCAGCACCGACAGAATCAGCGCGCGGCCGTCCTCGCCCTGCAGGCGGCGCCGCGACGAGCGGAACCAGCGTTCGCGTCCGCTCACGTCGATCAAGCGGCGCTCGACCAGCCCGGCGCCGTCCGCACTGGCCGCGCCGCTGCGAAACTGCAGCCGCTCCTCGCCACCAGCGTGCCGGTCTTCCACGGGCTGCAGGTCGAGCGGGTCGCTGCCGATCAGCCACTGGCGCGACCGGCCGGTGAAATCGGCATAGGCCGGGTTGACGTCGAGCAGCCGGAACTGCTCGTCTTGCAGGGCGACCGGAAACGGCAAGTCCCACAGAATACCGAGCGCCAGCGCGGCATCGCCGCTCACTGGCGGCGAAGCGTTGCGCCAGACCGATGGCAGCGGCGCGACCAGCTGCAGGCGCAACGCGGCATGCCCGTCGTCCAGCGGCAGCCATGCCGGCGTGACACCGCGGCCGTCGGACAGGCGCACGGTTGGCGCGGGGCGGTCGCCCGCGTCGCTGCCCGGGTGGTTGCCGGTGCCGCCAGCGGGGTGTTTGCCGGTGCCGCCAGCGGGGCGGCTGTCCGTACCGCCAGCGGGGCTGTGGGCCGTGCCGCCAGCGGCACGGGTCAGCCATTCGGCGCCATCCGCACCGAGCACGCTGCCGAGTTGCTGCAACGGCGTGCCCGCCTCGCACGGCAGCAGTCTGAGCGCCGCGGTGTTGGCGAACGCCACGCGACGCCGCGCATCGAACACGATCACGGCGTCCGACAGTGCGTCGAAGAAGGCCCGCCAGCGCGCAGCGCCGATCCATTCGGAGGCCATCGTCAGTGCAGCCGGTGCAGGACCGGTGCCGCGCAAGCCGGACGAACCCGGCTCACGCACCACCCAGGCTGACGCCGGCGCGGGTCAACGCCGGATTCATTCGAGCTGGCTGGCAGCCAGCAGCGCACGCAACTGCGCTCGGTTGATCTCGGCCACTCCCATCATCAGCCTGTCGGCCGCCTCGCGAAAATCGTACAGCGACCCATCCTCGGCGGCCCGCACCACGTCCACATACGGCTGGAACGGGCCGTCCCCCTTGACCAGCGACTGGTAGACACGCTCTGGCACCGGGATCGAGCCGAGCAGTTGCTCGAACGGCTGATGGAACATCCGGTCCAGCAGCGAGAACACGCCGCAGATGAACATCTCGCTGCGCATCTCCTCGTCACCGCTGCTGCGCACCAATTCCTCCATCAACAGTCCGCGGCGCAACGCGGCGAACATCAGCGGCTTGAGGTTGACGTCCTTGCTGGACGATGCGAGGAGCAGCGCCAGCCAGCGTTTCAGCCGCTGATAGCCGAGCATCATGATGGCGTGGCGAAACGAGCTGATCTCGACGCGTAAACCGAAGGCCGGCGAGTTGATGTAGCGCAGCAGCTTGAAGGCCAGCGACGGATCGCGCTTGAGCGTCAGCTCGAGCTTGTCGATCGGTTCCTGGCTGTCCAACCGCTGCATCAATTCGACGATCACCTGCAGATCGGTCTGGACGGCGGTCCTGCCCGAAGTTTTTACGGGCTGCACCAGGTCGTGGATGGGCCAGCCCAGCACCAGCGCGGCGCCGCGAGCGAAGCTGGCATCCATCTCGGCCACGGTGCGCACACCGGCCTGCGCATAGCCCATGCTGCGCGACTGCCGGGCCGCACCGGCGGGGCTTTCATCGATCCGGCGGTCGTCGCTCAGGTCGATGATGGAATAAGTGAAACACGGCAGCACTTCACGCGGCAGTTCCTGCAGCGGGCGGCCCTTGATCAGCAGCGTGTTGCCGCGCCCGTGCAGGGCACGAATGGCGTCGCTGTGGGCCGGATCGCAGGCCATGAAGGCCGGCACCTCGATCATCACGTTGCCGCTCGGCTGCGCCCGCATCAGATCGTGCAGCAGGCTTTCGCTGGCGACATTGAGCGACACCCGCCCGCCCGTCGCGGGCCAGACGCCGGTGATGGCGTCGAGCAGTTGCGCCGCGTCGAGTTGCACCTCGGGGCGGATCGGGAACACCGTCAGGCGCGTCGCGCTGACCGTTCGTTTTGGGTCGATGAAGGGTGAATATCCCAGGGCCACCTGACCTAGAACGGCTACATCAAGCAACACCGATCTCCTGAAACGGTGCAGGCGCCGCAGCGCGCGGTGCGCACCTCATGCACTGATGTACTGGAACAGCGACATGCGCTGCACCATCGCATACGACTTCAACGCGGCATCGTAGCCGCTTTGGCGGTTCTGAAAATCCGAGATCGCCTGCACCAGGTCGAGGTCTTCGGCGGCCGAGCGCTCGGTCTGGCTCGACAGTTTCAGCCGGCCGAGCCGGTCGGTCTCGTTGTCGATCAGGCTGAGCACTTCGCCCGCCATCGCCCGCGCCGACTGCAGCGTGCCCATCACGGCGTCCACGTTGCGCAGGTTTTCCGAGTTCGATTGCTGCAATTGCGCGCCGGTCATCGGCCGGGCCAGTTCGGCCACGGCCTTGTCAAGCGTGTCGAACACGCTCAGCGTGGCGCTCGACGGCTTGACGGTGAATTCGTCGCCCACCACCGGCTTGCCGTTGACGGTGAACGACAGGCCGTCGACCTTGATCGCCTTGCCGGGCAGGAACGGCAGCGGCCCGACCGGGCTAAGCCCGCCGGTCACCTGGTAGTTCAGCACGCCGGCGACATCGACAAAGCCGACCGTGTAGTCGGCACCGGTCACGGCGGCCGGATCGGTGACGTTGCCCGAGTCGATCCAGGCGTTGGCGGGCGCGGCCGGCGGCACCGACAGCGCGTTGACGCCGGCGGCCGTGACGAACACGCCGTTGCCGGTGCGCGACTTCAACCAGACCGCACCGCCGTCGGTCGACAGCGGCAGCCCGGTGCTCTGCTCGGTGGTGATCTGCCCGCCGACACCAGCGAACTGCACTTGCACGCCCTGGCCAGAGAACAGCAGCGTCGCGCCGGCCGTGCCGTCGACAAACGGTGGCGCGGCCGAGCCCTGGCCGCCGAACAGGTAGCTGCCCGCGCCGTCGGATCGGTTCGACACGCTGAAGAGCTGGTCGCGGATCGCCTTCAGCTTGTTCGACAGGCCGAGCCGCTCGGCGTTGCTGTAAGTGGCGTTGCCCGCCGCGATCAGCGTCTCGCGCGCCTGCTGCAGCAATTCGCCAGCGTCGGCCATCGCGTTTTCGGTCTGGCCCATGATGCTGCGGCTGGCGTCGACCGCGCGCTGGCTGGTGTCGGCGCGCGACATGCTGGCCAGCGCCCGTTCGGCACGCGCGGCGGCGGCCGGGTCGTCGCTGGCCTTCATGACGCGCTTGCCGGTGGTCAACCGGGTCTGCGAATCGGCCAGTTCTGCCTGGCGTTTGACCAAGCTGTCGACGCTGGCGTCGAAGGCGCTCGAGGTGCTGGTGCGCATGGTGTTTTCCTTGGTGGGCGCAGCGCGCCGGGGGGCCTCAGTTTGTTCAGCGCGAGGTGATCTGCAGCAGCGAATCGAACAGCGACTGCGCCACCTGCAGCATCTTGGCCGAGGCCTGGTAGCTTTGCTGGAACTGGATCAGGCGCGCCGCTTCCTCGTCGAGGTTGACGCCGGCCTTGCCGGCCTGCACCCGCGCGGCGTCGGCCGCGATCGCCCCCGATTGCTGCGCCGCCGAGGCGGCCGACTGCACCCGCACGCCGACATTGGCGAGCGCGTTCGCGAAGGCATCGGTGATGGTGTCGCCGGGCACTTTGCGGGTGCCGTTGAGGTCGGATTCCCAAACCTGCCCGACGATGCGCGCATCGCGCAGCGACATCAACGCATTGGCGTTGCCGTTGTCACTGGCCCAATACTGGCTCTTGCTGATCACGACGCTGTCGCCCGCTGCCGGCACGCCGCGCAGTTCGAGTTCCCAGCCGTTCAGCCCGATGCGGTCGTTCGGCGCCTGGCCGGGCGTCCAGACACCCGAGCCGGTGACCGTCGGCAAGGTGCCGGTCTCGTCGACCAGCGTGTAGTCATAGCCGCCGTTGGCGTTGGTGAACGTGATCGTGGCCGCCAGGTTCGGGTTCAGCGTGGCATTGGCGGCGCGCAGCGTTCCGACCGTTGCGGTGCCGGCGTTGCCTGCGCCGAAGGTGGCGGCCACCTGCGACGCCGCGGCGATGCCCTTCGGATCGGCCAGTTGCACGCGCATGTCGCGCGCCGCGCTGCCGGCAGGCTGAAGCAGGAACGTGTCGCCCGCACCCGGCGTGCCGGTCACGTTGATCTGAAAACCGTCGACCCAGTCGCCGGCCCGCACCACGCCGCCGGCACGTGGCCCGGGCGGCAGCGCGGTGGTGTCGGTGCCCGCCATCGCCATGCCGTCACGCAGCCGCACCAGCTCGAAGTCGCCGGCCACGCCGTTGATGTTTGCACGCAGCTCGTAATCGCTGGGCTGCAAGCCGCTGACCTTCATCGCCTCGAGTTCGGTGGCGCCCAGCAACGTCATGCTGACCGCGGCGCCACCGGTGTTGCCGGCCGCGGCGATCGCGCCGAACTTCGGGGCGCCAGCCGGGTTGCCGACCGAGAAGATCGGCTCGCCGCGCGTGCGCGTCTGCGCCAGCGTCAGCCCCAGCGCCTGCTGCTGGTTGACGCGGCCGGAGATCTCGGCCGCCATCTGCCCGAGCAGGTTGCGCGCCTCGACCAGGTCCGAATTCTGGAAGCGCAGCATGCCGGCCATCGAGCCGCCGGTGAGCAGCTCGTTCGGGATGGCGCGGTCGCCGCTGGGCTCGCGGATGGCGATGCTGAGCTTTTGCGGGTCGTACTGGTCGCGAATCGCGCTGAGCTCGGTCGCACTGGCACCCAACACGAGCTTCTGGCCGCCGCCGATGAACACGCTCATCGAACCGTCGCTGGCCGCGACGGTGGTGACCTGCAGGTACTGGCTCAGGTCGTTGATCGCGCTGTCGCGCTGGTCGAGCAGGTCGTTCGGCTCGTGCCCGGCACCCTTGACCGCGGCGATGCGCACGTTCAGCTCGGCAATCTGGCGCGCCAGCGTGTTGACGCCCGCCACCGAGGTTTTCAGTTCGAGCGCCGCGCCGGCCTGCAGGTCGTCGAGCTGCGCACCGGCGGTGCGAAAGCGCGCCGCCAATTCGCCGGCGCGCGACAGCACCACCTGGCGCGCAGAAGCGTCTTGCGGTTTGTTGGCGACGTCGACGAACGAATTGAACAATTGCCCCGCCGCAAAGCCCAGGCCGGCCTCGCCCGGCACGAAGATCTTCTCGAGCGATTGCAGCTGCAGGCTGCGCGCCTGGTCGGATGCGGCGACCGAACGCGTGGTGTAGGCCTCGCGCGTCAGGAACTGGTCGTAGGCGCGTGTCACGGTGGCGACATTGACGCCCTTGCCGAAAAAGCCCGAGCCGCTGAACTGGCCTCCGGCGGTTTCGAGGTCGACGCTCTGGCGCGAATAGCCCGCGGTGTTGGCGTTGGCGATGTTGTTGCCGATGGTCTGCAACGCGGCGAAATTGGCCGCCATCGAGCGCATGCCCAGCGCCATCAGTGGTGAAGCACCCATCCCGTCAGCCCATCGCGCGCTGCAGGCGCAGCGTGGTGTTGATCATGCCGGCGAGCTTTTGTGCATAGGCCGGGTCGGTGGCGTAACCGGCGCGCTGCAGGCCGCTGGCGAAGTGACTGGCGGCGCTGGCGGAATCGGCCTGAGCACCGCTCACCTGCGCCACCACCGCGGCATAGCGCGGGCTGTTTTTCATCATGCGTGCGTAATCGCGAAACGAATCCTCGGCCGACGCATAGGCGCGGAATTTGGCCACCACCTTGCGGGCCTGACCGTCGATGTATTCGGTGGTCTTCACCTCGGCCACCGCGCCCTTCCACGCTGACGTGGCCTTGATGCCGAACAGGTTGTTGGCGCTCGTGCCGTCGGCATTTTTGATCTGTTGGCGGCCCCAACCGGTCTCGTGCGCGGCCTGCGCGATCATGAAGCTGGCCGGGATGCCGGTCTCGCGTTCTGCGGCTTTGGCAGCCGCCGATTGTTCACGCACGAAATTGGTCGACGCCGACGCGCCCTTCGGTGCGCTGACGGCCGATGGCCCGGGCAGCGCAGCGGCCGGCCACGGCGTGGCCGTCGGGCGCAGCGTGGGCATCGGTGTGGCGCCGCCGGCCGGGTCGGTGGAATGTGCCGGCAGCCCCATCTGGCGTTCCAGCTGGCGGGCGATCGCGGCACTCAGCCCGCCCGGCAGGCCGGTCATCTTGGTGGCCAGCTGCGTGTCGAGCATCTCGGTGCCCATCTGCGTGCCCGAGTTGTCCAGCATGCCCGACGACAGCGTCGCCTGGCGCATGCTCTTCATCAGCTGCTGCATGAACAGCGACTCGAACTGCTTGGCCGCTTCCTGCACCGCGGCCTTCGGGTCGCGTGCCGCGCTTGCGCGCAACGCATCGATGCCGCGCGTGTCGCTCGCCAGCGAGCCGGCCGAGGACGAATTGAGTGGGGCGCCGAGGTTCATGTCGGTGGTGCGCGGCCGCCCGAAGGCACTGACGCGCCCCCTCGGAGGGCAAGAGCGCAGCGACGTGGGGGTTGTTCATCCAGTGGTGCGCGGCCGCCCGAAGGCACTGAGCGCAAAACCGGGGGGCAAAGGCGCAGCGACGTGACGGTTGCTGGTCCATGCTGCGGCGCGAGGACGTCCGGGGGCATGGGCCGGCCCTGGGGGGCGGGCGCGAAACGAAATGTGAGTTGTTTCATCTAGATCACCTCGATCTCGGCCTGCAGCGCGCCGGCCGACTTCATCGCCTGCAGGATCGCCAGCAATTCCTGCGGCGTGGCGCCGAGCGAATTGAGCGCCTTCACCACGTCGGTCAGGCGCGTGCCGGCGGGCAACTGGATCAGCGAGCCGGGATCCTGGCGGATCGTGATGTCGGCTTTTTGCGTGTTGACGGTCTGGCCCTGCGAAAACGGCGCGGGCTGACTGATGACGGGCAGCGCATTGATCGTCACGATCAGGTTGCCGTGCGCCACCGCGCAGGCCGACAGCGTCACCGATTCATTGACCACCACCGAGCCGGTGCGCGCGTTCACGACCACCAGCGCCGACGGCTTGGCCAGCGCGACGTCGAGGTTCTCGATGTCGGCCAGAAAATTGACCCGGGCGTTGCCGCCCTCGGGCATGCGAACCTTGACGACGCGGCCGTCGACTGCCTGCGCCAAGTCTTTGCCCATGCGGGCGTTGATGACGCGCGCCACCTCGCGCGCCGTGCTGAAGTCGTTCGATTTCAGGTCGAGCTGCACGTAGTCGCCCTGGTTCAGCGGCGTGGGCACGCTGCGCTCCACATTCGCGCCAGCCGGCACGCGACCGGCGCTGAGGTGATTGACCTGCACCTTCGATCCGCCCGACGAGGCACCGGCGCCGCCGACGATCAGGTTGCCCTGCGCCATCGCATAAATTTGCCCGTCGACGCCCTTCAGCGCGGTGGCGATCAGCGTGCCGCCGCGCAGGCTCTTGGCATTGGCGAGCGACGCCACCGTGACATCCAGCGTCTGCCCGGGCTGCGCGAAGGCGGGCAGCTCGGCCGTCACCATCACGGCGGCCACGTTCTTGACTTGCAGCGACGCACCGGGCGGCAGCGAGATGCCGTATTGCTGCAGCAGCGCACCCAGGCTCTGGGCCGTGAACGGCGCCGAGGTGGTCTGGTCGCCGGTGCCGTCGAGGCCGACCACCAGGCCGTAGCCGACCAGCGGGTTGCTGCGCACGCCCTGGATCGTGGCGACTTCCTTGATGCGGCTGGCGTGCGCCGGGCTGGGCCACCACAGCGCGGCGCTGGCGATCAGCAGGGCCACCGCGATGGCGGCGCGCAGCAGTTTGTCGGTGGGGATGTTGTTCATGGCAATCGGTGCGCGTTTCGACCGATTCTGAGCAACCCTAAAGCGGCAGAACGTTCAAAAAGAAGCGTCCGAGCCAGCCTATTCCCTGGGCATCGGCCTGCGCGCCGCGGCCGCGGTGCTCGATGCGCACGTTGGCGATCTGCGCCGACGCCACCGTGTTGCCGGGCTGGATCGCGCGCGGGTCGACCTGGCCCGAAAAGCGCAGCACGTCCACGTTGTGGTTGACGCCGATCTGCTTCTCGCCGGCGATCAGCAGGTGGCCGTTGGCCAGCACCTCGATCACGTTGGCAGTGATCGTGCCGGAAAAATCGTTGGTGTTCTCGGTGCTGCCCTTGCCGCTGAAGGCGTTCGCGGCACTGCCCGTGGCGGCCGCGCGGCCAGCGCCGAACGAGTTGGGCGCAAAGCCCGGCAGCGCGCTGATCGACGCGTTGATGCCGCCGGTCTTGTCGATCGAGCTGGTGCTCTTCTGGCTGGCCGAGACCTTCTCGGATATCTGCACCGTCAGCGAGTCGCCGACCAGGCGCGCGCGGTGGTCCTCGAACAGCGGGCGGTACAGGTTGGCCTGGAAGATCGAGCCGTTGCTGACGCCCACGGGCGGCGCCGGCTGCGGGCGCGCCTCGACGGGCTGCGCCACATCGACCGGCGGGCGCGGGTTGAGTTGCGCGCAGCCCGCCAGCGCCAGCGCCGCGGCCACCAACGCGACCCGGCCACAGTACATCCCGAGCCGATTCACAGTTGCCCCAGCTTTTGCAGCATCTGGTCGGAGGTCTGGATCGCCTTCGAGTTCAGCTCGTAGGCGCGCTGGGTCTGAATCATCGCGACCAGTTCCTCGACCACGTTGACGTTGGAAGTCTCGACATAACCTTGCTGCAGCCCGCCCAGCCCGCCCTGCCCGGGCGCACCCGCCGCCGGCGCGCCCGAAGCAGTGGTCTCGGCATAGATGTTCTGGCCGCGCGGCTCGAGGCCGGCCGGGTTGATGAAGCTGGCCGTCTGCAGCTGGCCGATGTTTTGCGCCTGCGTCTGGCCCGGCAACATCACGGTGACGACGCCGTCGTTGCCGACCGTCACGCTTTGCGCGGTCGCCGGGATCGTGATGCCGGGGCTGACCAGGTAGCCGTTGTTGGTCACCAGTTGCCCCTGCGGATTGACCTGGAACGCGCCGTCGCGCGTGAAGCCCAGCGTGCCGTCGGGCATCTGCACCTCGAAGAAGCCGTTGCCCTTGATGGCCAGGTCGAGCGGGTTGGTGGTCTGCTGCAGGTTGCCCTGGCTGAAGCTGCGCGAGGTGGCGACCGCGCGAGTGCCGAGCCCGACCTGCAGCCCGGTCGGCAGCGTGGTCTGCTCGGAACTGCTGGCGCCGGCTTGACGCAGGTTCTGGTACATCAAATCCTCGAACACGGCGTGCGAGCGCTTGTAGCCGTTGGTCGAAACGTTGGCCAGGTTGTTCGAGATGGTGTCCAGCTGGGTCTGCTGGGCCTCCATGCCGGTTTTTGAAATCCACAGTGAACGCATCATGGTCGGGTGTCCTTGCTATTGGCTCGTGATGGCAAGCGGGCTCAGCTCATCGACAGCAGTTGCGCGGCAGCCTTCTCGTCGGCTTCGGCGGTCTGCAGCATCTTCATCTGCGCCTCGAACTGGCGTGCGGCAGCGATCATCGCCACCATGTTTTCGACCGGACTGACATTGGAGCCCTCCAGCGCACCGTCCTGCAGGCGCGCCGTCGCGTCGGCCGGCAGGTCGCCGTCGGCGCCGCGGAACAGGCCGTCCTCGCCGCGCACCAGCGGCACCTCGGGCGTCACCAGCTTCAGGCGCCCGATCACGCTCATGCGGCCGGCGCCCGAACGCGCACTCAGCGTGCCGTCCGAGCCGATGTTGACCTCGCTGTTGGCGGGCACCTGGATCGGGCCGCCGTCGCCCATCACGGGCAGGCCGCTGCGCGTCGTCAGCGTGCCGTCTGAGGCAATGTCAAGCGAGCCGCCGCGCGTGTGCGCCTCGGTGCCGTCGAGCGACTGCACGGTCAGCCAGGCGTTGCCCTTCAGCGCCACGTCGAGGTTGCGACCGGTGCCGCTGATCGGGCCGGGCGACGGGTCGTAGCCCGGCGTCGTTTCAAGTGCGTAGACGCGGGTGCTGGCCCCGCTGCCTTCAACCGGCACGGCGCGAAAGGCCTGCAGCTCGGCCCGAAAGCCGACCGTCGATACGTTCGCCAAGTTGTTGGCGAGCGTGTCCTGGCGCTGCATCGTCGACTTGGCGCCCGACATCGACAGATAGATCATGCGGTCCATGGGAGCCCCCCGTTCGCCCAATACGTCGACCCAACCACCAAGGCGGCCCGGGCCGGTCGGGCGCGCTGCGGCCGAACACCGACAGACCCTGCGCACTGTCTGTGCCTGCCGCAGGCCATCGACCTCTGGCCGATGACGGCCCCGATATCGCCCCGCGCGTCGGCCCGCCGACGTCGGAGGAATGCGCGGTTCATCGAATCGATCAACGCAGGTTGACCAGCGTCTGCAGCACCTGGTCCTGCGTCTTGATGGTCTGCGCATTGGCCTGGTAGGTCCGCTGCGCCATCATCATGGCCACCAGCTCGCCGGTCAGGTCGACGTTCGATTCCTCGAGCTTGCCGGACTGCAGCCTGCCGAGGTTGCCGTCGCCGGGCGCGCCCGGAATCGGGTCGCCCGACGCGAAGGTGCCGGCCCAGGCGTTGCCGCCGAGCGGCTGCAAGCCTTGCGGGTTGCGGAAGTTGGCAATCACCACCTGCCCCACCGCCTGCGTCTTGCCGTTCGAATAGCGTGCGCTGACGATGCCGTTGTCGCCGACCTCGATGCCCACCATCTGGCCCGGCGCATAGCCGTTTTGCGACAGGTCGGTGACCGCGAACGGCGAGCCGAACTGCGTGGCGCGCGATATGTCCAGCGTCACGCCGGTGATGGCCGAGCGCGTCGAGGCAGGCGGCACGCTGGCAAGGATGTCGAGCGTCTCCACGCCGGCCGGCAGCATCGGCTGGGCGATGCCGCCGCTGAAGATGACCTGGCGCGGCCCGAGCGAGTTGGCCGGAATCTCGACGCCGTCGGCCGTCACGTAGACGTTCCACTTGTCGACCGGCAAGGCCGGGTTGGCGTAGTCGGTGGCCTTCTGAAAATAGAACGTCACCGCGACCTCGCGGCCCAGGTTGTCGTAGGCCGTGATCGAGGTGGCGTTGTTGTAGGTCTTCGGGTTTTTGAAGTCGACCGGCGACTGGCCGGCTGCGATTTTTGCCACCGCCGCCGTGTTGCTCGCCGTGGCTGCGTCGAACTTGATCTGCGCTGCATTGACCACCGCGGCGTTGGCCGTGGAGGGGTTGGCCGTCTGAGCCGCGGTGGCGGCGGCCAGCGCCAGGGTCGCCGCGTTCAACACGGCCAGCGGCTCGGTATCGGCCGCACCGGCCGGCAGGTTCAGCTCCATCTTTATCGAGTCGGTGATCTTGGGCGCCACGCCAGCGCCGGTGGGCGTGATCAACGGGGTCGACTTGCCCGGCACGATCAGGCCGTTGGCATCGGCCGGATAGCCCATCAGCTGCTGCTTCTGGTTGTTGACAATGTAGCCGTCGCGATCGACCTTGAACTGCCCGTTGCGGCTGTAGACCGTGCCGGACCCGTCGGCCACCTGGAAGAAGCCGATGCCGTCGATCGCGAGGTCGAGCGGGTTCGCAGTGGCGGTCAGGTTGCCCTGCGTGAATTGCTGCGACACATCAACCAGGCTGACGCCGGTGCCAATGATCGCTCCAGCGTAAACGTCGGCGAATTCGGCCCGTGCCGACTTGGCGCCGTAAGTGTTCGAATTGGCAATGTTGTTGCCCATCACGTCCAGGCTCTTGCTGGTGGCATTCAGGCCCGACAGGCCTTGTTGGAAGCTCATGGTGTTTCCTTTGTGAGCGGGGGAAGGATCGGCGCGGTAGCCGGCGGCGCGGGCTTAGTTGAAGGCCCGCACGCTGCTGTAGGGCAGGCTGCCCGAGTTTTTCAATTCGACGTTGAAGCTGCTGCCACCGGCGTCGCTGGTGACGGCGTTGACGTGGTCGCGCATCAAAGGCTTGGCCACGCTGCTGACGCTGCCCAACGTGGCGGTGACGCGAAAGCGCAGCGCGCTGTCGTTGGTGGCCGCGCCGGCCGGCCAGTCGAAGCTGTGCATGCCGCTGCCCTGCGCGCCGAGCTTGATCGTGTCGAGCAACTGCCCGCTCGGCGACAGCACGTCGACCTGCACGTTGTCGGCCGGCCCGCTGAGCTCGTAGCCGCCCTGGCCGATGGCAGCGTCTTTGTCGATGTCGAGTCTGTCGCCCGGCACGATCACGTCGCGGCCCACCAGCGACGCGCCCTGCAGCGTCTGCAACTGCGAGAACTGGGCCGACAGGCCCTTCACCGTGGTGTTGAGTTTCTCGATGCCGCTGACCGTGTTGATCTGCGCCATCTGGCTGGTGACCTGCGCGTTGTCCATCGGGTTCAGCGGGTCCTGGTTCTGCATCTGCGCGACCAGCAGCTTCAGGAAACGTTCGGCGCTGCCGGCGTCGTCCTTCGAGACCGCGACGACGGGCGTGTCGGCGCTCTTGGCATTGGCATTGGCATTGGCATTGATGGAGGCGATGGCCATGGAGGTTCCCCGGGACAGGCGTTAGGACTTGACGACCAGCGGCTGAACGCGCGTCACTGGCCGAGCTGCAAGGTCTTCAGCAGCAGGCTCTTGGCGGTGTTCATGACCTCGACGTTGTTCTGGTACGAACGCGAGGCCGAGATCATGTTGACCATCTCCTCGACCGCGTTGACGTTGCTGTAGGTGACGTAGCCCTCGACATCGGCGCCCGGGTGCTTGGGGTCGTGCACGCGCCGGCCCAGGCTGGCGTCTTCCGTGACGTTGCTGACCGTCACGCCGGCGGCCCCGCCCTCGCCCATCAACTGCGTTTGAAACACCACTTGGCGCGCCCTGTAGGCCGAACCGTCGGGCCCGGCCACGGTGTCGGCGTTGGCCAGATTGCTGGCCACGATGTTCAGCCGCTGGCTTTGTGCGCTGACTGCGCTGCCCGACACATTGAATACGTTGAACAGGCTCATGGTTCAGGTCAACCCTGGTTGTGGCTTTTCATGGCGTCGAGCATGGTGCGCACGTTGCCGTTGATGAAGCGCAGCGTGGCTTCGTATTTCACCGAGTTGTCGGCGAACGAAGCGCGCTCGCGGTCCATGTCGACGGTGTTGCGGTCCAGGTTGGTCTGGCTCGGGGTGGCGTACAGCAACTCGGCATCGCCGCGTGGACCGGCGCCCAGCCGCGCCATGCCGGCCGGGCCGCCGGACGGACCTTGCAGGCCGACGGTGGCGGCGCTGAGCGCCTGCGCGAAGTTGAAATCGCGCGCCTGGTAGCCGGGCGTGTCAGCGTTGGCGATGTTGCTGGCGATCAGGCGCTGCCGGTCGGACCGCAGCATCAACGCCTGGCCCTGGAACTCGAGGCTGTTGGTCAATCCGTTGAGCATGGCGGCCCTCTCTGATGTGGCGGGTCGGGTGTTCGTCTCGTCGGCTCAAGCTGACAGGCGATACGCCGTTGAGAAGGCATTCTGGGCAGCGTGCGGCCAAACATAAGCGCGAATAGCGGCCGAAACGGGCGCCATTTCGAAGCCACGAGCGCAGCGCGCAGTTCTAGAGTCGCGGCATGAACTCTTCCCCTGTGGCGCTGCTGTCCCGTCTGCTTGGCCGTGCCGCGTTGGCCGTCTGCGCGTTGAGTGCCTGGACCGCCGCGTCCGCGCAGGCCGAGCCCGGCGCACTTGGCCCGGTGCTGGTTCAGGAACTGCAACAGCTCGCGCTGTCGGGCACGCGGGCTGCAGCGCCCGGTGTGCGCTTCGAAGTCAGCGTCGGGCGGATCGATCCACGTCTGCGGCTGGCACCCTGCGAACGCATCGAGACGCTGCTGCCGCCGGGCACGCGGCTGTGGGGTCAGACGCGGCTGGCGCTGCGCTGCACCCAGGGACCGGTGGCCTGGAACGTGATGGTGCCGGTAACGATCAAGGCCTACGGGCAGGCGCTGGTCGCCACCGCGGCGGTGCCGGTCGGCGCCACGCTCGGTCGTGCCGACCTGACGCAGGCCGAGGTCGATCTGGCCGAAGTCTCGTCCGTGGCGATGACCGATGTGAATGCGCTGGTCGGCCGCACGCTGGCACGGCCATTGCTGCCCGGACAGAGCGTGCGCCAGTCGCACCTGAAGCCGCGCATCTGGTTCGCGGCGGGCGAGACGGTCAGCGTGCTGGCCAGCGGCGCCGGCTTCAGCGTGACCGGCGAAGGGCAGGCGCTCACGCCGGGCGTCGAGGGGCAGGTGGTGCGGGTGCGCACCGAAAGCGGCCGGGTGCTGACCGGTCAGCCGGTGGCCGAACGCCGCGTCGAAATCGCGTTGTGAAGATGGCGCAACCACCGGCCTTTCGCAACAATGCGAAAAATTTTTCTCAAGCTGCCCGGCAGCGCACCGATAAAACGATCATGACGGACGGGCCACCTGTCGGAAACCCTGAAGCCAGGCCCCCTGGAGAGCAACATGAAGATCGGAAATCCCGCAGAAAAGCCAGCCGCCCACGCGGCTCACTCGACCCCGGCCGCGGCGCTGGATGCCACCAAGCCGGGCAGCAAGGCCGCCGGCCCGGACGCCAGTGCGAAGGTGGCGCTGTCTAGCGCAGCCTCGACGTTGATGGTCGGTGGCGCTTCGCCCGACATCGATGCGGCAAAGGTCGACAAGATCTCGAAAGCCATCGCCGACGGCACCTTCAAGGTCAATCCAGAGACGATCGCCGACAAGCTGATCGCCAACGCGCAAGAACTGCTCGGCAAGAGCCGCGGCTGACCGGCCCGGCCGAGCACCGACACAGCGATTGCCCACCCTGCGCCGAGCCGGGCCCGCCGCGGCCCATTCGCGCAGCCTCCGCCATCCTTTTTCAACTGCATCCATGCCCACCCTGCTGCCCCTTGCCAGGCCCGAGTCCCAGGCCGGATCGGAACTCGAAGCCAGCCTGGAGGCCGTCGAGTTCGGACTGAACGCATTGGGCGAAGCACTGTGCGCGCGCGACTCCGACGCGGTGGAGTGCCGGTCGAGCGAACTGCACCGGGCGCTGTCGCAGGCCCTCGACCAGTTCACGCGCGCGGCGCAGATGGGCGTCGTGCCGCCGAACCTGCGCAGCCGCCTGGTGCGTGCCAGCGGCCAGGTCGCGGCACAACGCGAATCGCTGGCGCGTGCCACTGCCGCGCTCGACCGGGCCATCGACGTGCTGTTGCCGCGCGACAACCCGGCGCTGTACACCGCGTGGGGCGGCAACTCCCGCCCAAGCCCACGCGGGGCGATCCAGGCCTGATCCGCCAACGGGCCGGCGCGGCTCGTCTGGGCGCCAGTGCGTTGCGGTCACACCCGCCACGCGGCAGTTTCACATCGCGAGGACACCCATGAACGTTGCACTGCCTCCACTGGCCGAAATCCTCGCCCATCTGCCGGCCTCGCTGGGCGTCAGCCTGATGCCGATCGCAATTGCTGTTCCGCTGGCGATCCTGCTGATCTTCGTGGTGACGCGCCATGCCGACGGCCTGCCGCCGGCCCGCGACCAGCCCCGCGTTCCATCCCGCACGGGGCCGCCGGAGGCGGCAGCCGTGCCCGTGGCGGCCGCGTCCGAGCGCCTCGCCCCGCTGATCCTGGTGGTCGACGATTCCGCTGTGGCGCGTGCCAAGCTGCGCCGGTTGTTCAGCACCAGTGGCTATCGGGTCGAGGTGGCCAGCGACGGGGTGGAAGCTCTCGATCTGCTGGCCAAGTCGCCGGTGGCGGTGTTGATCACCGATCTGGAAATGCCCAACATGAACGGCTTTGAACTGATCGCCCACGTGCAGGGCGGGCTCGACACCGAAGACATCCCGATCATCGCCATCACCGGCCACGACGAACTGCAGGCCCGGGTGCACGATTTTCAAAACCTCTACGGCATCTTCAAGAAGCCCTGGAACGACCGCGAACTGCTCAAGCGTGTGCAGACCCTGTCGAGCCTGCGCGGCGCCGCCAGACCGGTGACCACGGGAGCAATCCAGGAGCCAGCCCACGCCTGACGGCGTCAGGGCTCTGTGGCGACAGCCGCCAGGCCGCTCCACGGCATTGGCGCGCCGCTGCTCAGTGCAGGCGGGACGGCGCTGGTGATCCAGCCTTCCAGCGGGTCGAAACCCGCCGGCAGCCCGTAGCCGGGCTGCCGCGCCGCCCAGGCGGCCTGCAGCATGCACAGCACGGCGTCGAGCCGGTCGCCGGTGCCATCGGCCACCAAGCCGTCGCGCTGAGCGTGACTCAGGCGCAGACGCAATTGCAGCCGGGTGCGCCCCTGCTCGAGCGCGTCGATCAGGTCCTTGCGGGCGATCAGGCGTTCCGGCGTCTGCTTCGACCGGGTGTCGCTCTTGTACGAGCGCAAACCCAGCACTTCGCGGGCCAGCAGGCCGGGGTAGCCTTCCAGCGCGATGCGCTGGGCATCACCCGGGTGCAAGCCTGGCAGCCGCACACCGGCCTCGAGCAGCAACGGCACGCCCGCATGCAGCATGTAGGCGACCGGCGGGTTGACCCACTTCATCGACGGACTCGAGCCGGCCGGACCATCGCAGGCCCGGTGAGCGAACTTGCCTCCCACCGGCCGTGCCGCACAAAACGCCGCGAAGGCGTCCCGAACTTCACTGCGCGACAGCGCGGCGTAGTGCCGCATCAACGGCAGCCACTGCAGCGGCCAACCCAGCGCCTGCACCAGCTCACGCGGCAGACCGAAGGGCAGGTCGAAGGCACCGACCCACGGCCCGGGCCGAGCCAGCCAGGCGGAAAACGAGCCGAACGACGCATGCTCCTCGACCGCTTCCAGCCGCACGGCACCGGACGACTCGCGCCCCAGCGCGACCGTGATCGGCTTGCGGCGCGACGGTGCGCTGGTGAAATCGATGCCGACGAGCGTCGGCGCTGGCGAGGTGCTGGGAGTCATGCGATGCGGATCCGGTTCGGTCCGCAATGTAGCGACTGCCGGCCCGGCGTGCCGGCCGCCGGCCATTCCTGCGCCCGGTAATGGCGCTAAAGTGCCGCGTGCAACGAACCGCTTCTGCCATGAATCCAGTGTTGGTACACGTCCTGCGGGGTCAGACGATCGAATCGTTGCATCGCGGCGCGTTCGCGGTGCTCGATGCCACGGGCGCGGTGCGACTGGCGGCGGGCGACATCGATCGTCCGGTCTTTCCGCGTTCGGCCGTCAAGCTGTTGCAGGCGCTGCCCCTCGTCGCCAGCGGGGCGGCGCAGCAACTCGACCTCAACGACGAGCAGCTCGCCCTGGCCTGTGGCTCGCACAGCGGCGAAGCCGCCCACACGCGCGTCGCCGCGGCGATGTTGGCCCGCGCCGGGCTCGATGCGGCCGCGCTGGAATGCGGCGCCCACCCGCCCTACGCCGCCGACGCAGTGCGTGCGCTGGCGGCGCTGGGCCGCGCGCCGGACGCGTTGCACAACAACTGTTCGGGCAAGCACGCCGGCTTCCTGTGCCTGGCGTGCCGCATCGCCGCCGGCGCGGGCCTGACCGACCTGCGCGCGTTCGCCCAGGGTTACGTGCAGCCCGGCCACGACGTGATGCGGGCGGTCGCGGACGCCGTGCAGCAGGCCACGTCTTACGATCTGGCGGGCGCCGCGCAGGGCACCGACGGCTGCTCGATCCCGACCTTCGCGATCCCGTTGCGACATCTCGCGCTGGCCTATGCACGCGTGGCCAGCGGCCACGGTCTGGATGCCGGGCATGCCGCCGCGGCCAGCCGTCTGCGCCGGGCGATCGCGCAAGCGCCGTTCATGGTGGCGGGCTCCGGCCGGTTCGACACGCTGGTGATGCAGCGTCTGGGCGAGCGCGTGTGCTGCAAGGTCGGCGCCGAGGGCGTCTATTGCGCTGCGTTGCCCGACCTCGGCCTGGGCGTGGCGATCAAGATCGACGACGGCTCGACCCGCGCGGTCGAGGTGGTGATGGCGGCCGTGATCGAGGCGCTCCTCACACTCGACCGCGGCGACGCCGATTTCATGCAGCAGCTGAGTCAGGTGCCGCTGAGCAACTGGAACGGCCTGCACGTCGGCGACCTGCAGCCAGCGCCGTCGTTGCGCGAGGCGCTGGGCAGCGTCGGCCGGCCGGCCTGAAGCCGCTCGATCCGGCCTCGCTCAAGCCTGCAGCAGCCCCCAGCGCAGCGCCACCAGCGTCAGTTCCGACTGGTTGCTGGCGTTGAGCTTTTGCTTGACGTGATAGAGGTGCGTGCCGACCGTGCTGGGCGACAACTTCAGGCTCTCGGCGATCTGCGCGACGCTTTGGCCGCGTGCCAGCTGCATGAACACCGAAAACTCGCGTTCGCTCAGCATGTCGGTCGGTGACGAGCCGCCGTCGATCTGCGCCATCGCCAGCGCCTGCGCCGTGTGGGCGTCGACGTAGCGCTCGCCGCGCGCCACCGCGCTCACGGCGGTGATCAATGCCTCGGGCGCACTGCGCTTGGCCAGGTAGCCGAGTGCGCCGGCGCGCAGCACCCGCCGCGGGTGCGCCGAGTCCTCGTGGGCCGACAGCGCCAGCACGCGTGCCTTCGGGTCCTGCGCGAGCAGCCGCCGCACCGCTTCGAGGCCACCCATGCCAGGCATCGACAGATCCATCACGACCACGTCGGGCAGCACCTTTGCATAGTCCTGGCAGGCCTGCTCACCGCTGCCGGCCTCGGCCACCACCTCGACCTGCGCGTCGGCCAGCAACATTCGAAAACCCATGCGCACCAGCACGTGGTCATCGACGAGCATCACTCGGATCATCGCTTCGCTTCCAGTTCGTTGGCCGCCAGCTCCGGCCGGCGCGCCGGCAGGCCGACGTGCAAGTGAACGCCGTGCGGGTTCGCCGGCGAGATGCGCAGGTGGCCGCTCAGGTTGTCGACCCGTTCGGCGAGCCAGCGCAGGCCGAAGTGTCCGCCTTCACCGTGCACCGCGTCGGCGCCGCCGGTCATCGCCACGGGCAGGCCGCAGCCATCGTCGACCAGGTCGAGCGTCACGCCGTCCGCCGCCGCCCGCAGATCGACCGAGATGGCGCTCGGCTGGCCGTGGCGCAATGCATTCGTGATGCCTTCCTGCGCCGCGCGATAGAGCGCCAGCGCCTCATCGCCCGACAGCACGGCGGCGCCCAGTTCGACCTGCAGGGCCACCTTCACCGCCGGGTGGCTGCGCTGCGTGCGCTCGACCAGATCGCGCAAGGCGTCTTCCAGACCGAGCGTGTCGAGCACCAGCGGTGCCAGCCGCGGTATCAGCCCGTGCATCGCGTCGTACAACCGTGACGATTCCTCGGCGATCAATTGCGCCGCCTGCTCCGACGGGCGGTCGAGTGCGGCCACGCGCTGCGCGATCGACAACGCCATGCTGCGAATCGCCGTGACCGACTGACCCAGCTCATCGTGCAACTCGCGCGCAATCGTGCGGCGTTCCTGCTCGATGCTGTGGTCGACCCAGCGCGCCAGCTCGCGGCTGTCGGACAGCTCGCGCTCGGCCCGCACCGCGCGCCGCTCGGCCTCCAGATGGTCTTGCAGCTTGGCGACCATTCGGTTGAAGGCGGCGCCGATGGCCGCCGCTTCGGTGCCGGCCAATTGCGGCAGCGAGACGTCGAAGCGCCCGTTTTCCAGTTCGTTGAGCGCGCGCACGATTCGACCGAAGGGCCGCATCGTGCGCCCCACCAGCCACAGCACGAACAGGTTCAGCAGCAGCAGCAGCGCCAATGAGGCGGCCGCGAACACGAGCAGATCGTCCCAGGCATCCAGCACGGCGCGAGAGGCGGTGGCGCGCACTTCGAGCCGGCCTTCAGGGAAATCGATGGCCTGCAGGCTCGGGTCGGGCGCGATCAGCCGGTCGAACCACGCTGGCGCCTCGCGCCCGGCCTTCCAGGGCGACGACGGCGAGTGGTACAGCTCACGACCTTCGCGATCGAACAGCGTGATGTCACTCGACCGCACTCGGCCGAGCCCTTGCAGAAAGCCGCGCAGCACCACCGTGCCCTGCGCCGCATAGCCGGTGACGGTGCGGTTGAGCAGCTGCGCCGCGACCCGGTTGGCCGCCACCACCTCCTCGTGGATCGAGGTGCGCAGCCCGCGCACCTGCAACGTCAGCAAGGTCGCCATGAACAGCAGCGACAGCGCGGCGACGATCAGATTGATTTTCAGGCGCAGGCTCATGCGGCGGGTTCCATCCCGAAGTGGCCGCACTCGGCATAGTGGTCGAGTGCCCGCACCATTGCCGCCACCAGCGCGGGATGCGTCGGCGCGTGGCCGGCAGCGTCGATGCGCCGCAACACCGCATGAGGCGCGGCGGCCTGCACCGCCAGCGCACCGGGCCAGGGACAGATGCGGTCGAGTTCGCCGTGCAGCAGCAGGGTCGGCACGGGCGGCAGGCCGGTCAGCCGCTCGAGCAGTGGCCGCCTGTCGAGCCAGCAACCGTGGCGCAGGTAATGGGCCTGCACGCGGTAGCGTGCGCACAACGTGGCCGGGTCGGCGGGCGAGGCCGGCGAGCCACCGTCCATCGTTTGCTCGAAGCGCCACCAGGCGCTGGCGAGCGCCGTTTGTTCGTCGCTGCTGCCGTGGCTCATCACGTGATCGAGCAGTTCGACGAAATCGAGCCCGTCGCGACCGGCCTGCTCGCGCCATGGTCGCCAGCCGTCGTCGAAACCGGGCGGCGCCGCGGCAAAGAAGGCGTCGACGTCGGCGCGACGCGCGACGAAAACGCCACGCAGCAGCAGCGCCGTCACGGCCTCGGGACAGTCTGCGGCGTGCAACAGCGCCAGCGTGGCGCCCCATGAGCCGCCCACCACCAGGCTGCGCGGCACGCCCAGGTGCGCTCGCAGCGCACGCACATCGGCCAGCAGGTCGTCGGTGGTGTTGTGCGCCGTGCTACCGGCCGGCGTGCTCAGGCCCGCACCGCGCTGGTCGAAGCCGATCACGCGATAACGGGCCGGATCGAACACACGCGCAAGCAGTGGCGTGCAACTCGACCCCGGCCCGCCATGCAGCAGCAACGCGGGCTGGCCGAGCGGATTGCCCCACTCGTGCAACTGAAGTTCGTGACCGCCATCGACGGGCAAGCGCGAACGCCGCGCGGCGGTTTCGGGATACAGAGTGGGCAACGACATGGCGATCAGGCAGCAGAAGGCGGGGGCGCGGCGCGGGCCATGAGCGCGGTGCCCGCACATCGTATCGCGGGCACCCGCCGCACCGGACGGCCCGCCATCAGGCGAATCATGAAAATCATGAGGCCTGAATCATGTTGCGACGGCTGTGTGGCAGGAGCCCGCGCAGCCACATTACTTCTCTGGAAGAAATTCCGCGCTGTATCGGTTGGTGCAGTGAAATCAACTCAAGGAGATGTTTATGCAATGGACCGCACCCCAGGCTTGTGACTTCCGCTTCGGCTTCGAAATCACGATGTACGTCGCAGCGCGCTGAGCTCAGCGACCCTGACTGCGCCCTGGGCAACCCCCGGGGCGTTTTATTTTCAGAGGCCGGCACGCTGACGTCGCCGACCCCACGCGAGACCTTGAAGCGATGCGCATCACCCTCCTCGGCACGGCCGCTGGCGGCGGCTTCCCGCAGTGGAACTGCAACTGCAGCAACTGTGCTGGCGTGCGCGCCGGCACCTTGCGGGCGCAGCCGCGCACGCAATCCTCGATATTCGTCCGCCCGGACGCCAGCGCAGACGGCGTGCTGTTCAACGCCTCGCCCGACATCCTCGAGCAGATCCGCTCCAACCCGGTCCTGCAACCGGCGCGTGCGCAGCGTGACACGGCCATCGCGGCCGTGGTGCTGATGGACGGCCAGATCGATCACAGCACCGGCCTGTTCATGCTGCGCGAGCGCGGCTCGCCGCTGCCGTTGTGGTGCACCGACCCGGTGTACGACGACCTGAGCCACGGCAACCCGGTGCTGCGCGTGCTGACGCATTTCTGCGGCGTGGCACGCCATCCGATCGCGCTCGACGGCGCGGCCTTCGAACTGCCGGGCGTGCCATCGTTGAGCTTTTGCGCACTGCCGCTGCAGAGCAAGGCGGCGCCCTATTCGCCGCACCGCGAAAACCCGGTGCCGGGCGACAACATCGGCATCACGGTGACCGATCAGCGCAGCGGCAAGACGCTGTTCTACGCGCCCGGGCTGGGTGCGATCGAACCGGCCGTGTTCGAGGCGATGTGCGCGGCCGATTGCGTGATGGTCGACGGCACCTTCTGGACCGACGACGAAATGGTCGGGCTGGGCATCAGCCAGAAAACCGCCCGAAGCATCGGCCATTTGCCGCAGTCGGGCCCGGGCGGCATGATCGAATGGATGGCCAGGCTGCCGGCACGCACCCGTCGCATGCTCATCCACATCAACAACACCAACCCGATCCTCGACGAAGACTCGCCGCAGCGCGCCGCGCTGACCGCCGCGGGCATCGAGGTCTGTGCAGACCGCATGGAGATTTCGCTGTGACGATGCGTGCCGACATGAATCAGGAGATGGCCCACCCCGCCGCCGGCGGCGAGGCCTGGAGCCGCGAGGACTTCGAAGTGCAGTTGCGCGAGCGCGGCCGCAGCTACCACATCCATCACCCGTTCAACGTGATGCTCAACGGCGGACGCGCCACGCATGAGCAGATTCGCGGCTGGGTGGCCAACCGCTTTTATTACCAGATCGCGATCCCGATCAAGGACGCCGCGGTGCTGTCGAACTGCCCCGATCCCATGGTGCGGCGTGGCTGGGTGCAGCGCATCCTCGACCACGACGGTTTCGAGCTCGGGGGCGTGAAGGACGAAGGCGGCATCGAAGCCTGGCTGCGGCTGGCGCAGGCCGTGGGGCTGACACGCGCCGAGGTGCTCGACCTGCGGCACGTGGCACCGGCCGTCCGTTTTGCGGTCGACGCCTACATCAACTTCGCGCGCCGCGCGCCCTGGCAAGAGGCCGTCTGCTCGTCGCTGACCGAGCTGTTCGCCCCCGAGATCCACAAGCAGCGGTTGGCCACCTGGCCCGAGCACTATCCGTGGATCGACCACGACGGCCTGATGTACTTCCGCAATCGCGTGAGCCAGGCAAGGCGCGACGTCGAGCAGGGCCTGGCGGTCACGCTGGCGCACTTCACGACGCGGGCTCAGCAGGAGCGCGCGCTCGAAGTGCTGCAGTTCAAGCTCGACATCCTGTGGGCGCTGAACGACGCGATGGCGACCAAGTACGGTGTGACGTCGTGACGGCGGTGTCCGCCGTGACATTGGCCAGCGTGCCGCGCGTTGGCGCGGGTTTTCGCCTGCAGTTCGAGCCGGCGCAGGATTGCCAGGTGCTGCTGTACCCCGAAGGCATGGTCAAGCTCAACGGCAGCGCCGGCGAGATCATGAAACGTTGCGATGGCCAACGCGACGTGGCCGCGATCGTCGCCGACCTTGAAGCCGCCTTCTCGGCGCAAGGCCTCGAGGCCGATGTGATCGCATTCGTCGAAATGGCCGGCAAGCAGCGCTGGCTGGCCTGGAGCTGACCATGAGCGAGCCGATGAACATGGCGCTGACGCCGCCTTCCGCAAGCCGACCCGGACCGCCGCTGTGGTTGTTGGCCGAGCTGACCTACCGCTGCCCGCTGCACTGCGTGTTTTGCTACAACCCGGTCGACTACGCACGCCAGGAAGACGAGATCTCGACCGACGACTGGCTGCGCGTGCTGCGCCAGGGCCGTGAGATGGGCGCGGTGCAGCTTGGCCTGTCGGGCGGCGAGCCGCTGCTGCGCGACGATCTCGAGGTGATCGTTGCCGAAGCGCGTCGGTTGGGCTTCTACAGCAACCTGCTGACCTCGGGCGTCGGCCTCACCGAGGCGCGCGCCGCGGCATTGAAGGCCGCCGGGCTCGACCACGTGCAGTTGTCGTTCCAGGACTCGACGCGCGAGATGAACGACTTCCTGTCGCACACCAAAACCTTCGCGCTGAAGAACAAGGTCGGCAAGATCATCAAGGACCAGGGCTGGCCGATGGTGATGAACGTGGTGATCCACCGCCTCAACATCGACCACATCGACCGCATCATCGGCATGGCGCACGAGATGGGCGCCGAGTACCTCGAACTCGCGAACACGCAGTACTACTCGTGGGCCTTCCTGAATCGCTCGCAGCTGCTGCCGACGCACGATCAGCTCAAGCACGCCGAGGCCGTGACCGACGAATGGCGCGTCAAGCTCGGCGACGCCATGCGCATTTTTTTCGTTGCACCCGACTACCACGAGGGCAAGGCCAAGAAGTGCGTCAACGGCTGGGGCAGCATGTTCATGACGATCGCGCCCGACGGTGCCGCCCTGCCGTGCCACACCGCCCGCATGCTGCCGGGTCTCGCATTCCCGAACGTGCGCGACATGGCGTTGCGCGACATCTGGTTCGACTCGGAAGGCTTCAACCGCTACCGCGGCACCGGCTGGATGAAGGAGCCGTGCGCGAGCTGCGCCCACAAGGAAGAAGACCTCGGCGGCTGCCGCTGTCAGGCCTACATGCTGGCCCACGACGCTGCGGCGGCCGACCCGGTGTGCCGCCTCAGCCCGCAGCACCACGTGGTCGAAGCGGCGGTGGCCGAAGCCGCAGCGCCGAAGGCGGTCGAGCATCCGCTGGTGTTTCGCGACCCCGTCAACTCCCGCCGGCTCAGCGCGCCGACGAGCTGAGGGGCCCCGCAGCGGGCGGGCGCATGCCGCTTGGTCAGAGCGCGGCCGGCACCGGTCGCATGTCGAGCAGTTGTTCGAGCGATTGCAACGTGTCGGCCTCGATCAACGGTTTGTCGGTGCGCAGCCTGAGCATGCGCGGGAAGCGCACCGCGATGCCGCTCTTGTGTCGCGGGCTGCGGTTGATGCCCTCGAAGCCGATCTCGAACACCAGGCTCGGTCGCACCGAGCGCACCGGGCCGAATTTCTCCAGCGTGGTCTGCCGGATCACGCGGTCGACATCACGAAACTCGGCATCCGACAGGCCCGAGTAGGCCTTGGAGAACGCCACCAGCTGCAACGATCCAGCCACGGCGGGCTCGCGCCGCGCGATGGCGTCGAGCACTGCCTGCGCCTCGGCAGCGTCACGCGGCGCGCGGTTCCAGACCGCGAAGGTGTAGTCGGTGTAGACGCTGGCACGGCGGCCGTGACCGGCCTGCGCGTAGACCAGCACGGCGTCGACGCTGAGCGGCGCGATCTTCCATTTCCACCACGTGCCGTCGGCCTTGGTGCGCCCGCTGCCGTAGCGCGACTGCCGGTGCTTGAGCATGAAGCCTTCGACGCCCCGAGCGCGCGACTGCTCGCGCTGGGCCGCCAGCCCGGCCCAGTCGGCGCCGACCACCAGCGGCGACAGCATCAACTCATGCAGCCCGGGCAGCAGCCCGGGCAACGCAGACACCGCGCCCGCGTGTGCCGCCTCGAGCAATGCGCGCCGCTCCTGCTGGGTGCGCTCGCGCAGGTCTTGCCCCTGCCACTCCAGCAGGTCGTAGACGATGAAGCTGACCGGCACCTCGGCCAGCAGCTTCTTGGTCAGCGTCTTGCGCGCGATGCGCTGCTGCAGCAAGTTGAACGGTGCCGGCTCGCCGTCGCGCAGCACCAGCAATTCACCGTCGAGCACGGTGCCGTCGGGCCACTTCATGGCGAGCTGGCGCACCTCGGGATAGCGGTCGGTCACCAGTTCCTCACCGCGCGACCAGATCCACACCTGCCCGGCGCGGCGCACCAGCTGCGCCCGGATGCCGTCGTACTTCCATTCCACCAGCCAATCGGACGGCGGCCCGAGCCGCGCTTCGAACTCGGCCGGCAGCCCGTCGAGCGCATGCGCCAGGAAAAACGGATACGGCCGGCCGTCCAGCGCCGGCGCGTCGGCCTCGCTGCTGATCAGCGCCGTGTAACGGCTCGCCTCAGGCATCGACTTCGAATCGGTATAGCCCATCATGCGCTGCGCGACCAGCTTGGCGTCGAGCCCGGCCAGCTCGGCCAGCGCGCGCTGCACCAGCAGCTTGCTGACGCCGACCCGAAAGCCGCCGCCGACCAACTTGGTGAGCAGGAAGCGGCCGGTGCCGTCGAGCTCGTCCCACCAGGCCGAGATGCGCTCGGCCTGCCGCGTCGGATCCGATCCGCGCAGCGGCAGCAGCCGCTCTTCCATCCACTGCGCCAGCCCGAGGTCGCTGTGATCGCGCGCCGGTGGCAACACGTGGGCGATGGTTTCGGCCAGGTCGCCGACCGCTTGGTAACACTCTTCGAAGATCCATGGCGACAACCCGGCGCGCTGGCACGCCAGTGCGCGCAACACCGCAATCGACAGCCCCTGGCGCGGTTTGCCGCCGGCCAGGAAGTAGACCGCCCAGGCGGCGTCGGCCGCGCTGGCGTTGGCGAAATAGCGCTTGAGCGCATCGACCTTGGCGCCGGTGGCGGTGCTGGCGTCGAGCTCGTTGTAGAGACGGCCGAAGCGCTTCATGGCCGCGTTGACGCGTCCGTCGACGCCACGGTCGGCGCCGTGGTCGCCCGATCGGCCGAGGCGTCGGTTTGCACATCGGGTTGCACGTCGATCTGCATGTCGGTTCGCGCCTCGGTTCGCACGTCAGTTCGCGCCTCGGTTGGCGCGTCGGTTCGCGTCCCGGTTCGCGCGTCGATCGACGCCTCGGTCGGGCCATCCTTGTCGGCTGCCGGCACGGCCTCGGGCTCCTCGTCGCCGTATTCGGTGCGGAACGCGCCGGCCTGCAGACCTTGCTCGGCCAGCCAGCGCACCATCACGGCCTCGTAGCCGTGCGTGACGATCACGCGCTGCGCGCCGGTGGCAGCGATGGCGCGCTGCAGCCCCGGCCAGTCGGCGTGGTCCGACAGCACGAAGCCACGGTCGACGCTGCGGCGGCGGCGCGCCCCGCGCAACTGCATCCAGCCGCTGGCGAAAGCGTCGCTGTGCTCGCCGAAACGTTTGAGCCAGGCGCTGCCTTGCACGGACGGCGGCGCAATCACCAGCGCGCGCTTCAGGCTGGCCTTGTCGGGCACCTCGCTGACCAGATTCGTGTCGGGCAACGAAACGCCGGCGGTGCGGTAAGCGCGGTTCAGCGGCTCGACCGCGCCGTGCACCACGATCGGCCCGATGCGGCTGTCGACGCCGGCCAGGATGCGTTGCGCCTTGCCGAAGCTGTAGGCCATCAACACGCTGGCGCGGCCGGCCTCGGCGTTGGCGCACCACCACTGGTCGATGTCGTCGAAGACCTCGCGCTGCGGTCGCCAGCGGTAGATCGGCAAACCGAAGGTGCTTTCGGTGATGAAGCAATCGCAGCGCACCGGCTCGAAGGCGTCGCAGGTGCGGTTGTGCTCGCGCGGATCGCCGGCGGCGCCGGCCACGTAG
>ENA-OFCX01000043-OFCX01000043.1-metagenomes-genome-assembly--contig:-NODE-43-length-64109-cov-4.148297_pt1 | contig 64109 bp, 51 predicted proteins | sample MGYA00153384_OFCX01 | MGnify analysis MGYA00153384
CATCATAAAATGTTACTGCTCCAGTATTTTCCATTGCTCCAGCTACAAAATCACGAATTACAATTTGAGAATATTTATCCCATGGATAATCAACGCCCAATTTATTGGAAAAAAACTCAATCATTGAAGGTGTTTTGCCGAAAATTTTTGATGCATACGGCGCAAACTCTGGTTCCATGTAGTAGTTTACTTCCATATCTCTCCACTCATCTTTCGTTACTTTAAAATTTCCTACCGCAATCATGGTTAGATAAGTAGAATGTGGTAAAGACTGCCTCCAATAATCTGTTCGTGTTCCATTCCCATTATCTGTTGAATATTCTAACGAACCGTTTGATAATGTGGTAAATTTATTATTTACAGTCAGGTAAATATCCTGGGTCATTTTTTCCTGTGGCCCATCTAGTGTTGGAAACCAACATGAATTAGATTCTGTTTCTCCTTGAGTCCAAAGTTGAACGGGTTTATTAGGATTTTTTTTATCATTATTAATAAAATAAAGCCCTTTATCAGCCGCTATCGCTTGACTACCAGTTACCTGAAGTTTATTTGGTTTCGCTATATAATCAATTACAATGGTATAATTCTGATCTTTATTATAAAATCTATCCAGCGTAATAATCAAATTTTTATTATCATAAATATATTTTAATGGCTCAATTTCCTGCCCTTTTGCGATCAATATTTCGTTAATTATAAAACCTTTAGCTTGCAACGTGCACTTATTTGTCGCGTAGAAATAGGGCTTGGCTAAAATAGTAGCTTTGCCATACGCAAAAGCGCTATCCCAGTTAAAACTAAGTTCGAGCTTAGTATTAATTATATCAGTAGATGTTGTATAAGTACTTTTATAAGTTAAAGGTGCTTTATCTTTATTCTCAATTATTTCTACTTCTGGCAATTTTTGTTTTCTAATGCCGCAAGCAGAAATAACGATTATAATGGTAACTATTGAGAGTAAATTTTTTATCATAATTGAAATTGTATTTTTTAAATCAATTTAATGATTTATTCGTTTTTTGTTATTAACAATCAATTTATATTTATGTTATTTAATTGCCAATAGACTATCAATTCTATTCGTAAAATCTATAACAAAATTGTCATAATAAATTCCTGTACCAGGTCCAGAAAATCCAGTGTGAATTGTATTTACTTTACCACTTTTATCAAGAACAATAGTTGTTGGGAAAGCCAAAACTTTGCTTAGCATTGGTAAGGTTTCATTTACTTTGGCTTTATCATTTACGCCAGCAATTAAAAATGTGTAATCGGCATTAAATCGTTTTTTTAATTGCAAAACGTTTTTGGATGCTTTTGTAAAATCTGCACTTCGCTCATATGCAAGCCCTATTATTTCTAATCCTTTTGCTTGTTTCTCTCTGTAAAAATCTGAAAGAAAAGCGGTTTCATCCATACAATTTGGGCACCACGATCCCATTATTTGAATAATTACTACTTTGTTTTTAAACTTATCATCACTTAACGAAACGTTCTTTTTATTTAAATCAGGAAAAGTGAATTCAATATTATTATATCCAGAATTTAAATAAGTTAATGAATATGCATCAGGTAATTTTGCATCGGGATTTTTTGTAGCGTACCAGTTTTCGCTGTATGATAAACCAGAATAAAACTTACCATTAATAAGTTTATTTTCATCGTTAATAGTTGCTGTAAATAAAAATGCATGCGAACCATCGAAACAACTTAGTGAAACATTACTGCCATTTACTTCTCCCTCCAAAAATCGATAATCACCAGTTGTAGTTAAAAATGTACCATTAACTTTTTTTCCTTTCTGCGTAAATTCACCAACTGCAATACTGGTATCATTTTCATAGGTGATAAATGTTGTTTCCCAACGACCTGATATATTTTTGACACTTGCTTCCGAAGTTTCACTAAAGCGATAGGCCTTGTCAAAAATAGCTTCAAATGGCATAAGCACATCTTTATTGCCCAAATGTTTTATCCAGAAACCGATAAGTTTATTTTTTTCTTGCTTTACATGAATTTCGGAATCAAAAAGTGGCATTTTAATTCTGATAGAATCCTCTTCTATTTCTATTTCCTCAACTTTTAACCTTTCATCACCATTTTTGATGACAATGATCTTGTTAGCTTCTGAATTTTCAACATCAAAATTAAATGGGATTTCCTGACCATTTTCTGTTTTTAATATGGCACGCCAATTTCCGGTTTTCAATTCTGTAATGGGTTTATTACAGGCTAATATTGACATAAATAATACAAACAGAATATTCTGAGAAAAAATAATTTTCATTTTTAAAAATACAATTTAATACAATACTCAACCGAAGAAAAAATAATTTATTACTTTTACTACCTAACCTTAACCTCTCTACTTGCACAGAGAAAAAAAGCCCGGATAGTTTCTCTATCTGGGCTTTTAATTTTTACTAAACATTCAGAAAAATAAAATTAATCTTTCAGAATTTCTCTTGAAATTACAATTTTCTGAACTTCAGAAGTTCCTTCGTAGATCTGCGTAATTTTTGCATCGCGCATCAATCGTTCCACATGGAATTCTTTTACAAAACCGTATCCACCATGTACCTGAACTGCTTCAACTGTTATTCTCATGGCTGCAGAACTTGCAAAAAGTTTTGCCATTGAACTTGCAAGTGCATATTCTTGTTTATGATCTTTCAACCATGCAGCTTTCATGCAAAGTAATCTTGCCGCTTCAATTTCAGTTGCCATATCGGCTAATTTAAATTGTATTGCTTGATGATTGCTAATAGCTGTTCCGAAAGCTTTTCGTTCTTTCGAATAATTGGTAGCCAATTCAAATGCACCCGATGCTATACCTAATGCTTGCGCAGCTATTCCTATTCTACCTCCTGCAAGCGTTTTCATCGCAAATTTAAACCCAAACCCATCCTCTCCAATTCTATTTTCTTTTGGCACTTTTACATCTGTAAACATGATAGAATGTGTGTCGGAACCTCTGATACCTAATTTATTTTCTTTTAACCCAACCTGAAAACCTGGCATATCTTTTTCAACAATCAATGCATTTATACCTTTATGCCCTTTTGCCGAATCGGTTTGAGCAATTACTAAATAGGTTGAAGCTGAATTTCCATTCGTTATCCAGTTTTTAGTACCATTTAATAAATAATGATCACCCATATCTATGGCACTCGTTTGCTGAAAAGTAGCATCAGATCCTGCTTCTGGCTCAGAAAGACAAAAAGCACCGATTTTTTCTCCTTTAGCTAAAGGAATAAGATATTTTTGTTTTTGTTCTTCGTTCGCATATTGCTCTAAACCATAGCAAACCAATGAATTGTTAACCGAAACAACTACTGAAGCAGATGCATCTATTTTTGAAAGCTCTTCCATTACAATAACGTAAGAAAGTGTATCCATACCTGCACCACCATACTTTGGATCTACCATCATTCCCATAAAACCCAGCTCACCCAATTTTTTAATTTGTTCAGTTGGAAATTTTTGATGTTCATCACGTTCAATTACACCAGGCAATAATTCTGTTTTAGCAAAATCTCTTGCTGCTTGCTGTATCATCAGGTGTTCTTCAGTTAATTCAAATTGCATAGGTTACGTCTTATTTTGCTTAATTTATAGGATTAATGTTTTGTTTCGTAGTTTAAATTAGGTTAAAATTTAATTTTAGAAATGAGGTTAATTTCCTGATTTTATTTTATTTTCTATTAAAGTAGTAGAATAACCATCCAAAAATTCGATTGTTTCAACCTTACCACCATTATCTATTACCTCTTTCGCACCTACAATTGTTTCAATAGTATAGTCTGCACCTTTAGCGAGGATTTCTGGTTTTATTAAATTAATTAATCGTAAAGGTGTTTCATCATCAAAAATAACAACCGCATCTACAAAAAATAATGCTGCCAGAATTTCTGCTCTAGATTCTTGATCTATTATTGGCCTATTTGCACCTTTTAATTTACGAACAGATGCATCTGAATTAATGGCTACAATAAAATAATCGCCAAGAGATGCAGCTTTTGCCAAATAATCTATATGGCCACGATGCAAAATATCAAAACATCCATTCGTGAAAACAAGCTTTTTATCTAAAACCCGATAACCATTTCGGATTTTCATAAAATTAGCTTCTGTCAATAATTTCAGACGCAATATTTCCTGTTTATTCATCAATTTGTTTTTGATAATTTTTGTTAAAAATAAAAATATAAATCAAACTTATAAAGCCGGCAACTATAACAAAAAGAGTTTGAGTTGAGTGATTAATTGTGGCATAAGCCAACCCATCTGTTTTTGAAATATTAAAAAGTAAAAGTCCTTCAGAAACAATCCAATGATAAGCACCAATACCACCTTGAACTGGAGCTGTCATTCCAATTCCTCCAATACCTAAAATGGCAACAGCTTCTGCAAAACCTAAACTCGAAGTAGCAGATATGGCATAAAAGCAAAACCAGGTTGATAATAAATACATTGTCCAAATTAAAATAGAATAGGCTATAAACAATCCTTTGTTTTCCATTTCTAAAACAGATAAAATACCGTTTTTTAATCCAGTTGTAAGGTTTTTAAATTTTAACGCAAAAGCACTGTCTTTTTTGAGCGCGGATGAGATGAACCAAAAAGCCAAAGCAGAAACAAGGATAAAGCCGAGGGCAACCATTGCCAAAATAGTACCCGACTTTACAATTTTTTCAACTAAAAAAGATAGCTGTAAAGTTACAAAGCCGCTGATGGTTTCAAATCTTAATAATATAGCAGAGGCAAGTACTATTAGCAAAAATAATAAATCAAAAAAACGTTCAGTTATTACGGTTCCTATTAATGAGTTTACAGGAATATGATCTGTTTTATTCAAAATACCACATTTGGTAATTTCGCCCATACGTGGAAAAGCCAAATTTGCCAAATAACCTACCATAACTGCGTGATAGGTATTTACTGCACTTGGTGCAAAACCTAGTGGTCTAATTAACATTCGCCAACGCAATCCTCTTATGTAATGTGATAAAAAGGTAATAAAAATGGCTGCTGCAATCCATCTATAATCAGCGGATTTAATGCTTTTTAACAATTGATCAATATCTTGACCTTTGAAAGTAAACCACATTAATAAACACCCGGCAATAAGGAGTACCAGGTAATTACTATACTTTAGAATTGTTTTTGTAGACAATTAGCTTACCAAACGGTTGTTATGATCAGGAAATACAACAGAAGGTTTGAAAATCCTTGCTTCTTCTGGGCTCATGTGTGCATATGACATAATTATTAAAATATCACCAATTTGAGCTTTTCTGGCGGTTGCGCCATTTAAACAAATCATACCCGAACCTTTTTCACCAGCTATTACATAGGTGTCAAATCGTTCTCCGTTGTTAACATTGGCAATGGTAACCCGTTCATTTTCAATTAAATTACTTGCCTCCATCAACAGAGCATCTATGGTAATACTTCCCACATAATGGAGTTCTGCTTGCGTAACTCGTGCCCGATGAATTTTAGATTTTAATAATTCGATTTGCATAATTCGCAAAATTAGCAATTAATTAGAAATTACAGGGTTGATGTATGCTTTAATCAATTACAATATTATCCAATAGCCTTACTGAGCCTACTTGTGCTGCTACACAAACTACTAAGGAAGAAAATGAATTCCATTTAGTAGCTATTTTTAGGCTTACCACATCACGAACTTCAAAATATTCCAACATTATGTCTGGAGTATCTTCTATTATTTTTATCGCTTGTTTCAAACTCACGTTAAATTCTGATATTTCTTTTTGAGATTTAAAATAGTTTAATGCTTTTGAAAGAGAATAAGCATGATTTTTATCAGTTGAATTCAGCCTAGCATTTCTTGAACTTAATGCTAATCCTTTTTCATCTCTAATGGTTGGCGCACAAATTAAATGAATGGGCAATTTAAAATCAACTACTAATTTTTGAATCACCGCATATTGTTGAAAATCTTTTTGCCCGAAAACTGCTAAATCTGGTTTTATTAAATCAAATAATTTGTAAACGATTTGAGAAACACCTTGAAAATGACCCTTTCTGAACTTACCTTCCATAATGGTGTCAAGTTCTCCTAATTCAAAAAACCAAGTTTCATTCGTTTCATACATTTCATCAATAGTTGGTGCAAAAACGAAATCAACACCAGCATTTTCTAACAAATCCACATCAGTTTCTAAAGTTCTTGGGTATTTCTGTAGATCTTCTTTATTGTTAAACTGAGTTGGATTAACAAAAATACTGCATATAACCCGTTCAGATTTTTCTTTTGCCAAGGTAATTAATGATAAATGACCGAGGTGTAAAGCACCCATAGTTGGAACCAAACCGATTGTTAATCCATTAGTTTTTAATACTTTAATTTGAGTTTGAAGGTCTTTTTTTGTATTGATCAGCTTTATCAAAGTATATATTAGGAGTTTAGTTTTTAAAAATTAAAGGCTAAAATAAAGTAATTCATTCTTGCAATTTCAAACTATTATAATATTATGTATATTTGCATTCTTAAAAAGTTCTCTAATTAATTTCATCTTAACATTAGATCAGCATACATGGCTAAGACAAAAATTTTGTTCATTTCGCAAGAAATGTCTCCATTCTTAGATCTCACAAACATTTCAAAAATTACCCGACAATTACCACAAGCCATGCAAGAAAATGGCTGCGAAATCAGAATACTGATGCCTCGCTTTGGAAATATCAACGAAAGACGAAACAGATTGCATGAAGTAATTCGTTTGTCGGGTATGAATATCGTTATTAATGAAAACGATAATCCTCTAATTATAAAAGTGGCTTCAATTCCAACTGCACGTATGCAGGTTTATTTTTTGGATAACGAGGAATACTTTCATCGTAAATATGTATTTACCGATGCAAAAGGTAAATTTTACAATGATAATGATGAGCGAACAATCTTTTTCTGCAAAGGCGCTATAGAAACAGTAAAAAAATTAGGTTGGAATCCAGATGTAGTACATTGCCATGGATGGATGAGTTCATTAATCCCAATGTATTTGAAAACGACTTACAAAAACGATCCGGTTTACAAAAACGCTAAAATTGTTTATTCGGTATACGAAAATGATTTTACTGAAAAAATGAGCGATGATTTTGATGTAAAAGCGCTGATTACTGATATGCAGGCTTCTGATACTACAATTTTAAAAGGTGCTAGTAATTCTGATTTGCATAAGGTTGCTATTCAATATTCTGATGCTGTGGTTAAAGGAAGTGAAAACATTGATCCATCTGTTGAAGAGTTTATAAAAACTCATCAAAAGCCAATGTTTGATTTTCAATCAGTAGAAGATTTTAAATTATACTCCACGTTTTACGAAGAGCTTTTGCAGGACGATCTAATAGCTGCCGAGGTCTGATAATTTATCAGCCAGCTGTTCGTTCAGTGTTTACTGATTACCCAAAAACTGGATTTCCAAACATGAAATTTTCACGTACAGACTTATTAATAATCTTAATAAGTCTTTTTTCTTTTCAATCCTGTGTAAATCCAGACCTAGTAGGTTTGGAAGTGCAACCAGAGGATGATGCTATAAATGGCTTATTTACAGATACTATTAGTATAATTACCAGCACAGTAACAGATAAAGATTCACTGCGAAGCGATCATTTAACTAGAAATAGTATTGGATATTTTAAAGATCCAGTTTTTGGTACAACACAGTCAACAGTTATTGCTCAAGCTATACTTTCCAATAATTTAAGTGCTGGTTTTGGAAGTAATGTTCAGCTTGACTCTGCAGTTTTAGTATTACGATACACCAGTTTTTACGGAGATAGTAGTGCAAGCATGAAAGTGGAAGTTAGGCAGGTAGCCGAAAACTATAAAGATAAAATCTACTACAGCGATACGTCTTTTACTGCTTCTAATGAATTATTAGGAAGTAAAGAATTTAAAGGTCCGCCAAAAGATAGTTTGATTATTCAAAACATTATAAAAGGTAAAAAAGATACCATAATAAAAGTTGCAGCACAACTTAGAGTAAAGCTTGATCCTTTGTTGATGACAAGTAAGGTTTTGAATTTGAGTAATACAGATTTAACAAACAATACCAACTTTCTAGCTAAATTTCCTGGAATTGTTATTAACATGGATCAAGGTGTTTCAGGTAATGGTGGTACTATATTTTTCGACATGAATACTTCTGGTTCATCATACATCAGATTGTATTATAAAACCACAACCGCAAGTGTAGTTGATACCACATTTTTTGATTTAAACATTAATGGAACCGCATCTGTAATCAATACATTTAAGCATGACTATACTGGAACACGGCTTGCGACTGCAATTGATAATCCATTGCAAGGAAATGAAGAAGTATTTATTCAATCACAAGCGGGAGTTAGAACTAAAATATCTTTTCCATATATTAAAAGCCTGATTGATAGCGGTAATATTTCAGTAAATAAAGCTGAACTAATTTTAGATGCATCTGACATGAGTGCTAATGGTTTAACTCCACCAGATCAATTATTTATCGTTCGTCAGAGTTCAGAAAACTCACGAAATAGATTATTTGATATTCCGGATAGAAGTTTAGGTGGAGGCTATGTTTATGGCGGAACATATGACAAGGATAATAAGGTTTATAAATTTAATATGTCTAGATTTTTTCAGGACTTAATGCTTGGAAACACTAAAGATTTTGGAATCTACTTAATCCCTGCAAATCGGCAAATAAATGGAAGCAGAGTAGTACTTGGTGGTAGTAGAAACGCATTACGCCGAATGAAACTTAAACTTACCTATACCAAATTAGATTAAACTAAAAGCTGAATAGCATGTGTGGAATTGTAGCATATATTGGAAGTCGAGAAGCATTTCCGGTAATAATTAAAGGTCTTCATCGTCTTGAATATAGAGGATATGATAGTGCAGGAGTTGCTTTATTAAATGGAACGCTTAACATTTATAAAAAAGCAGGAAAAGTAACAGACCTTGAAAATTTTGTAATTGGTAAAAATCTGCATGGCTCTTTAGGAATGGGGCATACCCGTTGGGCAACGCATGGTGCACCTAATGATATCAATGCACATCCTCATTCTTCAGAATCAAAGAATCTTGCTATAATCCATAATGGTATTATTGAAAATTATGCTCCACTTAAAGAAGAAATGAAACTTCGTGGTCATAATTTTATTAGTGATACCGATACGGAAGTTTTGATTCATTTGATTGAAGATATTCAGGATAATGAAAATATTTCGTTGGACGAAGCTGTTCGAATTGCTTTGACAGAAGTTGTAGGTGCATTTGCCATTGTTATTATTTCTAAAAATAACCCTGATGAAATAATTGCTGCTCGTAAAGGTAGTCCCTTGGTTATTGGAGTTGGAGACAATGAATATTTTGTAGCCTCAGATGCTTCACCGATTGTTGAATACACTAAAAATGTTATTTACTTAAATGATAATGAAATTGCCTACATCAAGCGCGATTCATTGATCGTAAAAAACATTGAGAACAAAATACAAACACCTTACATTCAGGAATTAGAGCTAAAACTGGAAGCCATTGAAAAAGGTGGATTCGAGCATTTTATGCTGAAAGAAATTTTTGAACAGCCTCGTTCTATCTACGATAGTATGCGTGGTAGAATTAATTCAATGGATGGATTCATTTCTTTGAGTGGTTTAAATGAATTTGAAGAGATTGCTAAAAGCGCTTCTCATATTAAAATTGTAGCCTGCGGAACAAGTTGGCATGCTGGTTTAGTTGCCGAATACTTACTCGAAAAATACGCACGGATAGAAGTAGAAGTTGAATATGCTTCTGAATTCAGATACCGAAATCCTATTATTCATGAAAATGATATCGTAATCGCAATTTCTCAATCTGGTGAAACGGCTGATACCTTGGCAGCTATAGAATTAGCCAAATCAAAAGGAGCTATTATATTTGGTATTTGTAATGTGGTTGGTTCATCTATTCCTCGTGCATCGCATGCTGGTGCATACACTCATGCCGGACCAGAAATTGGCGTTGCTTCTACCAAAGCGTTTACCGCTCAAGTTACCGTTTTGACGCTTTTGTCATTATCATTAGCACAAAAAAGAGGAACCATAAAGCACACTCGATTAATAGAATTATTAACCGAAATAGAGTTAATACCATCGAAGGTTGAAATAGCTTTGTTGCAAAATGATGCAATTAAAGAATTAGCCGCTAAGTTTAAAGATGCTCCAAACTTTCTGTACCTCGGACGTGGATTTAATTTTCCGGTAGCATTAGAAGGTGCATTAAAATTAAAAGAAATATCCTACATTCACGCAGAAGGTTACCCTGCTGCTGAAATGAAACACGGTCCGATTGCTTTGATTGATGAAAAAATGCCTGTGGTGGTGATTGCAACTAAAGGCAGTATCCTGGAAAAAGTAATTAGCAATATTCAAGAAGTAAAAGCAAGAAAAGGAATTATTATAGCCATTGTTACTGAAGGAGATAACGAAGTTCGCAAAATGGCCGATTATGTAATTGAAATACCTGATACCGAAGAATCTTTGGTGCCACTTTTAGCGACCATACCATTGCAGTTATTATCGTATCATATTGCAGTTATGCGTGGTGCAAACGTAGATCAGCCAAGGAATTTGGCAAAATCGGTAACGGTAGAGTAGGAAAACCCAAACTGAAAAACTGCGTTTGCAGGTCTCTTAGTTTTAACTTGATGCTCGGAAGTACTAAGTCGAACCTAATAAGTACTAAGTTGATTCTCAGAAGTACAAACTTGAAGCTAAAAAGTACTAATTTGATTCTCAAAAGTACTAATTTGAACCTCTGAAGTATTAATTTGATGCTTTTAAAGTCAAAGTTGATGCTTGGAAGAATTAATTTGATACTAAGAAGTACAAAGTTGAACCTAATAAGTACAAATTTATTGCTCGGAATCACTAATTAAAAAAAGAGCAGCTACTTAATTTATTCAGTTGCTGCTCTTTTAGAAATGATTGATAAAAAATTACTCCACCACCACTTTTTGCCTCATTACCTTATCTTCTTGCTTTACCTCAGCAAAATAAACTCCTTTAGCAAAAGTGTTTACATCTATAGGTTGGAAAACACCTTTTGTTTGGCTATAAACTACTTGCCCTAATTGGTTATACAATTTTACACTCCCTTCTTGTATTCCTTTTTTTATTTGGATGTTAAGAAAATTCGTTGTGGGGTTTGGGAAGATGTTGAGATTTTTATCTTGTTGATTTTCATTAATTCCAACTTTAGGAAATTCAATTAAAGCGATATTGTTTGCTTGAACATTATTTATTGTGAAAATAGAACCAGCTAATAAAAGTTTCCCATTATATAAAGCCATTGATTCAATCGTACCACCACTTATATCTAATAAAGTAGGTAGCCATTGAGAACCATTCCACTTAGCAATTCTATTTATAGCTTGAAAACCAGCATAATCAATTTGTCCACCTACATATAGTTCCCCATTATACTCTTGTAATGCTAAACAATTGCTAGGCATAACTCCACCAGAGGTACCAAAGTAGTTTATTCCATCTGTAGAAATTAAATTATTATCAATATTACCACTTTGTGTTGAAAAATAGCCAGCAACATAAAGTTTACCGTTAAATTCTTTTAATTTATTTACCCAACCACCACCGAACAAACCAGGACCAACATCTACCCAGTTAGTTCCTACCAATTTAGAAATGGGTTCTGGTTGAAAAGAGCAATTAATATTTCCAGCTACATATAATTCTCCTTGATAATGAGTTAAAGCCGTAATTCCATCTTGATAACATGTTGGATGATGTCCATCTCCTAAATTAGCCCAATTTATACCATCCCATTTTGCAATTCGTGTACAGCGTGTGCTACCAATGGTATCAAAATTACCTGTTACATATAATTCATTATTGTAAACTTCCAAAGCAAAAGCACTTACTAAATCTGTTTGTCCTATTCGTTTTAATTTTCCCCCTACATCATTCCATTCCGTTCCATTCCATCGTGCTAATCCACTGATTTTTTTACCTCCAATTTCTCTAAAATTTCCTGTAACGTATATTTCATTTTTATAGCGAACTATATTTCTAATATAAGAAAACATATTTGATGGTGGAATAGGTTTCATTGCAGAGCCTAAAGTATCCCACTGAGTACCATTCCAGCGAGCAATACCCCAACAATTAATGCCATTTACTTTAGTAAAATTTCCTCCAATATACAGTGAATTATCAATTGAGTCTACAAACGTACATCTTACTGTTGCAACATTTCCAGATGTTCCTGTTCCAAATGTTGATATTATTTGTCCTTTAACATAATTAATTAAACCAAAAAATAAGATAACTATTATCCCAAATCTTTTTAAATAAAACGATTTCATTATTCAATAACTATTTTATAAGATTTAACATTATTAATTCCTTGCAATTTTAACAAATAAATACCAGGTATTTGCGTTCCTAAATCTATAGATTGATCTTTTACCTGAGTTATATCTTGATGTAATATCTTTTTTCCTTGAATGGAATATAAAGTTAACGTTGTATATTCTTTATCTAAATTCGCTAAAGTAATTTGACCAGAAGTAGGATTTGGAAAAATACTCGCAGTATTTTTTGTATTTTCTACCAGGGAGGTAGTTCTGCAAGTTGCTCCGCAAAATTCAAATGTCATAATAAAACCATCATTAGCACCTTGTGGCATACCTTCAAAATAATCAATTGTGCCAGGAATATCCATTACATCAAAATTAGTACTGGAAGTAGATCCGCTTAGAATTAAATTTTCTCCACCACTTATTATAAAATTCCCTATACTTTTTATATCATCATTTCTATCTCCACCAATATAGGTAGATATCTTCAATTCGTCATTTGAGTCATATAAATTCATAAATGCCTCTCCTCCAACCATAACATTATCATAATACGAATCAATCTGCTGAAGTAATGGAAAATTTGTGCTATAGGTAGAGCCACCAGCTACATACCCATATTCAGCATGAGGAGCAATTGCGGTACCCCAGTCCTCTGCACTTCCACCTATATATGTGGCAAATTTTTGTTCTCCATTCGAGTTGAAACGAACTACAAAAGCATCAACCCCTCCTCCAAACTTTTGTTGAGCTATCCGATAATTTTTTGGTCCAGGAAAATCTTCACTTTGTGTGTATCCGGTAATTAAAACATCCCCATTGTTATCAACGTTGATTGAATTTCCTCCGGCATACCATTCTGTACCTTCACCGCCACTACCGCCATAATATGTTGACCAGATTAATGCACCATCAGGATTAAATTTTGCAATTATTAAATCATTACTTTGTCCAAAACCTATGATTAACCCAGCTACAGTATCTTGACTATAGCCAATTCCATTATCGCAAATTGGCACATTTCCGTTGGTTAATGCAATACAACTTTTTTGACCTTTATATTGAGTAGCTCCTAAAATATAAAAATTATTATTCATATCTACAGCGCATGAACTTAACCACATGTGAGCATTTGCAGAAAAATAACTACTCCATTCCAACGAATCATTTTCACTAAAACGTGCTACAAAACCAGGAATATTGTCGAGGTTAATTGGCCAAGCTTTTTGGTTGTAAGATAAGGGTGAAAAAACTGTGGTTAATTGATCGCTGTTATTTTCAAAACAGCCTGTCATGTGTAACTTATCGTTAAATCCCATTGCTAATGATATATTTACTAACTGATTAGTGTTAGAATAATACGTACTCCAGAGTACAGATTGACCATTGGCATCTAATTTAGTGATACTTCCATCAATAAAAGAATTAGGTAAATTACCCGTAGAGACATAAGCTGGACCATTTGCCTGAATAAAATAATCTTTTGACTGAGTTGCAGCTGCAAAGTAAATTTCACCAACGCTATTCACAACGATTGATCTGCCCCAATCTTCTTTTGTACCCCCATAATAGGTAGAAAAAACTTGAGAACGATCCGGTCGAAATTTGGCTACAACAATATCTTGAGTTGCGGCATTGATTGAACTTTGATAATTTAGAAAGGTAGGAAAATTTAAACTATTGGTTGTACCAACAATATAAATATTTCCTGTTTGATCTAAATAGGTGTCATTAATTACGTCCTCTAATGCCCCTCCATAGTAAGTGGTCCATTGTTGCTTGTGACCTAGTCCAGCTACAGGTGTGTTACAAATTGGAGCACATGGTCCTCTTTGTGCAATTGAAGTTACTTCATATTCTGCTAGATTATTATAATTCCCAATACTTAAACTACTTACTTTACTACCGTTTAAACTGGTGCTAATGGTATTTTTAGTTTTAGATGGACTTAAGTTTTTAATAGTAGGATTTAAAAAACTTATGCTCTTTCCAAAAGGAATACCGATGCTCATTAACTTGCTTCCCGCTTGGAAAGACTTTCCACCGTTATAACTTAATTTAATATCAGCAGGATTAGCTCCTTTTTTTAAATGGTATTTGTATGTAAAGCCATTAGAGTCTGCTGTTACCAGCAAATCAATATTAGGCCATAGGTTTTGGTAGCTTACTTTTCCGTATTCTGCTACATTACTTGCAGATACATTTCCAATAAAATAATTACTGTAACTACTTTGTTTATCGCTTGGCGCAATAAGTAAAGTTAAACTTGGATTTACAAAATCAACATCCATTCGGTAAGCAGAATCTTTTTTTAAGGAATCTGCCGCAGCTTGGTACCAGCAAAAACTAATACCTGTTTGACGTAAATAAATTTTTGCTCCCGCAGCGTTAGCAGTAAAAAGCAAATCCGAACGAAGTGCTCCATCCGTATCCTTCATTTGCCCAGCATTAGCCGTAAAGCCATTTACTTGGTTTTGCGCCATAGCTTCAGAGGAAATTACCCCCCCCCATGACATAATGGCACACATGCAGATTTGCATTATGCCTGTTTTTTTAATCTGTGTAAATTTTTTCATTTTTATTGGTTTAAGAAAACAAGGTATGGTACAAATTTTAGAATTCCAAATTATTTTTATGTTATCAAATTGTTAAGAGTAGCTACTAGCAACTGAAAATAAGTGTTTTGTACACATTATTTGTACAAATTATTGTAGGGATGATTAAAGTAAAGAAAGGCTCAGTTATATTTTTTATCAATATTTTGCATAAGTTTTCCATTGATAAATTTTATAAGGGATAGGAATTTTATTTTTTGTTCGACCCCTTCAGGGTCGCAATAATCAAGATTAGATTTTTCCAAGGCTTGCAGCCGTGGTTATTTATATTCGACCCTTTTAGGGTCGCAGATATTAAATAATCTAAATGAAAGTTTAAAAAGTAATTAACTCAAATTGTCCTTAATACTTTTATTTAGAAGTTTAGATTTTTCCGCAGCAGCCGTGGTTATCCATGTTCGACACTTTTAGGGTCTTAGATATTTAATAATTTAAATGAAAGTTTAAAAAGTAATAAACTCAAAAATTCCTTACTTCTTTTTTTTAGGAGGTTAGATTTTTCCACATTTTTCAGCCGTCGTTATTCATGTTCGACCCTTTTAGGTTCGTAGGTTTGGTGTTTCACAAATGAAATTGAATAACAAATATTTTAACCTAAATCTTTATTATCTGAAATGTAAAAACCCCAAAACAAAAAACCCTCTTAATAAAAATTAAGAGGGTTTTTTAATTATATAACCGTTTTACGCTTTTTTAAATCGTTCGCTTACAGCTTTCCAATTAATTACATTAAAAAATGCATTAATATAATCTGGACGTTTGTTTTGATATTTTAGGTAATAAGCATGTTCCCACACATCCATTCCTAAAATAGGTACTCCTTTTACTTCTGCTAAATCCATCAATGGATTGTCTTGATTTGGAGTAGAGGAAACTTCTAATTTCCCGTCTTTTACTAATAGCCAAGCCCAACCAGATCCAAATCTTTTGGTGCCTGCTTCCGAAAACTTCGTTTTAAAATCAGCAAAAGATCCAAATGCTGAATTAATAGCTGCTGCAAGTTCGCCTTCTGGTTCGCCACCTGCATTTGGTGCCAAAATAGACCAGAATAAAGAGTGATTGAAATGTCCACCACCATTATTGCGAACTGCCATACTTGCTTTAGAAGCATTTTTGCAAATTTCTTCAATGGTTTGTTTTTCCATTTCTGTTCCTGCAATTTCTTTGTTCAAGTTCGTAATATACGCCTGGTGATGTTTGCCATGATGTATCTCCATGGTTAATTTGTCGATGTGTGGCTCCAATGCATCAAATGCGTAGGGTAGTGCCGGTAATTCAAAAGCCATAATTTATGTTAGTTAAGATTATTTATGTATTAAACACGTTTAATTAAGATTGTTTTGAGATTATAATTTTCGCTGCTCATTAAAAAATTTTACAATTAAATCGCTGCACTGAATTTCTTTCACGCCTCCGGTAACCTTCGTTTTCGGATGCAAAATTTTCTGATCCATGGTACTAAACCCTCTTCTGGTATCGAATGCTCCATAAACAATGCCACCAATTTGTGCCCAACTCAATGCACCTGCACACATTACACAAGGTTCGAGTGTAACATAAAGTACACATTCATTCAAATATTTTCCTCCTAAATAATTCGCGGCTGCTGTAATTGCCTGCATTTCTGCATGTGCGGTTACATCATTCAAGCGTTCGGTATAATTAAAACTGCGGGCTATGATTCTTTTATTACAAACAATAATAGCCCCTATCGGAACTTCGCCAGCTTCATAAGCCTTTACAGCTTCTTTGAGCGCTTCATTCATAAAAAAATCGTCGGAGTGTATGCTTAATTCCACGGGATAAATATAGCGCATGACAGGAAATATTTGCTCCATCAACGCATTAAAAAAGACTAATTTCGGCTTTGAATTTAAAAAAAGTATAAATTGGAAAGTATTCGTTTAAAAAAAGGAAAAGAAAAATCTGTTTTGCACAGACATCCTTGGTTGTTTTCGGGTGCAATAGATCAACAACCTAAAGAGATTGCAGATGGGGATATTGTTAAATTACTATCATCCGATCATAAATTTTTAGCCTACGGATATTATAATAGCCGATCGAAAATAAGTTTCAGATTGTTGGAATGGGACGAAAATAAAACCATTGATTTAAATTGGTGGAAGTTAAAAATTGATGTGGCGATTGATGCAAGAAAGGAGTTGATCAATGATAAAAGTTGCAATTGTTTGCGATTAATTTTTTCTGAATCAGATAAACTGCCAGGATTAATTGTAGATAAATTTGACACAATGTTGGTGGTTCAGGTAATGACTTCTGGTGTTGAAAAAGTAAAAAATGAACTATTCAATTATTTAAAAGAATTATTAAAACCCAATTTAATAGTCGAAAAAAGCGATTCGCCTGCAAGAGTATTAGAAGGTTTGGAACCAGTAAACCGTATCGTTTTTGGTGATATTTCTGATTCTTCTCTGATAATTATCGAAAACAATCTTAAGTTTTCTATAGATGCTGGTTTGGGTCAGAAATCTGGGTTTTTTCTAGATCAACGGTTAAATAGGAAAATACTATCCGATTTTGCCAATGGAAAAAATGTACTTGATTGTTTTTGTTATACCGGCGCATTTTCTATTAATGCGTTGCAAGCGGGTGCAATAAGTGTTACCGGTGTCGATTCTTCTGCTTTTGCATTAAATGCCTTTGAAGGAAATTTAACCTTGAATAAATTTGAGGAAAAGGATGTGACGTTGATTGAACAAGATGTTTTTAATTATTTAAGAACATTAGACAAAGAAAATTCTGCTTTTGATTTAATTATTCTCGATCCACCCAAATTAGCACCTTCCAGATCATCAGTTGATAAAGCGAAAAAAGCCTACAAAGATTTAAATTTACAGGCTTTGAAAATTTTAAAACCCGGTGGAATGTTAGCTACATTTAGTTGTTCAGCTGCAGTCGACCTTGCCATGTTGAAACAATTGGTAGCTTGGGCGGCTACAGATGCGGGAGTTGATGTACAATTTGTACATTATTTTTCTCAGCCAACAGATCATCCAATTATTTCTTCTTTTCCAGAATCGGAGTATTTAAAAGGTATTTTGTGTAAAGTAATTTAAGAAAATATAAAAGAAACTCATTTCAATAAATCGTGTTGTCTTTTTAAATAAAATATAAAATGAGAAAATTAATAAGTTATGTTGCCTTTGTAAGTGCAACTTTTTTGATGATTAGTTGTGGTGGAAAAACCAAAACGGATGGCACTGCAGAAAAAACAGATGAAGCCGCAACAGAAACCCCAGCCGCCTCATCAGTAGATCCTTCAACACTTCCAGTGAAAGAAGTTACCATACAAGCTGTTGGAAACTCTATGGCAGAGATGAAATATGATGTGGTTGAAATAGAAGTTGCCGCTTCACAAAAAGTTAAAATTAATTTAGAAAACAAAGGTACGGATGCTGCTATGCAACATAATATTGTTTTCGTATTACCAGGCACTTCCCAAACGGTAGCTACAGATGGTTTGAAAGCAGGTGGTGATAAAGGCTATGTACCAGAAAGTGCAAACGTAATTGCTGCATCAAAAATGCTTGGTCCTGGTGAAAACACTGTTTTGGAATTTGTAGCTCCAGCAGCACCCGGCAAGTACGAATATGTTTGTACTTACCCTGGCCACAACATGATGATGAAAGGCATTTTAGTTGTAAAATAAACTGCCTAATCTAAAAGCCACGAATGCACGAATGATTTATTATTAGTGTGATTGTGGCTTTTTTTAATCCTTTATAATTGATAGAATTAAACTTTTCCCCAAAACAGTAACCAACTTAATATTAAGAGGAATATTTGGCTCCCAATAATCTCCTTCAGGGTCTATATTAGGGGAAAAATAATAACTGGAACTCCAGCTATAATCTGGATTTTTATTGGAAGGATCATTTGATTTATATTGTACCTGTTTGTATTTAGCCCCTATTCCTAAGCATACGTCAATCGCAAATTGTTTCGATAAAATATTGAGATCCAATTTTTAGATTTAATGAGTTTGTTTTTAAATATAAGTTTTTCTTCTCCAATTTGCTTCGTTACTATACTTAAATGAAGCAAAAAAAAAATCAGCTGCAACATAGAATCTAGTATCATCTAAATTAAAAACAAAATATTTTTTTTCAGCAGATATTCTGTAACCACCATATATAACTCGACTTGTCGTACTTAATAAATCATCTAAATAAGATATAGAAAGCTGAAACGAACTTTTTTTACTTGTTATTCGCTCAAAAGATATCTCAGCACCAGGATTAATAGGATCTATATACCTAAATGGACTTATTTTTAATTGATTTTTGTAGTAAGATAAAGTTGAAGTTTGCGCAAGTACACAATTAAAATTAAATAAAAAGCTTGTTATAGTAATTAGAAGACAAGTTTTCATGTTAAAAAATTTATAGTTCAATATAGTCTATTCCAATTAAAATGTTCATTTTAAAATTAATAATTTTACAGGTAGTTGTAAGATGTTGATATATGCCCAATTCATAAATTAACTTATAGAAATCTCTATCAAGGCCTATTTGGCTCTCTCAATTTTATCGGTTGGCTTTTCTTCTTTGCACGTAAATTCAGCATTTCTACCAAAACAGAAAACGCCATAGCAAAATAAATATACTGTTTTGGTATCCCACTATCGAACGATTCTGCCATCAACGAAACTCCAATTAAGATTAGGAAACTTAATGCAAGCATTTTTACAGTCGGGTGTTTATTCACAAATTTGCTTACAGAATCTGCTGAAAACATCATAATTAAAACCGCGATAATTACTGCAGCAATCATTACCCAAACCTCATCTGCCATACCAACGGCGGTTATTACAGAATCGAGAGAGAATACAACATCTAGAATTAAAATTTGAATGATAACACTTGAAAAAGATAACTTTTTCTTTTTAGCATCTTCATCATGCTCATCACCTTCCATTTTTTCGTGTATTTCTTTAATACTTTTATACACCAAAAACAATCCACCAACTCCTAAAATAAGTGCTTTTCCTGTTACCTCGTGATTGAAAATCTCAAAAAGGGGAACAGTTAGTTTCATGATATAGGAAATACTCAACAATAATAAAACTCGAGTAATCATGGCTAAACCCAGTCCTAATCTTCGTGCTTTTGCTTGTTGATCTTCTGGTAGTTTGCCAGATAAAATGGAAATAAATACGATATTGTCAATTCCAAGTACGATTTCGAGAACAGTAAGCGTAACAAGCGATATCCAGATTTCTGGATTAGTGATCCATTCCATAAATTAATTTTGCGTCAAAAGTATAAATTTCAAACTACCTGATCTGTAGGTTTATATTTTCCAATCCAATAATTTTACCAAAAAATAAAATTTCGATTTGAATTTAATGAGCCTCTAGCCAATTTTTTCCAGTTCCAATTTCTACTACGATTGGAACTTCCATTTTTATTGCATTTCTCATTCCGTTTTCAATTATGGGTTTTATTTTTTCCACTTCATTTATTGGAACGTCAAAAACTAATTCATCATGAACTTGCATGGTCATTTTTGCTTCCAGTTTTTGCTCGTTCATTTCACGGTAAATATTAATCATAGCAATTTTAATCATATCCGCGGCAGAACCTTGTATGGGTGCATTTATTGCATTTCTTTCTGCAAAACCTCGTACCGTTTGGTTTGCTGAATTTATATCTCTTAAATATCTTCTTCTTCCTTTTAATGTTTCCACATATCCGTTTTCTCTGGCAAAATCCATGGTTGAGGCCATGTAAGTTTTTATTCCGGGGTATTGAGCAAAGTAATTTTCGATAATTTCTGCGGCTTCCTTTCTAGGAATATTTAAATTTTGTGATAATCCGAAAGCAGATTGACCATAAATTATCCCAAAATTTACTGCTTTTGCATTTCGTCTTTGGGTAGAATCAACATCAGCCAATGCTACTCCATATACTTTAGCAGCAGTGGCTGTATGAATATCAATTCCGTTTATAAATGCATCCATCATGTTTGCATCTTTACTTATTTCGGCAATAATTCTAAGTTCAATTTGCGAATAATCAGCAGACACAATCAAATGGTTATTATCACGGGGTATAAATGCTTTTCGAACTTCTCTACCTTTTTCTGTTTTAATTGGAATATTTTGCAGGTTTGGATTATTGGAACTCAAACGCCCTGTAGATGCAACTGCCTGATTGTAACTCGTATGAATTCTTCCAGTTTTTGGATTTATCATCAACGGAAGCGCATCTACATACGTCGATTTTAGTTTTTGTAATGATCTGAAAATTAAAATTTCGTTTACAATTTCATGTTTAGGAGCAAGATAACTAAGTACATCTTCTCCGGTTTGATATTGGCCGGTTTTGGTTTTTTTTGCTTTTGGGTCTAACTGTAATTTATCAAATAAAACCTCACCGAGTTGTTTTGGAGAAGCTATGTTAAATTTAAGACCTGCATGTTCAAAAATATTCTTTTCGGTTGATGAAATAGTTGTTTCGAGTTCTTTAGAAAATTCCTTTAATGCCTGTGTATCAATTGCCACCCCTTCTTTTTCAATAGCAGCTAACACATAAATCAATGGGTTTTCAATATCATTTGCCAATGAAGTCGAATTAGAATCTTTCAATAATGGTTCAAATGTATGTTTTAATCGTAGGGTTACATCAGCATCTTCAGCAGCATAATCTTTTACAATTTCCACATCAATATCTGCCATATTTAATTGACCCTTTCCTTTTTTCCCTATTAATTCGGTTATGGAAACTGGAGAATAGTTTAAATAATTTTCGGCCAATACATCCATATTATGCCTCGTATCTGGATCAATAATATAATGTGCTAACATGGTATCGAATAAAATTCCTTTTATTTCTACATCGTACCATTTCAAAACTAAAATATCATATTTAATATTTTGACCAATTTTAATTATCGATGGATTTTCTAAAACAGGTTTAAATTCATCCAACAAAACCCTTATTTCAGGTTCTGTTTTAGGTGCAGGAATATAATATGCTTCCCCAATTTTAAAACTAAATGATAAGCCAACCAATTCACAATTATTGGCATCTGTACCAGTTGTTTCGGTATCAAAACTTATTTCTTTTTGTTTTAATAAATCAATTATCAATAAATCTCTTTTCTCTTTGGTATCAACCAACACATAATTATGTTGGCTGGTTGCTATAGTTTCAAATTGGCGTGGTTCATCACTTTCTACAGGTATTGGTGTTCCCTCCAAATTGTCAGCAACACCAAACATGGAAAATTGTCCACTGGCATTCACACTTTTATCAGCAGTTTTAAATTCCTCTCCAAATACTCTCCTGCCGATAGTTCTAAACTCAAGCTCTGCAAAAATAGGTTCCAATTTTTCTCGATCCGGTGCTTCTAAAATTAATTTATTCTCTTCCAATTCCACCGGAACGTTTAATAGGATAGTTGCTAATTTTTTGGAAAGCAAGCCTTGAGCACTAAATTGCTCCACATTTTCTCTTTGTTTTCCTTTTAATTCATGTGAGTTGGCAATAATATTTTCCATGGTTCCATACCGTTTAATTAAATCTTTAGCGGTTTTTTCCCCAATACCCGGTATACCTGGAATGTTGTCAACAGCATCTCCCCACAATCCTAAAATATCTATGACTTGATCAACACGTTCAATTTCCCATTTTTTCAAAATCTCAGGCACCCCTAAAATCTCCATATCATTTCCCATTCTTGATGGTTTATAAATGAAAATATTATCAGAAACTAATTGTCCAAAATCTTTATCAGGAGTCATGCAAAATACTTGAAAACCAGCTATTTCAGCCTTTTTCGCAAGCGTTCCAATGATGTCATCCGCCTCGTATCCATCTAATGTGATAACAGGAATATTGAATCCCTCTATTATTTTTACTACATAAGGCAATGCCCGCGACAAATCTTCAGGCATTTGTTCACGATGAGCTTTGTAGGCTTCATAATCTGTGTGTCGTTCAGTTGGAGCAGAGGTGTCGAAAACTACAGCAATATGCGTTGGTTGTTCTTTTTTAAGTATTTCAAGCAAGGTATTGGTAAAACCCATCATGGCAGAAGTGTTCAAACCAGCAGAGGTAAAACGTGGATTTTTGCTTAAAGCGAAGTGGGCACGATAAATAAGTGCCATACCATCCAGTAAAAAAAGTTTTTTATGCGCCATAGTTTATCAATTGAAATTGCTGGTGCAAGATCGAAATAATTCTACGTTAAGTTGATATGGATCACATCCTTTTACGAATCAAATTTTAGCATTTTCTGATAGTTTGTTTTATAAATTATGCTAAAGATTTAATATTATTTGGAGCTAATCCGGCTTTTCGCTGTATCTTTTTTGCTGCGAAATTATCGATAACCATTAGATGTAAACTGCAAAAAAGTATGCCGCTACAATCCGGGCTAAGGGAAGTTTACGACCAAATTTTAATTAATCATTTATTTCCTAAAAGCACATTCCAAAATATGATCATTCACCATCCCGGTGGCTTGCATGTGTGCATAACAAATGGTAGAACCAAAATATTTAAAGCCTTTTTTTTTCATGGCTTTGCTTATAGCATCAGAAATAGGAGAAGTTGCGGGTGCCAGATTATGATCTGAATAATAATTTATAACGGGTTCTTTAGATGGCATAAAACTCCATAAATAAGCATCAAAGCTTCCATATTCTTTTTGAATTTCTAGAAATAGTTTGGCGTTTGAAATAGCAGCTTCAATTTTTCCGCGGTTTCTGATAATTCCTGCATTCAACATTAATTCGTCGACATTGCTCGTAGTAAAGGCTGCTACTTTTAAGGCATCAAAATTGGCAAAAGCATTCCGGTAATTTTCACGTTTTCGTAAAATAGTAATCCAGCTAAGACCTGCTTGAGCACCTTCCAGAATTAAAAATTCAAAAAGTATAGCATCATCATGTACTTCTTTTCCCCATTCTTCATCATGATATTTGATATAAAGTGGATCAGTTCCACACCATCCACAACGGATTATGTTGCTCATTTTGATTCAATTAATATTAATTAGCAGTTTCATTAAAACTTAATATAAACACACTACCGATATCAGTTTTACTTTGCACCTGAATGTTACCTTTATGAAGCAACATGATTTGTTTGCATAAACTTAATCCTATTCCACTTCCAGCTTTACGGGTACTAAAAAAAGGAATAAATATTTTATCTGTAATTTCTTCATCCATTCCTGATCCATTGTCTGCAATGCGAACATAATTTTTATTTCCTGTTGATAAAGCTGACATTGTAATTATTGGCTTTTGTTCATCTTTTACAGCTTCAATTGCATTTAAAATTAAATTAATTAATACTTGCTCAATCAAATTTAAATCTACATCAACAGAAATATCTGGATCTTTAAGTATAATTTCAAGTTCTATATTTTTTTGATCAAATGTTGGTTGCATCAACAAATTTAAATTTTCAAATAAATCTCTAACTAACACTTTTTGAATAGTTAGCGTATTTATTTTATTAAGATTTCGGTAAGTTTCTGCAAATTTCAATAAACCTTCACTTCTTCTTTTAATTATATCAATTCCTATTTCTAAGTCTTCTAAATAACCTTCATTTGTAGCAGGTTTATTTTTTGAAACAAGCAATCGGTTTTGTAGAGTTTCTGCTAATGAGGTAATTGGCGCAATAGAATTCATAATTTCATGAGTCATTACACTTAGCAATTTCCTCCATGCCTCACCTTCATTTTCGTCAAGGGCTTCGTTCACATTCTGAAAAGCAAGCAATTTAAATGTTTTTTCTTCTGTCTGAAAAGCAGTAGCTGATAGCAAAATTTTAGTAATGGCCTTTTCTTGATTAATTTTTAATAACCGATTTTCACCAGGTTTTACTGCGATTATATCGTTAAATAGATTTATATCGCGTTTTTCTAAGCTATATATTGTTTTAAGGTAAGGTATTCCCAACATAGTTTTAAGCGTTTCGTTCATCCAAACTACAGTCCCTTCTTCAATTTCATAAGATAGAATTCCTGTATTTACCAATTCTAATATTTTTTGTAAATAAACGTATTGGGTTTCTTTCTCGCGCGTAATTATTTTAAATGTGCTATTTATTTCATTAAAACCATTTCTCAATTGTTTTAATTCGGAAGGTGCTTGTTTTACATTAAAAAATCGTGAAAAATCCCGATAATGTATAGATTCAGCGAACTCGTTTACCTCATCTTGTGCTTTTTTTAAGAGTTGATAAAAATCGTAAAACTGGTAAATAATAAAAGGAATAGTAATAAAAGCATATATGTAATTATTATTTACTATCGACCATGAAGCAGTTGATAGAATAATAATTAAGAGTAAAATCCGAATGATTAAACTCCAGATGTGATTTTTAAATATCATATTTAGATAGCCTTCTATATAATGCTGTCCGCGTAATTCCTAATTCTTTGGCAGCTTTTGATATATTTCCTTGATATTTATCTATTGCATTAATAATGGTATTCTTTTCAATATTTACTAATTTTAAGTCAGTAATATTATCTTGATTTGTGATATTATTTTCGATAGAAGAAAAAATTAAATCTTCGGCTTTTAGAATGTCTGATTCCGACATAATAACGGCTCGCTCAATCGTGTATTGAAGTTCTCTTACATTTCCTGGAAAATGATATCCTATTAATTTTTCAATTCCCTTTTTTTCAATTCCTACTTTAGGTTTATTGTATTTTGAAGCATATAACTCTAAGAAATGCATTGATAATAGTTCAATATCCTCTTTTCTATTTCGCAATGGAGGTAAAACTATTTCTACTGTATTTATTCGATAGATTAAATCCCTTCGAAATCTTTTTTCATTGGCAAGTTCCGAAACGGGCATATTGGTGGCACAAATTAAACGGATATCAATATCAACAGGAATATTACTACCAATTTTTATTACCTGTCTGTTTTGAAGTACCGATAGTAGTTTTGATTGTTGTTGCAAAGAAATATTTCCAATTTCATCTAAAAATATAGTACCATTATTTGCAGATTCAAAGCGACCAATCCGATCTTCATTTGCTCCCGTAAAGGCGCCTTTTTTATACCCAAATAGCTCGGATTCAAATAAAGATTCCGTCAAGGCTCCGGCATCAACTTTTAAATATGGCTTATTTTTTCTAGTAGAGTTTTTTTGAATTGCGTTGGCTATTAAATCTTTACCTGTTCCGTTTTCTCCTAAAATTAAAATATTTGCATCAGTACCCGCTACCTTTTCTATTTTTATAAAAATATCTATCATAGCTTCACTTACGCCTAAAATATTTAAGCCAGCAATTGAATTTACTACGGAATCTTTTTTTATCGTTGAATTCTTTAACCCATTTTTTTTCTGATAAATTTCTCTTAACGTGGCAATTAATTTTTCATTATGCCAGGGTTTAATCATAAAGTCTGTTGCACCTTCTTTCAATGATCGAACTGCCAAATCAATATCTCCATAAGCTGTAATCATTATTACATGAGCTAAACTACCAGATTCTTTAATTTTTTTTAATAAATATAAACCTTCATTTCCTGTATGAATGGTACTATTGAAATTCATGTCCAATAGAATAAAGTCGAAATTTTCTTTAGCTAGATGTTGCCTGATGTTTTCTGGATTCTTTTCAGTTACTACTTCTTTTAATTCTGTTTTTAATAGAATCCGAACTGCCGCCAATACATCTAAATCATCATCTATTACTAAAATTTTAGCATTTTTTAAAGACATATTTAATAACTAATTTTTTTATAAAAATTTACGTGAAATGAATTTTCTTAAATAAGAAGAAAATATAAAAATAATAATTATATTTTTAATTTGTTAAATTTTATTGTCTTAAATTTTATTGCTTAATTATATTTTAAGTGCTATCTATTCTGTATCAGAATCGAACAATAGTGTATCATAACCGAACAGTTTAGTATCCTATTATTTGTATAATATATTCATTACCAAATGATTAATAAAATGGTACATTAATTATTAATTAATTTATCATAAATCATTTAAGTATAATTTTGAACTGGAAGTAGTTCTTTAAATATGGATAGAGCAATAAAACAAAAATTCTGGAATACAAAACGTTTGTTGACGATAATAGGAATAATAGGTTTAATTATGTTGATTTCTGCCAGTATCTATTTTAATTCAGGCAAAATGAAATTAAAAGTTGATCTTGAAAGAATCACCGTTAGTAAAATTAAGATGGGAACTTTTCAAGAGTTTATTCCTGTAAATGGTTTGGTATTGCCGGTAACAACAATTTACATGGATGCAATGGAAGGCGGTAGAGTAGAAGAACGATTTGTAGAGGACGGTACAATAATGAAAAAGGGACAGCCAATTCTTCGTTTATTAAATACAGATCTTGAGTTGCAATTAGCTAATCAGGAAACACAAGTATTTAATGTGTTAACGCAAATTCAAATAAGCAAGAATAGTGCTGAACAGAATTCAATTAATAGACAAAATCAAGAAGCTGAAGTTGATAACGCTTTAACAGAAGCAGAAAGAGTATACACCATAAATAAAAATTTGTATGAGCAGAAGGTTATTGCTACGCAGGAGTTTCAAAGCAGCAAAAACTTGTATGATTACCAATTAAGAAGGAAAAAACTTACCACTCAAATAATGAAAACTGATGCCGTTTCTATGGCTCAGCAGGTGAATCAAATGAGTGAGTCGTATCAGCAAATGAAAAAAACACTTGCGTTAATGCAAAGAAAAGTTGGTGATTTGATCGTACGTTCTCCAGTTGACGGGCAGCTTACATCGTTGGATGCTGAAATTGGAGAAAATAAGGATAAAGGACAACGATTAGGACAAATTGATGTAATGAGCGGTTTTAAAATTAGAGTTGATATTGATGAACATTACATTAGTCGGATCTTTACAGGATTAAAGGGTAATTGTGAATTGGCGGGTAAAAAGTATAATTTAAATATTACAAAGGTTTATACTCAGGTAGCTAATGGTAGATTTCAGGTGGATATGGTTTTTATTGGTAAATCACCAGAGAGTATACGAAGAGGACAAACTTTACAAATCCGATTGGCTTTGAGCGACGAAGCTCAAGCATTATTATTGCCAAAAGGGGGATTTTATCAACAAACAGGAGGCAATTGGATTTTTAAAATCGGAGATAATAAAAATAATGCATTTAAAAATGATATACAATTAGGAAGGCAAAATCCAGATTATTATGAGGTTTTGCAAGGCCTTAAAATTGGAGATCAAGTAATTACAAGTAGCTATGAAAACTTTGGCGAAATGCAAGAATTAGAATTAAAATAAGTAGCGAAATAAAAAATTATAAATCAATATGATAAAAATTACAAACCTTGAAAAATACTACCGCACGGAAGAGGTAGAAACAATAGCATTAAATAAACTTTCTTTTGAAGTTAAAGAAGGAGAGTTTGCTGCTGTTATGGGTCCTAGCGGTTGTGGAAAATCTACTTTATTAAATATTGTGGGCTTGCTAGATGATTTGGATGGTGGAAGTTTTCTTTTTAATGGAATTGAAGTATCAAAATTCACTGAAAGAAAAAGGGCTGATTTACGCAAGCATAACATTGGGTTTGTTTTTCAGAGTTTTAATTTAATTGATGAACTAACGGTATTTGAAAATGTAGAATTACCATTAATTTATTGTAAAGTAAAAGCATCTGAGCGTAAAACTAGGGTGGAAGAAGTATTAGATAAAATGCAAATAATGCATAGAAGGAATCATTTTCCGCAACAATTGAGTGGAGGTCAACAGCAAAGAGTAGCAGTTGCAAGAGCAGTTGTTAATAATCCGAAGTTAATTTTAGCTGATGAACCCACCGGAAATTTAGATTCAAACAATGGGAATGAAGTAATGCAATTATTGACAGATTTAAATGAGAAAGGAACAACTATAATTATGGTTACCCATAGCGAGCATGATGCAAAATACAGCCATCGAATAATTCGAATGCTTGATGGCCAAAGTGTAACGGAGAACATTTTAATTTAATTTTTTAATTAATTGTCATTTATAAATTATGTATAATAACAACAGGTTCATATTTATTTCTAAACTTGAATTATATGTTTAAAAATTTTTTAAAAATTGCTTGCCGAAATTTTTTAAGAAATAAAAGTTTTTCTTCAATTAACATTATTGGTTTAGCGATTGGAATGGCAAGTGCTATTCTTATATTTCTCTGGATTCAAAATGAATATAGTCATGATAAGTTTCATGCAAATAGTGACCGTCTATATATTGCTCACAATCGCGATATATTTAATGGCGAGTTGCATGCTTGGAGCCAAACATCCAAGCCTTTAGCGCCAGCTTTAAAGCAAGAATTCCCTGAAGTTGAAGATGCAGCTAGAATGATGGACGGTTTGAATTTTTTGTTTACCATAAACGATACAAAATTAAATGTAAATGGCAGTTTTACTGATTCTGGATTTCTTCACATGTTTAGTTTTCCGCTAATAAGTGGAAATCCTAATACCGCTTTATCATCCGTTAATCAAATTGTAATCACAGAGAAATTGTCAAAAAAACTCTTCGGAAAAGAGAATGCAATGGGTAAAGTTATTAAAATTGATAGTACTGATCTTTTTACTGTTTCAGGTGTTTTAAAAGATCTTCCAAATAATACGCAATTTACTTTTGAGTATTTATTGCCTTGGAGTTACATGAAAAAAATTGGTTGGGATGATAATTCATGGGGAAATAATTCAATTAAAACCTATATTTTATTAAAAACAGGCGTAAGTCAATCGAGTTTTGATAAAAAAATTAAATACGTAACAATTAGTCACACAAAAAATGATGTGAAAGCTACCACACAGGTTTTTACCCATTTGTTTAGCGACTCATGGTTATATTCAAGAGCAGAAAATGGAGTTTATGTTGGTGGAAGAATAGAACGGGTTAAGTTATTTTCTATTATCGCTGGTTTTATTTTACTAATTGCCTGTATTAATTTTATGAATCTTAGTACAGCAAGGAGCGAAAAGCGAGCTAAGGAAGTTGGAATTCGGAAAACTATAGGTGCTGAGAAGAGTTCGTTAATTTTTCATTTTATTGGAGAAAGTATTTTTCTGTCTTTTTTTTCAGGTGTTTTAGCTTTGATTATTGTAGTTTGTTTTCTCACTCCCTTTAATAAATTAGTAAATAAAGAATTGTTTCTTGATTTTACAAACCCATTATTTTGGTTGTGTTTCATTGGCTTTATTGCTTTTACCGGATTGATTGCCGGTAGCTATCCTGCATTTTATCTATCATCCTATCAACCTGTAAAAGTTTTGAAAGGTACTTTTAAAACAAATAATGTAATTATAAATCCAAGAAAAGTTTTAGTAGTAATTCAATTTACCTTCGCAATAGCACTTATTATTTGCACACTTATTATTCAACACCAAATAGAATATGCTCAAGCCAGAGATGTAGGTTATACTAGGAATAATTTGATTTATACAGAACTGCAAGGAGATATTGGCAAAAATTATGACTTAATAAAGAATGATTTAATCAATAAAGGAGCTGCTGTTTCTGTCAATAAATCAATGAATCCAATTACTCAACGATATAGTGATGGTTGGGGATTCTCGTGGCCGGGAAGTATGGGCGAAGATGATAAAGTTGATTTTATAAGAATGGCGACAGATGCCGATTTTATTAAAACAATGGGAGTAAGTTTAATCGAAGGTAGAGATATTGATATAAATAAATACCCGGGTGATTCTACTGCTTTATTAATTAATGAAACGGCTAAGAAAGTAATGCGGTTAAGAGAGCCTTTAGGTGCAATTGTAAAAGGTGATGGTCATGATTGGAAAATCGTTGGAGTAGTAAAGGATTTTATTTTTGAATCTCCTTATGAAAAAGTAAATCAACTATTTGTAATGGGACCGAAATCATGGTTTAATGTTATGCATATAAAATTAAATCAAAAAAATTCTACCAAAGAGAATTTAGTAATTGTGGAACAGGTATTTAAGCAATATAATCCTCAGTATCCATTTGTTTATAATTTTGTAGATAAAGAGTATGAAATTAAATTTGATGATGAAAAGCGTATTGGAAGTTTAGCTGGGCTGTTTTCAGGGTTGACAATTTTTATTTCTTGCTTAGGTCTGTTTGGCTTAGCAACCTATATGGCCGAAAATAGAATAAAGGAAATTGGCGTGCGAAAAGTTTTAGGGGCAAGTGTACTAAGTATCACTTCTTTATTATCCAAAGATTTCTTAAAACTAGTTATTATTTCATTCTGTATTGCCTGCCCATTCGCCTGGTTGGCAATGAATAAATGGCTAGAGGAATTTTCTTTCAGAATTACTATTGAATGGTGGGTATTCATAATTACAGGAATTCTATCCATTTTAATTGCTATATCAACAGTAAGTTTTCAAGCAATAAAAGCAGCCATTGCTAATCCAGTTAAAAGTTTAAGGACCGAATAAAAAATTAATCATGATAAAAAATTATGTTATTGTAGCCTGGCGAAATCTGGTTAAAAATAAAATATACAGCGCCATAAATATTGGAGGTTTAGCCATTGGAATGGCCGTTGCTATATTAATTGGTCTCTGGATTTGGGATGAACTTTCATTTAATAAATACCATAAAAACTATGATCGGATTGCAAGAGTTATGCAAGATCAAACTTTTAATGGCGAAATCAGAAGTCAGTTTTCTAATCCTGGACTCTTATCCCAAGAAATAAGAAGTAAATATGGTAATGATTTTACGTACGTGGTTCAATCTTCTTGGAATTATCAACATACATTGGCATTCGGAGAAAAGAAATTATTAAAGACAGGCTCTTTTTTTGAAAATGGTATTGCTGAATTGTTATCATTGAAAATTATTGCTGGTTCAAGTAATGGCTTAAAAGATCCTTATTCAATAATGATTAATGAATCTTTAGCAAAGGCATATTTTGGAAATGAAAACCCAATTAATAAAATATTGCGCTTAGATAACAAAGCTGATGTAAAAGTGGCTGCTGTGTATCAAGATTTACCGTACAACACCTATTTCAGAGATTTAAATTATATACTACCTTGGAAATTGTATTTAATTCAAAATAAGTGGATTGAAGAAATGGAAAATCCTTGGGGTAGCAATTTCACCCAAACTTTTGCTTTAGTATCTGAGAATTCAGATATGCAAAAAGTATCGTTAAAAATTAAAGATATTAAATTAAATGCTGTTGGTCCAGAGGAGAAAAAGTTTCAATCTAAAGTTTTTTTACAGCCAATGAAAAATTGGCATTTGCGAACTGATTTTAAAAATGGAATTAATGTTGGTGGTAGAATTCAGTATGTGTGGTTATTTGGTATTGTTGGATTATTTGTTTTGCTATTGGCATGTATTAATTTCATGAATTTGAGTACAGCTAGAAGTGAAAAAAGAGCTAAAGAAGTTGGCGTAAGAAAAGCAATTGGCTCAGACCGAAGCCAATTAATTGCACAGTTTTTCAGCGAGTCCTTTTTAGTTGTAATTATCGCATTTATTATTTCCATATTATTAGTCATAATTTTTATACCCTTTTTTAATGAAGTTGCCGATAAGAAGCTTGCGTTATTGTGGTTTAATCCTGTTTTTTGGGTATTAAGTATTTCTTTTTCCATCTTTACTGGATTATTAGCTGGCAGTTATCCAGCTTTGTATTTATCTTCTTTTCAACCAGTAAAAGTATTAAAAGGAACTTTTCGTGTTGGCCGCCTTGCTGCAATTCCTAGAAAGGTATTGGTAGTTGTTCAATTTTCAGTTTCAATAATATTGATTATAGGAACTATAGTTGTACACAAGCAAATTCAACATGCTAAAAACAGATCAGTAGGATATAATAAAGAGAGCCTTATTAAGGTAGGTATAAATGATATTTTGCACAGCAAATTTGAAACGTTAAGAAATGATTTAAAAAGCAGTAATTTAATTGTCGAAATGGCGCAATCAACTAGTGATGTCACCGAAGTGTGGAACAGCAATGGGGGTTTTATGTGGGAGGGTAAAGATCCAAATCAAGCCATAGATTTTCCGAATGCTGGAGTTTCACCAGAATTTGGTCAGGTAATAGGCTGGCAAATAAAAGAAGGTCGTGATTTTTCTAGAGATTTCGCAACTGATTCTTCCGCTTTTATATTAAATGAATCAGCAGTTAAATTTATTGGACTGAAAAATCCAATTGGTAAAACAATTACTTGGGATGAAAAGCCGTATAAAATTATAGGAGTAGTCAAAGATATGTTGGTTGAATCTGCTTATCAGCCAATTAGAGCTTCTATGTATCATTATAATAGTGAAATAGGAAACATCATTATAATGAAAATAAATCCAAATTTAACACCTAATGTTGCTATAAGTAAAATAGAGAATGTCTTTAAAAAATACGACCCAAATACTGCATTTGAATTTAAATTTGTTGATGAAGACTTCGCTCAAAAATTTGGTGACGAAGAGCGAATTGGAAAACTGACGAGTGTTTTTGCAATACTTGCTATTTTTATTTCTTGTTTAGGTTTATTTGGGCTCGCCTCATTTGTAGCTGAGCAGAGAACCAAAGAAATAGGAGTTCGAAAAGTAATTGGTGCGTCAGTTTATAATGTATGGAAATTATTATCCAAAGATTTTATAATGCTGGTATTAATAGCTAGTTTAATTGCAATTCCAATGGCTTGGTACGGAATGTACGAATGGTTACAACTGTATGATTATCGAACATCGTTAAGTTGGTGGATATTTGCTATTGCTATATTGGGAGCATTATTTATTACCCTATTAACGGTAAGTTTTCAAGCATTAAAAGCAGGTTTGGCAAATCCTGTAAAAAGTTTAAGGACAGAATAAGCTTTATTAAATCACGTGTTTCAATTATCATTTATTTATTGAAATAATAAACAAAGATTATGATAAAAAATTATTTTGTACTCTCTTGGAGAAATTTATTAAGAAATAAGGTCTTCAGTTTCATCAACATTACAGGGTTAAGTTTAGGACTTGCATGTTGTATGATCATTATTTTATATAGTAAAGATGAATTGAGTTTTGATCGTTTTCATGCAAATTCAAACCATATTTACCGTATTACTAATAGCACGATTGAGCCTAATGGTAAAGTGCAAAACACAAGTGGAATTACAGGAATGTTGCCTGGACCGGTTTTTCAAAGCGAAATTCCAGAAATAAAAGAATTTTTGCGTTTGCAAGGAGATTTATTATCAGTTAAAGTAGGTGCTAAAATTTTTGAACAAGAAGTAACATATGTAGATGATAATTTCTTTTCGTTTTTTTCATTTCCACTAAAAGAAGGAAATATAAATACCGCTTTAAAAGATCTTTATTCAGTAGTATTAAATGAAGAGCTTGCAAAGAAATTTTTTGGCACTTCATCTGCAATTGGAAAGATAATTGAATTGCCAACAGGAGAAGACGGAGCATTTCAAAATTTTACGGTAAATGGTATTGTACCCAAATCTCCTCAGAATTCTTCTATAAAAGTTAATATATTATTGCCTATTAATTTAAACTTTCGTGATGGTAAAGCAGATAATCAATGGATAAGTTTTTATCTCAATACATTTGTAAATTTATATCCTGATGCTGATATAGAAAAGGTAGAGGCGAAGTTTAAAGTTGTTTATGAATCAAAAGCTGAAGATCAAATAAAGGAAGCAAAAGATAAGTATAATATCAATGAAACCTTTCGATATGGATTACAACCATTATTAGATTTGCATTTAAGTACTGATTTTTCTGTAGCCAATGGCCTTGTTGATGGAAGTAACCCTATTTATACAAAAATATTAGGAGCCATTGCTTTATTTATGTTGGTGATAGCCTGTATTAATTTCGTAAATTTAACTGTAGCTAGGTCATTAAAACGAGCAAAAGAAATTGGTATAAGAAAGGTAATTGGAGGCGAGAGAAAACAATTAATTTATCAGTTTTTAGGAGAATCATTTGTTGTTACTTTCTTATCGTTTGTTTTGGCTGTACTTCTAGTTATTTTATTTCTTCCGTTTTTTAATATGCTTTCAAATAAAGAATTATCTTTTAGTTATTTGCTGGATGTTAAGTTAATTTTGGGATATATTTCATTATTTTTTTTCACAGCATTACTTGCAGGTTTTTATCCAGCTTTGGTTTTGTCGAATTTTAATCCGGTACAAACGTTAAATAATCGAATACCTTTATTAGGAAAAAATTATTTAGCAAAAATTTTAGTTGTATTCCAATTTACCTTAACGACAATTTTAATTATAGGAACTGTAATTATATATCTGCAATACAATTATTTAAAAAATTTCAAGTTAGGATACAATGATTCAAATTTAGTAGTTGTTAATATAAACCAAGTTAAATTTAATAATCTTGAAGTTTTAAGAAGTGAATTAATGAAGAATTCTAATGTTGAAGCAATGACACCTCGACAAAGCGGAAATTGGCTCACAGTTGCTAAAGTAAATGACGAAGAAATTGAATTTGAAATATATATTGTTGATAGTACTTTTGTAACAGTTTTAGAAATTCCAATTGTTTCAGGTAGGAATTTTTCTTCTGCATATCCGTCTGATAATGTCAATTCTGTTTTAGTTAATGAAGCTTTTATGAAAAAAGCAGGTTGGAATGATTTGAATAATAGGCAAGTTGATTTTTTTTATGATAGCATTAAATATAATGTAATAGGAGTAATAAAGGATTATCATTATCAATCACTCATGCAAGATGTAAAACCTCAATTATTTTGTATGAATCCCAAATATAATTATGGTCAACTATTAATTAGAATAAAGCCAGAACAAACCGCATCAACAATAAAGCATATTGAAAAAGTAGTTAAAACACAGCAACCGTTTAAACCTTTTATCTATGATTTTAAAGATGAATTAAATTTAAAGCAATATGCTTCTGATGCAAAATGGAAAAAAATTATTTCAAGTGCTGCAATCTTAACTATTTTTATTTCATGTATTGGTTTATTTGGTCTAACTACGTTATCCGCAGAAAAACGAATTAAAGAAATAGGAATTAGAAAAGTATTGGGTGCATCAGTAGTTAGTATTGTAAGTACGTTAGCTAATAGTTTTTTAAAGCTAATTTTGATTTCAACATTTCTATCATTTCCAATCGCATGGTGGTTGGTTCACAAATGGATACAAAACTATCCTTATCGAATAGATATTAACATTTGGATTTTTATATTGGCAGGTACTTTTGTTTTATTTGTTTCAATGCTAACAATTGGAATGCAAGCTATTAAATCCGCTTTGGCAAACCCTATAAAAAGTTTAAGAACAGAATAAACTATTATGCTATTAGAATTAAAAAATATATTTAAGTGGGTCAATGTTGGAGGAAATAGAGTTTTTTTGTTAAAGGATATTAATCTTTCCATACAGGAAGGAGAATTTATTTCAATAATGGGTGCTTCTGGTTCAGGTAAATCCACGTTATTAAATGTTATTGGAATGCTGGATGAATTTAATGAAGGCGAGTTCCATTTTTTGCATGAAAATGTACATAAACTAAAAGAGAAGCAAAAGTCACAATTGTATAAACAGTATATTGGTTTTGTATTTCAAGCGTATCATTTAATTGATGAACTTACTGTATATGAAAACATAGAAACACCATTGCTATATAAAGATGTAAAAAGTAGTGAACGAAAAGCAATGGTGGCAGATATGCTCGATCGTTTTAATATCGTGGGTAAAAAAGATTTATTTCCATCTCAACTAAGTGGAGGGCAACAACAATTAGTTGGTATTGCAAGAGCATTAATTGTAAAACCAAAATTAATTTTGGCAGATGAGCCAACCGGAAATCTTAATTCGAAACAAGGAGAAGAAATTATGGAATTGTTTAAACAATTGAATTCTGAAGGAGTAACTGTAATTCAAGTTACTCATTCAGAGAAGAATGCTGCGTATACATCAAGAATTATTAATCTCGAAGATGGAAGTATTAGAAATCAGTAATTTTAATTGATAAAATTTTATTTACCATCAATTATAATTGGAGCGCCACCTTTTCCCATTACTATTACTTTCGAATTATTACTCAACGATAATTCTTTCATGGCTTTTATTTGTTCGTATTGTAATTGTTGATCTGTTAATCCAATGTTGATTATTCTTTGATAATCAGCGATTCCTTGTGCCTCAACTCGTTTGCGTTCTGCTTCTTGTTTTTCTTTTAGTAAAACAAATTCCATTTTCTTAGCATCTTGTTCAGCATTTATTTTTGATTCTATTGATGCTTTAACCGAGTTTGGTAAGGTAATATTCCTAACTAATAATTGTTCTAACATTAATCCTCTTTTCTTAAAATCAGCTTCTATAGTTTTATAAATTCTTTGCTGAAACTCATCCCTTTTGGTGCTAAATAATTCAATTGCCTGATAGTAAACTGCATTATCTCTTATTTTAGTTCGGGTTATTGGTCTCACAATCTTGTCACGATAATCATCTCCGGTTTCGCGTAATAATTTGGGCGCATCACCAGAAATCACTCGGTACAAAACTGTTAAATCAATCGTTACTTCCAATCCATCACTTGTCAATACACGAATTGCATCATCACCAGCTTTATCGCCTTCATCATTAATCCCACTCATTGTATAATTTTGGGTTTTTACATCAATCATTTTTACATCAAGTAATGGATTTACAAAATGTAACCCGCTACCTAAAACATCTGGCTGAATACTTCCAAACAAAACTTTCACACCAATTTCTCCAGCATTAATTTGTTTAACGCAAGAATTTAGTACTCCAATTAATACCAGCACAAGTGATAAAATTCTGGCTAAACCAATAAATTTACCGAATGCTGGATTTGATGTTACTAAAACATTAATGATAATAAAAACTAAAACTCCGAGAAAAATAAAGAACATAGGTGTAGGTATTAATTAAAGTGTAAATTGTGAAAATAAATCAGGTTTGTACTATCTATTTATCTGAAAGTTGATCCCAAAATTCAACGGCTTTACGCAAATGTGGAATCACAATTGAACCGCCAACTAAGTTAGAAACTGCAAATAGTTCATCTAATTCTTTATCAGTTAAACCTTCGTTTTTGCATTTTTCTAAATGATATTTTATGCAATCATCGCATCGCAAAACCATAGAGGCAACTAAACCCATCATTTCTTTTGTTTTTACAGAAAGTGCTCCTGCAGAATAGGTAGTAGTATCTAAACTATAAAATCGTTTAATATTTAAATTATCTTTTTCCAAAATCCGATCATTCATTTTTGAACGGTAATCATTAAATTCTTTTACTTTGGGATGCATATTTTATTAGTTTAAATTTTATAATACAACAAAATTATTCGATGGATTTTTTTTCAACTTCAATTTTAAGTAATACTAAATGTTTTGTAATAATGGTCCAAATTATACGGTCGTCGATGTTATCATAAGAATGTATTAACCTATTTCTTAGATTTATTATTTGTCTTGCATTATTAAAATTAGTATTAGATTCTTTGATAAACTTATTTACCGCTTCACCTATAATCCCTAAATGCCTTTCCACCCCTGCTTTTATTAAAAAATTGTTTTTGTATTTTTCAAATGAATTTTAATTTTTAGTAAAGGCTTCGATATGATAGACAGAGTTTAAAATATCAACTAAATACTTTTTCTCTCTTATTGTCATAAATCAGTTTTTTATTAGCATCAATACTATTCTTTAAAAATAAGTTAGTTATTGAATCTTCTGAGAGTAAATCTACTTTTCTATTAAATAATAATTCAAATTCATCCCAAATTGAAAGTAATGCTTCGCCATACTCAATTGGATCAATTATATTTAATGTAATCAATAAATCAATATCGCTAGTTTCTTCATCAAAATATTGTGTTACGGATGATCCAAATGCATTAAGTGTTTCTACTTTATGTGATACACAAATATCAATAAAAGCTTTTTCATGAACTTTAATTATGGAGAATAAATTCATATTTATAATTTACTAATTACTTTAATAATTTTTGAGCTTGATAAATTAATCACGATTTCTTATTTTTTTTAAAGTATATAAAACTATTCCGTATATAAATCAATAATTTGTTGAGGATTTAATACCTTATTATAAATTCTTAAATCATCTAAATAACCTTCTAAAAAACCTGATTTAATATTGGTAGATCCAATGTAAGCGGTGGTTGATGACGGAAAAACCCAATCACCTTGTTGTGTATTAGCTCTGGCGTAAATTTTACCGTTTAAGTATAAAATACTTTCTTTTGGAGTACTAGTTACAGCAATATGATACCAGCGATCCACAATCGGGAGTGAATCAGAAGCAGTTATATAATACTTGGTTCCGACTTTTTGCTCCACTAAAAGTTTTCCAGCATCATAGTTTTTATTATAAAAGCCAAGTTTAAAAGAATTTTGAGAATTTAATATAGAAAGAAAAACAGCTGTATCTCCAGCATTCGGAAATCTGGAAACTTGAAACCAAATAGAAACGGTAGATGAATCATTAATTAAATTTGCTCCACTCATATCAATAAAAGTATTTTTACCATTAAAAGCGGCTGCGTTTACTTGCTTATTATCTCTACTTGTTACAAAAGTAATGGGTCCATTTAATTTCCCATTTCTTTTTCCTGATGTTTGATCATTTGCATTCGTATTGAAATAATAATGTGCAATTAACCCACTTGAAATAGGTTCTAAGTCAATAGCAGGATTACTAAATAATTTTGGTGGATCATCTGTGCAGGCTCCAAATAAAATTAAAATAAGTACAAATAATAGGTAATTTTTCATTTGATAGAAATAGAAAGTTCATTTAATTGTGATTCAGCAATTATAGACGGAGAATCAATCATTACGTCTCTTCCTGAATTATTTTTAGGAAAAGCTATAACATCTCGAATGGAATCAAGGCCAGCAAAAAGTGAACAAAGTCTATCGAAACCAAAAGCAATGCCGCCATGTGGAGGCGCTCCATATTCAAATGCATCCATCAAAAACCCGAATTGATTTTGAGCTTCTTCTTTGCTGAAACCTAAATGTTTAAACATCAATGCCTGTAATTCTTTTTGAAAAATTCTGATTGATCCACCGCCCACTTCTGTTCCATTTATAACCAAATCATACGCATTGGCTCTAACGGCACCTGGGTCAGATTCCAACATCGCAATATCCTCTGGTTTTGGCGAAGTAAAAGGATGGTGCATCGCATGAAAACGTTTACTCTCTTCATCCCACTCCAACAAAGGAAAATCTAATACCCAAAGTGGTGCATATACATTCTTATTTCTTAGTTCAAGGCGATTTCCCATTTCCAATCTCAACTCGCTCATGCCTTTCAAACTTTTATTTTTATCGCCTGCCACAAGTAACAACAAATCACCTTTTTCGGCTCCACAAGCTTGCATCCAGGTTTTCAATTGTTCCTCAGAATAAAATTTATCTACCGAAGATTTTACCGTACCATCCAAATTCCAACGAACATAAACCAAACCCGATAATTGAATTTGAGGCTTTTTTACGAACTCAGTTAATTCATCCAACTGTTTACGGGTATATTCAGAACAGTTTTTCGCGCATATTGCCAAAACAGATTTTGCTTGATCAAATACTGGAAAGCCAAATCCTGAAACCAAATCTTTTGTATCTGCTTTAGCATCATCTTTTAAATGGTTTATTTTCATATCAAAGCGAAGATCTGGTTTATCATTTCCATATAATTCCATTGCATCAGCATAAAACATGTGAGGCACTTCGCCGATATCAATATTTTTAACCGATTTAAACAAATGTTTTATTAATCCTTCAAACATTTCTAATATATCGCTTTGAGTAATGAACGACATTTCGCAATCTATTTGAGTGAACTCTGGTTGTCTGTCGGCTCGCAAATCTTCGTCTCTAAAACATTTTACAATTTGAAAATACCTGTCGAAACCTGATACCATTAACAATTGTTTAAACGTTTGAGGTGATTGAGGTAAGGCATAAAATTCACCAGGATTCATTCTGCTTGGCACTACAAAATCTCGGGCACCTTCAGGAGTAGATTTTATTAAAACCGGAGTTTCTACTTCAATAAATTGCCGTGCATCCATATACTTTCTGGTTTCTTGCATCATTCTATGGCGCAATTCCAAATTTTTACGAATTGGGTTTCTTCTTAAATCTAAATATCGATAGCGTGCACGCAATTCATCGCCACCATCTGTTACATCATCAATTATAAAAGGTGTGGTTTTAGAAGCATTTAGAATTTCAAGACCTTCTACCTTTATTTCAACCTCGCCAGTTGCAATTTTCAAATTTTTGCTCGAACGTTCCCGAACTGTTCCTGTAATGCGTATTACGAATTCTCTACCCAATTTTCTAGCTTCAGAACATAAAGCAGCATTGTCATCCATATTAAAAACCAATTGAGTTATTCCATATCGGTCTCTAAGATCTATAAAGGTCATTCCTCCTAAATCTCTTGATTTTTGAACCCAGCCGCAAAGGCTTACGATAATTCCTTCATTTGCCAGAGTAAGTTCTCCGCAGGTATGTGATCTCAGCATTTTATTTTGTTATTCCGTTCAAAAGTACAAAAAAACGCTTATCAACCGATTTCTTACAATGATATAACAGCCAGTTTAAAACAATAAAAATTAGTTTGGCGATGGCCGGGCTTTACGCTATATCTTTTTTGTGCATTATTATCGCTAAGCTGAAAGTGATTAAAACAAAAAAGGATGCCGCTTCAATCCCTATCGCAGGGAACAGTTTCAAATGATATAATCTTAAACATTTAATGGAAAATTTAATAAAACAAATTCTTCAAAAGCCCAATTTGTAGTTTTTGTTTGTTGATAAAACTCAGATACCTTAAATTACAGATTTTTTTTGATTCGCGTTTTCAATCTGCGTTATCCGCGTGCCAATTTTTGAAATAGAACGCGGATAACACAAATACTTCGTATTTTCAATTTTTTTGATCCGCATGCTACTGTTTTCAAGCATTTATTTTCGACTAGGCCAAACACTTTGCAACAAAGCTTGATTTTATAACTAATCTAAATTTACTAAAATGATGTGTAAGCTTAGTTTTTTATAATATTTTTGAATTTTTGAACACTATGGCCAGAAAAATTTTATTAGAAAAAATCCACATTGAAGGAATAAACACATATAATGTGTATAAAAAGCATGGTGGATACCGATCTGTTGAGAAAGCGATGAAAACTATGACACCTGATGAAGTGGTGGAAGAAGTTAAAAAGTCGGGTTTGCGAGGTCGAGGTGGTGCCGGATTTCCGACTGGGATGAAGTGGAGTTTTTTGGCAAAGCCAGAAGGAAAACCTCGATACTTGGTTTGTAATGCCGATGAAAGTGAACCAGGAACATTTAAAGATCGATATCTGATGGAAAAAATTCCGCATTTATTGATTGAAGGAATGATCACTTCAAGTTATGCATTAGGTGCTAATACTGCATATATTTATGTTCGCGGAGAATATTATTATGTAATCAGAATTTTGGAAAAAGCTATTGCTGAAGCTTATGCAAATGGATGGTTAGGAAAAAATATTTTAGGCACTGGTTATAATCTTGATTTATACGTACATCCAGGTGCAGGAGCTTATATCTGTGGAGAAGAAACTGCCTTGTTAGAATCATTAGAAGGTAAAAGAGGAAATCCAAGAATAAAGCCACCGTTTCCAGCAGTTGCTGGATTATATGCTTGCCCAACGGTAGTTAATAATGTAGAAACAATTGCTGCTATAGTCCCAATTGTAAATGATGGTGGTGATGAATATGCTAAAATCGGAATTGGAAGAAGCACCGGAACAAAATTAATATCTGCCTGTGGAAATATAAATAAGCCAGGTATTTATGAAATTGAAATGGGAATTACGTGCGAAGAGTTTGTTTATTCAGACGAATATTGTGGAGGAATAGCAAATGGAAAATTATTAAAAGCGGTTGTAGCTGGTGGGTCTTCAGTTCCGATTTTACCTGCAGCTTTATTTTTGAAAACTGCAGCTGGTGAAAACAGGTTAATGACTTACGAATCTTTATCAGATGGTGGTTTTGTAAGCGGAACCATGTTAGGCTCAGGAGGATTTATTGCCATGGACGAAGATGTTTGCGTTGTTCGAAACACTTGGAACTTTACCCGATTTTATCATCATGAATCATGCGGACAATGTAGCCCTTGTAGAGAAGGAACCGGATGGATGGAAAAAGTATTACACAGATTGGAATATGGACATGGAAAGATGTCGGATATTGATTTGTTGGTAGATGTTGCCAAGAAAATTGAAGGTAATACCATTTGTCCTTTGGGCGATGCTGCTGCTTGGCCAGTTGCAAGTGCGATCCGACATTTCAGAGATGAATTTGAATGGCATGTGAATGAACCAGCTGAATGTTTAATAAGAAGTTATGGTTTCGGCGAAAAGTTAATGGAAGCATAAATTTTACCATACAAGTAAAAATTAAAACAGATTATAAATATTAAAATATTCTTTTTAACGTCAAGTTAAAAATATTATAAATAGAAAAATGGCAAAAGTAACTATTGATGGAATTGAAGTAGAAGTAGAAGATAATACAACTATATTAAATGCTGCTCGAAAAATTGGTGGAGATATTGTGCCACCAGCCATGTGTTATTATACTAAGCTGAAAGGAAGTGGTGGTAAATGCAGAACATGCTTAGTAAAAGTTGCAGCCGGATCCGCAAAGGACCCTCGACCAATGCCAAAACTGGTAGCAAGTTGTTCCACATTTATACAAGATGGAATGGTAATAGAAAACATAACCTCTAACGAAGTTTTAGAAGCAAGAAAAGGTGTGGTAGAAATGCTATTAATCAATCATCCATTAGACTGCCCGGTTTGCGATCAGGCTGGAGAATGTGATTTGCAAAACCTATCATACGAGCACGGAAAGCAAGATACTCGCTATGAATTTGAACGCAGAACTTTCGATCGGATTGATATTGGGGATAAAATTCAGTTGCACATGAATCGATGTATTTTGTGTTATAGATGTGTTTACACTGCCGATCAGATTACAGATAAGCGAGTTCATGGAGTGTTGGGAAGAGGTGATGCTTCGGAGATTGGAACCTATATTGAAAACGTAATTGATAATGATTTTTCTGGTAATGTGATTGATGTGTGCCCTGTAGGTGCTTTAACTGATAAAACATTTCGATTCAAAAACCGAGTTTGGTTTACCAAACCAGTTGATGCTCACAGAGATTGCCCAACCTGTTCAGGAAAAGTTGTGCTTTGGTATCGAGCTGATGAGGTATTGCGAGTTACAGGTAGAAAAGATCAATTTGGAGAAGTAGCTGAATTTATTTGCAACACTTGCCGTTTTGATAAAAAAGAAACATCAGACTGGATTATTGAAGGACCTAGAGATATTGAAAAAACTTCTGTAATAGCTTCTAATCATTATGAAGAAGGTGAAGAAGTACCTGTTATTAATAACAATGATTCTTTACAGCAATTTAATCAAAAGATGTTTGAAAAGGGGCAATAAGCGTTTTAATTTTATTTTCCTAATTTTAAGTTAATGTGATAATTTAATTTAAAAGAGTAGATAATTTACTTTTTTTTAGGTAGTTAATTTTTCGTTTATTATTAAATTTCAAGTAGTTAAACTTTTTACGGGCTTACCCTGAAATACGGGTCGGGCTATTCGCTATATTTTAATTCTGAACAAAGTGAAGAATCCCAATTTAATTGTTTTTTAAAGGAAAAAAGGATGACGCTACTATCCCTAAGCCTTCTAATTCCAAATTTACATTCTAATATATTGTTTTAAATCGTACAACGGGTAGATAAATTTATTTAAGTCCCTTACTTTAAACAAACTAATTTTTATTCTCTGGGTTATTTTCATTGGACAAATCAGTTTCAATTATTTCTTCTTCCAATTCATTTTCAAAATCTTCCTGCACATATCCATCTTGTTCCCAGCTGTATTGCTTACGTTGTGGTCCTTTATTTCTGAAAATGTACGAAGCTAAAACCCCAGATAATGCACCAGCTAAATGATATTCAAATGATTGGTGTGGGATAAATGGAAATAACCCCCAGAATAGGCTTCCATAAAGAAAAATAACTAAAAGTGAAATTGTTATTAATTGAGTATCGCGCCGAAAAATACCACTAAAAAATATAAATGTAGCAATGCCATACACTAGCCCACTAGCCCCAATATGGCTCGAAGGCCTGGCAAAAAGCCAAACGAGGACACCGCTTAATAAGTAAATTATAGTAGTAGCTTGGTAAAAAACGGTTTGATAATAATAAACAGCTATGCACGATAAAATAAAAAGTGAAATAGAATTCGAAATTAAATGTAATTGATCTGCATGTAATAAGGGTGCAAGTAAAATTCCACGCAGGCCAATAAAATTTTTTGGAATAAGTCCATACTCAGCTACCCGAATATTAAAGTAGATAGCTAAAAAATGAATTAACCAAAGTAGATATACAAATGCAAGGGAAATCAATAAACTCAGGAATATTCTTTTTCGTTCTTCTCGGTTCATTTTACAATTACAGCACCTAATAATTTAGATAATTCTATTTCTAGTTTTTTTAAACGGATGTAATGATTCTGTAAAATAATTTCGTCTTCTACTGTATTATTTTTTTTCATTTCATTCTTAGTGCTATTCATCAATCCTTGTACTTTTCGCAATTTTAAATGGTAAATTCCATTAAAAACCATATTTTCTAAAATTTCTTCTTCTGTTGGAGTTGGAATGTTATGCATTTTAAACCAATTTTCACTCAACATATACCTCGACGATAAAAGTGAAATGGCTAAATTGCTAATTGATGAATCTGAATTTTCAATAAAATATTGCTGAGAAGGAATAGCAGCTCCTGTTTTAATGGCCTTATTAAATTCTTGAATTACCAATTTGCAAACTGGGTTTTCAAATTCAAATTCTTCCATTTGTGCACAAACAAACTCAGCAATTAAACTTGGTGGTATTAATTCTTTTTTTTCATCTTCTGTTTGTGGTAATAAAAAAGAACCATAATTTAATAAAATCCTGATTACTTCTTCCTCCTGAACCTCTATACCTTTTCTTTCAAGTATTTCTTCTACCTCTGTTTCAATGGAAACAGGTATTTCTTCATTTTTTTCAGAATAATTTTTGCTTAGTTTTTTTCTTCTAATTTTATTTAGTTCGTTAAGCAACAATTGCTCTTCAGTTTGCAATAAGATACTGCACTCTTGAATAAATACACTGGCTTTAATCGGGTCTGGAATTTTTGCAATTGTTTCGACTAAATCCCTAATCAATTCTGCTTTTTTTATTGGATCATTTTGGGTTTCCTTAATTAAAAGATTAGTTTTAAAAACAATAAAATCTTGCTTATTAATTGAAAGATAGTTTTCAAATGCTGTAGAGCCTTGTTTTCTAATAAAACTATCCGGATCATTACCATCTGGGAAGAGGACAATCTTAACATTTAGACCTTCTTCTAAAATCATTTCCATGCCACGTAGCGAAGCTTTTATACCTGCAATATCCCCATCATACAAAATCACAATATTTTGCGTAAGTCTAGAAATAACTTTGATTTGTCCAATGGTTAAAGAGGTTCCTGAAGAAGCTACAACATTCTCAATTCCAGCTTGATGTAACGATACAACATCCGTGTAACCCTCAACTAAATAGCAAACATCTAATTCTTTAATCCGCTTTCTGGCAAAGTAGGCACCATATAAAACATCACTTTTATGATAAATTTCAGATTCAGGTGAATTTATATATTTTGCAGTTTTTGAATCTGTTGCTAGAACTCTGCCTCCAAAACCAATAACTCTGCCGCTCATGTTATGAATAGGGAACATAACTCTCGAACGAAAACGATCGTTCAATTTTCCGGATTCATGCTTTACTGATAATCCGGTTGCTTCCAGAAAATCTGGATTGTTACCTTGTTTAACCGCTGCTAAACTTAGATTATCCCAACCTGACGGAGCATAGCCTAATTCAAATTTTCGAATAGTTTCAGTTCTGAAGCTCCTTTCTTTAAAATAACTTAGTCCAATTGTTTGGCCTTCTTCTGTTTCGTGAAGAAGATTAGAATAAAAATCTCGAGCGAATTCACTTACTAAATATAAACCTTCCCGGTCGGTTGCTTTTTGTTTTTCTTCGTCTGTTTGTACTTCTTCTACAATTTCAATATTGTATTTTCTTGCCAAATACCGTAATGCTTCCGGGTACGAATATTTTTCGTGTTCCATTACAAAATTTACCGAATTGCCTGCTTTACCACAACCAAAGCATTTATATATACCTTTTGATGGAGAAACCGTAAATGATGGGCTTTTCTCATTATGAAAAGGACAATTGCCAAGCAAGTTGGCTCCACGCTTTTTTAATTGCAAAAAATCACCAATAACCTCTTCTATCTGAGCGGTTTGATTTATTTGTTCAATAGTTTCTGTACGAATCATCTAAAATTTGTGGATTGCAAAAATACAAAATCAATTTCTTTTTTGTTTTAGATAAACACGATAGTTTCTGGATTATTTCAACCTTTTGAGATTTGAGTAAAACTTACAAAGTTTGTAGTTTATAAATATGTAATCCCTAGAAGATTTGCCGAAAAAAAACACCTGTTTTTAAAATTAAAAATTATTTCTTTCGGTAATCAGAATGAACAATATCAAATGAGCAATTTTCAGCTTTCTTAAATGGAATATCCCAACTTCCTTTATATCCTATTTTAATTGGAAGTAGCTCTTCTCCAAAATAATCGAGTTCAATGTTCATCGTTACGTCGAAATCAAAAGGCAATCCATCATATTGCATAGAAATAGATCTGCCTAATATCTTAAAATTATTTGCATCAAAAATTGTAGTTAAGTCTTTGATCATTAGATCATCCTGGCGATTGTTACTTAATTCCGATTTTATTTTACATCTAAAATAATATACTGGAATTCGATCGAGATAGGTGGCGTAATTATAAGTGAAATCATAGTATTTTTTTAAATCCTCATCAAATAATCTGGTCTTGTTTCCAATTAACGGAATGCCATCAATTTTTGTTCCTGGCCTAAATATTAATGTTTTAAGTTTTTCTTTATACCCTTCATCCGTTTTTCCTTTTGTAGTATTATTGGTAAAATTTTGTTCAGGTGCTACAAAGTCAGAATTATTTTCATTCATAAAAATGTAAAAAAACATTTTGACTGTGTATAATTCGTACTTACCATTTTTTTTAAAAATCTTTCCGCTTTCTTTTGCTTCTAAAACCTCCTGTTTGTATTTTTTTCCTGTATTGTTATGAAATATTTTACGGAAAATAGTTGATTCTACTTTACCTTTTTTGTCATAAGTTACGATTTGATTATTAGCGAAAAAACTATAAAGTTTCATTTCTTGAAACGCACGATAAAATATAGTATCGGTTTTAATTGCATTAATAAAATCTTCCTGACTTAAACCTGCTTTACTAATTATCATTACAGAATCAAGATTTATTGATTTCATAATACTATCTGATTTAATTTGAGCAGACGCGTTACAGTAAAAAACAATAAAAAATAAAAAAAGGAAATTTCTCAGCATATCAATTCAAATAAACGTCGAAAAACTAAGAAAAATTTTATAATGATTTAATTTCGGAAACCAATTTTGTAATTGCCGATTTTGCATCATCAAACAACATGAAGCAATTTGGATACCCGAAAAGTTCGTTATCAATTCCTGCATATCCGGCACTCATACTTCTTTTAATAACAATAATATTTTTTGCATTTTCTACATCCAATACCGGCATACCAAATATGGGACTTGACGGATCTGTTTTTGCAGCAGGATTTACTACATCATTTGCACCTACAACAATTACCACATCTGTTGTAGGAAATTCTGGATTTACCTCTTCCATTTCTGCCAATTTCGCATATTCAACATTTGATTCAGCAAGTAAAACGTTCATGTGTCCGGGCATTCTTCCAGCTACTGGATGGATTGCATATTTTACTTCTACTCCACGATCTTCCAACAATAATTCTAACTCATGAATAATGTGTTGAGCTTGTGCAACTGCAAGTCCATATCCAGGTACAATTATTATTCTTTTAGAATAATTCATTAATACTGCAGCATCATTTACATTAATTTCTTTTATACTTCCACCAGTAGAAGTTTTCGCTTCGCCAGTAGCAGTATTACCAGAACTCCATGATCCGAAGATAACATTACCTAAAGATCGGTTCATGGCTTTACACATCACAAACGTTAATAAAGTACCTGCAGAGCCAACTAAAATTCCACCAGTAAGCATAACTTGATTGCCGTATAAAAATCCACCAAAAGCAGCTGCAACTCCTGTAAATGAATTTAACAAAGAAATAACAACCGGCATATCAGCACCTCCTATAGGCACAACAAAAAGAATTCCGTAAAGAAACGACAAAACGAAAATACTATAGAAAATGAATGGGGACACTTCTGTTCCAATAAATAAAGTAATAGACAATCCGACGATAATTAAAAGTAATATATTATTAATGCTATTATAAAAAGGTATTTTAATTGTCTTATTCATAATACCTTGTAACTTTAAATAGGCAATAAAACTACCCGACATAGAAACGGTTCCAATTATTAATCCTGCAATAATTGTAAGTAAAGTAGTTTTGGAAATATTGGCAGACAAAACAGAAATGTTGGTAATATGACCAAATTCAACTAAGGCAATAAGTGCTGCACAACCTCCGCCCATTCCATTAAATAAACTTACCATTTGAGGCATGGCAGTCATTTTAACTTTTTTAGCGCTTAACACACCAATTACAATTCCAATTGCTACTGCTGTAAAAATCCAGACATGATTTTTAATTGTTTCTCCTTCTTCATTTTTATGTAAAAAGATCGTAAATATGATAGCCAATCCCATTCCAACAGCAGCTAGTAAATTTCCTTTTCGTGCTGTTTGCGGCCCACTCAGCATTTTCAATCCGATTACAAAAAGTACCGAAGCAATTAAATAAATAATTTCTAAACTATTTTGTTGCATGTTTTTTAAATTAATAGGGAGTTGAGGTTATTACTTCTTTTTAAACATTTCAAGCATTCGATCGGTAACAACAAAACCACCTACAACATTAAGTGTACCTAGTATTACTGCAAGGAACCCTAAAATAAGTGCTGTCCAGTTTTCTGAATCGGCATGCCCCATTACAATTATTGCCCCGATTATTACAACCCCATGTATTGCATTTGCACCAGACATTAAAGGAGTATGCAGTGCAGATGGAACTTTGCCAATTACCTCTACTCCAACAAATATGGAAAGAATAATAATATAAAGCATTTCGATATTTTCGCCTATAAAGGCTAGTAAATTTTCCATATAAAAATTATTTTTTTAATAAACTTAGGGTGTTTTTGTGAACTATTTCACCTTCTTTGGCAATCATACAACCGATCGTTATTTCTTCTTCCAATTCATTTTTAAAACCATCTTTAGTTGCCAGATGTAATAATAAAGAGCTGATGTTTTTTGCAAAAAGCTCGCTTGCATTGGTTGCGAGCAAGGAAGGTAAATTCGCTTCACCAATTATTGTTACTCCATTTTTTACCACTGTTTTTGCATATTCACTTAGCTCGCAATTTCCTCCTTGCTCCACTGCCATATCTATTATTACAGCACCTTGTTTCATCGTTGAAACCATTTCTGAGGTAATTAAAATAGGTGCTTTTTTGCCAAAAACTAATGCGGTGGTTATTATAATATCAGCATCGGCAACGTGCTTAGCTACTAATTCTTTTTGTTTTTGTAAATATTCGGCAGAAACTTCTTTAGCATACCCACCTTCGGTTGTTATTGTACTTTCGCTTTTTACCATCAAAAATTTGCCTCCTAATGATTCAACCTGTTCTTTAGTTTCTGAGCGTACATCACTTACTTCCACAATTGCACCTAAGCGCTTAGCAGTTGCAACGGCTTGTAAACCAGCTACACCAGCTCCAAATATTAAAACCTTTGCAGGTGGAATTGTTCCTGCGGCTGTCATCATCAATGGAAATATTTTACCTAAATGATTTGCACCTAACAAAACTGCTTTATAACCTCCCAAATTTGCCTGAGAACTTAAAACATCCATTTTTTGTGCTTTGGAAATTCTTGGAACAGCATCCAACGCATAAACATTTATTTTTGCGTTGGTAAAAGCCTCTAAAAGTTCGGGATTGTTGTGAGCATATATTAAACTTATTAATGATGCACCGACTTTTAGATTTTTAATATCATCAACTACAGGAGATTGCACAGCCAAAATCACATCAGAATCTTTAATTAGTTGAGCTCGATCGTTAATTATTGAGCCACCTGCAGCAATATATGTATCATTTAAAAAACCTGCTTGCAAACCTGCATCAGATTCAATTGAACAAGAAAACCCTGCTGCGACCAATGTTTTTATAACCTGAGGTGTTAAGGCTACTCGCTTTTCAAATGGTTTTACTTCTTTAAGGGTTGCTATTTTGAGCATGGATAAAATAAAATGTCTTTTTGGTGAAATGTAGTAATTTTAATCAATAAGTAGAATAACAAATACTAATTGGATTTTTATAACTCAAAAATTGTTTATCAATTTCTTTAGGTTTTGGATTAACATTTATTCTTTAATAGAGTTTAAAAAAACAATAATATAAATTATGGAGCAGAAAAAAATTGCAATTATTACTGGCGGTAATCGAGGTTTAGGAAAAGATATGGCATTAATGATGTCAGAAAAGGGTCATAACATCATTTTAACCTATAATCAAAACCGCGATTAAGCGGAGAAAGCTGTCAATGAATTTCGCAATGCCGGAAATAAAACTGGCAACCTTACAGTTAGATTTAAGCAAAATAAGTTCGATCTTGGTATTTGTTAAGGATGTTAAACAAGTATTATAAGTCAATTTTGATAATAATAAGATAGATTTTTTGATTAATAATGCCGGAATTGGTAAGACGATACCGTTTATCGAAGTGACGGAAAAAAATTTTGATGAGTTTTTGAATATATATTTTAAAGGAGTTTATTTACTTCCTCAAAAACTGCTTCCAATAATAAACGATCATGGTTTGATCGTAAATTTATCAACTGGCACTACCCGGTTTAGCAATCCTGGATATTCTGTTTACGCTTCTATGTAAGGTGCAATTGAAGTTTTTACAAAATATTTGGCAAAAGAATTAGGAGCATCAGGAATTCAGGCAAACTTAGTTGCACCTGGCCTAATAGAAACTGATTTTAATAATTCGGCAATAAGATCAAACTTATAAATGAAAAGTTTTTTAAGTTCGTAAAGTCTATGTGGCAGGGTAAGGCAAGCAGATGATATTGGTAGTGTTATTTCGTTTTTATGTTCTAAAGATGCAGAATGGATTAACGGACAAAGAATTGAAATTTCTGGTGGGTTAAATGTTTAAATATTTATTATTAAGTGATAAATTTTTTATACAAGTTTTAGAATTTATATTCATACTTTTATAATATGTTTTATAGTTCAAACCTATGATCTAAATTTTATAGATAATGAAAAGATTAATTTTATTGATTGCAATCATTTTACTAAATAAAATTTCAAATGCACAAGTTGTTTTAAATTTTGATCAACGCGAAGCAAAAGGAATAAGATCAGGCCAGTTAGATAGCATTTAAAAAAGCGGAACTCACGCGGATAGTACTTTAGCTGTTTTTGCGTCAAATCCAGAAAAATATTATGAAATTTACACAAAAATGTTGCAGGGTTTTGGTAAGCATCTCACAGAAAATAACTTTATTTGGGAAAAGCCAACAAATGGATTCAATAGAATTTATTTCAATGAAAATGGGAAAGTAGATTATTATCTATATAGCTTTCGGCCAGGTCAAATATCAAAAGAAAAAGAAATGGAATTTGAAAAGTTATTAAAAGAGTATTTTAATACGTATCAATTTCCTTTGCCGACTAAAGAGAAATTTGCTCAATGTAGTCCTGTTACTTATTCTCCAAAAAAATAAATAAGCAGAAGTTTATTTTGTGATGCATTGTTTAAATTTCAAATTAAACAATTCTCATTGAATCAGTTTAAGAGTATTGAATTCCCCAAATAAATTTAGAAAATTATCAATTAGCATAAATTTTATTTTAATAGTTTACTAAATAATTGAATGAAAGCTAGTAGAGCATGTTAGTCAATCAAATACGTAGAAATTATACTCTGGCTCATAATTTGAAATAATTAATAAAAACCTAAACACATGAATCAAAAAGTAAAAAGTTCAATTGGTATTTATTTGGATAATGAAAAAGCAATGTTAATTACCAATCAAAGTGATGATAAAGATCACGGATTTTCTATCGTAAGCACGATTAAAGCACCTGAAAAACACAATAGCGAAGAGCATAATAAAAACCACGCAAAACAAAACGAATTAAAAAGTTTTTTTAAATCAATTGCTAATCAGGTTTCAGATTTTGAAAATATTTATATTTTCGGAAGTGGTATTTCCCAAGAACAATTTAAAAATCATCTTGCAGAAGATTCTCATTTCAAGGGTAAAAAAATTGAAATTGGAACTGCTAATAACCTTACAGAAGGGCAAATAATTGCTAAAGTAAACGAGTATTTTTCTTGAAGTTATTTTAGTTGCCTAAATTTTTAATAGCTAAATAAGCCATTAAACCAGATCCGATTAATAAGGATGATTCATCAATATCAAAAGTAGGTGTGTGCACAGATGATGTAATTCCTCTTTTTTCGTTTCTGGTACCTAGGCGATAAAAACAAGCAGATTTTTCTTGAGAGAAATAGGCAAAATCTTCGGCTGCCATCCAAATATCCAGATCAACAACGTTTTCAGCACCCAGGTATTCTTCGGCATTTTTTCGTAATTGTTCGGTTAATTCAGGTTCATTTACTAAAAATGGATAACCACGGACAATGTTAAATTCACATGTTCCACCCATACTTTCGGCCATCATTTCAGCCATTTTTTTCATTTTAGTATGAGCTTCCGTTCTCCATTTTTCATCCATTGTTCTGAAAGTGCCTTCCAATAAAACTTCATTGGGAATCACGTTTGTTGCACCCATACCCATAATTTTACCGAAAGATAAAACAGAAGGAGTTTTTGGATCTGCATTACGACTTACAATTTGTTGCAAAGCAATAATTATGTGAGAGGTAATTAAAATAGGATCGATATTTAAATTCGGCATCGCTCCATGCCCACCTTTACCTTTTACAGTTACATAAATTTCGTCGGTTGAAGCCATATATTTACCCGATTTGAAACCAACTTTACCTGTTTCTATCAATGGCATTACGTGTTGGCCAATTATTGCATTCGGAATTGGATTATTTAAAACTCCTTCTATAATCATTTGCGAAGCACCACCTGGCAATTTTTCTTCAGCGGGTTGGAAAATAAATTTTACCGTTCCACTAAAATCATTTTTCAATTCATTTAAAATATATGCGCAACCTAACAAAGAAGCTGTATGTGCATCATGTCCGCAGGCATGCATAACTCCATTAGTTGAAGATTTATAAGGCACGTCATTCAATTCGGTTATCGGCAAAGCATCCATATCTCCTCGTAGCGCTACTACTTTTTCTGATGTTTTGTTCCCTTTTAGTAAAGCAACCAAACCTGTATTAGCCATTGATTTATAGCTAATTCCGAGTTCATCTAATTTAGAAGCAACAAATTTAACAGTGTTATATTCATGAAAAGAAAGTTCAGGATGCTGATGTAGATATCTTCTGTTGGCAACCGTTTGTTCAAAGTACTTTTCTGATAATTCTTTTATTTTTTCTTTTAACATAAAGGGTTGATTTTTTTATCTAAAATAAAAATACTGAAATATAACTTAGAAATTTAATACAATAAAATAGCTTTTTACTTAAGAAATAATAATTTTTATATAGTTTGAAATGTTTGACTTAATTGTTCGCTTTTATTAGCCAATTGATTTTAGTTGCTTAATTATTTTTGGGCTTACCCCAAAATAAAAAAATTTTGGGGTCGGGCTTTCAACTTTATCTTTTTTGCGATTAGCTTATCAAAGAATGAAAATTTTGTAAAGCAAAAAAGGATATCGCTTCAATCCCTAAGCCTTAATTCTCCAATGTCAATTTATCATTTTTTGATTTTTTATGAGTAAAATCTTTTTAATATCTAAACGTATATTAATCCTACGTTACTTAATTGGAGGCAAACTAATGTTATCCTTTACAATAAACATATTTTCAAAATGCTCTTTCAATAATTCCTGCATTCTCATTGCTTCTAATTTTGTTCTAAAATCGCCTACACGAACTTTGAAATATGGCTGATTATAAATAATATGAATGGTTGTTTCTTCAAATAAACTTTCCGCTTTTGATTTTTCGGTCATGGCTTCGCTTCTGCTAGTACCTGAAAATAACTGAACCCTATAGCCATCTGTAGTTTGGTCTCGGGCATTCCATTCAATTCTTTTTTCTATTAATTGATTAATTACAGGACTTTGATTGATAGCAATTGTTTTTGCTGGTTGAGCAATTATAAGATTAAATAGAAGTAAAAAGCAACAGGTAATTATCAGAACCTTTTTCATTTAATACTTAATTAAATTTCATGTACTCCATGGCAATTTTTATACTTCTTTCCGCTTCCACAAGGGCAAGGATCGTTTCTTCCAGTTTTTGGCATTGCACGAACAGGCTGTGCTTTTACGGGTTCATCTTCTATTTCTACCTCGTCAGCGGTACTTCCTGAAACATAATTAGGCTTACTTACTTTCATGCTTCGCATATCAGCTTTTGGCTGAGGTCTAGCTTCTCTAATTTCGTCGGGCTGTTGAACTGGTATTGTAGCTTTATACAGAAAACTTATAATTTCTCGATTGGTATTAGAAATCATTTGTTTAAATAATTCAAACGATTCAAATTTATAAATCAACAATGGATCTTTTTGCTCGTAGACTGCATTCTGAACAGATTGTTTTAACTCATCCATTTCTCGCAAATGTTCTTTCCAAGCTTCATCGATCATAATTAATGCAATTGATTTTTCGAATGCTCGAATGATTTCTTTACCCTCGGTCTGGTATGCTTTTTTAAGATTAGCAGGTATCTGAATATTTTTAACTCCATCGGTAAATGGAACTACAATATTTTCGATCGCTTCTCCACGGTTTTCGTACACATCTTTTATTACCGGAAACGCATTCACAGCAATTTTCGCCATTTTGCGTTTATATGTTTCTTTTACTTCTTCATATAAAGTAGTAGCCAGGTCGTTTACTGGTAAATTTAATAATTGCTCTTGCGTTATTTTTGTGTCAATCGCAAATACTTTTATTATCTCTAATTCAAAACCCAAATGGTTTTTCAGCTCTTTAAATTCTATGGCAAGTTCTTCACAAACATCAAAAACCATATTATCTAAATCTACTTCCAATCGTTCGCCAAAAAGTGCATTATGCCGACGTTTGTAAATTACCGTTCGCTGCGAATTCATCACATCATCATATTCTAATAAACGCTTTCTGATTCCGAAGTTGTTCTCTTCTACTTTTTTCTGAGCACGTTCTATTGATCTAGAAATCATACTATGCTGAATTACTTCGCCTTCTTCCAATCCCATTCTATCCATTAATTTTGCAATTCGATCTGATCCAAATAATCTCATCAAATCATCTTCTAAGGAAACAAAAAACTGAGAACTTCCATGATCACCTTGTCTACCTGCACGACCTCTTAATTGTCTGTCAACTCTTCTTGATTCATGTCTTTCTGTACCAATAATGGCCAAACCTCCACTTACCTTTACTTCTTCTGCTAATTTTATGTCGGTTCCTCTTCCTGCCATATTGGTAGCAATGGTTACGGTAGACGGCATACCCGCTTCTGCAACTATTTCAGCTTCTCGCTGATGCAATTTTGCGTTCAATACGTTGTGTTTTATACCACGTAATTTTAGCATTCTGCTTAGCAATTCAGATATTTCTACAGAAGTTGTACCAACTAAAACAGGTCTTCCGGCTGTTGTAAGCTTATTTATTTCGTCTGCAACCGCATTATATTTTTCCCTTTTTGTTTTATAAACCAAATCTTCTTCATCTTTCCGAACTACTTTTCGGTTGGTTGGAATTTCAGAAACATCCAATTTGTAAATAGTCCAGAATTCACCAGCTTCCGTTATCGCAGTTCCGGTCATACCCGAAAGTTTATGATACATTCTGAAATAATTTTGCAGGGTAACAGTGGCAAATGTTTGCGTTGCATCTTCCACTTTTACGTTTTCTTTTGCTTCTATTGCTTGGTGCAATCCATCAGAATATCTACGGCCATCTAACACACGACCTGTTTGCTCATCTACAATTTTAATTTTTCCACTATCAATAATGTATTCAACATCACGCTCAAACAAGGTGTACGCTTTCAACAATTGATTGACCGAATGAATGCGTTCTGATTTTATTCCAAAATCACGCATTAACTGGTCTTTCATGGCTATTTTTTCTTCGTCGGCAATTGCTTTCTTATCGATTTCTGCAACTTCTGATCCTACATCTGGCATAACGAAAAATCCAGCATCTTCGCCAGAAGCAGTAATTAACTCGATACCTTTTTCCGTTAATTCAATAGAATTATTTTTTTCATCAATAACAAAAAACAACTCTTTATCTACTTTATGCATTTCACGATTCTGATCTTGCATGTAATAGTTTTCGGTTTTTTGTAGTGTTGCCCGATTTCCCTGCTCACTTAAAAATTTAATTAAAGATTTACTTTTTGGTAAACCTCGGTAAGCTCTTAATAATGCAAAACCTCCATCATCATTTTTGTTATCAGCCAATAATTTTTTTGCATCAATAAGAGAAATATTGATAATTGCTTTTTGTGCATTCACCAATCGCTCAATTCTTGGTTTTAGATCATAAAATTCATGCTCATCACCACGCGGAACAGGTCCAGAAATAATTAAAGGTGTTCTTGCATCATCAACTAACACAGAATCTACCTCATCAACCATGGCAAAATGCAATTTGCGCTGTACCAAATCTTCCGGATTTCGCGACATATTATCTCGCAAATAATCGAAACCAAATTCATTATTTGTTCCAAATGTAATATCGGCATTGTAGGCATTTCTCCTTGCTTCGGAATTAGGTTGGTGCCTGTCAATACAATCAACCGAAAGCCCATGAAATTCATATAAAGGTCCCATCCATTCACTATCTCTGCGCGCTAAATAATCGTTTACCGTAACGATATGAACCCCTTTTCCTGCAATTGCATTTAAATAGGAAGGAAGGGTTGCTACTAACGTTTTACCTTCACCAGTTCCCATTTCGGCTATTTTGCCTTCGTGCAAAACTACACCACCTATCAATTGCACATCGTAATGTACCATATCCCAGGTTATTTTATTTCCTGCAGCTAGCCAGCTGTTATGCCAGGTTGCTTTATCACCTTCAATTACTACATTGTCTTTTTTTGCTGCAAGATTTCTATCCATTTCACTGGCAGTTACCACAATGGTTGCATTGTTTTTGAATCGACTTGCTGTTTCTTTTACCACAGCATAAGCTTCTGGCAAAATCATTAATAAAACCTCTTCCAGTTTTTTGTCGTGTTCTTTTTCTAGTTTATCCAATGTGTTGTACATCGCATCTTTTTCCATGATGTCCATGTCAACATTGTCATTAACCTGTGCTTTCAAATCAGCAATCTCGGTAGATAATTCTGTTAAATAATCAGCAATTCTGGTTTTAAATTCTTGGGTTTTTGCTCGTAAAGCATCATTGCTAATGTTTTGTAATGCTTCAAATTCTGCTTTAATCTTGTCTACAAGGGGTAATATTGCTTTTACATCACGATCAGATTTGTTTCCGAAAATTTTTGCGATGCTGGCATTAAGAAAATTAAACATGGATTATTTATCTATGGGTGTTGAAATGGGGATTTTACAAATAGTACGCCAGCCGTATTTTGATTGACAAGCTGGCAGTATGAATCGGTTTGGTAAAATTAGTATTTTAGAATTATAATTTGAACCAATTTTTGAACCACGAAGGCACAAAGACACTAAAGTTTCACAAGGAAAAAATAAAAAAATTCGAAATACGAAAACACAAAGACAATAAGCCTACACTAAAATGAGTTAAAGAATTTTAAAAATTATAGTAATTAACCAATATTTTTCAGGATAATAAAAGATTTTAATGTATAGTTAAAAGAAAATTTTATTCTTGCAATCGTGGCAAAGATTCTTAAATTTTACTTACTTAAGTACATACTTTTTTCTTTGTATAATTGACGGAAATAGGGATCGTTCGTGTCTTTAATAAATAAGATTGATTCGCCTGTTGATTTCATTTCTGGGCCCAATTGTTTTTCAACCTCTGGGAATTTACTGTAAGAAAAAATAGGTTCTTTAATTGCAAATCCTTCCAATTTCGTTTCAATGACAAAATCGCTTAATTTATGAGTGCCAAGCATAACTTTGGTTGCAATATTTATGTAAGGAACCTGATAGGCTTTTGCGATGAAAGGTACCGTTCTGGAAGCTCTTGGATTGGCTTCAATTACATAAACTTTATCTTTTTTAATGGCAAATTGAATATTTAATAAACCACGGATATTTAAAGCAAATGCAATTTTCTTAGTGTATTCAACCATTTTTTGTTGCACATCTGCCGAAAGATCAAAAGGTGGAAGTACAGCACTAGAATCGCCAGAATGAATTCCTGCAGGTTCTATATGCTCCATTAAACCAACGATATGAACCTCTTCTCCATCGCAAATACTATCTGATTCTGCTTCTTCTGCACGGTCGAGAAAGTGATCAATCAAAACGCGATTGCCAGGAAGATTTTTCAATAATCCAATTACTGCACTTTCTAACTCTTCATCATTAATTACGATCCGCATGCCCTGTCCACCTAAAACATACGAAGGGCGAACTAATACGGGATATCCAACCGTTTTTGCAACTATTAACGCTTCTTCTGCATTTTCTGCAACTCCATAAGCTGGATATGGAATTTCTAGTTCCTTCAACAAATCTGAAAATCTGCCTCGATCTTCAGCCACATCCATGTCATTATAACTTGTTCCGATAATTGGAATATTGTGTTCATGTAATTTTTCTGCAAGTTTTAATGCAGTTTGTCCTCCTAATTGAACAATGACTCCAACAGGTTTTTCTAATTCAATAATATCTCGAATATGTTCCCAAAAAACTGGCTCGAAATATAATTTATCGGCCATGTTAAAATCTGTCGACACGGTTTCTGGATTGCAATTAATCATAATGGATTCAAAACCTGCTTCTTTGGCAGCAATTAAACCATGTACACATGAATAATCAAATTCAATTCCTTGACCAATTCTATTAGGACCAGATCCTAAAACTATTATTTTCTTTTTCTCTGATCGTATGCTTTCATTGATATCACTATCATAAGTTGAATAAAAATAGGGAGTTTTCGCTTCAAATTCGGCAGCACATGTATCCACCATTTTGTAAACTCGGTTTATGCTGAGTTCTTTTCGTTTTTGATAAACATCTTCTTCGGAACAATTACCTAGAACATACGAAATCTGAACATCTGAGTACCCTTTTTGCTTTAATTCTGTTAATAATTCTTTGGGTAAATTAGTTAGGTTATATCTTTTCAATTCAGATTCAACCCTTACTAATTCTTGAATTTGCAATAAAAACCAACGATCTATTTTAGTTATTTTTTGAATCGATTGAACTGGAACGCCCAAACTCATTGCATCTTTAATATGGAATAAACGATCCCAACTAGGATGTTCTAAACTGAATAGAATTTCTTCTAGGTTTTTTAATTGCCTGCCATCTGCACCTAATCCACTTCTGCCTGCTTCAAGTGATTGACAAGCTTTTTGTAAAGCCTCAATAAAACTTCTGCCTATCGCCATTACTTCTCCAACAGATTTCATTTGGATGCCTAATTCTTTATTGGCACCAGGAAATTTATCAAAATTCCAACGTGGAATTTTCACAATCACATAATCAATAGAAGGTTCAAAATAAGCTGAGGTAGTTTTAGTGATTTGATTTTGTAGTTCATCTAAATTATAACCTACTGCTAATTTTGAGGCAATTTTAGCAATCGGATAGCCGGTAGCTTTACTCGCCAAAGCTGATGATCTGGATACTCTTGGATTTATTTCAATCGCAATAATTGCTTCATCAACCGGATTTATCGAAAATTGAACATTACAACCACCAGCAAAATCGCCAATTGCACGCATCATTTTTATTGCCTGATTTCGCATTTCCTGGTAGCAGCGATCAGAAAGTGTCATAGCTGGTGCCACAGTAATCGAATCTCCAGTATGTATTCCCATTGGATCAAAATTCTCAATCGAGCAAATGATAATCACATTGTTATTATTGTCACGAAGGAGTTCTAATTCATATTCTTTCCAGCCAATTACTGCTTTTTCAACCAGCACCTCATGAGTTGGTGAGGCTTGTAAACCACGACTTAAAGCCAAATCAAAATCTTCTTTTTTATGGACAATTCCGCCTCCTGTGCCACCTAAAGTATACGAAGGGCGAATAACTAATGGGTATCCAATATTTTGTGCAATTTCTTTTCCTTCTAAAAATGAATTAGCAATTTTAGAAGGCGCAACCCCAACTCCAATATCGACCATCAACTGGCGAAATTTCTCTCGGTTTTCTGTTACTTCAATCGCATCTATTGCAACACCAATAATTGCAACATCATATTTTTTCCATATTCCACGTTCATCTGCTTCAATACATAAGTTTAGTGCAGTTTGGCCGCCCATTGTAGGTAAAACCGCATCAATTTTTTGATCCATTAAAATTTGTTCGATGGATTCGCAGGTAAGCGGCAATAAATAAATATGATCAGCTATTACATTATCCGTCATAATAGTTGCCGGATTTGAATTAATAATGGTAACACTTATTCCCTCGTCTCGCAAAGAAAGTGCTGCCTGTGAACCAGCATAGTCAAATTCGCAAGCCTGACCGATAATAATTGGACCAGAACCAATGATTAGAACAGATTGATATGAAGGATTTAAAGGCATTTTATTAGATTTAGTTTAAGAAACTCACTTAAGTATAAATTTTGCAAATGTATAATTTTTGCCAATAGTTTTCTTCAATTCATTAAAAATACCTTCCTTACACTCGTATGTTTTCGCTAACAATCTTAGAAACTTTTGCAGCCTTTACTGGAATTATTGCTGTATTGCTGACCGCTAAACAAAGTTTATGGTGTTGGCCAGTTGCACTTATAAATGTTGTATTGTATGCTATAGTTTTTTATCAGGCTAAACTATTTGCAGATACAGCTTTGCAATTGTTTTATTTCTGTTCCAGCATTTATGGATGGTATTATTGGAAAAAAAATCAGGAAAAATCCATTCATCCGGTTCAACGTATGAGTAAAGCTGATTGGATTTTAAGTTTATGTAGTATTATTTTGGTGTTTATTTTACTTGGTTTTGGGCTCAAAAATTACACCTCTGCATCTATGCCACTCACTGATAGCTTGTGTGTTGCGATGAGTTTATGCGCACAGTTATTAATGGCAAAACGATATTTAGAAAACTGGCTAATATGGATTTTTGCAGATATTATTTATGTTGCTCTTTTTATTTTTAAAGAATTGTACCTTACGGCAATTTTATATGCGATATTCATTGCGATTGCAATTGCTGGATATTCTGAATGGAAAAAAACATGGATCTCTCAAAATCAATTAAAAGTATAGCTATTGTTGGACCTGAATGCACAGGAAAATCTACTTTGGCTCAATCATTAGCAACTCAATACCGTACCAACTGGGTAGAAGAATATGCCAGAGAATACGTAACGAGTCAAAATTATCGGTATAACATGTTTGATATTTTCAGAATTTCGAGAAAACAACTTGAAATGGAAGATGATGCAATGATTACTGCAAACGACTTTTTGTTTTGCGATACCAATTTGATTGTTTCAAAAATTTGGTCGAATTATAAATTTGGTTCTTGTCCGGAGTGGATTCAAAATCAAATAATAAACCGCGATTATGATTTACATTTACTTACCGACATTGATATGCCTTGGGTAGAAGATCCATTGCGTGAGCATCCTGATAAACGCCAATACTTTTTTGATTTATATAAAAAAGAATTAGATGATTTTGGAGTAGCCTATGAGATAATTTCGGGCAACGAAAACGAAAGATTGGAAAGAGCCATGATGGCAATCAGAAAATTGTAATACATTTGTTCATTCTTAAGGGGTGCCTTGTCAGAAATTGAAAAATTTCTACACAAACCAGGGCTGAGATTATACCCATTGAACCTGATACGGATAATGCCGGCGAAGGGAAAAGGTAATTTTTAAACAATTAATGAGACTGCGTATCCCTGTTTGTCTCAGGTTTAAAAAATTTTATATGAAGAAATTGATTTTAGTAATTGTTATGGCTATTTGCCCGTGGTTAGTTTATGCCCAATTTGAAATGAGAGGCAAAGTATTTGCTTTTGAAAAATTCTTGATCGGGGCGAGCGTAAGCCTTCAAAACTCTAAATTTTCAACCTCAACAGATGTAAATGGAGAGTTTATTTTCAATAATGTTGATGAAGAAACATACGATATAATCGTATCAAACATTGGTTATGAAACATTTAAACAGCGAATCACAATTCCAACAAATAGTATAATTAGGATAGAATTAAAACCGTCTGTAAATATTCGGGAAGAAGTGATTGTATCGGCTATAAAAGCAAAAAAATTGGATGCAGGTACGTTTTCTAATTTATCTAAAATTGAGTTAAATGAAAATAATACTGGGCAGGATTTACCCTATCTTTTGCAAAATACACCTTCGGTAGTTGTTAATTCTGACGCCGGAGCTGGAATTGGATATACTGGATTACGAATAAGAGGGAGTGATGCCACACGAATTAATATGACCATAAATGGAATTCCTTTTAATGATTCAGAATCTCAGAATCTTTTTTTAGTGAATCTGCCAGATTTTGCTTCTTCCATTAATTCATTGCAAATACAACGAGGCGTTGGAAGTTCGACCAATGGCTCTGCAGCTTTT